>SDBT01000074.1_pt1 | contig 120681 bp, 95 predicted proteins | sample 2277101 | NCBI WGS metagenome assembly SDBT01 (sample SAMN10404973, study PRJNA504765) | marine sediment metagenome | isolation source: marine sediment core GS10_PC15, 103 cmbsf | place: Arctic Ocean: Southern Knipovich Ridge | collected 2010
ACCGAGGAAGGCTACGACTCTGTGAACAGCACGATCAACGCCAAGCCCGATATCAATCCGATGGGCACCTCTGGCGGCGGCAGCTAGTCCAGGTTAATCGTGGACGTAGCATTCCAGGCCGAGATGTCATCGGTCGGCGATTCGTAGCGGGACCGACGGCCCACTTGGTGCCGTCGGTCCTCGCTTGAATTACGGAGGAACGCCTGTGGGGCTTGCGACCACACTGAGTTGGGGTCATGCGGTGGGCGTCTATCTTGCGGACGGACGGCTCACGATGACGCGGGTAGCAGGGACGTTATCAGGTGCGACCGTGGTGGCCCGTCATCAGCAAGAGCTGAACGAGCAAAGTGCGTCCGAGGCGCTGAAGGACCTCCTCGAGAAGCAGTTGACGGCGCGGGAGCGCCGGCGGCTGCCCGTCTGCATCGGCATAAGCCCGGAGCAGACGTTCTTCTCGACGTGCCCCGAGCCGGAGACAGAGGGGAATACCGGTGTCTCAACCGGGCAACTCCTGTCGGCCTGTGGAATGGGCGACATGGCGGCGGGCGAGCAGGCGGTGGTCGGGTTTGTGGGGATGAAGCTGCGCGGCTCCAGCGTCTACAGCGTTGCCGCGTGCCGGCGTGAGTTGGCCGAGGAGTTGTGTTCCGCGGCGCAGGAGGCCGAGGTCCAGGACTTCCGACTGGAGCCTGGGCCATGGTCTCTATTGCGGGGCGCAAAGGGCAAGATCCCCGGGAGATGGAAGACCGCCGTTTGTGTACTCCTTGCCGAGGCAGGAGGCCTGGCCATACTGGTTATCCACGATCAGCCTGTTCTGTGGCGCAGGTTCGCTCTGCCCAGCGGCCCGGAGGCCCGGTCGATAGCCTCGGCCGTGCGCAGTCTTCAGGTCTACGCGTTACAAAAGCTCGGTGTCAGCCGCGTCGACGGCCTGGCGATCCATGGCGAGATGGCCCAAAACCTGGCCGATGAGATCTCCTCATTTCTGAGCCTTGACACCACAGGCATTTCGAACCAGGGCCTTAACGCGGACGTCTACAGCCTGGGCCTGGCGCTGTCGGCGAAGAAGTCGCAAGAGAAAGCCATGGATATGTTCCAGGCCCTGAAGCCGCCACCGTCGCTGAGCAAGATGTTCCCGAAGAAATTGGCGGCGTTCGTGCTGCTTGTGATTGGGGCTATGGGCTTCCTGCTGTGGGACAAGTTGCAGTCTCTGGATCAGGAGTATCAGATCGTGAGGCAGCAGAACTCTTCAAGCAAGTGGGCGCGCAAGATGAAAACGGCCGAGATCGTCAAAGAGCGCAAGACCCTGTCCGGGGAGGTCAGCGCGGTCGAGAACTTTCTCGCAACACGGATTATCTGGAGCGATTACCTCCGCGATCTGCCTTCCCGGCTTCCGCCCAATGCGTATCTGTCCAGCGTGTGGGGCTTCGCGGAATTCAAGGGAATGAGCAAGAGAAAGCAGCGGGTCAGGAGCAACAGATCTCTGACGATGCGTGGTGTGACACAATTTGCGGACCGTGAGTCGGCCCCCATAGAGATCGACTCGTTTCTTAACTCTCTGCGAAACGTGGAAATCCTGCGCAGGGACTTTCCGATAGTCACGCTTGCGGAGATCAAGTGGCGGCGCGAGGCCGGCAAGGAGACCGCCCTGTTTACCATCATCGCGCTGCCGAAGAAAAAGAAGGCCAGCAAAGGGTAAGAACCGTGGACACCGGTATCACCAAAGAGCAGTTGCTGCGATACAAGGCCATAGCGACGGCCCATCTCAGTGACCCCGTCAAGATGCGACTGGCCGTCATAGTCGGCATAACCGCAGTGGCCGTTATGGCGGTCTACAAGCCCCTTGCCGACGGGATCGAGACCAAACAACAGCAGTTGGTGGCCCAAAAAAAGCGGGCCGACCTCATCGCAGGCGTCGAGGCCCTCCGCAAGCAGGCCGGAGTCTATCGCCCGCGCATCAGTGAAAAGTCCGACACCAACGAGTGGGTGCAGTACATCCTGACGGGCCTGCGCAAATCAGGAGTGAAGCTTCGGGACATGTCGTCGAGGCAGCCGCGCAAGGTCGGGCCTTACAAGGCCATCGTATTGACGGTCGAGGTCCAAGGGAACTACAAGACCGTAAAGAAGCTGATGGAGTGGCTGGAACAGTCCGACAGACTGCTCCGCGTGGATAGCATCCGGTGCCAGAAGAAGCTGGGATCCATCGAGATGAAGATCTCCCTGCTGGGACTGGTGGGTAAGTAAAAATGCTGCAGAAGGTTGACAAAATAGCCCCGTACGCGCTGGTGCTCATTCTTGGGTACATGACGTACTCGATGATGGAGTCAGGGGGTCCAGCCATGGCCTATGCCAAGGAGCCGCCCACTATCGCCAAGAGCCTCCTCGAGCCCAAGCTGATAACGCCAGAGGCCCACGCCAGCCCGGCTGACAGGGATCCGTTCGAGGTCGAGTGGAGCAGCTACCTGAAGTCCAGGAAGCCGAGGAGGACCAAGGCTTCGACCCGGCCGGCCACGAAGCCGGCATCCGAGCGGGCCACGAAGGCGGCTACCAAACCGGTCGTAATCAGGCCGCCCAAGGTCCCCGGGCCCCTGGCGGCGGTGGTTATCGGGGATGACGTCCAGTTGGCGGTGATCGGGCAGTGGCTGTACAAGCCGGGAATGTTGATCGGCGGCACGGACCCGGAGAAATGCTGGGTGGTTGAGAGCATCCGCCAGGGTTCGGTGACCATCGCGTTCGGGAAGATAAGGCGAACTCTGCGTCTGCAGCCCGGCAAAGGGCGCAACGACGTCCGAATCGAACAGGAGAGCCAGGAATGACCCCGGACACGCTTGTCGCAGATCAACCGTTGATCATTCAACTCCTGCTGGACAAGGGATTGCTGGAGGAAGACAAGCTTACCGAGGCTCAGAAGGCCATCGCCACTCACCCGGGCATGAGCCCCGAAGAGGCCCTGTCAGACTCTGAGATCGTCGGCGATATCGACATCGCCGAGGCATATGCCGAGTATCTCAGCCTGCCGATCGTGGGCCTGGACAACCCGCTGACCGTCAGCAAGGAACTGGCGGAACTCGTGGGCGACAAGACATGCCGCGAAAAACTGGTCGTCCCGTTGTCGCTGGAAGACACCACCCTTACCGTCGCCTTTGCCAATCCCATGGACCTGGTCACCCTGGAGCAGATCCAGCTGCTGACCGGGCTTGTGATTAGTCCCGCGGTCGCTCCGGTCACGCGCATAAACGAGGCCCTCGGCGAGACGCTTGGCAGCCGCGACTTCGTAAAGGAGATCGCGAAGGAGGCATCTGGTTCCTCCCAGTTCGGGGAAGAAGATGTGCTCGAGGAGATCGTGGACCTGGACCGCCCCATTGCCAAGGGCCAGGACAGCCAGGTCGTCAGGCTGGTGAACCACGTGTTGTCCTCGGCGATAAGCAACGGGGCCAGCGACATCCACCTGGAGACGTTCGAGGAGACCGTGAAGATTCGAGTACGAATCGACGGTCAACTTCACGAGATATCTCCGCCTCCCAAGCCGCTGTACATTCCGATAATCAGCCGCCTGAAGGTGTTGGCCAAGATGGACATCGCCGAACGACGCGTGCCCCAGGACGGGGCCATATCCCTGACCCTCAATCAAGTGCGAGTTGACCTGCGAGTCAGCACCGTGCCCACCGTCTACGGTGAGAAAATGGTCATGCGAATACTGTCCAAGGGCGAAATCCCCACCGATCTGACTCAGCTCGGCTTTGACAGCAAGCAGGCGGAGGACTTTATAGCGGCCGCCGAGAGCCCCCACGGGCTGGTGCTGGTGACAGGCCCGACCGGCAGCGGGAAGTCCACCACGCTCTACACGATACTGAACCTGCTGAACAAGCCTGACGTGAACATCATGACGGTCGAGGATCCGGTTGAATACAAGTTTGAGGGGCTGAACCAGATTCACGTTCGCAGCCAGGTTGGGCTGACGTTCGCGACGGCCCTGCGGGCGTTTCTGCGGCAGGACCCGGACATCATCATGGTCGGTGAGGTCCGCGACCAGGAGACCGCCCAGATATGTCTGCGGGCGGCACTTACGGGGCACATGGTCCTTTCGACGCTTCACACCAACGACGCCTTGGCGGCCATCAACCGGCTTATCGATATGGGCGCCGAGCCCTTCCTCCTTGCCTCCGCTCTGCGCCTGGTGGAAGCCCAGCGGCTGGTGCGCCGGCTCTGCAAGGAGTGCAAGGAAGCATACAAGCTCGATGACGAAACGGCTGCCAAATGGCGACTTGATCAAAAAGCCGAGTATTTCAGGCCCAAAGGCTGCGACGCCTGCCGCAGGACCGGATACAAGGGACGCGTCGGCCTGTTCGAGGCGGTCTGCGTAACGCCCAAGCTTCGCGATATGATAACCGAGAATGCGCCGCTGCCTGAGCTTCGCACCGAGGCCCGCAAGCAGGGGATGATGCTACTGGCCGATGCCGGACTGCTAAAGGTTCAGGAGGGGCTTACCAGCCTCGAAGAGGTCCTCTCTGTGTGCATGGCCGAGGCGGAGGGCGAGGAATAGCCCATGGCGGAGGCGCTAATACTCCAACCCGGCAGAGGAGGGAAGACGTGGTTTCAAAAGCACGTCAGAACGTCCTCCAAGATGCACAAGGGCATCCAGTCAGAGGACAAGGTGCAGTTCTTCCAGCAGCTGACGACCCTGTTCGCGGCGGGCACGCCGCTGCTGGATGCGCTTTACGTCTCATCGGAGCAGTCGCAGAGCCTGAAGATGCGATCTGTCATCCGCACAATTGCCGAGCGTGTGGCCGGCGGGGCGTCGTTGCATCAGGCCGCCGCCGATTTCCCAAAGGTCTTCGACCGCCAGTGGGTCGAGGTCATCAGCACCGGAGAGCTGAGCGGACAACTTGCCGACGTGCTGACGAGCCTGACGGGACACATCGTCAGGGTTCGTGAAATGCGGAGCAAGGTAATATCGGCCATGATCTATCCCTGCATACTCACGGGTGTCGCCATCCTGGCGGTCTTCGTGATGCTCTGGAAGGTCGTGCCGGTCTTTGCGTCCTTCTTTGACGAGTTCGATGCCGAGATGCCGGCCATCACGCAGTCCGTCCTCGACATATCGGATTACCTGCAGCATAATGCCCTGATGCTGATAGGCGGGATTACGGGCCTGATCTTCGGCCTCCGCTTTTATCTGCGCACGGATGGCGGCAAGCGCGTCTTCAGCCAGATGATACTCACCGTGCCGCTGCTGGGCGAGTGTGCCGTCCAGACGTACATGGAGAAATTCGGTACAAATATGCTCCTGCTGCTGAAAAGCGGTCTGCCTCTGCTGGACGCCATCGGCTCCATGCAGGGCGTCTTTCACGGCAACGTCATGTACCGCGAGGCCTTTAAACGCATCGAGCAGCGGGTCGCCAGCGGGACGGCCCTGGCGCCCGCCATGGAGGAAACGGGCCTGTTCACGTCAATGGTCATCAGCATGGTCCGCGTCGGCGAGGAGTCGGGGGAAATGGCCGCCGTGCTTAACGAAATATCCACTTATTACCGCAGGAAGGTCGGGAACCTGATCGAGCGCCTCACCAGCATGGTCGAGCCGGTAGTGATTCTGGGGATGGGCGTCACTATTGCAGTGATTCTGACGGCGATCTACCTTCCGATGTTCCAGATGGCCGGCGGCGTGCACTAACCGGATTTCCAGTTTCCCCTTTGGGCCTCCAGTTGCCGCATACCACAGCCCAGGCTGCAAGAGCCCAGGATAAGCGGAGCGAATCTGCGCGGAGCGTGCGGCTGGAAATCGAGGTCTATTCCAACGGCGCTTCGAAGGGCTGGCCGCCGCGGCGAAGAGGCTCGAAGATTTGCTGAATGTGTGCGGGATAGTCGGCTAGGCCGTAGGCCAGCGTCTTGCCGTGACCGGCCCCCGGCACCTTCCAAAGCACTACGGTCTGGCCCGCGGGGCCCGCGGCCTCAAACAACCTCTGTGCGTGGTTCAAGGGCACCACTCTATCCTCCTTGCCGTGGACTATCAGCACGGCCCCCTTGATGCGGCCGATATTGTTTATCGGCTCCGCGGCAAACAGGTTGCAGCCGAGCTGGGCCGACGCCATCATGAGAATCGCATTGCGAAGGTATCTTCCCACCGGTGCGGGAAGTGCCTGGATCTGCCTTTCCAGGGGCAGCTCGATCATGGGCGATGCACCGTCAACTACAACGGCCTTGATGTGGTCGTCCTCGGCGGCTGCCGCAATGACCGCACCCGCTCCCTGCGAGAGCCCAAAAGCGAACACGTGCCGGCTTGCCTTCGGATGCGCGAGCCTGAGATATCGCAGTGCCCCGAGGACGTCTCTTGCCTCGAACACGCCGAAGCTGAAGGTGTGCCCCTCGCTGGGCCCCTGACCCCGCAGGTCCACCAGGAGGACGTTGTATCCGTTCTCGGTGAGCATCTGCGCGTAGGGCAGCGCCGCGACCTTGGCCATGTTGCGGGGCGGCGTGAGGATTACCGTTGTATCAGAGGCGTGCCCGGGCCTGGGAATGAACCACGCGCCCAGGCGGACGCCGTCGGTGGCCTCGAACATGACCTTCTGAAACGCCGTCCCGGGCGAGAGGTATTGGTCCGACACGTCCGTGAACTTCACCCAGTGGATCATGAATGTCGCGGCCAGGTACGGCACGATGATCGCGAAGAACACCGCTCCCCAGGCTACACCTGCCGCCAGACGCCGAAAGTACCGCAGCGCCCCCGGCCTGTGAGTAAAGAAGATCACTCGCATCACCTTCCCAATCAGGCGGAAAACCACCCACACCAGGATGTGGATCGACACAAGAAAGTAAACCGCCACGGGCAGTTCACGCCAACGGACGGCAAGACCCGGGCAAAAGTATGCAAACGACCACAGGTATCCCGCCACCAGGCCCGTCAGCACCACCAGATACACCACGTGACGAACGGCCACCTTGCGGAATATGCCCCGGCGAAACAGCAGCAGGAATATCACGAACCCGGGCACGACGGCCAGATGCGCAGCCTCGGAAGGGGTGTTGCACAGAATAATCGAGGCCGTAAGTGACGCTGCCGCAGCAACCAGAAATATGCCGAACCGCACTATTGCGGACAATGGGGACAATGAAAGATCCTTCCTGTTTGGGCGGCCTGCGCCGACTTCGGCCCCACGCCGTTGGATACGTCGACAGTATACCAGGTTTGCTTGAAAAGGGCGACAGGCTGCTCCGGAAAGACACCAGTGACCATCGCCACGCCCGCCTTGACGCCAAGGGCGCCAGTAGGTACGCTCCCGTCAGACCAAATGTATCCCATTGCATCGAGTTCATTGGCGGTTGTTCTCAGGCTGACGGCCATAGCTGAAGTCGATGTGCTCCTGTTGGCCGTCCTGGTTGCGGCGGTTGTCATGGCCGCCCTTCGTCAAGAGGCGTGGATGGCCGCGGGCCGAAAGGTCCTTTTGTGGCTTCCTTTGCTGGTTGCGGCCGGCATGTTCCTGACCCTTGTGGTCGCTCCCCGCGTGGCGTCGGATATTTCGGGGGAAGGACACGTCTTCGAATGGCTCTCGGCCCAGATGTTCCTGGCCGCTGCGATCCTCGGGATCGTGTTCACGGTTCGCTTGGCCATTCGTAACATCCCTGCCCCGCTGGCGGCGTTCCTCAGCACGGGATATCTTGTCGCCTTCTTTCGCGAGCTGGAGTGGGGCGAGCCGTTCTTCGGCGAAAAGCTGTGGTACAGCCGGTTCCTCTTTCGCCCACAAGCACTCTTCGATTCGGCTTGTTTCGCCAGGCAGGCCCGGTCGGTGGGCCTGTCGCCTGAGTATCTCCACAGGGTCCATATAATCTTCGCCTCCGCTATTTGCCTGATTGGCGCAGTGATCGTCTGCTACCTCATCAGGCATCGCCATGTCTTCATCCGCCAACTAAAGCAACTGCCGCGGACCTTGTGCGGGCGGTACTTCATGCTCGGCTTGGGGATTTACGTGGGCACGCAGATCCTCGGCCGCCTGATCGGCTACCTGCTGCGCACCCCGATGCTCGTCGACTGGAGCACGGTAAACGCGATCACCAATGAGGTCTTTGACGAGCCGATGGAGTCCGTTGGGGCGATGTGTTTCCTGATGTCGATGCTGGCCCTCTGGCGCGACCGCCGGAGCCATCCAAAGGAGTAAAGCCATGCAGAATATCGATGATCGGTTGCTGAGTCGTCGGCGGTTTCTGGCCGGGACGGCCTGCGGGATGGCGGCTGCGACCGGGCCGGGATTGCTGGCCAGCGCCGCCGCGGCCCAGAAGAAGCCCTGGCAGATGAAGCTCTCGACCTCCACGATCCAGTTCAGCAAGCTGCCGATCGAAAAGGCCTGCGAGCGGATCGCCAAGCTCGGGTTCGAGGGCATCGACATCTGGTCGGCCCACGCGGGCTGCCCGCATCTCGATGACGTTGCCAAGCGGCTGGGACCCGACGGGCTCAAGAAGCTGCTGGCCAAGCACAACCTCAAGCTGTACGCCTTCAGCGTTTATCGCGGCGGATATCGCAGGTACGCGGAGCTTCTGGGCAAGTCCGGCGGCGGCGTGGCGGTGCGCGGCAGCAGCGGGGCGGGCAAGCCGAAGGAACTTACCACGCGGATGAAGGCCTTTATCGAGTCTCTGAAGGGCGACCTGGAGCTGGCCGAGAAGCACGACTCGTACCTGGCGATCGAGAACCACGGCGGCTCGTTGCTGAATTCGCTGGACTCGTTCAAGGCGTTTGTGGACGTCAACAAGCACAAGCGCCTGGGCATCGCGATGGCGCCGTACCATCTTCAGAGCGCGAAAGCTCCCGTGCCGGAGGCGATCAAGATCGTCGGTAAGCAGCTCTTCTTCTTTTACGCGTGGCAGCGCGCGAAGGGCACCGGCCAACTGCCCGGCATCGGACCGGCCGACTGCACGCCGTGGATCAAGGCTCTGGCCGAGTCCGGCTACGCCTGGTACGTCAACCCGTTCATGCATCACGAGCCGGCCCCCGATGTGATGGCGGCTGCCCTGGCAAAGTCGCGCGATTACCTCAAGGAATGCTACAAGAAGGCGATGTCCGGATGAGCACAAGGCGGCCGAGCGGGTTCCGTAATCCGGGGGACACCATACTTAATTGTTAAATTCGGGCTCATACACCTCAACCGGCTTGATTATTGCCTTGCCGCGGAACCCAACCGCGAAGATAAGTATGCTGTTTTCGGAACTCCCAGCGTTACCAGAATCCAAATAAGGTGCTCGATAATGAGACATGCAACAATTATTTCAGTTTCTTTGATGTGCCTTTGTTCTTCATGGGTTTACTCGCAGGACAAGAAGCCCGCGAGTGATTATGCACCCAAACCCGTGCCACTTGGTTATCCGCTCAAGGCTATGCCAATCAATGAAGTGAAGTTGGCCGATGGCTTCTGGTCCCAACGGATGAAGACACACATGGATGTAACCATTCCCCATGTCCTGAAAACCCTTAAGATCGACTACGCGGATCCGAAGCCCTCGATCTCCGCCCTCGCTCTGGTCAGGACTCTGGAGGGTGCTGACTACTGCCTGATGATAAAGAAGGACCCGAAGTTAGAGGCCATGATGGACAAGATCTGCGCAAACATCGGAGACCTTTGTAGTAAAGGGAACCGTTGGTTCGGCGGCTGTCCGGAAGGGGCTGTCTTCCACTACTTTGCCACGGGTAAGGCAAGCAGTTGGCTCAAGGAATCCCAGAAGGAGTACCGGCGCAGGAAGGACGAATATTTCGATAAAGAGGGCAAGCCCACCAAGGAACCAGAGCCGCATGCATACTATGGGATGGCTGTCGTCAGTCTTTACATGGCAACGGGCAACGAGTTCTACCGGGACCTGGCACAGAAGTTCATGGATATCCGGGGCATGCCCGCCACCCGCAAGAGGACGTGGCCGAAATTCGCAGCCCAACATAAGCCGGTCTCTGAGATGAACGAACCCGGCGGCCACGCTGGATCCTTCGGCTGGTTTGCTTCCGCTTTGGTCGACGTGGGCGCTCTGACCGGCGACAAGAAATACGGCCAAGCCGCAAAGCGAATCTGGCAGAACCTGGTCGACACCAGGATGTGTATCACGGGCGGTACCGGCGCAGTCGGCAGATGGGAAGGTTTTGGGGAACCCTATGCCATAGGCAGGGGTGGCTATAACGAAACATGCGCCGCCTCAGGACAGGTGTTCTACAACTATCGCTTGTTCAAGTTGACTCAGGATGCCAAGTACTTCGATGTGATGGAGGTGGTATTATTCAACGGCCTCCTGTCGGGAGTGAGTCTCGATGGAGACAAATTCTTCTACACCAATATCCTCGAGTCCGGCGGCCGGGCTGCTCGCCTGCCCTCGCGGAGGGTTCCCTGCTGTCACGGCAGTATCTCCCGTACGATTCCCCAGGTTCCGGGGTACATGTACGCCCATACGGATAACGACGTCTATGTAACCCTGTACGCCGCCAACTCAACGATAATCCCCCTTGGCAGCGGCAAGGTTGGGATCAGGCAGGAAACGAAGTATCCCTTTGACGGCAGGATAATCTTGACGGTGTCTCCCGCTTCCCAGGGCCAGAAGTTCAATCTGAGGCTGCGCATCCCCACGTGGGCACGGGAGAGGTTCATGCCTGGCGCCCTTTACAGCTTCGTTGCCCGGCCACCGAAAGACTGGGAAGTCAGGATAAACGGACAGTTGGTGAAGACCAAACTGGAAAAGGGATTTGCCGTCGTCGAGCGAGCGTGGAAATCCGGCGACAAGGTCCAGCTCGACCTCCCCATGCCGGTACAGATCAGTACTTGTATGGATAAGGTAGAGGCGTATCGGGGCCGGGTGGCTGTTACGCGCGGCCCGCTGGTTTACTGCGTGGAGGAAGTGGATAACAACGGCCCGGTGCAGCGGCTGGCCATTGGGAAACTGCCCGCGGCAGGGGACATCAAGGTTTCCACTGTTCAGGATGGCCTCCTGAAAGGTGTGAGCATGATCAGTTTTCCGGCAGTAGAGCGTGTGTCTGACAAGGAGCGACCGTTAAAGATCCATCTCGTCCCCTACTATAGCTGGAACAACCGCGGTGCCAAGTCCATGACTGTGTGGATTCCACGGCCCGGAAGATAGTCGCCTTTCGCGGGTTAAAGGGGCAGGCTTTAATCGGGCTTTAATCGGGACGGTTACCATTTTTGAGGGCGTTGCTCTTTGATGGTCTACCGCGTTTGCGTGGGCGGAGACGGCGGACATGAAGGTGCCGAAGCCCGATTACGACGCTGCGACCATCGATGCCTTCGAACGTGAGATCGACATCTACGTCAACCGCGTGGACGCCGTCATTCGGAAACTCGTTCCGGCGGGGGTCGCCACCACCCAGCCGGTTGGTAGCCGGTAGCCCGTGGCCCGTAGCCAGTAGCCAGGCCCCCCCACGGGGCCTAGGGCCTCGGGCCCCTAGGGGGGCAAGCCCAGCGACTGTCTTTGATCCTGAGCTCAGTCGAAGGGCCGTCGCTGGGTTGGCCGTCTTGTCGCGGCGAAGTCCATAGGACGAAGCGGGATCGATGTTTGCTGTTTGTTCCGCGGCCGTCATCGCATTGCTCACCCCTCCCGGAACCGCTAAAATACAAGTGATGGGGCTGGTGGACCAGTTAACCGGTTGACTAGTTAACTCGTGTTCCCGAAGGGCAAGACAATGAAACCTGGCAGAAAACGGGTGATTCTTCGGGCGATGGCAGTCTTGGTCGTCGTCGTGGGCGTTATTGTTCTGGCTTTCATGCCGCGCGAAGACCCCCGCGAAGCCAAGGCCCGCCGCCTGATAGCTGAGTTGCGGCAGCCGAGCGCGCTTCGCCAATGGTTAGTCAGATTGGGAGTTGTGCAACGACGTGAGCGACGCCATTCTGATGCCATTGTGTCAGAGCTTGCGGCCTTGGGGCAACCCGCAGTCCCTGTCTGCATCAGGGCGCTGAGAGATGATGATTGGCATGTTCGCTGGGGCGTGGCTGAGGCGCTGGGCCAAATGGACCCGGTCCCGAGGAAGGCAGCGGCCGCACTGATTCAGAGCCTGAAGGACGAATACAGTGAAATCCGTTACTTGGCGGCCAAGGCGCTCGGAAGCATCCCTTCGGAGGCTGACAAGATCGCCCCCGCCCTCGTTGGGGCCCTGAACCACAGAGATTTCCAGTTCCGTCAATCTCTCTGCAAGGCGTTGGTACGTCTGGGTGACCCGGCGATATCGGCGCTTGTGGCGGGTCTGAAAGCCGAGCGATGGCTGGTACGGGCCGAGGCGGCGAGGGCTTTGGCCATGTTCGGCCACCGAGCGAGGGAGTCCGCACCGGCGCTGCTTGAGGCGTTGAGGGATGAACGAAGCCAAGTGCGGGCCGCCGCCGCCGAGGCGCTGGGCAACATCGGGCCGGCTGCGAAAGAAGCGATTCCCGCGCTCAAGGAAGCCCTGAAGGACGAGAAGGAAAACGTTCGCGAAGCCGCGGCCGAGGCGCTGAAGAAGATCCAGGCCGCGGCGACAACGCGCGCAGCGCCCACCACCCAGCCGGGAGGCAAACAATGAAGCCTCGCGGCGCAGAATTCGAATTGATTCATAACTAAATGGTGTCCCCCGAATTGGACATTATGCCGTTTCGTTCGGCGGTTGTTCCTGGTTGGCGGATGGGTTCGATGTCGAAAAACGATCGACGAGTTGTCTGCCGAAGAAGACCCATCCAATGGCCAGCATGCAGCCGATGCAGCCGAAGATCGCAACATCGTTGAACGGCACGGGGCCTATGGAGAACCGCACCTTCCCTAACTGAGTCTGGGAGAACGTGCGTGTTACGAACGGCTTGTCCGCCACCCCGGTCGCGACGATCTCAAGAGTATCACCCGCCTTGAGCTGACCGAACTGCTTCCTCGTGATCCGGACAACCACAGGCTCTTTCGACGCTGGTACACGGCCCTCAGCGCGATGCCTGGTGGCCCCTAACGTCCCGGACGCCTTGTACGCCCGTTCGACCTTCATCGCAACCGGCGACCGGTCCAGAGTACCTTGAGCGAACTTTGCATCCGAGACGCCGGAGTATATCATCCAGCCGGCAAGCGGGAGAAAGATCAGCGCGATCTTTGGATGTCGCCCGCAGAGCTCCACCAGATATCTCGACAGTCCACGCTCTCCAGCACCCATAATCACTTTCTCCACGTCAGTCCACTGTCTCAAGAGCACCATGCCGCGCCAACGCGGCAAACCACGTGCCTCCCCCCGTGTATCCCATATAACCACCCCGGTTGCAAGCCCCGGCGGGGGGAAGCCGCGATGGTTTCTCAGATCTCCCAACCCTTGCGGTATTCGCGAACGAGGTACTTGTTCGCCTGGGGCACGTTGGTGATCCGCATCTTCTCGCTGTCGAACTGGACCTTCCGTCCCGCTCGCAGCGCGACGGTTCCGAGGTTCACGGCGTCCGAGATCGCCCCAGCGTTGACGAAGCTGCCCGGCGACTGCTTGCCGCCCCGCATCGCGTCGAGCCACGCGCCGCGCGGCCGCGCGGCCTTGCCTCGCAGCGGCTCCCTCTTGCCCTTGGCGAATAGCTGCGCGTTCCGGCCGTGGAAGCTGCCCATGATCGCGCCGGCGTCGCCGACGAACAGGATGCCCTCTTTGCCCATCGTGACGTTCTGTGACTCGAGCTCCCCTGGCAGGCGCGGCTTCATGCCGCCGTCGTACCAGAACAGGTCCAAGGCCGGCCTGTCGGCCCGCGCGGCAAAGTGAAGACGGATGGTGCAAGCGGTCGGATAGGCGAAGTCGTTTCTCACCGGCCGGCTGACGCGGTCCGTGATCCGGCACGTGTGGCTCGCCCACGCCTCGGCGCTGAGGGGGGTGTCCAGGTCCAGCCCCGTGAACACCGGCCAGAGGCTGTAGTAGCCCATGTCCGCCATCGACCCGCCGCCGAAGTCGTACCAGCCGCGATAGACCGTGTGCGTGTAGTGCGGGTGATACGACCGGTCGGGCACGGGGCCCAGCCACAAGTTCCAGTCGAAGCCCTTGGGAACCGGCGGCCGGTCGGTGGGGATCTCCGTGTACTGCGGCCAGACGGGCCGGTTCGTCCAGTTGTGAACCTCCCGGAGCTTGCCAATAGCGCCCTGCTTGATCCGCTCGACGATCATGGCGTTGCCGGACCCGCTGCCATAGGCGAGCAGGTGCGTGGCCACCTTTGTCTTGCGGGCCGTCTCAACGACCCGCCTTCCTTCACGCAGGCGGTTGGCGATGGGCTTGTGCATCAGGACGCCCTTGCCCTTGGTCATCGCGGCGATCGAGAGGGTCGCGTGGAGATGGTCCGGCGTCAGGATCTTTACGGCGTCCAGGTCCTTCTGCTTGGTCAGCATCTCGCGGAAGTCGGCCCAGCCGGCGCACGCCTTGAACTTCTTCCTGCCCCGCTGTCGAGCGTAGTGGGCGTCCACAACCGCCCGCCCGACCTCCCTGCCGCCGGGGCAGCCATTGTCGCCGTCGCGCCACTTGGGTTTGCCCAGGTACCCACGGATTCGCCTGCGGATTTCGCCCTTGCCCCACTCGACGTAGTTGCTGCTGTCGGTGTTGGGGTCGCAGATGGCGACGATCTGGATCCGCGGCTCCGCCAGCAGGCCGCCGATCTCGCGGAACGCCTGCGTGCCCATGCCGATCTGCGCCAACGTGATCTTGTCGCTCGGGGCGACGCGCCCGGGGCCTCCCAGGACGTGTCGCGGAACGATGCTGAAAGCGCCTGCTCCGACGGCCGCTCCTACGAACTCCCGGCGATTGATGAGTGGTTTCATTCGATGACTCCTCTGGCAATGGGTTCACTTGCCTGTGTCACGCACCTGCCCATACGCAAAGCCAGCCCGACGTATATCTTCCCGAACACCTCCTTGTCCGCGTCCATGCAACGTGCGCGGGTGAAGATACCCAGGGGATACGTCGCGATCTTCTGCCATGATTGTAACACGTCGATTGATCGATAGAACCCGGCTTGGCAAACGCTTTTCCCGCCCGTGTCACGTAGCCCGTAGTCAGCAGCCAGGGCATCTTGTCTCGGCGAAGTCCGAAGGACGAAGCCGGAAGCCCAGCCACTCGTCTTTGATCCTGAGCTCGGGTCGAAGGGCTTTCTCATGGTAGCCACGGGCGCAAGCCCGTGGTATCATGCGCCCCATAATGGAGAGTCCCCTGGGGACGATTCATTAAGCGGTGAGTCATTAAGCAAGGCCAATACCCATGGGGCAGACGTTCTGGTCAAGCATCATGGAATGCAATACGACCCGGATCGCGTGTGCGAATGACACAGCTTGTCCGGCTATGAATCGCCCCCTTCGGGGGCTCTATTGCTTATTCGCTCCTTTTTCCACGGGCTCGCGCCCGTGGCTAACATGAATCCAGCATGGCTCACGGCCGAAGCCTGCGGGCCGCGGGTGCGGGCGCTGCGCTGCTGGCCGCGGCGGGTAAACTCCGACCCGACCCGTCTTCGTCCCCCGCCTGGGGGCCCATAGGGCCTGGGGACTTCGGCGGGCAGGCGTGGTGAGACAATGAACCCTGGCCCAAAACGGGTGATTCTTCGGGCGATGGCTGTGGTGGTCATAGTCCTGGGTGTCATCGTTCTGGCTTTCATGCCGCGCGAAGACCCCCACGAAGCCCCAGCCCGCCGCCTCATAGCAAAGGTGCGAGACCCGGGTGCGTTTCGCAAGTGGTTAGTCGAATTAGGAGTTGTGCAACGACGTGAGCGACGCGATCCACATGAAGTTGCCTTGGAGCTTGTGGCCATGGGGCAACCCGCAGTCCGTGTCTGCATCAGGGCGCTTGGAGATGATGATTGGCGTGTTCGTCTTTGCGCGGCTGAGGCCCTGGCGCGAATGGACCCGGTTCCAAGGGAGGCAGCGGCCGCACTTATTCAGGCTCTAAAAGATGAACGAGGCGACGTCCGGGCTGCTGCAGCCCAGGCCCTGGGCAACATCGACGCCCCGCCTGACGAGGTCGTCCCTGCTCTTGGTCGTGCCCTGGAAGATGAATCTGCTGGTGTGGGTCGCGAGGCTGCCATCAGTTTGGGGAACTTCGGGCCCGCTTCCCGCCGTGCCGTGCCCGCCCTGATCCGCGCCTCAAAGGATGCAGATCTCGAAGTGCGCTGCAGGGCTGTCGACGCGTTGTGGTGCATCTGTCCGGAAGATAAGGATGTAATCTCTGCCTTTATTCACGCACTGGAGGATGAGCACCCAAGAGTGCGCAGCTCAGCAGCCTGGGCTTTGGGGCAGGCGGGTCCTGCTGCCAAAGAGGCCGTGCCCAATCTTGTCCAGACGCTGAAAGATGATGAGGACTTGAAGGTGCGTTTGAGCGCCGCACGTGCGTTAGGGCGAATTGGACATGCGGGTGCCGCCGTGCCAGCCCTCATTGAGGCTTTGAGTGACAACGACGGAGATGTACGACGTGCGGCGGGGACGGCTTTGGGCAAGATCGGCGCCAACAGTGGCACAACCAAGGAGGCCGCTGGAGCTCTCATCCTCGCCCTTATACGAGCTTTGGGAGATAGAGGCAGCCTTGTGCGTTGGGTGGCGGCAGAGGCCCTGGGCGATATCGGCCCGGCGGCCAATGAAGCTGTCCCCGCACTGGCCAAAGCCTTGAAGGATAAGAACCCAAACGTGCGCAAAGCCGCCGCCTGGGCGCTGGGCGAAATCGGTCCGGTGGCCAAAGAAGCGATTCCCGCACTGAAAGAAGCGTTGATGGACGAGTACGAGCATGTCCGCAAAGCCGCCGCCTGGGCGCTGGAGAAAATCCAGGCCTCGCCCGCGACACGCAAGGCCGGCACCTCCCACCCGAGGGGCAAACAATGACCCGTGACAGAAAACGGGTGATTGTTGGCGCCGGCCTTATCGTCCTGGTGGGTCTGGTTGTCTTCGCAGTCATTAAGGACCGTGGCGACGCCGCAAGCCCCGCGGAGGCCAAGGCAAGACGTCTGGTGGGCGAGCTCTGCTCGCGCGTCAATGAGGAACCGCCAAGCCTCTGGGACCGCCTGTTGGCCAAACTGGGCCTGACGCGTGGCCTGAGCCACATGAACCTGGACCAAATTCGATCCAAGCTCGCCAGCCTGGGTGAATCCGCCGTCCCGCCGCTCGTCGAAGCGCTGCAGGAAGACAACACCAAAGTGCGGGTGAACCTCATCCCGGTGCTGGCAGATATGGGCCCTGCGGCCAAGAAGGCCGTGCCAACGCTCATCGGGATGCTCACAGACAATTCAGAGGAGATGCGCTGGGGCTACACATGGGGAAAGGGCGAGCTCACCATGGTATCTTCGGAGGCTGTCAACGCCTTGGTTGAACTGGGGCGCACGGGCACGGGGATTGCCGGCCTCGCCGAGGCGCTGAAGCATGACAACCGGCATGTCCGTGAGTCCGCGGCTGAGATCCTGGGCAGAATCGGCCCGCCGGCGGAGGCAGCGGTTCCGGCATTGCAGCGAGCTGTCAAAGACGAAGACTCCCTTGTCCGCTGCGAAGTCGTAGAAGCCATCGGGAAGGTCGGTCCTGCTGCAAAGCAGGCCGTACCGGCGTTGATCGATGCCCTGAACGACGAAGAAAGCCTTGTGCGTTGGGGAGCAGCAGAGGCACTGGGGGAAATGGGGCCAGGGGCTGAAGGAGCTGTCTCTGCCCTTGAAGGGGCGCTCAAGCATGAGGATGAATGGGTCCGATGCGCTGCCGCCGGGGCCTTGGGGAAACTGGGCCTGCCGGACGGGGCTGTGCCCGTTCTCGCGCGGTTGCTCGAGCACAAGAATGCGGCGGCGCGAGCACGTGCTGCGGAATACCTGGCTGAGATCGGCCCGCCGGCACAGGCCGCGGTTCCCGCCCTCGTTAACGCCTTGAAACACAAAGACTGGTGGCTCCGCAAACGATCTGCCGAGGCGTTGGGCAAGATTGGGCCGGCGGCCAAGGCAGCATTGCCCGCCCTTGGGGAAACAATGCAAGGCAAGGATAGACGAGTTCGAGTCGCAGCGGCCGCCGCGCTCGTGAAGTTGGGACAGGCAGAGAGGGGCATGCCTGTTCTGCTTGAATCGCTTCAAGATGAAGATTACTTCGTGCGCGGCCTGGCCGCCGAAGCCCTGGGTGAAATAGGCATGCAGGCAAAGTCTGCGATTCCCGCACTCAAAAGGGTGCTGAAAGACGAATACTTGAACGTCCGCAAATTCGCCGCCGAGGCACTCCAAAAGATCCAGGCCGCGGTCGCCACGCGCGCGGCGGCGACACGCCCAGCCGCCACCACCCACCCGGGAGGTAAGCAATGACCCCTCCACCTACGCCGAGGCTACGGCGGACAAGTGGCGGAAAACGGGTGATTCTTGGCGCGGTAGCGGTGTTGCTCATAGTCCTGGGTATCACTGTTGTGGCTTTCTTGCTGCCCGCATATACCCCCGAAATCGAAGCCGAGGCCAAAGCCCGCCGCCTCATGGCGGAGCTGCGGGATCCGAGTGCGTTTCACGAATGGCTCATCAAACTGGGGCTTCAGCAATCATCTGAGCGACGCGGTGGTCATGTCATTGCGCGAGAGCTTGCGGCCTTGGGCCAAAGCGCAGTCCCTGTCTGCGTCAAGGCGCTCAGACATGACGACAGGCGTGTTCGCTATTGGGTGGCTGACGCGCTGCGCAAAATGGACCCGGTCCCGAGGGAGGCGGCGCCCGCACTGATTCAGAGTCTGAATGATGAAGCCAGTGATGTCCGTGTCTTCGCGGCTGAGGCACTCCAAAAGATCCAGCTCGCGCCCGCGATACCCGCAGCGGCCACCACCACCCAGCCGGGAGGGAAGCAGTGAAGCTTCCGCCTACGCCGAAGCTACGGCGGACAAGTCGCAAGAAACGGGTCGCCCTTGTTGTAACGGCGCTGCTCTTAACGGGCGCCGTGGTGCTGGCGCTCTGGATGCTCCGTCCGCCAAGGGACCCTGCTGCGAGGAGGGCCGAGCAGCTTCTCGACAAGATCCGCCCCCCGAGCAAGCTGGACGATCTCCTGGAAAGGATTGGATTGGTGAGGCGCCGCCCTTACCCAACGGGTTTCATGGGGTCCTCCGCAGAATCGTCTGAAGTCGTCGAGGATCTTGCTCGGCTTGGGCCGCCGGCCATACCCGTTCTGATCAGGGCGATAACCGATAATGACGAGGACGACGGCGTACGCATGCATGCTGCATCGGCTCTTGTGGAAATGGGTCCACAGGCCGCCGAGGCAACACCCGCACTCATTCAAGCGTTGAAACAGCGTAACGAGAGGGTTGCCGAATGGGCCGTTTTGATATTGGGCGAGATCGGCCCGGCGGCTAAAGATGCTGTCCCTGCCCTCATTGACGCTCTGAAGGGCGGGGACTGGGATATGCGGTGCTATGCGGCAGAGGCACTGGGCCGGATCGGACCCGCGGCGAAGGCAGCCGTCCCTGCACTCGAGGAGGCATTGAAGGATAAGAAGGATAAGAATGTGCGATTCTACGCGGCCGAGGCCCTGGCCAGACTCGGCCTGCCGGACAGGGGGCTGCCTGTTCTGATCGCACTGCTGAAGGGTAAGTCCTGGATTCTTCGTAAGTATGCGGCCATGGCGCTGGGCGAGATTGGTGCGCCAGCCAAGGCCGCGATTCCCGCACTTCGCGAAGCCTTGAAGGACAAGGAAGCAGATGTCCGCAACGCCGCGGCCGAGGCGCTAAAGAGAATCCAGGCAGATGGTAGCCCGTAGCCGGGAGCCAGTAGCCAGTCCCAGACAGCGAATGATGATCCCCAAGGGACAAGCTGTCGAATTTCGAATAACGAATTTCGAGCGTATGGCCGGAGTAGCGTATGGGGTCAGGGCTTGATTAGTGATTAGTGGGAGGATTGCTGCCTGGTGGCTGGTGCACACTGCCAGAGCTGAAGCTGGCAGTCCGTGGAGGTCTCGTGTGTAGCCCCGGCGCGCCGGGGCACGCCCTACTATTCAAATAACCTCCCCAAGCCCTATGGGCCCCAAGGCGGGGGACAGGTCTGCGTTCGAGTTCGATTCCGACCAGGCCGCGAAGGCCCCGCGCCCAAAGCCCTGATGTGTGATCCTCCTCGCCCCTCGCCCCAATCGTAAATCATTTCGCGGCGCGTTTGGGCATCTTGGCTCCGGATTGCTTGAGCCACAGCTCGAGCTTGGCCTTCATCTGGCGGGCCTTGGACGGCAACTTGGCGGACAGGTCGGTTCGCTCGCCGATGTCTTTGTCGAGGTCGTACAACTCCACGGACCCGTCATCGTAGTGCTTGATCAGCTTGTATCGGCCTTGGCGGATGGCGCTGCCGAGCCGGTTTCGCTTGTGAAACGCATAGTTGGGATAGTGGAAGTAGATGGCGTCGCGTTTGAACGTCCCTGACCGGCGAAGCAGGGGGACGATGCTGCGGCCGTCGAGTATCTTGCCGGCTGCGGGGGCCAGGCCGGCGGCTTCCAGGAGCGTGGGATACGTGTCGGTGCTGATGATCGGGGTCGAGCAGGTCGTCCCGGGCTTGACCACGCCGGGCCAGCGCACGATCCACGGCACGCGGATGCCGCCTTCGTAGAGGAAGCCCTTGACGCCCCGCAGCGGGTGGTTGTCACCGTCCAGCGAGCCGTTGTCGGACGTGAAGATCACCAGCGTGGTCTCGGCCAGGCCCAGCGTATCGAGCGCCGCCAGCACCCTGCCGATGGCCTTGTCCATGCCCTCGACCATGGCCGCATAGGCCTGGATCTTGATGCCACGCCCGCGCCGCTTGCTGTACTTGGCAATCAAGTCAGCCGGGGCCTCGCGCGGATAGTGGACTGCATAGTTCCACAAGGCCAGGAAGAACGGCTTGGTGCGCTTCTTGCGCAGGAAGGCGATCGACTCGTCGGCCAGACGCTCGGGCAGGTACTCGCCTTTGCGGCGGTCCTTCAGGGCGGGAATCCTGTAGGGATCGAAGTACGTGGGCGGCCCACCGTAGGAACACCCGCCGACGTTCACGTCAAAGCCCTGGTGCTCAGGCCGCAGGTCACGCTCGCTCGGGGGCTTGTCGCGCTGGCCCCGCCGGCTGGACAGGTGCCACTTGCCCATGAACGCCGTGGCGTAGCCGGCCTGTTTGAGTCGCTCGGCAATCGTGACGTGATCCAGGGGCAGGTACCTGGCGTTGTCGGCCTCCAGCACGGCTGCGCCCGGCGGGCCGTAGTCCTTCGCGTGGCCAGGCGCGTGATTCGTGATGGTCAGCCGGGCCGGCGACTGGCCCGTCATCATTGCAGCGCGGGTCGGCGTGCAGACCGGCGCGGCGGCATACCCGTCGGTGAACCGCATCCCCTGGCCGGCGAGTCGGTCGAGGTTGGGCGTGTCGATCAGCTTATTGCCCTGGCAGTGCAGATCCATCCAGCCGAGATCATCGGCCATGATGAGCAGGATGTTCGGCCTGGTCCCGGCCTTGCCCGCGGCGAAACTCCGCGACAGGGGACCGAAGGCCGAAAGCGAAACCGATACGCCCGCGCCCAGGAGGCCCTTGCAGAACGTTCGCCTCGATATGGTGCTCATCTACGTGTCTCTCCTGTGGTGATCCAGTGAAATCCAGAGTTCGCAGGACATCTTACCTGATTGGATCCGGGGCCACCATACGGGATCAGCTTGGGGGCAGGCCTCCCCACGGGGCCTGGGGCCTCGGGCGCCCAGGGGGGGACAGGTCTGCGGTGAAGAATCCAGGGGCGAACCCCGCCGCGTCAGCGAAGCAGCTTGAGCGTATCGATATAGAACCACGTGCTGGCGGTGTTGTGGAACTTCAGGAAGATGTGGTTGGGCGCGCCTCGCGGCAGCTTCAGCGTGAACTCCGCCCACCTGTTCCCGCCTTTCAGCGGACCCATGAATGCGAGCCGCTTGCCCCGGACGTCCAGGAACTCGATGGTCGTACTGTAGATGGCCCCGCCCTTGTAATACACGCCCTTGATCGGGCGGGATGAGTATATCTCGTATATCACATCCTTGCCCGTCTTCTGGTCGAAGTACACCCCCTTGCCTGAAAACGGCCCCATCGCGTCCTCGGTCTCCTGCACCGGAAACGGCGAGTACCGTTTGCCTTTCTTGAACGGCTTCATGCTCTTCTTGTCGCGGAAGGTAAGCCGGTTGCGATAGACCGGCTTGCCGACGGCCCCCATCTTCTCTATCCGCTTTTGGAGAGTCTTCAGGGCCAGTGAGGCCCCCACGCCCGTCGCATCTTTAGTCGTGTGGAGCAACAGGAACTGGTCGTAGTAGCCGACCCCGCGGTTCGCGGCGTTGGCCTTGCTGGTCAGCGTGGTCCCTTTATCGATAAGCTGCTCGTACCACTTGGCCAATTCGAGGCATTGGTCCTTCTTCAGCTCCACGATGGGCTTTGCCGCCAGCGGTACGTACTTCCGCAGCGATTCATCGCAGTCGTCGGTGAGGTATTTGGCGGCCTCGGCGGGTGAGTCCAGGCCGGTCAGGCAGAGCTCGATCAGTTTGTTGCGCGACGCCATGTCGCCGGGATTGGCCGCGAGCTTCGTCTTCAGGCGGGCTATGGCGCTTTGAACCTGCAGGAGATGACCCGCGGCGATCAGCTTCTGTGAGATGTCCTCCACATCGGGAAGACTGAGATACTTGGCGACCGCCAGGGCCTCGCGGTAAAAGCCGATCGCCTCCTTCACCTTATCCTGCTTGGCCAGTTCGTCGCCCGTCTTGATCAGCATTGTCACCAGCAATTGCCCATGCTGCTGCTTGGCGTCGCCCTTAGCCCGTGTATAGCGCAGGCGATAGACCACTATCCGCTTCTCGGCCCAGGTCGCGGCACGATCCTTGTCCGCCTTGTCCAGGATGTCCAGGGCCTCGATCGCGGAATCAAAGCCGTCCGCGGTCTTGATGCCGTATTGGTACGCCGCCTCACACATCGCCACCTGGATCTTCGGATCGTCCTGCAGCGTCTTGGCCGCCGCGACCAGCTTCGCGGCTGTATCGGCGTGGCCCTTGGCGGACTTGACGATGCGCTGGATGAGCTTCTGTGTGGGGCTGGGCTGGGTCTGTGGCGCAGCCGCCATCGCCCCACATGCCAGAATCGCAAGCACCAACGCGGCCAAACGTGAGATACCTTGTCGTTTCATGGCGCCACCCCAGTCTTTCAGTCATTCCATGTTACTGCCCCGGCGGCGTATGTCAAGCCGTCGCGGCGTTTTGGTCCTGCCTGGTCCCGCGTTGCCCCTACAGCAGATCCCTGAGGTCCTTGGGCGACAGGCTGGTCTGGCGGAGAATTGCCCGGAGTGTTCCACGGTCCAGCTCGCGGTGATCGGGAACGCAGACCACCGTCGGCGGGTCCGCGCGAAAGAGAATGACGTGGCTGCCGCGCTGGCGGTCCACGCTGAAGCCGACGCGCTCCAGCGCGCGGATCAACTTGCGGCCGGAGACGACCGGCAGCTTGGTCATACCGCCACTACCTGGACGTCGAAGGTTTCCTCGGGCACATCGAGCCCGTGGGCCTCGGCCGTTTCGATCCAGCCCTTGATCGCCTCGCGGATATTGGTGATCGCTTCAGGCTTCGTCTTGCCCTGGCTGATGCAGCCGGGCAGGGAGGGGCACTCGACGACCCAATACCCATCTTCTCCGCGGTACAGTACTGCTTCGCGCATCTGTTTCTTCCCGTTGGTGACGACACTGCATTATACACGACGCAGCGGCGACCGACACGCGCGAAAGCGGCTTGTTTCGGATTTGGAACTCAGAGCTTAGAATCTGGTTCCGCCGGGGCGGGTGTGCCCGCGCGTGCGAGAAAGGTGGTAGCTATGAATACGATGCGACGGCTGGTTCTTGGGGGATTGGTGATGGCGATGTCGGCGGGGGCCAGCGGGGAGGTTGTCGAGCGGTGGGGGGTGTTCGAGGTGACGCTCAAGCACACGGGCCAGCACAAGAATCCGTTTACGGATGTGACGCTGACGGCGCGGTTCACCTGTGGCGACAAGACCGTGGACGTAGCCGGGTTCCACGACGGCGGCAAGACGTGGAAGATCCGCTTCATGCCGCCCGCGCTGGGCAAGTGGACGTACAAGACCAAGTCGAACGACGCGGGCCTGGACGGCAAGACGGGCTCGTTCGAGTGCGGCCCGCCGTCGAAGGGCAACCACGGCCCGGTGCGGGTGCGGAAGACGTTCTACCTGGCCTACGAGGACGGCCAGCCGTACTTCCAGGTCGGCACGACGTGCTACGCCTGGGTGCACCAGGGCGACGCGATGGAAGCCCAGACGCTGGCGACGCTGGCCAAGTCGCCGTTCAACAAGATCCGCATGTGCGTGTTCCCCAAGGCCTACGCGTACAACAAGAACGAGCCCCAGTACTACTGCTTCCCGCGCAAAGACGGCAAGAACGACTACACCCGGTTCGAGCCGGCCTTCTGGGCCCACCTGGAGAAACGCATCCGCCAACTTATGGACTTGGGCATCGAGGCGGACCTGATCCTCTTCCACCCGTACGACCGCTGGGGCTATAAGTCCATGGGCCGCGAGGCCGACGACCGCTACCTGCGCTACTGCGTGGCGCGCCTGGCGGCCTTCCGCAACGTGTGGTGGTCGTTCGCCAACGAGTACGACCTGATGTTCAAGATCCCCACGAAGAAGCCGGCCGACTGGGACCGCTTCTTCCAGGTCGTGCGGAAGGCCGATCCGTACGACCACATGCGCGGCATCCACAACTGCCGCCAATGGTACGACCACACCAAGCCGTGGGTACACCACTGCAGCATCCAGAGCAGCAACTTCAGGGACCTGCACAGCCTGAGGGCCAAGTACAAGAAGCCCCTGGTCTTCGACGAGTGCAAGTACGAGGGCAACATCCCGCAGGGGTGGGGGAAGATCTCGGCGAAGGAGATGACGCGGCGGTTCTGGCTGGGGACCATGCAGGGCGCGTACGTCGGCCACGGTGAAACCTACAAGCACCCCAAGGATATCCTGTGGTGGTCCAAGGGCGGCGTGCTGCACGGGCAGAGCCCCGAGCGCATCGCGTTCCTCAAGAAGCTGATGACCTCCGCGCCGGTTACGTTCGAGCAGCTCACGCCCGACCACACCTTCGCGCCGGGCACGCTGTCGCTGGTCAGCAAGGGCCGCTACTACCTGGTGTACTTCGACTCGGGCAGGTCGACCAGCTTCCTGCTGCCCGGCAAGGAGCCATACAAGGTCGACGGCATCGACACATGGAAGATGACCGTCTCGGCGCTCGCGTCGGCTGCGCCGGGCAAGTTCACCTTTGCCGCGCCGACGGGGGGCTATCTGCTGCGGCTGACGAAGTACAAGCCGGGCGAACCGCGCCGCCCCGTCGCGACCATCAAGGCCGCGCCCACCGAGGGCAAACCGCCGCTGAAGGTGCGGTTCACCGGCCCGGCGAGCCTCAAGTGCAAGTGGGACTTCGGCGACGGCGGGACGTCAACGGAGACGTCCCCGGCGCACACGTACGCCAAGGGCGGCATCTACAACGTTACGTTGGTGGTAGCCGACGCCAAGAGCGGCGCGACGGCCACCGCCCACGCGCAGATCAGCGTCGAAGTACCGGCGGGCGAGCCCATCGTTCGCGTGGGCGGCGCCGGACCCGACACGCCCGCCACCAGGGCCGAGGGCGGCAAGATCAAACGCGGCAAGGACGGCACGCTCGACTTCGGCGACAGCGAGCCGTGGAAGTGGCTCGCCGTCGGCGACGTACCCATCAAGGCGCTCGAGGGCCTCAAGAGCTTCACCATCTGCGGCTGGGCAAACGCCACCAGCTTCCAGACCGGCCGCGGTGGAAACCGAATCGCCTTCAACCTCAACAACAACCGCAGCGGGTTCGACCTGGTGGTCCAGAAGGACGGGCGGCTGCGGCTTGCCGTGAACCAATGGCCGGACCGCGTCCGCAACGACAGCTCGCCCGGCAAGATCCGCAAGGGCCAGTGGGTCTTCTTCGCCGTGACCTACGACACAACAAAACGGGCCGACAACGTGAAGTGGTACTTCGGCGACGCGGGCACGCCCGCCGCGCTCGACAAGGCCACGAAGTACAACAACGGCCCGACCGGCACGGGCAGCGGCAGGCTGACGATTGGCAACTACAACGAGACGCTTCACGGCAACGGCAAGGACCGCCAGTTCCGCGGGCGGCTTCGCGGGATTGCGATTTTCGGCAGCCGCGTTGGCTCGGGCGGCGCGTTGAGCTTGTCGGCTATCCGCGGCGTGCAGAAGGGCGGCAAGTAGCCCAGGCCGGTGGGAATCGCTATAATATGAGTGAAGGCACTCTGCTTCAGAGGCCACTGAAGGGCGTGATTGCGAGGTACCTTATGATGGCAAGGAAGGTCGCGATTACCGTCATTTGCTCTGTCGCTCTGGGAGCTCTCGCGGCCCAGCCCAGCGATAGTCCCGACAAGTCGGGCCAGGGCGTGCAAACCGCCAGCCGCAGCGCGGCGCCCACTCTGTTCCGCATCGACGTGGACGGCAAGGCCGGTTTTGTCGACAAGAGCGGAAAGGTTCGCATCAAGCCGCGATTCGACAAGACCAGCGACTTCGCGGAAGGGCTGGCGGCGGTGCGGATCGGCCTGCTGTGGGGATACATCAACACGGCCGGCAAGGTCGTGATCGAGCCGCAGTACGATTGGGCCGATGGGTTCTGGGACGGGTTTGCGTGCGTGACTCTCCCGCCCCCCAAGGGCCGGCCCACCGAGCAAGGGCGCAACGGGTACGTCGACAGAAGGGGCAGGCTCATCGGGGACATCGAGTTCGACCATCTCAAGCCGTACCGCTGCGGTGTGGCGCCGGTGCGGATTGACGGCAAGTGGGGCTGCATCGACAAGATGGGCACGATGGTCGTTGCGCCGCAGTACGATGAGATGTCGCCGTTTGAGGCATCGCCGCCTCACGGGGCCCTGGCGCGCGTGGTTGTCACCCGGCGGGTCGTCGCGATGATGTTGTGGGGCGGCCCGGAGGGCGGCGTACGGGACTATGAAAGAAACTTAACGTTCTACGGGTTCATCGACACGACCGGCAAGACCGTGATCAAGCTGCGGTTGGCTGAGGTGACCGAGCGGTTCCAGGAAGGCCTGGCCCCGGCGAAGCAGTGGCAATGGGGGCCGCCACAAAGGCGGTGCCGGTGGCGCGTCGGCCGATCGTTCATCCAGAGCGACTGGGGATATATCGACGAGGCCGGGCGCTGGGTGATCAAGCCGGGCTTCAAGCAGGCGGCGCACTTCTGGGAAGGCCTGGCCGCCGTCGCGGACAAAGACAAATGGGGATACATCGACAAGAGCGGGAAGATGGTGATCGCGGCGAAGTACGATGTAGCCGGCCCGTTCCGCGAAGGGCTTGCACGCGTGAACGTCGATGGCAAGTGGGGGTACATCGACAAGGTCGGCAAGGTGATCGTTAAGCCGCACCTGACCTGGGCGCGTGACTTTCAGGAGGGGCTGGCGGCCGTGGGCACCGGCGAGGGGAATGATTTCAGGGCGGGCTTCCTGGGCAGGAACGGCAAGATCGCGATTCCGCTGGTGTTCGATAGCGCGGGGTCGTTTCTGGGCGGTGTTGCGAAGGTTCGGCTCCGCAAGCGGGACGCCTACATCGATCGCACGGGCAAGATCATCTGGCAGAAGGGGCGGTAGTTGGTTCATTGGTTGACTGGTTTACTGGCAGGTAGGGTGGAAGAATGGGGCATGTCGGAGATAGATCCCGAATTGGAAGTGGAAGAGGACTAGTACAATGCCAAGAAGTGTGGAGAAGTACGTTAAGTATTGCGAAGTCGCCTTCTGGCTGATTATCGCTCTGGTCATAACGTACTGCGTTGGACGCGAGCGAGGACGCCACATTGCTTTCATTGAGACGAACCGGGCTTACTACGAGCATCGCGGCGCCGGAGACCTGCTGGATAAGTACGCTTTTCCACAACCGTTCTTGACCAAGTATGTAGATAAGCATGGGTTGGTGACCAGAGAAGAGATCGACAGCATTATGCAAGGGTATGTCCAGACGTGGTCCATAAGGGATGCGGACGGATCGATAGCAGACAAGTACGAGTTCAATACAGGATTGTTCGGGGGGGGATACTGGGGCAGGAACATTATGTGTATCCACTACTTTTCAGCGCAAAGGCTCGATTTTGTTGATGACTGCCACGGTTCCGTTATGCTGCGCCCGTAGACCCAACAGGGGCGTAGTGCTGCACCGACCCTGAGTGCCGGAAACTGAAACGTTCTTCAGGGGAAGAATGCGGCCTGTCGCAGATAGATCCGGAAATAGAAGTGGAAGAGGAGCAGTACTATGCCAAGGAGTCTGAAGAAGTTCTCTAAGCATTGCGGAGTCGCGCTCATCCTGTTGGTCGTTCTTGCCATAACCTACTACGTTGGACGTGAGCACGAACGGGGCATTGCTTTCATTGAGACGAACCGCGCTTACTTCGAACATCGCGGGGATGGAGACTTGGTGGACCAGTACGCTTATCCAGACCCGTTTTTGGCAAAGTACATAGAAAAGCATGGGCTGACGACAAGACAAGAGATCGATGCCATTATGCAAGGGTATGTCAGGACCTGGTCTGTAAAGGATCCCGACGGATCGATAATGGATATCTACGAGTTTAACTTGGGCAACATAGTCCCCCTCCCCATGAACAAAAAGATCATTGAGATGAACTATGACCCGACGGGAAAGTTCGTCGACATGAATGAATCGGGAGGTTCTGTTTTCCTGCGGCGGTAGACCCAACAGGGGTGTGGTGGCCCGGCGGGCGAGGAACACTGGCATTGCCCGGGCGCATCCAGCACAATAGGGGGTTCCAGCATTAACGGAGGCGGAAGACGCCTCAATTGAAGGGAGAATGACATGCATAAGCTCACATGCGCCGTGGCGGCGCTAGCCGTTGTCGCGATGGTGTCGGCGCCGGCAGCGGCTGAGAACTGGCCCCAATGGCGCGGGCCGCTGCTGAACGGCTCGACCACGGAGACGAACCTGCCGACGAAGATCAGCCCGACGGAGGGGGTCGCGTGGCGTGTGAAGCTGCCCGGCGGCAGCGGGTCGACGGCGATCGTCTGGGAGGACCGCATCTTCGTCAGCGCCCAGGACCGGGCCATGAAGATCTGGGCCCTCTGCCTCAGCCGCGACGGTGGCAAGGAGCTGTGGAAGCACGAGATCGGCAAGGGCTTCGGCAATAGCATGGGCAACACGGGCGCGTCGCCTTCGCCGATCACGGATGGCAAGACGGTGTGGTTCTACTACGGCACGGGCGACCTGCTGGCGTTCGACATGGACGGCAAGCAACTCTGGCGGCGCAACATCCAGAAGGACCACGGTAAGTTCGATATCATGTGGAAGTACGGGGCGTCGGCGCTGCTGCATGGCGGCAAGCTGTACGTGCCGGTGATTCACGGCGTCTACTCCCCCCGCTGGGGGCGCCCCGGTGGCGCAAAACCCGCCGCCAAACCCGGCGGGAAGGCATATCTGCTCTGCGTCGATCCCAAGACGGGGCGCGACGTGTGGAAGCACGCCCGCAAAAGCGACGCACCGAACGAGGCTACGCAGGCCTACACCACGCCCATCCCCTATGCCGCCTCGGGAGGAACGCAGATCCTCGTGACCGGCGCCGATTACATTACCGCCCACGACCCCAAAACCGGGAAGGAGCTGTGGCGATCGGCCAGCTACAATCCCCGCAAAGACGGCAACTACCGCACCGTCGTCTCGCCGTCGGTCTGCGGCAACGTGGTAATTGCGGCGGCGCCGCGCGGGGGCGACCTGTTCGGCGGACCCATCGGCGGGCGCCGCAAATGGGCGTGGACCCACCCGCGGAACTCACCCGACGTGCCCACGCCGCTGTCCTACAAGGGCCGGTTCTACGTCCTGGTGGGCAAGACCAGGACGCTGCTGTGCATCGAGCCGAAGTCGGGCAAGATCGTCGGCCAGTGCAAGCTGAGCGGCAAGACCGTCTTTCAGGCCTCGCCGACCGGCGCCGACGGAAAGATCTACTGCATCAACATGTCCGGCGAGGCGTTCGTCGTCTCGGCGGGCGATTCGCCCAAGCTGCTCCACAAGGCGGATTTCGGCGGAAGGGGCGTCCGTTCGACGATCTCCGTGTCCAACGGGCAGCTCTTCGTCCGCGCCGACGACACGCTCTATTGCATCGGCAAGAAGGCCAAGTAAGAAGACCGGAGAGACAATGAGAGCGGCGGCTTTGCGGACGGTTCTTGTTGCGCTGTTGGCGGCGTCGCCCTCGCAGGCGGCCCCTTCTGCCGCTGACGTCCTGAAGACCTCCGGCGTTAAGGGGGGATTGGTGGTGCACATCGGCTGCGGGGATGGCAAGCTGACTGCGGCATTGCACGCCAATGACCGCTATCTCGTCCACGGGCTCGACACGGACGCGAAGAACGTTGCCAAGGCGCGCGAGTATATCCAGTCGAAGGGACTCTACGGCAAAGTGTCGGTCGACACCTTCGACGGCAAGCACCTCCCCTACGTGGACAACCTGGTCAACCTGCTGGTGGCCGACCAATTGGGCGGCGTGAAGATGAAAGAGGTCATGCGCGTGCTGGCGCCGCTGGGCGTGGCGATTGTTGGCGACAAGAAAACCGTCAAGCCCTGGCCGAAGGAGATCGACGAGTGGACCCACTACCTTCACGACGCCAGCGGCAATGCCGTGTCCAAAGACACGTTGGTGGGGCCGCCGCGGCATTTGCAGTGGGTTTCCGCTCCGTTGTGGCCCCGCAGCCACGAGCACACGCCGAGCATCTCGGCCATGGTCTCGGCGAGTGGGCGGATCATCTACATTTCTGACGACGGTGTCCGAGGCGTAATGGATTCGCGATTCCCCGAGCGCTGGGCGTTGTATGCCCGGGATGCCTTCAGCGGCACGCTGCTATGGAAGCGCTCCTTCTCCGGCTGGGGGGCCAAGCAGTGGAAGAATTCGAAGCACTGGAATATGCCGATGTCGCTGCCACGGCGGCTGGTGGCTGTCGGCGATCGCGTCTATGTCACTCTGGGCTACCGGGCCCCCGTGAGCGTGCTGGACGCGGCGACGGGCAAGGTCCTTGCGGTCTTTGAGAAAACGAAGAACACCGATGAGATTCTCTGGAGTGACGGCCTGTTGCTGCTGCGCCGGCGAAAGAAGGTTCCGGATTATCCCCCCGGCGCGACTGCCTGGCACGTCCAGATGCGCAGGCGGGGCAAAGCCTCCACAGCCCCAACAAAACCCGCCACAGCCCCAACACCGCTTCCCGCCGCATCATCAGGGGATGAGACGGTCGTTGCCGTGAGAGCTGAGACCGGCCAAGTCCTGTGGGAAAGGGCGGCCAAAAGGATCGTCACGCTTTCACTGGCAAGCGCGGGTGGTCGAGTGTGCTACCACAACTTCGAGGAGGTCGTCTGCCTGGACTTGCGGAACGGCCGGGAATTGTGGCGAGCTGAGAGCAAGACCTGGCCCGACCTGACCGGCACGGCGGGAACGTTGGTCATGTACGAGGACAAGGTTTTCTACGCTGGCGACCGGGGACTAAGGGCATGGTCCGCGGCTTCAGGCCGGTTGCTTTGGAAGGGGCCCAGAATCATCCGCACGGCGCCCAGACACCCACCCGATTTATTCGTTGCCGACGGGCTGATCTGGGGCGGCATGACCGCGCAAATGCCCACGGGAGTGTTGCCCAGGGAGCAGTCAACGGCTGCGACGAAGCCCCTGGCCGGTCCGGTCGTCCAAGGTCTGGATCCCATGACCGGCCGGATCAAGAGGAAGATCGACATCGGCAAACTTGTCTCACCCGGCCACCATGTGCGCTGCTACCGCAGCAAGGCCACGAATCGCTTTCTCCTCTGGCCGAAGCGGGGCGTGGAGTTTGTGGACATCGTCGACGGGAAGAACCACACGCGGTGTGACTGGTTTCGGGGAGAATGCAGCTACGGCGTGATGCCGTCGGGCGGCCTGATCTACGCACCGCCGCACCCATGTCTCTGCTACGCGGGAGTGGTACTGAACGGTTTCAACGCCCTGGCCGCCAGACGCGCCGATGCGCCGGGGAAGTCGGACGCCCCTCGTCTCCAGCGTGGTCCGGCTTACGCACAGCCCGGCCCCAAGGCTGAAGCAGGCCCCCGCGAGGGCGACTGGCCGATGTACCGACACGATCCCGCCCGCAGTGGGTCGACCGGGTCGACCATTGGGACGAAACTGGAGCGAGTCTGGGCGGCCAATCCGGGCGGCAGGCTTACCAGCCCCGTCATCGCCGGGGGCAGATTGCTGGTCGCTTCCGTGGACACGCACGCGGTCCGCGCGCTGGACGCCGGCACCGGGCGGCCGTTGTGGAGCTATACGGCCGGCGGGCGGGTGGACTCGTCACCGACGATCCACGAAGGGCTGGTGTTGTTCGGCTGTCGGGATGGGTGGGTGTATTGCCTGCGCGTGTCGGACGGTGCACTGGCTTGGCGGTTCCGCGCCGCTCCCAGGGAGCGCCGCATCGTGTCCTTCGAGCAAGTGGAGTCGCCCTGGCCCGTGCCCGGCAGCGTGCTCATCACCGGCGGCATCGCCTACTTTGCCGCCGGCCGGTCGAGCTATCTCGACGGGGGCATGTACCTCTACGGCCTGGACCCGAAGACCGGCAAGGTGCTGCACCAGGCTCACCTCGACGGTCCGTGGCCCGACGTGGCCAAGGACGTCGGACGGCCTTTTGACATGGAGGGAGCCAAGTCGGACATTCTCACCAGCGACGGTACGTCGATCTACCTGCTCTTCAACGAATTCGATCTACAGCTCAAGAAGCGAACGCCGCCGCCTCCCGACAAACGGGGCCAGAGGAAGGTTGGGCTGCACCTGATGGCGCTCAGCGGCTTCCTCGACGACACCTGGCACGATCGGATGTTCTGGATTTACGGTCGCCAGTGGCCTGGGCGTTACTGGGGGATGTCTACGCCCAGGGCTGGGCAGATACTCGTCTTCGATGATACGACCACTTACGCACTGAAGGCCTTCGCCGAACGAGGAGGGATGAGCCTCAAGTTCACTCCGGGCCGTGCCGGGTACACCTTGCGGGCCGATGACAACAACGATAACAAGGACGATGACAAGAAGAATGTGTCCGCTGGGCGGGCCAAAACAAGACCAAGAAGGAGTAAACCGCGCCGCGGCCATCCACCCAAGTGGCTGGTCAAGATTCCGGTCCGTGCGCGCGGGATGGTGCTGGCCGGGCAGACGCTGTTTCTCGCCGGGCCTCCCGACACTGTTCCCAAGGACGATCCGTACGCCGCCTTTGAAGGCCGCAAAGGCGCGCTGCTGTGGGCCGTATCGACCGCGGACGGTAGCAAGCTGGCCGAGTACAAGCTCAAGACGTCGCCCGTGTTCGACGGCCTGGTCGCCGCGAACGGGCGGCTGTACGTGGCTACGGCCACCGGCGAGATCATATGTTTCGGTCCAGAATAGCCGCGCTCGCGACGGGGTGGTAAAATCCGCTGCGGAATGGGCGCGGAAGTGCGCTCCAACGGAACCAGACAACAAGAGGAGCAGGAATATGATTAGACCATTGGCGGTTGGCTTGCTGTTGGCCCTGCTGGCGGGGCGGCTGTGCGCCGCCGAAATCTACGTCTCGCCCGCTGGCGACGACAAGAACCCCGGCACCAAGGTCAAACCCTTTGCGAGCATCGCGCGGGCACGCGACGCAGCCCGCAAGATCAAAGGCCGGGCGGTGACCGTGCTTCTTCGCGAGGGCACGTATTACCTGGGCGAGCCGGTGGTCTTCAGCGCGGAAGATTCCGGCGCGACCGATGCGCCCGTGGTCTACGCTGCGTACAAGAACGAGAAGCCCGTGATAAGCGGCGGCCTGAAGCTCGACGTCAAGTGGACGCCCTACAAGGACGGCATCATGCAGGCCAAAATGCCGGCCGGCTTCACCACCGACCAGCTCTTCTGCGACGGGCAGCGCCAGCACATGGCCCGCTATCCGAACTTCGATCCGAAGGCGCAGTACTTCAACGGCTTCAGCAAGGACTGCATCAGCCCCAAGCGGGCGGCGCGGTGGAAGGACCCCACGGGCGGCTATTTCCACGCCATGCACGGGTCCCATTGGGGCGACATGCACTACGTGATCACCGGCAAGGACGCGAAGGGAAACGTGCGGTACGAGGGCGGCTGGCAGAACAACCGCAAGTCTTCGCCCCACGGCCAGCACCGCTTCGTGGAGAATATCTTCGAGGAGCTCGACGCCGCGGGAGAATGGTTCCTCGACAAGAAGCAGGGGGTTCTGTACTTCTATCCGCCCAAGGGCGTCGATCCGAACAAGGCGCTGATCGAGGGGGTGCGGCTGGAGCAGCTCTTCGAGTTTCGCGGCTCGCCCAAGAAGCCCGTTCGCTTCATCCAGCTCAACGGCCTGACGCTGACGCACACCGCGCGCACGTTCATGAAGAACAAGGAGCCGCTCCTGCGCAGCGACTGGACGACGTGGCGCGGCGGGGCGGTGTTCTTCGACGGGGCCGAAGACTGCAAGCTGGTGAACGTAAATATCTACCAGGCCGGCAGCAACGCGGTGTTCGTGAACAACTACAACCGGCGGATCGAGATTATCGGCTGCCATATTAACGAGGCCGGGGCCAGCTCGATCAGCTTCGTGGGCGATCCCAAGGCCCTGCACTCGCCGCGGTTCAACTATGGCCAGACGAATACTCTGGAGAAGATGGAGCAGACGCCGGGGCCGAAGACGAACAACTACCCCGCGAAGTGCCGCGTGCACGACTGCCTGCTGACGCTCAACGGCCGCTTCGAGAAGCAGACGGCGGGCGTGAACATCTGCATGGCGGAGGAGATCACCGTCAGCAAGTGCAGCGTGTACGACGTTCCGCGTGCGGGGATCAATATCTGCGACGGGGCGTTCGGCGGGCACGTCATCGAGTTCTGCGACGTGTTCGACACGGTAAAGGAGACGGGCGACCACGGTTCGTTCAACTCGTGGGGGCGCGACCGTTTCTGGCACCCCAGCCGCGGCAAGACGGAGCAGTGGATGAAGCAGAAGCCCGGCATGGCCAAGTGGGACGCCCACAAGACGACCGTCATCCGCAACAACCGCTGGCGATGCGACTACGGCTGGGACATCGACCTGGACGACGGGTCGAGCAATTACCACCTCTACAACAACCTGTGCCTGGGCGGCGGGATCAAGCTGCGGGAAGGCTATCACCGCGTGGTGGAGAACAACGTGATGGTCGACAACACCTTCCACCCGCACGTGTGGTACAAAGATTGCGACACGACTTTCCGCCGCAACATCGTGTTTGCCTCTTACGCGCCGGCAGGCATGGGCGGCCGGTACGGTAAGCTTATCGACGAGAACTTCCTGCACGTCGACGGCGGCAAGGCGGGCAAGGCCGCGGTGCTGCAGAAGGCCAGCGGCGCCGACGGTCGTTCGCTGACCGGCGACGCGCAGTTCATCAACCCGGCCAAGGGCGATTACCGGGTGAAGGAAGGCTCGGCGGCGCTGAAGCTCGGTTTCAAGAACTTCGCGATGGACGGTTTCGGCGTGGTCTCGCCGCGGCTCAGGAAGATCGCCCGCACGCCGATCCTGCCCGGCTCGCCGGAGGCCCTGGCGCTGGTCAACCGCGGATGGGGCCAGAGCAAGGTGAACTCGCCTCACAAGAAGAGCATGAAAACGCACTGGCAGGGCGCGGTGGTGAAGAACATGCAGACGGAAGGCGAGAAGTCAGCCAGCGGGATGGACTCGATCCGCGGCGTGCTGGTCTTGAGCGTGGCCGCCGGCTCGCAGGCTGAACGCATCGGCCTGAAGGACAACGACGTCATCCTCGAGTTGGACGGAAAGATCGGCAACGTGAGGGACTTTGTGAAAAAGTTCAGCCAGCGCCGCAAGGCGGGCTGCGAGATTACGATCTGGCGGGACCAGACGGAAAAGAAGCTGGCCGTCCGCGGGCGGTGATCGGCCTCAGACGCCGGCGGGCGGGGGGGCTGCGATGGTGCATGTCGGCGGCATGCGGCTTGGCATGTCCGGGCGGATCTTGGTATCATAGTGGGGCAGGGGTCTCGCGAATGAGTCTCGGATCGGGCATTACGGCCAGGGCCGTCAAACATTACAAGTGGGTGGCGTCTGTCATGGTGGCCGCAGCGGTGGTGGTTGTTCTGGCCGCGGCGCTGCCGAGCATCTGGCCGGGTTGGTTCAGCTTCCTGCACCCAGTGAAGGTGGATACCGATCCGGAGAACATGCTCGGCGAAGAAGAGCCGGTGCGGATCTTTCACCGCCAGATGAAGAGGGAGCTTTCGCTCCATGACATGGTGGTGGTGGGGGTGGTCAATGATGGGCATCCGGAGGGTGTGTTTAACGCCGCGACGCTCCGCAAGATCCACGCGCTTACCGAATTCGCCAAGACACTCACCGGCGACCAAATCGGCGCCGCTCCCGGCCAGGGCGTTATCGAGGCCGATATCATCGCGCCGTCGACCGTCGACTTCATCGAGCCGAGCTCCGCGGGCGTCCTGCAAGATTATCTCATGAAGGCCCCTCCGGCCGACGACGCCCAGGCCCTGCAGATCAGAGACCGCGCCATGCGAGTGCCGTTCCTCAAAGGCACGCTCGTGAGCGAGGATGGCAAGGCCCTCTGCCTCTACCTGCCACTGACGGCAAAGGACCTGAGCTACGCCGTTTACTCGCGACTGCGGGACAGGATAGCCGAGCTCGGCGGGCCCGAGCAGTTCCACATTACCGGCCTGCCGGTCGCCGAGGACACGTTCGGCGTGGAGATGTTCATCCAGATGGCGATCTCCGCGCCGGCGGCCATGGCCGTGATCTTCGTCCTGATGCTGCTTTTCTTCCGCAAGATCGTGATCGTCCTGGCCCCCATGATCGTCGCGCTGGTGTCGGTGATCTTCACCATGGGGGCGCTGATTATCGCGGGCTTCCCCGTGCACATCATGTCCAGCATGGTCCCCATCTTCATCATGCCCATTGCCGTGCTCGACAGCATCCACATCATCAGCGAGTTCTTCGAACGATATCAGGCCACCCGCGACCGGCGCAAAACCCTCACCAAGGTCATGGATGAGCTGTTCGCGCCCATGCTCTATACCTCGCTGACGTCTGCCGCCGGCTTCGCTGCGCTGGCGCTCACCCCCATTCCGCCCGTACAGGTCTTCGGCGTGTTCGTAGCCGCGGGCATCATGGTGGCTTGGCTGCTCACGGTAACGTTCATCCCGGCCTACGTGATGTTCATCTCGCCGAAGACGCTGCAGAACTTCGGCGCGAGGCACGACAGCGACTCCGGCCAGGCCGCCGAGACAAGAATGAGCCGCTTCCTGCGATGGGTCGGCGGCGCCACGTACCGGCGGGCCAGGACCATCATCGTCCTGACGGTCGTCGTGCTCATGGCGGCCGGCGTGGGAATCTACCTGATCAACATCAACGACAACCCCGTCAAATGGTTCAGCAAGTCCCATCCCATCCGCCGCGCTGATGCCGTCCTCAACGAGCACTTCGGGGGGACGTACATGGCCTACCTCGCGATCTCGGCCGAACAGCGCAAGATCGACGAGGCCTTCGTTGGCGAATTCACAGCAGCCGCAAGAAGCCGCGGTGAGGCGCTGCGGAACGACCTGCCCGCAGGGCCCAGAGTGTTTGACAAACTGGCCGCCCTGGCGGCCGCGCAGGTGCGGCAGGACAAGTCCCGGCAGGCGTTCTTCGAATCGCTGGCTAAGGCGGCCCGCGAGGCCCGCGGCGCAGGCAAGCAGCCTGCGAAACCTGGGTCGGAACGGGTCGAATCCGGCGAGCCCGGCCTCCTGGAAGGCCTGGAGGATGAAGACAGGCCGACGACGACGTCGGCGCCCGCGGAGCCGGCGGCGGAGGATTCAGCGGCCTGGGACATCGCGGCGCTGTTCATCTCCCAGTGGCGACAGAGGGAGGAGATATTCAAGGAGCCCGAGGTGCTCCGGTATATCGCGCGTCTTCAGGATGCGACCAACGCGAGCGAAGTAGTGGGCAAGAGCAACTCACTGGCCGACATCGTGCGGACGGTTAATCGGGACCTTCACCTCACGCCGGGGGACAAGGACGACCAGGGCAAGCTGGCCGCTTACTACCGGATTCCCGACACCAGAGAGGGCGTGGCGGACTGCCTGCTGACCTTCCAGGGCGGGCATCGCGCGAACGACCTGTGGCACTTCGCGACCACGGACTACCGCAAGACGAGCATGTGGATTCAGCTGACCAGCGGCGACAACAGAGACATGCGCAAGGTCGTGGATCTGGTGGACAGGTTCGTACAGGACAATCCGCTCCCCGAGGGTCTGAAACACAGGTGGTTCGGCCTGACGTACATCAACGTCGAGTGGCAGGAGAAGATGGTCAGCGGCATGCTGGAAGCCTTTGCCGGAAGCTTCCTGGTGGTATTCCTTCTCATGACGATACTGTTCCGCTCCGCGCTGTGGGGCATGCTGAGCATGGTCCCGCTGGTCGTCACGATCGCCGCCGTGTACGGCGTGGTGGGGATGGTCGGCAAGGACTATGACATGCCTGTGGCCGTCCTGAGCAGCCTGGCTCTGGGCCTCTCGGTGGACTTTGCCATCCACTTTCTCGCGCGCAGCAGGACCATGTATGGGCCGGCGGGGTCGTGGCGGGCGGCAGCGCCGCGTGTGTTCGGCGAGCCGGCCCGGGCCATCATGCGGAATATCATTGTGATCGCCGTCGGCTTTCTGCCGCTGCTGATGGCTTCGCTCATCCCGTACAAGACCGTCGGGATTCTGATGGCCGCCATCCTGCTGGTTTCGGGCGTGGCGACACTGCTTATCCTTCCGGCGCTGATTCGGGTGCTGGAGAAGCTGCTGTTCCCGGCAAAGCGTGCCGTCGCCCTGGCCTGCAACTGCGGGACGTGCGCCGTGTCCGCCGTGGCGCTTACCGTGCTCGTGGTGATGAGCATCCACCGCTACATCGACGTCGGCTGGAACCTCCTGGTCGCCGTTAGTATTGCCGTTGTCCTGGTGATGATGGTTCTCTGCCGACTCTTGGCACGCAGGGAAAAGTGCAAAATGCCGATAACAAAGGAGAATGGAAATGACTAGATCTCCGCTCTTCGTACTGTTGACAGTGGCTTGGGCGCTGGCATTGGTTGCCGTCGCGCCGGCCGCCCTCCAAACGCCCAAAGAGCAAACACAGCTCACCGTCGATCAGATCGTCGAACGGGCCAACCGCGTGAGCTACTACCAGGGCGCCGACGGGCGGGCCAGAGTGCTGATGATGATAACGGACGGGCAGGGGAAGAAGCGCGAACGGGAGTTTACCATTCTGCGGTGGGATCAGCCGGCCCCGGCGGCCGGCGGCAAGAAGGACGCCGAGGCTGCCAAGGATGCATTCTGCGGCGGGCAGAAGTCTTATATCTTTTTCCATCGTCCGGCGGACGTGAACAAGACGGCCTTTCTGGTGTGGAAGCACCTGGACAAGGATGACGACCGGTGGCTGTTCCTGCCGGGCCTGAACCTGGTCAAGCGCATTGCGTCCACGGACAAGCGCACGAGCTTTGTCGGCTCGCACTTCTTCTATGAGGACGTCTCGGGACGAAGCATCAACGACGACAAGCACGAGCTTGTCGAGACCACGGCCAAGTATTACAAGCTGAAGAATACGCCCAGGAAACCCAAGGAGGTTGAGTTCGGCCACTTCATCATATGGATTCACCGAAAGACCTTCGTGGTGGTGAAGACCGAGTACTACGACAAGCAGGGCAAGGGGTACCGGACCTACGAGGCGCTGAAGTTCGAGAAGATTCAAGGCTACCCCACCATCACCAAGTCGCGCATGACGGACAACAAGATGAAGGGGCACACCGTCCTGGAGTACAAGGACGTTAAGTACGATCAGAAGCTGCCTGAAAACATCTTCACCGAGCGCTTCCTGAAGCGCCCACCCCATGAGTATCTGAAATAATGAAGCCGTCCCGGCTACTGTGCATAACAGGGCTGTTGCTGGCCGCGGCGATTTGCTGCGTGCCTCAGGTCGCACGGGCGGGCAGCGCCGGCGAGCCGGACCTTCCGGCCGGCCTGGGTGAGGGCGACAAGAAGCAGAGGGGCGAGCCGGACCTGCCGAGCGGCATAGAGGACGGTGACAAGAAGGAGCCGGACCTCCCGGTCGGAATAGAGGATGCCGACAAGGCCCGCACCAAACCCGCCCAGCGTGAAAAGACAAAGCTGCCGAAGTGGCTGGACCTTGTCGGGTTCTGGGAGATCCGGGGCGGCGTCAGAACGCAGCGCGACAAGCATCAGCGCGACGCCTCCATCGGGGAGACGCGCCTGCATCTGGAGGCCGAGGCCCGTTGGCAGAAGCTTACATTCCGGATCACGCCTGACTTTCTCTATGACCCCGTTCTGGATCACCACACCGTCCGCCTCGAAAGCGGTGGGGGCTGGCTTGATTTGCGCGAAGCCTCGGTGGAATTCTCGCCGGTTTCGTTCATGGACGTGAAGGCCGGACGCCAAATTGTCACCTGGGGTACCGGCGACCTGCTGTTTCTCAACGACATGTTCCCCAAGGACTGGAAGTCGTTCTTCATCGGGCGCGACGATGACTACCTGAAGGCCCCGTCGGACGCACTGAAGATGAGCTTCTTTTCCGACCTGGTGAACGTCGATGCCGTTTACGTTCCGCGATTCGACCCGGATAGATTTATCGAGGGCCGGAGGCTGTCCTACTGGAGCAACAACTTTGGTCGTCAAGTGGGCCGGGACGCCATCGTCGAGACCCGCGTACCCGACAAGTGGTTCAGCGACCAGGAGTGGCACACGAGGGTGTACAGGACCGTCGGCGGCTACGAGCTTGCCGCTTACGGCTATTGGGGATACTGGAAGAGCCCGGCCGGCTCGACCCCCCTCGGCCATGCCACGTTTCCGAGGCTCAGCGTCTATGGCGGCAGCGCGCGAGGCCAACTCGGCCGCGGCATCGCGAATTTCGAAGGCGCCTATTACGATTCCCGGCAGGACCGCTCGGGCAGCGACCCAAGCATCCGCAACAGCGAATGGCGATTGCTTGCCGGCTACGAGCAGGACCTGCCGCGGATCGCACGGGATCTCACCGTCGGCGTGCAGTACTACGTTGAGCTGATGGACGACCACGATGCCTACAGGCGCGCGTTACCGGCCGGTGCGAAGGAGGCCGATTATGCCCGCCAGGTCCTCACCTTCCGTGTCACCAAGCTGCTGATGAACCAGAATCTGAACCTATCGCTCTTTGCCTACTACAGCCCGACCGACAGCGACGCATACCTCCGCCCGAAAATCAGCTACAAGATCGACGACCACTGGACGGCCGAACTCGGGGGGAACATCTTCTTCGGCACCAGCGACCACACCTTCTTCGGCCAGTTCGAGAAGAACGCGAACATCTACGTTGCTCTTCGATACGGATTCTGACCACGCCGGGGGCATGGCGGGAGAAAGGGGGTCCCGTCCGGCGATCGGCCTCAGAGGCCGGCGGGCTTACCGAACCAGCCGTGCGTCGGCCCAGTTGCCGTGATCGCCGCCGACGCCGTCACCCCCGCTGAGTGTGCGCAGCTCCAGGAGGGCCGCACCGGTGATATCCACGGCTACTGGTTTTGCACCCGACGCCTGGGTCATGGGGCCGCTGTCGAAGACCTTCTTGCCGTCCACGTGGACCTGGAAGACAATCCGGCCGTCGTTGGCGTGCTGGTCGCGTCCGACGAGGCAGTAGAAGCCTCGGAACTTCCCGCCGGTCAGATGGTAGACCAGTCGCCCGTCCGCGTGCGTGCCCAGCCCGCGGGCGAACTTTCGCCCGGCCATAATCATGGGCTTTTCCCAGACGCTCTTATTCCGCTGGAGCTTGCCCCAGCCCTGGGCGGCCTCGTCGGGGGCGACCTCATCCAGCCAGACCGTTTTCTTGTCGACGTTCGGCCAGATACGGGGCGCGCGGAGGATGACCGCCTTGCGGATGGTGATGACCTGGTCTTCGTATTCCATTTTCAGCGGCAGCGGCAGCGGCTCGGGTCCCTCGGGGCGGACGGGCCCTTTGAACGCGATGGTCAACTCGTTCTTGACCAGCGGGTGCTTCGCCCACATCCACCAGCCGACCTCGCCCCGGAAGGAGCCGCCCCCCTTGCCCGGCTGGATGGTGACCTCCACGTCGCTTTGCCCGCCGGGCACGTCGAAGGTGAACCACGTCCAGGTGTGGCGTTTGTGCGTCTGGGTGGGCCGCTTCGGCGGGCGAATCGCGCGGACCTCGACGCCCTTGCCGTTGACGCGCGCGACGCACCGGAGCTCGCCCTTCGAGCTGGCCGGCGGATCGCACAGCAGGTACATCGTCGCCTTCGACTTCGTGGGCACGCGGGCCTTACACCGGCCGACAAGCTTCCACCCGGCCTCGTGGGCGACCGGCTCGAGTTGCGCGGCCTCAACGGCGCATACCTCCGCCCGGCCGGGGAAACGCATGTGAAAATACGTGTGATGCGGTATAGGGGGCGTGGCCCCGAGCACTTCCCGGCCATTCAGGGAGGCTTTGGCCCATCCGGATGCCCCGACAACTCCGGGCACCGTCCCATCGCCCACCCGCGCGTAGACGGTGTACTTGGCCTGTTTGCCTTCACAACGGATTTGGCGGGATCGAAGGCCGAGCAGACGCGGCTGCCCGGGGATCACGGGCTCTATCTGGACGATGAGCGTTTCATAGGCCTGGAGGCTCAACTCGATCGTGTCGCCGTATTTGAAGCTCGACTGCAGCAGCTCGTGGCGGGGGTACACGACTCGGGCGACGTATCGGCCGGGGTCCGCGCCCCATCTGTGAGCATTGCCCTGCAACCAGCCGAGCGATTCGTCGAGCTTGACCCTCACCTTCTTCGGCTCGATGAACGGGTTGCGGAGCGAGAGGATCCCTCGCGTGCCGCTGAAGTGGGCGAAGCCGTACACCTCGCGATTCAGCGGGTCGCCGAGGATCAGCTCCGTCTGTCGCAGGACACCGGCGTTGTGCCGCACCCACTTGAGCACCGACGCCAGGAAGGCCCAGTCCGCCTTGGGTTTCTTGAAGAACTTCGGGTTTATGTAGAGCGTCAGCAGCCTCGCGCCGCGCCCGGCAACGGCCATCGCGTTGTCCTCCCACTTCTCGGGCGTGATCACGATGATGCCGAGATGCTCGATGGCCGCCGGCGGAAAGCCGGGATGCTCCCTGCATCGCTGCCGGAAGACCGCATCGCGGGTGGAGGTCGCGCTGTCGCGCAGGACGGGGGCGGGCACGATGACATTGGGATAATCGCCCGAAACCGAACCCCATATCGAGTCGCAATACTTCAGCCACCACGGGCTGAGCCACATGCCGCAGGTGGGGTCGATGTACACGCCCGGGCGGGCCTTGCGAACGGCCTGCATCAGCTCGATGAAGGCGTCGATGTTGGCCTCGCGGGCATACAGCCCGCCGAGATGGCCGTGCCCCGTGGCCTCGCAGGTCGATTGGAAGCCGTCGAACTTGAAGAAGGCCATGTCGTAATTCTTGGCCAGGCCGGTGACGACCTTCACGATGTCGCGCCGATACTTCGGCCCGGACTGGCAGCAGTATCGTTTGTGCGAGTTGTGCTCGTATCCCTGCTTGGCCAGGTGCGGCGCGTGCCCGTACCCGCTGGACGGCGACAGCCACAGCCCCAGGTTGCCCTTCATTGACCCCAGCGGCTTGATCAGGGGCGAGAAGCCCTTGCCAAAACGGTCCGAGCGGATGGCCCACAGCGTGGCCTTGTCGTCCCAGCCGTCGTCGATCGTAAACGTGTCGAACGATTCGCCGTGCGGGTCGAACAGGTTTTTCTTGAACACGTCGATCAGGGCCAGGCAATTGGCCTCGGTTGGCGGCATGAGCGTCCACCATGTGTTGTAGTTAATGAACAGGCGGGACTTGTCCTGTGACGTGGCCTGGAAGCGTTCGACATACCGGCGGAACCACCGCGCGACCTGGCCGCCCTTGGCGACGCCGAGCACGGCTGGCTTGCTGACGAACCGCCCCTTGACCGTCCGGCCGGGGTGGTGTGCCAGGCGGACCTCGCCCTCTGTGTAGCGGTTCTCGGCCCCGGGGAACTCCACGCCCCAGAACGTGTCGTCCAGGAGCACGGGCTCGCCGTAGCCCTGGTGGCTGCACTTGCCGGCGACCTTTGCCCGCCAGACCTCGACCTTCCGAAGCGCCAAGGGCTTGGCCGTCGTCAACTCCAGGCGGCGGCGCAGGATGGGCGACAGGTCGTCCGCCTCGTAGACTATGTCCAGCTTCAGGCCGAGAGACTTGTTCTCATATTGCAGCGTCAGCCCGGCCCGGGCGGGGTCGACCGCCTTCTTGATGGCGACGAACCGAAAATCCGCAGCCCGCAGCGGCTGGCGGCCTTCGATGCCGACGGCGAAGTCGTCCGCTGTTATGGCAAGCTTGCGGCCGGACAGCTTGTTGACCAACCGCGTGGCGGAGCACTTCCCATCCCCGGCGCGGAAGGTGAGCTCCAGGAAGCCGTTTCCAATGGCGGGCTCGTTGCCGTCTGGTCTGGCGTACGCGCCTTCGCCTGCCGCGGAGGGGCCGCACAAAAAGAGGAGCACCAAGCCACAGATCAGAAGCCCGTGGGGCGTGCAAGATCGTTTCATGGGCGTTTCTCTGAGCTCACGTTCTGTCGAAACTCGCTCTGCCCTGCATCCTACCGCATCGGCGGCGGCATGGCGGATGGTGGCGGGATGGCCTTACGCTTGCGCGTGATCCGCAGGATCAGCGTCACCACGAAGATGGCCACACTTCCGATGAACAGGAAGAACGCCAGGAGCAGGCCGATCATGAACCCGGCCATCCCCCGCAGCATGCCGCCGAACTGCCCGATAGACAGCACCGCCTCCGGGCCGGTCGTGCCTTCCGGGTAGCGGGCGTCAAGCTCATAGGTTCCGGCGCTGTCGATCTTGAAGGAGTATATCCCCATGCCGGAGCGGGCTCCGATATTGTAGGTGCTGGTGTAGCTCATCGGCGAGAGGGGCACCTCCCGCCCTGTCGCGCGGGACCGCAGCGTGCATTCCAACTCGCTGATGGCCCCCCGCGTCGAATAGCGCTTGCCGTTGACGACGCTCTGGTACTCGTGGGACAGAGTATAGTTGCCCGGCTTGTCCAGGGTGACCTCCGTCGTGCCGGGAACCACGATTTGTACGCCGGCCATCTCCCCGATGCCCCCAACAAAATTCGGCACCGCCCAGGCAATTGCGGCCACCGCGCCCGCGAACATCACTGCGGCCAAGAGATACATCAACCTGCCTGGTTTGATCTTCTGATCGTTCACGTTGCATCCTTTCCGCCCGCCGCCTGCTTCTTGGCCCCGCCCGACGGGCCCACCGGCGGCACCTCAAGCAAGGGGGTGGGCAGCTTCTCGCTGGTCAGATACAGCGTCTTGCCGTCCGGGCCATAGCAGATGGACTCGCCCTGTCTGCGCGTCGGCATCACCAGCGCGCGGCCTTGGCGGGCGAAGACCTCGCCCCAGGTCTCCTTGCCGATGCGCGTATATTCGTAAGCGCCTCCGTAGCTGAGGACGACGGCGCGGCGGCCGTCCGGTGAGATGTCCATCGCCGTGACGATCGGGACCTTCACCTCGGCGATGGGCTTGATCTCGATGACCTTGTCGGAGGGGCGCTTTGGCCAGGGCAGGGCGTAGGCCTCGCAGGTTGCGCCGAGGACCTTCGTGATGAGGTAGATGGTGCGTGTGGTGGGGTCGACGGCGAGAGCCTCGCAGTTCAGCGGGCCTCCCTTGTAGGTGTAGTTGATGGTCTGGGCGGGCTTGAGGGAGAGCTTCACGTTCCTTCGCTTGAGGTCCAGCTGCGGCTCGTGGACGACGACGATCGAGCAGTGCAGCCTCCTCATGCTATTGTCGCCGATGTCGCCGATCAGCAGGACGGCCTGTTTGCCCATCCGGAACGAGCAGATGTCCTCCCAGTCGCGTGCCCACGCGCCGGTGATGGTGCAGGTGGCCAGGTTCTCGCCCTTGGCGTTGAACGCGAAGATCTCCGCCTTGTTGCCCGAGTCGTTGTGCGTCCAGAATACTCCCTTGTTGCCCCATCCGCCGGCCAGCCCGCTGCTCTCCTTGATCTGTTTGTTGGCCAGGACGGCGAGCTGCCCGCCCTTGCCGTATTCAATTCTTTCCGGCTTGGTTGTGGCCGCCCTGGTCGCGGGCTTTGGCTTGGGCTGGGCTGCGGCGCCCGCAATGAGCGGGGCCAGTATTGCCGCCGCGGTGATGAGAATCAGCAGTATTACGGTTTGGCGGTGACGTTTCATTCGAGGATCCTTTCGCGTTCCAGACGGCAGCGGCGCGGCTGGCGCAGGCCCATTATAGCGGCGGACGTCGCGGCCGGCATCGCAAAAGCCGCCCGGCAGGTTGGATATTCCACCTTTGGCGCGGTATTCTGAGGCCCATGGATACCTTCGTGATAAACGGTGGCGCCAGGCTCAGCGGGACGGTTCAGGTCAGCGGGGCCAAGAACGCGGCGCTTCCGATCATGGCCGCCTCGCTTCTGGCCGAGGGCCGCAGCCTGATCACCAACGTGCCGGACCTCGCCGACGTGCAGCAGACAGCGGCCCTGCTGGGCGATCTGGGCATGGCCGTCAGCAGCGACGGGCCCGGCCGGGTCAGCCTTGCCGTCGAGGATAAGACCGCCAGCCACGCAACCTACGACCGCGTGCGAAGGATGCGGGCAAGCATCTGCGTGCTGGGCCCGCTTCTGGCAAAGCGTGGTAAGGCTCGCGTGGCGATGCCGGGCGGCTGCGCCATAGGCCCGCGCCCGGTGAACCTGCACCTTAGCGGCCTGCGGGCCCTGGGGGCCGGAATCGAGCTGGACGGCGGCGACATCGTAGCCAGCGCCGACAGGCTCACGGGTGCGACTATGTTCCTCGGCGGGCCTTTCGGATCGACGGTGCTCGGCACGGCCAACGTGATGTCGGCGGCGACCCTCGCAAAGGGCACAACCGTGATAGAATCCGCCGCGTGCGAGCCGGAAATCGCCGACCTGGCCGACTACCTCAACGCCATGGGCGCACGCGTCAGCGGGGCCGGAACGCCCAGGGTCACCGTTGAGGGAGTCGAGCAGTTGACCGGTGTCGAGTATGCGATTATCCCCGACCGCATCGAGGCGGGCACGTTCATGATGGCAACGGCTATGACGAGGGGACAAGTAAAGATGCCCGGGGCCAGGTGCGACCACATGATGGCCGTGGTGGCCAAGCTTCGTGAGATCGGGGTGGATGTGGAGCAGGCCGGTGACGGTCTGGAGGTGTCAGCCGGCGGGGATCTTCGCCCGTCGGACGTGACGACACAGCCCTATCCGGGATTTCCGACGGACCTTCAGGCCCAGTTGACGGCGGTATTGTGCCTGGCATCGGGCAATAGCGCGATCACGGAGAAGGTGTTCCCGGACCGGTTCATGCACGTGTCGGAGCTTCTGCGGATGGGTGCGGAGATTCGGAAGGAGGGCTCGACGGCGCTGGTCAGCGGTGTGTCCGAGCTTATCGGGGCGCCGGTGATGGCCAGCGACCTGCGTGCGTCGGCGGCGCTGGTTCTGGCGGGCCTGGTGGGTCGCGGCACGACGGAGGTAAGCCGCGTCTATCACATCGACCGCGGATACGAGCGGATAGAGGCCAAGCTCACCGCCCTCGGCGCGGACATCCGGCGCATGAGCGAGAGCATCTGAGCCACTTCAGAAAAGTCTTGCGCTGTTATCGACCTGCGGCGCCGGTATATGGCCGCAGACCTGCCTACCTGGCTAGCGCCAGTTGGGCAGGCAGGGAACGGTGGAGAAAACAAGCTTCTATCTCCGCGATGCAATGGGGCGGATTTTCTTCTCTTGAAAGATGTTGGCACTGGGGGAGTGTTGGAAGAGTCGCCTTGTTGTCTTCTGTTAAGCCTGAAGGGCTTATATTCATCAGCCCCAGGCCTGGGGCCCCTGGGGAGGCAACGCCTGGGGTACCGATGTGCGTCTACATCGAAGTCCCCAGGGGACGCTACAAATCTGCCTGATTTCCCGTAGCGCCCCTTCAGGGCTTGGGGTTTCGTTGCACCCTTGACCCGGGGCGTTGCCCCGGGCTTTCGAATTTGAGCCCTTCGGGCTCTCTGCGGCTCCCCCCCTAGGGGCCCAAGGCCTGGGGACAAGTCTGCGGCCATAATCCTGCGGCTATTGAATCGCGGCCATATCTTAACCGCTGACAGGTGAACATCGCGTGACGGCGCCGCAGATGCGCTATTCAAGTGCAAGGCCGCGACTGCCGATCAAAATAAAGCAGACGCTGCAGGCCATTTCAATGGCGTGCGATGGAGAGCAGTCGTGAGAAAGATTAAGTTTCAATGCCCCAATCCCAAGTGTGGTACCGTCTTGTCTTTATCCAAGGAGATGCAGGGCTGTCAGGTTCGCTGTGCTGCCTGCGGGACTCAACTGTGGGTCCCGACGACAAGCCCGATGAGGGTCAGACGAAGGACCCGTCTCCGCAAAACCGGCTGAGACACTTGCCGTTGCCAATTGAGAATTGGAAACAGGACCTGTCCCCCCCTTGGGGCCCCCCGCTAGGGGCCTTAGGGGCCTTAGGCCCATGGGGCCTGGGGATAGGCAGGAATAGGCAGTTGTAGATTGCCTACCATCCCCCCTCTACGCCGTTTGCGGCCATAGTGGCCGACCAGGTGGAGGCGTCGCGGAAGTAATCCTTCAGCATCATGGCCGCGATCACACCGTCACCGCATGCGGTGGCCAGTTGCATTGCCGCCTGCTGCCGGCAGTCTCCGGCGACGAACACCCCGGGCATGGAGGTTTTGAGGGTTGTGCAGTCGCAGGCGATGTAGCCGGTGGGGCTCATCTCGACCGCGCCGCGGAGGAATTCAGTGTTCGGCGTCATGCCGACGAAGATGAACACGCCGTCGACGGTTAACTGTTCGGCCTGGTCCGTCTCGACGTTGCGCAGCTCCACGTGGTCTATTTCCGTTGCGTCGGCGTTGGGGACGATTCGCTCCAGGACGTACGGCAGCTTTATCTCGATGTCCTTGTCGGCCGCAACCGAATGCAGTTCCTCCACGAGCACCTTCTGCGCCCTGAATTCCTGGCGCCGGTGGATCATGGTCACTTTCTTCGTGAATCGGCTGGCCAGGTAGATCGTGTCCTCCACCCCGACGTTGCCACCGCCCACGGTCAGCACGTGCTTGTCGCGGTAGAACGCCCCGTCGCAGGTTGCGCAGTAGCTCACGCGGGTGGCCTGGCGCATCTCGGCCTCACCCGGCACGCCCAGTTGGCGATAGTCGCTGCCGGGGGTGAGGATCACCGCACGCCCGCAGTAGGTCTGCTTGCCCCCGGCGACCTCGATGTGCAGCAGGCCGTCGTCGCCGCGTCTCAGGGCCTCTACCTTCCGGTTGGCCATGATGCCCGCCCCGAACGACTCGGCCTGGCTTCGCATGTGCTGGATAAGGTCCGGCCCGCTGATCTTCTCGTAGCCGGGATAGTTCTCGATGCGGTCGGTGAGCATTATCTGCCCGCCCGGCAGGCCGTTCTTTTCCAGCACCAGCGTGTGATACCGGTCACGGGCCGCGTACAGTGCCGCCGAGAGCCCGGCCGGCCCCCCGCCGACAATTATCACGTCGTAGATGTTCATCTCAGCCATTGGGTCACCGTGGATGATCCGGGCGGTTCCGCTGGTTTGCGGCGCGGCCTACTTCTTTCGGCCTGTCGCCGAGGCTACAACCGCCTCGGCCGTCGGATAGCGCCTGAGTATGGAGGCGCGGATCGAGGCGGTAATTTCCAGTCCCTCGGCACTTTTCATTCGCAGGAGTTTTCCGTCAGTGCTCAGCCAGAGCGCGGCGGGTTCGACATTGGCTGCCGCCTGGTCCGTTGCGCGGACGGCCTGGATATCGCCCCGGGTCGTCGCAATCTTCTCCGTGCCGAGGACGGCAAAGGTGCGCATGTCGAAGTTGTTTTCCATGCTGGCGTATGAGGCGAAGGCGTACTTCGCCTGCTTGGTCAGGTCCACCAGCCGAAACATCTGACAACCTATCGCTCGTGGCAGATAGATTGAGTTGGGCACGTCTTTCCTCCGGGTGCGTGTCTCGCCCCCCTGTGAAATAATGCAACGGATCAGGCCTGACCTTTTCATGCCTTCTTCGGTGGTGCTGACGGCGGCCTTACCGCTGCCTACGGACAGGCGCTCTGTCCAGCGTTCGAAGTCTCCCTTGGCCGTTGAGAACATCGACCGGGCAAGCACGCGGCGCTTGTCTTTCGGCCTCTGCATCATGACACAGGTATTGACCGTGAGTCCATCCTTCCCTTCGACACGACCCCACGACTCGGTCACGTGCATGAAACCAATGTCCTTGCCTTCAAGCGTCAGGAGGAACCACTGGGGTGTCTTGCTGACCGCCTTCGAGAGCTTGTCATTTTTCAGGGAGGCCAGCAGATCTCGTCCGCGGGCCAGGTTCTCCGTCAGTTCGGCACGGGCAGCCTTCGGGTCCGTCAACTGGACCGTTGCAAGGATCTGGTTGCAAATCTTGTCCAGGCTCTTGCTCATGTTCGTCGGGCCGGCCATCACAAAAATGAGGAACCGCCCCGGCTCGGCCAGTATCCACACCTGGCGCTCCCACAGGTGGAGCAGGCCTTGAGTGACGCCCCTCACGTCGATGGCGCTTTTATCGGCGACCGACATGATCTTGACCGATTGGACCTTGAACTTCTTCTCCCGGACGAGCCTGATCTCCAGCTCGCGGGAAAACTTCTTAAGATTGAGGTTCTTCTCCTTGACAGCGACCTGTCGGACCGAGAATATCCAGAGGATGGCGCGGGTCTTGGGTTCCTGCCTGGACCAACTGACGAGCCTGGCCGTCGAAAACCCTCGCCTGCGAACCGTGTCCAGCGGCGGGCGAAGGGAAAACCCGTGGCCCGGGTCTATGTAACGCTTGCCCAGTACCACTGTCTGCGCGACGGCGACGGATGATGAGACGGTCGCCAGAAGCGACACGAAAACAGCCTGCAATATCTGCCGTTTCATCGTCTTGCTCCCAAATGGGTTCGATATTATATACGCGGCGCGTCTCGCGCGTAAATTGCAAGCTTGGGGCATAAATGCCCGCGCGTCCGCCCGCCGCTTTGCATCCTTGATAACATCGGTTAGGATTCGATGCAACGATGAGTTCAATCGATGCCGACAAGTACGACGCCTTCATGCTGGATGCGATATCCCAGGCCCGTGCCGCCACGTCCGCCGGAGACGTGCCGGTCGGGGCCGTTGTCGTCCGCGACGGGCAAGTTATTGCCGCCGCACACAACCGTTCCGCAATCGACGCCGATCCCACCGCCCACGCGGAGATCCTGGCGATTCGCTCGGCGGCAGCCGCCGTCGGCGACCGGCGCCTTACCGGCTGTACGATGGTCGTAACCCTCGAGCCCTGCGCCATGTGCGCCGCCGCGCTGGTCCAGGCCCGCGTCGATCGCCTGGTCTATGGCGCCGACGACCCCAAGGCCGGCGCCGTAACGAGCCTGTACACTATCTGCACCGACGAGCGGCTTAACCATCAGATTGAGGTGATTTCCGGCCTGCGGGCGGACGAATGCGGGCGGATGCTCAGCGACTTCTTCCGCGCCCGGCGGGCGACGGGCGGGTAGGCCACGTCTGCCTAATCAGCGGAAAAACTTCTGGTAGAGGCCGGGCCGCTGGTGTAATCTTCTGGGCTGCAATCCCCGCTTCGGAGCGCCGGGATGGTTTGCGCAACCAAAACTGGAAGGAGTGCTATCATGAAACTTCACTGGATTTCGCTGCTCGTCGTCGTGCTTCTGGTTGCTTCGCCGCTGCTCGGGGCTGAAGCGGCCAAGGAAGCCGCCGTGGAAGAAGGCTTTACCAGCATTTTCAACGGCAAGGACCTTACGGGCTGGGATGGAGATCCGCGCCTCTGGTCGGTCAAGGATGGCGTGATCCACGGGCAGACCACAAAGGAGAATCCCGCCCGTGGCAACACCTTCTGCGTCTGGCGCGCCGGAAAGCTCAAGAACTTCATCCTGAAGATCAAATTCCGCATCGAGAACGGCAACTCCGGCATCCAGTACCGCAGCAAGGAAATCGGAAAGTGGCGAATCGGCGGCTACCAGGCGGAGATCCAGAACAAGCAGGGCAAGGTGGGCTTCCTCTACCACGAGCGCGGGCGAGGGTGGCTGGTCAACGTCGGCGACATCATGGTGATAGACAAGGCCGGCAAGAAGAACGTTGTGGGCAAGGTCGCCAACGTCAAGGAGCTGATCAAGGCGGGCTACTACAAGGACAAGGACTGGAACGAGTACACCATCATCGCCCGTGGGAATCACATCATACAGATTCTCAACGGCTACCAGACCATGGAGCTGATCGACGACGATCCGAAGGGCCGGCTCATGGAGGGCCTGCTGGCGCTTCAGATTCACGCCGGGCCGCCCATGGTGGTCCAGTTCAAGGACATCCGCGTGAAGCAACTGCCCGGTAAGTACGGCGAGGCGATTCGCCTGTTCAACGGCAAGGACCTTACCGGCTGGACGCTCTCCAGCGACAAGCTCAAGGATACCTGGAGCGCCAAGGACGGCGTGCTTGCGAACACCGGCCGCCCGGGCGGATACATCCGCACCGAAAAGGACTACACCAGCTACGTGCTGCATCTGCAGCTTCGCCATCTGAAGAAGGGCAACAGCGGGGTTCTGCTTCGCGTGACGGGCCCGGACAAGGTATGGCCGCGCTCCATCGAGGCGCAGGGCATGGCCGGGTCGCTGGGCGACATCTTCAACATCGGCAACTTTCCGATGAAGACGGCCAAGGGGCTTCCTCTCGTGCGGCACGCGCGCAAGATGCACCCGTCCAACGAGAAGCCACTAGGTCAGTGGAACCGGTACGAGCTGAGGATGATCGGGGGCGACCTGGAGCTGGAGGTCAACGGCCTGGTTCAGAACATCGCCGCGGAATGCGAGGTGATTGCGGGCAAGATCGCGATCCAGTCCGAAGGCGCGCCGATGGAGTACCGCAACATCGTCCTGGTTCCGGTCGATCCCAAGTAGGACAGAAAGCCGTAACGGCGCGGTGGCCCAAGCCAGCCGGCCGGGGTGCCGGACAGGCTGCGGCGCAGCTGTATGTTCGAGCAGAGAGCGTGGGGCGCACGTCTTCAGTGGGCGAGGAGGGTCCACATGTGCGCTGCGCTTGTTCGTTCGTCCGGTGCGTGCTACCATGAAAAGACGTTGAATCGGGCGGAAGGGCCGTTCAGTGCTGGAATTAGACTTCATTGAAACACCGGAGCACGTTCTGCTTGAGCGAAGGCTGGCCGGTATCGGCTCTCGTTTCCTCGCGGGGCTGTTGGACTCGCTGATTATCGCTGGGATATACGTGCTGCTGATTATCATTGCGGTTGTGAGTGGATTAGTGGCGTTCTTCGGGACGGACAGTTGGGCTGAGGACATGGCCACGTGGAGCTTTGCGCTTCTGGTCGTCGTGTTTTTCCTGGTGTACTGGGGGTACTTCGTATTCTTCGAGATGGGCACCAACGGCCAGAGCCCCGGGAAGAAGTGGCAGAATATCCGGGTTGTGAAGGATGGCGGGGGGGCAATTACGTTTACGGATGTCGCCGTTCGCAACCTTCTTCGGGCGGTGGACGGGATCGCGTTTTACGGGGTTGCGGGCGTGTGCATGTTCGTGAGCAGGAAGGCTCAGCGGCTCGGCGACTTGGCGGCCGGCACGGTGCTGGTCTCCGAGAAGGCCAGCGACTACTCCGCCGGTTCGGGCGGCCGCTCGCCGGCTCAGTGGGAGCAGGAAGCGACAGCGGGCGCCCTGCGGACGACGGGCCTGAGCCCCGAGGAGTATCGGATTCTGATGAACTACTGGGTGCGGCGGAGCGAACTGACCCTCGAGGCGCGCCATCGCCTGCTCCAGACCGTGGTCCGTCCGATCCTGACCCGGGGCGAGCAGCATCCGCCGAACGAATCCGGCGAGGAGTTGGAGCGCCAGTTGGCCAAGCTCATATACGAGGCGAACTTGGCTGGCCGGGGCGGCGTTCCCCCACTCCCCACGGAAGGGACACAATGACACCGGCCAGGTTCCTCGAAACTCGCCAGCCGATCTGGGATCGGGCTGAGGCGCTGATAGCCAAGGCCGGGCGGCGGGGCGCCTCGGCCCTGACCGAGAGCGAGCTGCATGAGCTGATGCGCCTCTACCCGGCGGTGGCCGTGGATGTTGCCCGGGCCCGGATGCACGGGATGGACCCGAAGACACAGGATCGGATCAACCGCTTGGCCATTGCGGCCCACGGCATGCTGTACCGGCGGAGACACGTGCGCACGCTCAGGGCTATCGGGCGTTTCTTCTCTGTGGACTACCCGAGATTGTTTCGGCGATTGTGGGCGTACATGGCGCTGTCCACGGCGATATTCATGGTGGGCTCGCTGGGCAGCTACATGGCGGTTCGCCTTCGCCCGTCGCTGGCCTACGTGATTGTTCCGTTTGGTCTGGAGGCGGACGATAGCGACGCCGTGACCTCGGAGGACGTCAGCGAGCGCTACCGGCAGATTCCCAAGCACCTCATGGACAGCTTCATCACGACGAACAACATTTCGGTGGGCTTCCTCGCCTTTGCGTTGGGGATCACGGGGGGCATCGGCACGGGCTACGTTCTTCTGCTGAACGCGATGATGCTCGGGGCGTTCTTCGCGCATTTTGCCAACAACGGTCTCAGCTACGAGTGCTACTCGTTCCTGGTGCCTCACGGCGTGCTGGAGATTTTCGCGATATTGGTGTCGGGGGCGGCGGGGCTTCGGCTCGGGTTGTCTCTGGCGATACCGGGGCGACAAACCAGGATGGCGTCGCTGCGGACCGGGGCGAGGGAGGCGGTGCTGCTGGTTCTCGGGACGATCCCCATGTTCATAGTTGCCGGCGTGATCGAATCGTTTGTCACGCCGTCGTATCTGCCCGGGTGGGAGAAGATACTCATCGGCCTGTTTGTATGGGGCGTGACGATGGCATATCTGCTGCTGATGGGTCGTTGGCCGGCGCCGCAGCAGGCTACAGCCGCCGTGTCGCCTTGATCAGCAGGTAGCGGTTGATCAGCTCCACGCTGAGCGCGTTGGGGTGGACATCGAGCACGTCCACGCCGCGCCGGCGCATGTCGGTGAGGGCTTCGCGCCGGGCCGCCAGCACGTCCAGGGCGATCGCCTTGCTGTACGGGTCCGTCGTACGCCCCAGCGGCTGATTGGCCAGGATGCGTACCTGGGGGTTGGCCAGGGTGACGGCCAGAGGCAGATGGCGGCGCGCGAACCGCGCCATGTAGGCAAGGATCACGTCGCTCGCCTGCCGGTCTATCACATCCGTCATTAGGCAGATCAGGCTGCGCTTCCGGTGCTTCAGTCCCAGGAACCGGCACGCCGCACCGTAGTCCGACTCGGTCAGTCGCGGCTCCAGCTCGTAAAGCGTCCGCGCGACCCGGTCGATGTTCGCGAGGCGCCGAACCGGCGGCAGATAGCTCTCGATGCGGTTGCTGAAAGCCGCCAGGCTGAACCAGTCTCCCTGTCGCAGCACGACGTAGGCGAGCATAAGGGCGGCGTTGACCAGGTAATCCAGACGGCTGATGCCTTCAAACTCGCCGGCCGTCGCCCTGCCCGCGTCGATCGCCACCAGCACGCTCTGGCGGCGCTCGGGCTGGTGGTTGCGCACGATCAGTTGTCCACGTTTGGCCGTTGCTTTCCAATCGACTCGCCCCATGTCGTCGCCCGTGGTGTACTGCCGGAGGCTTTCGAATTCCGAGCCCTGCCCGAGCTGTCTCAGTCTGGCCAGGCCTTGCTCGTGGGTCAGGCCGCGCCGAAGCAGCAGTTCGTACCGGTTCAGATTGACCAGGTTTGGAAAGACGTGCACCTCGTCGGGCGTTTCGAACGTGAACTGCCGGTAGAACAGTCCCATGGTCGGTAAGACGCGGACATCGAGGCGCCCCAGCGTGTGGCGCCCGCGCCGGCGCGCCACCAACCGGTATTCCAGCGTGCCGTCGGCGCCGGGTCTCAGGTTCGTGGCCAATTCCGTCGGATGCGCCTCGATCTGCTCCGGCAGGTCCTCGGCCAGTTGCAGGCGGACCCTCCGCCTGCTGGCGTTGTGGACGTGCAGCACGATCCGCGTGGGTACACCAAGCGAGACCCGCTCGGGCGCGATCCGCCGGATGGTGATCTGACGGCGCCGCGTCAGCAGCAGGGCGTCCAGCATTGCGTATGCGGCCAGCACCAGCAGGTAGATGGTCCCGATGGCGACGAAAGGAGGCATCACCGCACCGGCCAGAAAGATCGGGCCGGCCACGAGCAGCATAGCCACTAAGCGAAACGAGGGAAGCATGTTCTATCTCGGCACCGCGACGGCTGTCAGCAGTTCGCCGATGCAGTCGTCTGCGGTGCGGCCTTCGACTTCGAATTCCGGATGCAGCATGATGCGATGGCGCAGGGTAGGGGCGGCCATGGACTTCACGTCGTCGGGCGTTACGAACTCCCTGCCGCTGAGCACGGCGCTGGCCTTGGCGGCGTGCATGAGCATGACGGCGGCCCGTGGGCTGGCCCCGAGGGCGACCTGCGGGGCCGTACGCGTCGCACGTACGATCCGGGTGATGTACTGGCGTACCGCGGGCTCGATGTGCAGTCCGCGAACGGCCGCCCGGGCTTCGGCCAGCAGCTTTGTGTTCAGGATCGGGCGGATTCCCGCGGTGTCAAGATCGGTCGGATCGAACCCATCGTGGATGATATCCAGGATTCTGCCTTCCACGTCCTCGGCGGGATAGTCGATGAGGATCTTGAGCATGAACCGGTCGATCTCGGCCTCGGGGAGGGGATAGGTCCCTTCGAACTCCACGGGGTTCTGGGTGGCGAACACGGTGAAGACTTTGGACATCTGGTGCGGTTCTCCGTCGACGGTGACGCTGCGTTCCTGCATGGCCTCGAGCAGTGCGGACTGCGTTTTGGCCGGGGCGCGGTTTATCTCGTCGCCCAGGATGATGTCCGAGAAGATAGGTCCGGGCCGGAAGACGAACTTGCCCGTGACCGTGTTGTACACGTTCACGCCCGTGATGTCCGAGGGCATCAGGTCCGGTGTGAACTGGATCCGCCGGAAGGATGTCCCGCTGGCCAGCGACAGCAGGTGGGCCATCAGCGTCTTGCCCGTCCCGGGTACGCCTTCCAGCAGGGCATGCCCGCCGGCCAGAAGCGCCGCGGTTATCTGTGACACGGCGGCCTGCTGGCCGATTATCACCTTGGACAACTCACCGATGAGCTGATCGGCCAATTCATTTACGCGTTGAATCTGCATCGAATATCTCCCGTTCTATTTTCAACAATTCGTCCAAGAGGGCGTAAAACCGTCTTCGGGTCAGCCCCCCTTCGGCCAGGGCGGCTTCGCACGTCTCAAACACCTGCTCGTACCGGCCGGCCGCCTTGCCCGTTCGCCAGGCCAGACGCCCGGCCAGATCACGCCCGGAGACACTTTCCGGCAGGGCCACCTGCTCGGCGCATCGGCCCTTGAACCAGCTGAAGATCAGCCGCAGGGCAGTGCAATTGGCGCCCACCGCGCGGAAGGTAGCCCCGACGGCGTAGACGTATTCCAGCTTGGATCGCCTTCGGACTTGCTGTGGGGCTCGCCGTGATCCAAAGCGTCGGCCTCGGTAGATCAGGAAGAGGATTCCCGCCGCCGTTATGCACAGCGCCGCCCATCCCGCGCTGGTTGTGAACAGGAGTCCCGTCATGGCGGTCCAGCCCGTCCGGCGGCTGCCGTGAGCGAAATGATACTCGTCGAAGGCCAGAGCCCGCCCCTGCGACTTGTGGAGGGCGTAGGCGGCGAGATTGACGGCCAGGATCGCATTGTCGGCGCCTCCCAGCCACCCGTTCGCGAAGAAGGAGCTGTCGGTGAGGATGATCACCTGTCCCATGCCGACTCGCCGCGCCGTGATTCGAACGCCCTCGGAATCGACCAGTAGCGGTTCGAGACGGTCCGAATCGCCCTCCGGGACGCTGTCGGGCAGGACGAATGAGTTCGATGTGCGGAAGTGCACGCGTTCTACATCTCTTGCCAGGGCCCGCGCCTCCGACTCCGCCGGAATGGTGGTCTCGTCGCGCAGCGGCTCGGGCTCGTAGTACACGTCGTAGTCCCCGTCGTACTGCCTGAAGACGTCATCAACCTCCATTTCGTCCTCCGAATCCGAAAGGTACTCCAGATCCAGCGCCTCCTCACGCGTGCAGATCAGCACCCCTCCCCGGCGGACCCATCGGTCCAGTTCCGCGGATTCGCCGGCCTCCAGCGGCCAGAGAGGGTCGATCAAGAACAGCACACCCAGCTCGTCCAGCCTTTCGCCCAGCAGCGGGTCGTCCAGCCGCCGAACCGACATCCCCAGACGCTCCAGGAGCATGTAGTACGCCATTGTGCCTTCGCGGGCTGAGATACGTGTCGACCGGACGGGCTGACGTTTGCCCTCATCCTCGCGGAGTCCGGCCCAAGAAATCAGCCCCACGAGGCAGACCACTGAGGCCACGCCCAGGATCAGGAGGATCGTGTAATCCGATCTATTGCTTTTTGACGGCATCACTGCGAATCCGATGAAAGAGGGTGTTGAGGGTCTGGTAGTCACCGTGCCCGCAGGCGCGGCGGCCGTAAACGGTGGCGTCAAAGGCCAGGACAAACCGGCGGAAGAGATCCCGGCTGTGCAGCTCGACCGGGTATTCCCGTACGTAATCGCCGTTGGTCTTGCTGTCGTGCAGATGGACGATCTTGCGGTTGCTCAGCGAGCGAAGCAGAGCGATCATCATCAGGCCGGCGGCTTCGGAATAATCCCCGCGTGCGACCGCACTGCGCATCATCTCGAAGAGTCTATCGAATGATGCGGTCCGCACGAGATCGGCGTGCGATTGCGCGGCGCCGCGGATGGGCTTTCTGGCCCGGCCCTGCCACGTTACAATGATCGCCCAGACGACAAGCCCCAGAAGGGCCAGGATCGCCAGGGCGCACAATATCAGGAGGACCCAGCCCAGGAAGGTTACGAATCCGGCCCCGGGCTGCGGGGTGTACCCGCCGCTCATCTTCTCACGAAGCCAATCCCAGAAGGACCAGCGAGGGGCGAACCGCTGATCGCTCAGAACGCGGCGTGTTTCTGCCCCTATGTCTTGGGCGTCGGGTCGCTCGTATGCGGCAGGTTTGAAGTCGCGATCGTCGGCCGCAGCGACCGGCATCGTGAGCAGCCAGGCCAACCCGCATGCCAGGATGATGAGCGTCGCGCCTCTACGCCGGAGGCCCCGGTCGGATTGGCGGAATGTCCGGGATGGACATCTCCGAACCCATACTCCGGGCGAGCATCTCCAGGTCGAAGCCTTCTTTTCGAATTCGCAGGTCATAGTATAGGAGGATCATTGCGGCTGCGCCGATGGGCGCGGCGAGCACTTGGCCGATCAGCGCAAAAGGCTGCGCGATGAGTATCAAGAGCAACGGGTCCTTGACCCCGGTCCATTGGCTGATCAGGCCCCCGGCGTAGTTGAAAACGTAACTGACGATCCATGTGATCAAAAAAACCACCACAACCAGACCGAGGACCTTCCAGAAGTTACCCGCAACCAGCGACTTGCTGCGGGCCATTCCCTCTGTTGCCCCGCGGTCCTCGATAACGATTGTCTGGCTGGTCAGTACGTACCACACGTGAAAGATGATCCCCGGGATGAGCAGAAGCAGGGAGCCGGCCATTACAATGAGCGCGACGAGCAAAGAGGCGCCGAACAACCGCCAGAGCTTCGGCCAGACGAATCGATAGACCTGTCCGACGGTGGCCTCGTTGCCCAGATACGACTCGGAAACGCATTTCGCCAGGGCGCCGATACTGAGTTGCTGGGCCACAGCTGCCAGGAGAAGCACCAGCAACAAACCCAACATGCTGGGCAGGAACATATCCGATATGCCTGACTCGGCGCTGACAATGAGCTGCGGCAGCAGGATGGTGGTCACCCCGATCATCAGCAGGTTAAGAGGCACCTGAACGATGGCGATGATTGCGATAAACCTGGCGAAGTTGTTCTTATACAGCACGAACGTGCGGTCCAGAATCTGGCCCACAGACATCGGCTCGAACCGTGGCCTCGCCATAGCTGTCCCCTTTTCGCAAAGCTCTTGACCGCATGCCCCTCGCGGGCGGCATGCCCTGCAGTTCGTCTATACAGTCGCCTCGGCCCACTGTTTCTCCAGGAACCGGAACGACTTGGCTATCTCCACCTTGGGATCGCCGATGCAGCCGCATTCAAGGCTGCAGTAGTCGCGGTAGCCGATCCGCTTCAGCCCACGGAAGCCCGACACGAAGCTGCGTGCATCCTGGCCGGGCAGCTTCCGCTTGATGCTGCCCAGGTGGACGTGGCGGCAGTATTTTCCGGCCGACAGGAAGGCGCCCTCGTCGGACGTCTCCTCGAAGTACATGTGGTAGAAGTCGCCCATCAACGCCACGCCGGGGTGGTTGACGTCGCGGCAGATGGATGCGGCGTCGGCGAGCTGGCGGAGGAAGTAGGCTTCCTTGCGATTGAGCGGCTCGAGCAGCACCCGCGTTCCCGCCTTCTGCGCGTGCTCGCCCAGCGGCCCGAGCATATCGACCAGCATGGCCCGAGCCTCCTTACCCACAAGCTGCTTCGGGCGATTGGATGCGGGCACGAGCACCATGCCCGTGGAGCCCAGTTCGCCCGCGGCGGTGAGGATCTGCTTTGCGCTGGCGGCGCACTTTTCCCGGTCGGCCTTGTCCGGTGAGATGATGCAGCCGGAATACCCCGCGCAGATGGCGCTGATCTTGATCTCGGTGCCCTTCAGGGCGTCCTTGATCTCCTTCACCTTTCCGGCCAGCCCGCGCCCGCCCACCTCCAGGCCCACGCCGCCGTATTTCTGCAGGTTGGCCACCTTCTCCTTGAGCGTCTTGCCCGGCAGGCGGCCCGCCTGGCTGCAGAGCTTCAGTTCGGCCTTGGGTGTTTTTTTCGCGGGCTCATCGGCCGCCATCGCGGCGGAGCCGCCGATTACTCTTACGCCCGCGGCCAGCCCCGCGCCTACGAGCGAACTGGTCAAAAATCTGCGTCGGTGCATGTTGTCTGCTCCTATGGTTACCGGTATCGAAAGACCCCGGCCGACAGCGACTGCCGGCACATCAGCGAAGCACCATAATGCGCGCAATGTGTCGCTCCGGCAAGGGCAATTGCTGCCGCGGGCCCGGTCAGTTCAGCAGAAGACAAGCGACCGAATCCTGGTTGCGGATGTACAGACGCCCCCGCACAAGCGCGGGGTGAGCCCAGATTTCGGTTTTGGGGTTCTGAAAGACCCGCAGCCGCGAGATGAGCGTATATTTCTTGCGATCCGCCTTCAGCAGGAGAAGCTCCCCTTCGACGGTGAGGATGAGGATGCGGCCGTTCCCGGCTATCATGCAAATGTAGTCGCCGTAGACGTCGTCCTTTGCTTTCCACAGCGTCTTGAGGCCGTTGCCGACATCCAGGCAGATCAGTTTGCCCTCGTCCACGTGGTTTCCGAAGGCCATCCCTTCATATATCACGGGCGTGACGGTGTCGGGTATCAGGTCTTCGGTGTGGGCCAGGGGCTTGGGGATGATGACGCCGCGCGCGTCGAAACCGTACAGGCGCGTGCCGTTGTTTTCGGTGGCGACCAGCAGTTTCCCGTCCACGGCAATCGGCGTGGGGACGTTAAAGTCTCCTTCCTCGGGCGGGACGAGCTGCCAGAGCCGCTTTCCGGTGGCAGGATCCCAGCCGCCCAGCGAGATCGAATCGTACCCGACGATCTGCCTGACGCCGCCGAACTCGGCGACGATGAACGCTGCATAAGCCGCTTGCTTGCCCGGGCCTTTCCAGATGACCTTGCCGGTGCAGCGGTCCAGCGCGACCACGCCGGCGCCGGGCGCACCGGGATTCACGATCAGCTTCTGCCCGATGATAAGAGGTGTGGCCGTCATGCCCCAGGCTGGAAGTTTTGCGCCGAATTCCTTGATGATGTTCTTTTTCCAGAGCACCCGGCCCGTGGGAAGCCTGACGCAGTGCAGGTGGCCGAACGCCCCCAGCAGGTAAGCCCTGCCGTGGTGGATGACCGGTGCGGCCCGCGGGGAGTTGGAAAAGTCCATTTTGTCGGCGGCGGGTTCTTCGGCGGCGGGATACTTCAGATGCCACAGCTCACGCCCGGTGTCTGCGTCGAGGCAGCGCCAGATGTCCTCGGTGTCCTCCCTGTTCTTGTCGGAGACGAGCACGTACTTGCTCGTGGCGGTAACGCCCGACAGGCCCAGGCCGGTCAGCTTCCTGGTCCATAGGAAATTTGCCTTCGCCGGGAGCTTGGCCGGCACGTCGCTACTGATGGCGTGGCGTCCCGGGCCGCGCCAGTCGGGCCAGCCGGGATTCTCCGCCGAAGCGCCGCCCTTCTGCTTGATCGGCACGAACCCGCGCGAAGACTCCATCGCCGTCAGGAGCTTCTTATCTTCAGCCACGGCAAGCAGGGCATCGAGTATTCGCTTTCTCTCGTCCTGACTCACCGCGTCGGTGACGAACGCCGTGATGAACGGGACGGGCCCGGTCTGGGCGACCACTCGGATTTCGCCCTTGGCGATTGTGTCGCAGCCTTCGAGCAGCGGCTTTGCGTAGCCGGAGATGACGGCGGCGCCCGCCTTCTTCTCGATCACGGCCAGGGCCGCACTGGCGCAGCCGGGGCTGGTCTGGATGGTTGCGGGCAGCGGGATGTTGTTCTTTCGCATCGCTGCCAGTGCGGCCTGATGCTTTTCGGCGTCTTCCTTGGGTCCGAAGAGAATCCGGTATCCCTTCAGGTCCTGGATGGTCTTTGCGGGGTCGTCTCCACGAACAACGAACATGCCGGTCTGGTCGGTGGCCCCACTCTTGTCCGTGAGCCTGGCGATGGGAGTGACGGGGATGTTCAGTGCGGCGGCGTCGAATTCAACCACCGATTCCTTGCCGATTATCACGTGCAGGTCGCCCGGGCTCTGGTCAAGGGGGGTTTGCAGCGCCTCGGCGAAGGCGATCATCACGGGGCGGTTCAGCCGCTGCTCCAGAAACACCCCCAGCTTGTCGTACCGGCGCTGGGCATATCCCTCGACGCACTCGCACGACAGCGGCAGGGCCAGCGGATCCATAACGACCAGCCGCAGGGGCTTGGCGGCCTGGGCCTGCGTGGCGGGCTGTGTGGTGGGGTGTGGCCGGTCACAACCCAGCAGCACGCCGACGACCACGGCGCAGAACCCTCCTATTCGCAAGAGCTCCATGACAGTCATGCTGACTTGCTACCTCCGAATCGGCCTGCGTCCGGGCGCCCCACGCGACGGAGAAACACCGGGGCCGCGGTTATCATCGGTGGTAGCCTCGGCCGCTTTGGCGCCCTCCACGGGCACGCCCTTTTTCAGGAGCACGCGGATGATGTTCCTGTTGACGTCCTGAACGAACACGCGCTTGGCGTCCTTGGTGACCGCGACGGTGATGTTGCTGCAGGAGGAGGCGGTTCGTCCCGCCCGAGTGAACCGCTGCACGCCAATCTCGCCGACCAGGCCCAGGAACTTGCCGTCCGGGGAGTATCTCTTGACCCGGCCCACCCCGGACTCCGCCGTGTACAGTTCGCCGGCGGGTCCGAAGACGATGTTCATCGGGTTGCAGCAGGCGCCGAAGCCTTCCACGCCGGTGCGGCTCTTCTGGCCCCAATTGGCCAGCGCCTTGCCGTCGGCGTCGTATCGAACCACGCGGAAGCGGGCGTTTTCGGCGACGTAGAGTCTGCTGTCCTTTCCTCCGGCCATATCGAGCCGCTGGCAGCATCCGCGAAGGTCTCGGGCGATGGTCTTGGGCTTGCCAAAGTCGTGGTCGAACCGCACGATGACGGCCTTCGAACGCAGGCTCCACCCGCTGCCGAGGCTTGCGAACACGTAGTCGTCCGTGACGGCGATGCCGGAGATCTTGGCCTTGGGGAAGTTCGAGCCGTCGGACGTGACCTTCTTGAGGATCTTGCCCTTGGAGTCAAGCTTGGCCAGGACGCCCATGCCGCCGATATAGACAGACCCGTCGGCCGCGCAGCGGATGCGCCACGGCGCGAAGGGCAGCTTCCATGTGTCCACAACCTTGCCAACCGGCGTGATCACCTTGATCTGGGAGGACTTGGCGTCGCAGCACAGAAGGTTGCCCTTTGAGTTCAGACAGAACGAGCTCAGGGATCCGAACTGCGTTTCCTTGGTGGTCCCGATGCTCTCCTTCTCCTGGTGGGTTGCGGTCAGGGTGGAGTCCTCAGCCCCGGCCGCCGAGTCATCCATTGTGTTCATGCCCACAACCCAACCCGCGCCTACAAGTGAGCCCTTCAAAAAGTTGCGTCGATCCATGGTGTACTTGCTCCTATGTTTCCCGGTGCCGAACAACCTGGGCTGATTGTACCACAGCCCCAAGCCGCAACGGTAGGGCGAATTGGGGATTGTCCGTGATCGGCGGATTCTCATTCATTGCCCCGCCGGCGATGCCGCATCAGGGGAGCTTTACGCGCATGTGGTCGCGGAGGGTCTCGGTCGGATACAGCGTTCCGCGCCAGACGACGCCGCCTCTTCGCCGGCCGACCACGGCCGATCGGATGAACGCGATCGCCATCGGCAGCACGGCCAGTGGCGCCATCAGGGCGGGCAGCACCCGCACCTTTGCCCAGCGGCGGAGGCAGACCACGCAGAAGACAAAGGCTGCAAGCACGCCCAGGCCCGCGTATCCAATCGCCCGAAGTCGCTCGGAGGCCAGCGGAAGCAACAACAGAATGGGCGACATTTCCACGGCCAGCACCAGGAGCATAATCGCGAGCGTCCGGACAATGCTGAAGTGGGACAGCGTAGCCCAGGCCTTCTCCGTGCCGCGCGCCGCCTGTGCGACCGAGCGGTACCAGTACAGGCCGACGTAGCCGAAGGCCGCCACCACGCCGCACCTCGCCCCGGACCGCTTCATCATGAGCCCCAGGCCCATGTCGTCGGCTACTTCAAGTCGAAGCCATTCGAACCCCTCGGTCGCCTCCAACGCCTTTCGCCGGACCAGGTTGAACGCGCCTATGCCCAGGAACGCCTGCGAGTCGGCCTTGGCCAGCACCGCCGGGCGGATCACAAAGAGCGAAAAGTGCCGCAGAAACACCGACAGCATCGCGTCCACAACGAGGCCCGCCGACCAGACATCCGGGAACGCCGTCAGATGGTCCAGGCCCTGCTGCTCGCAATACGCAACCGCCTTTCGCAGCGTGCCCGTTCGAAAGTGCACGTCCGCATCGGTGAACAGCACGAACCGGCCGCTGGATTCGGCCAGGCCGCGATCCAGCGCGTTGACCTTGCCCAGCCAGCCTTCGCGCAGCTCGGTGATGTGCACGGCCTTCACGCGGTCGTCGCTCGCGGCGATGCGGTCGATGATCCGCCCGGTCTCGTCTTCCGAGCGGTCGTCAACGAGGATGATCTCCAGATCGGGGTAATCCTCGTCGAGCAGTGTGCGGGCGGCTGGTTCGAGGGTGTCTGCTTCATCGCGGGCAGGCACAACCACCGAGAGCCTCGGCCAGTGGTCGGGCGGCGGCGGTTCGAGGTCCGCCAGCAACGGCACGGCCCTGCGGAGCCGCACCGCGCAGCTGGTGGACCACAGCCAATACAGCAGAGCCAGGAACGCGTAAACCCCCAGCAATACAGGGGTTATCATCATGTCACTTCTGGGTTTTCGGTTGCTTCCGCACGCGGTCGCGCACCGCCTTCACCAGGCGGTTCGCTTCGGGATGGCCGGGGCTGATCTTGCGGACCTCGTGCATTTCCTTGTCGAGGCCTTTGTAGACTATGTGCCAGGTGACCCCGCCTCGACGCGCCGCAACGGCCGTCCGCTTGGCGTATATCTTGGCCCGCATCAGCCGCACCTCCACGTCGAACTCCCTGGGCGCCCGGCCCTTGCCGGTTTTCGCATAGACGGCCCGGGTGAGATCCGCCAGGGCGACGTCCTCGACCCTTGTGGTCCAGCCTTTCTTGGGGTCGAAACTCTTGAGATCGAGGCCGTAGGGATACGGATCGAGCAGACCCGGCATGTTGGCCAGCGCCCGCAGGAACAGCAGTCTGGCGTTGCCGGGCTCTTTGGCAAGACGCTGCCTCACGCCGCGCAGGGCGTCGCCCGCCTTGCCGGTGCGGATCATCTCCAGGATGGGCTCGCCCTTGAATGCGAGTGTGTCATCCACAACCTGCCAGATCGGCCTGTTGGGCGAAGCGGGCAGGAAGAGCGGGCGGGGAGAGAACGGCTTGGGCGGCTGCTTCGCTATCCACCGGATCATGTCGCGCCAGTGCTTCCATGGCAGGCTGTGCGTTCCTCCGGGGACCTCGACGTAGACGTGGTCTATCTTTCGGCGTTTGAGCTCAGCGGACGCCTTGTGGGCCCCCGAGACGGGAACGTGGTCCTTGTCCCCGTGGGCAAAGAAGAACGGGATGCCGCGGATGTTCTCGAGGATATCGCCCTCTATGGCGGTGGGATATCCGGACATCGATGCGCCGGCGCTCCAGATGTCCGGGCGGCCCATCAGGAAGGACCACGTTCCGGATCCGCCCATGGACGCGCCGGTGGCGGTAAGGCGGCGAAAGTCGACGCGATACCGGCGGGCGACCCAGTCGATGATGCGATAGATGTTGGTCAGCTCGGCCTCGCTCGACCAGAGGTGCCCGGAATTTGTGGTCGTGGGGTAGACCACAAAGTACCCCGACCTGTTCAATGCCGGCGTGTACACCATGACCACGTTGTTGCCGTCGTCCCTGCTGCCGTGCATGACGACGGCCAGCGGCCAGGCCTTCTTCGGCGTGTAGTTCGTCGGCATCGAGAAATTGAACCAGCCGCGAGAGTTGCCCTTCAGCCAGGGGCACTGGATTCTCCAGAGGCCGCGCCTTGATCTTCCCGCCGGCGGGGCGGCCTTGGCGATGGTCTCAAGCTCCGCCAGCGTCAGGCCTGCTTGCTGTCCGGCCAGGTCTTTCTCGTGCAGGGCGCGGCGCTTCTCGGGGCTGCTTTCCGCGAAGAAGGCATCGAGCGACTTTTCGAGCTTCTCGGCCCGTTCAGCCGGCCAGCATGCCGGCGGAACCTTCACCGGCCTGGACGCGGGGCCCGCTGGACCCTGCCCCAGTAGGCAGATCGCACTCAGGGCCAGACACGACGCGACACGGCTGGAACGTAGTGTGGTGGGAAACAAGTCAGAGCCTTCCGGTTCTGAGCCATGATATTCGCCCCCCCGCCAAACGTCAAGCCGACCGCGAGGGCCGCCTTTGCGTTTTCCGCCAGCCCACCGGCGGAACAGGGCCCGCCGTGCGGCGTGATCAAGCCAGCTCGAGCCTGGGACCTTTGGGCAGGGATTTCACACGGATATTCCGTTTCCCGGTGAGAACCTCAGTGATTGCCGTCCCGGCGAAATCCTTCCGCCAGCCGGTCATCAGTTTCAGGTGTCCCAGGTCCGCGCCTTTGTGCCGCAGGGCCCGGACCAGTTCGGCATAGTCGCTTTGGGAGGCCAGCACGTTGTGGCTCAGGCCCTGCCGCAGGCACAACGACTCCCCAATCGCTATTGCCAGGTCGGTCAGCATCTTGTTGGCAGGTGAGTCTCCCTTTCCTGCGGCGGCATGGGGTAATTTGGCCTTGGGGGTTTCGCGGCCTTTCCTGACTGCTCGGAGCACGGCCTTCCCGGCGCGGTTGGCCAGCGGCTTTGGGAAGCCGCGAGTGGCCTGCAACTGGTCCACGGTCTTGGGCATTTGCCTGGCGATGGCGGTCAGCGATTCGTCGCGGAGAAATGTCCTGGGCGGCAGGTCGGCTTGCCTGGCGGCGCTTTCTCGCCATTGCGCCAGTTCCCGCAGTACGGCCAGTTCCCCCCTGCCGAGTTGCTTCTGGCCGCGGACCTTCCCCCATAGCTCCTGGGGATGTGCGGCGTATCGCTCTTCAGCGACCAGCGTCTGCATCTCATCGGCCATCCAGGCTGTGCGGCCGAGTTTGTGGAGCTTGCGATCCAGCTCTTCTTTCAGGGGCACCAGGTGCAGCACGTCATCCGCGGCGTAGCTCAGTTGGCCCTTGGTGAGCGGCCTTTGGGACCATTCACTGAACGTGGCATCATGGGCGAGCTTCACTTGCCGGATTCGCTTGACAAGGTTGCGGTACGACATGGGATATGGCAGGCCGGTGAAGGCTGCGGCAACCTGGACGTCGAAAATGTTCGCCGGCGTGTTGCCGGTGCTCAGATAACACATTTCGATGTCCTGCTGCCCGGCGTGGACGATCTTTTCCAGTGCGGGGTCAAGCAACAGCTGCCAGAACTCATCGATCTGCAGTTTGAAAGGGTCGATCAGCGCGATCAGATCGGCCGTGGCGACCTGGACCAGGCAGAGTTGCGGCCGGTAGCTTCGTTCGCGGATGAATTCCGTGTCGAAGCCGAACACGCGCGCCGCGCGCAGGTTCCGGCACAGCCCGCGCAGCTCGGATGCATCTTCAACCAGCAACTTCACAGGGTCCGTGTAGTCAGGCAGTTCTCGATTCTCCCGCGCCCGCCTTGCCAATTAAGATTCGGCAATAACAGCGAATAACGGCAACACCAAATTCGCGTGTTTTTCGGCCGACGACCCGGCGCTGCCCCGGTAGAATCCGCATGACCCGCGATTGGGTAAAGGCCCATCCGGCGAAGATGAAAGGCAGAGGGTATGAGCCCAGATAGCGTTCGGCAAGGCAAGCCAAACATCATAGTCATCCTCGTGGATGACATGGGGTACTCGGACATCGGCTGCTACGGCTCGGAGATACACACGCCGAACCTCGACCGCATGGCCGAGGGTGGAATCCGCTTCACGCAGATGTACAACTCCGCCCGCTGCTGTCCCACGCGGGCCAGTCTGCTGACCGGTCTGGCGCCGCAGCAGGCGGGAGTGGGGCACATGGTGAGAGACTGCGGGGTGGGCCCGGCCTACCAGGGGTATCTGCGCGACGACTGCGTGACGATCGCCGAGGCACTGAAGGCCGGCGGATACCGAACGTTCTACAGCGGCAAGTGGCACTGCGGGGGAACATATGCGCCCAACAAGCCCGAGACCTGGCGGCCGGGGTCGGAGGGCTTTCCGTACCCGCTCAGCCGCGGGTTCGACAGATTCTTCGGGACAGTTGCCGGTGGCGGCAGTTACTTCCGCCCATACGCGCTGATGGAGCAGGACAGGTTCGTCGACCTTGGCGATCGGGAGTTTTACTACACCGACGCCATCAGCGAAAACGCCGCGGCGATGATCGACCAGGCGGCGGGCGACGACGGGCCTTTCTTTCTCCACGTGACGTACACCGCCCCGCACTGGCCGTTGCACGCCCTGGGGGAAGACATCGCCAAATACGAGGGCAAGTACCGCGGCGGCTGGGACGCAATCCGAACCGCCCGCCACGAGCAGCTCAAGGGGCTGGGCATTTTGAACCCCAAGTGGGAAATCTCGCCGCGCGACGCGGAGGCCCCGCCGTGGGAGAACCTGGACGCCAAGCGCCGCGACTGGGAAGACTTGCGGATGGCCGTCTATGCCGCGCAGATCGACTGCATGGACCGGGGGGTCGGCCTGATCCTGGCCAAGCTCCGCGAGCTGAATATCGAGGACAACACGCTCGTAATGTTCCTGAGCGACAACGGCGGGTGTGCGGAATTCCTGGCCGAAGACGGGCACACCCAGAGATACGACCAGGTGCCCCCCTGGTGCGGGCCGGTGCAGTGCGGGAACCGGCCTGATCTTCATCCGGGCGGACCAGATACGTTCATGAGCTACGACCTGCCCTGGGCAAACGCGTCGAACTCGCCCTTGCGGCTTTACAAGCACTGGGTTCACGAGGGCGGCATCGCCACGCCGCTGATTTGCCGCTGGCCGGCCGCGGCCGCCGCCGGCGGAATTGCCCACCAGCCGTGCCACGTGATGGACATAATGGCCACCTGCCTCGACGCAGCCGGGGTGAATTATCCGGCCGAGCACAACGGCCGCGCCATCCAGCCGCTTGAAGGCGAGAGCTTCGCGCCGGTTCTGCGCGGGCGGGAAAGCTGGCGCCGCCGGCGCGAGATCTGCTGGGAGCACGAGGGCAACCGGGCGGTCCGTCAGGAGAACTGGAAGCTCGTGTCGAAGCATCCGGGCGAGTGGGAGCTGTACGACATGGACGAAGACCGCACCGAGCTTACCGATCTTGCCGGCAGGAACCAGCCCAAGGTTGCGGAGCTGGCAGCGATCTACGACGAGTGGGCGAGTCGCAGCGGCGTCCTGCCCTGGCCGCTGGCCAAGTGAGCCACACGTTCACGGGCTGCACTTGCCGCCATGGGGGTTGGGCGAAAGACACGCATCATCCTCGGCGGTGAAGGGATAGCTACTTAAGATCTTCGGCGGTAAGTTCAGCGTCGCGCATGATTTGGCGCACAAGACCGCGTCCCAGATCGCGACTCTTGTGAATGGGGACAGTAGTGCGGCGTCCGTCACGATGGCGGAAGATAGCATGAGAACCGCTTTGGCGCACTCGCACAAAACCCCGGCGCTCCAGAACTGAGATCAACCGCCTTGCGGTTATCGAGGGCAGCCGCGGCGTCATACCCCCACTCGCACCTTGGCCGTTCCGACCTCTTCGCTAATAGGTTCCCCTGTCTCCAGGCGGTCCTTGATGTGCAGGCGTATGGCATCTTCGATGAGGCTTCGCGCTTCAGCTTCAGTGTCGCCTTCGGTGTAGCAGCCCTGGAGGGCAGGGCAAATTGCCAGATATCGCCCGTCTTCGTCATGCTCGATTACAACGGTGAATTCGTAATACTTCATGACGCCCATTATACCCCAAGGGAAGAGGTCTGAACCGACGTTTTTGGCTTCTTGAGTCAGAAATCGCGGCGTAGGAAGATGACCGCCCCGGCGGCAAGGACGACCAGCTCAAACGCGAGCGACGTGCCCAGGGCCCACATCGGCCCTCGCAAATGCAGCTCGACCGTCGCGGCGTTCGCCTCGCGGAACATCTGCTTGGATCGGCTGGGGCCGCGCCATGGATGTGTCTTTCCCTTAACGGGCATGCGTCTTTGATGCAGGCGAAACGCTTCCAGCAAGTCGCTCTCGATGCCCAGTATGTACCGCTGGGTCAACTGCGAGGTCTCCTCGACCTTGGGCAGAAACGCCTTGATCCTCAAGACAAGCCCGTGGATCTCTTTCGTGGTCGCGATGGATTCGCGGATGGCCTCACGCTGCTGGCTGGCTTCTGCAAGCTGCTTGCGGAGTCTGGCTTCGCTTTGCCGGAGCGACTCGATCACTCCCCTGACGACCGGGCGTGCCGGTTGGGTCCCGTCCGGCCGGGGCCGCGCCGACGGCGCCGATACAGGACGGTCACCTTTTATGGCGGGCTGGGTCTCTACGGTCTTGATGTTCCTTTGCATCTTGGCAAGCTGATGCTGGTTATCGGCAATCCACTTCTCAACGCGGCGCAAATCGTCTTCTTTCGAGCTTCTCCGCGCGATGAGCTGCACATCCGTGACGTGTATGACGAACAGGGATGCCCAGAACAGCAGTGTCAGCAGCAGGGCCGTGAGCGTTGACCGGGTCACCACGCCCACGAGCGCACAGACGCAGTACAGGTAGCTGAACACGCAGACCACGATCGGCACGGCCAGGAATATCCGCCCCTCCCAGAACCCACCGCGCACACCCAGCACCAGGAAGCTCCCCACGCAGAACACTGCCACCTGCAGGGCCACGAACAGCAAGCCGGACGCGTACACTGTCAGAAAGGCCCGCACGCGGCTTATGGGCTTGGACAGCATCATGGGGATAGATCCGGCCGAGACCATGTCCGGGATGATGCCGGCCGTCGAGATGACCGCCAGCAGCACTGCCGGATAGGCCAACCAGATGTTCACTCCCAGGCCTCCGAAAAGTGCGCCCTTGTAGAAGTCTTCCGGCGTGGTGGTCTTGGTGTTGACCTCGTCGGATTCGAGCTGCCAGAACAGGACGCTCACGCCCTTGTCGTTGATCCCCATGCAGGCAAACGAAATGACCACCAGGCCGGACAGGAACAGGACGATCCAGAACATCCTCTGGGCCTGCAGGCGTCGGAACGCATCCTGAAAGATGGCCAGGGTCTGTCCCATCAGGTGCCTCCTGAGTCTTCGGCTGACCCTTCGGCCGCTTCACGCTTCTTCAGTTCGCGTTTGCCGGCCTGGACAGCCCCGATGGCGTCCTGCCGGTCGCCGAGGACCTCAACGAACAGGTCTTCCAACGACTGGGCGGTCTGCTGCAAGGAGATGATGCAGATGCCGGCCTGCCGCAGGGCGTCTATCAGCGGCTGGACTCGCGCTGGGTCTGTCTGCGCGAACCGAACCGCACCGGCCGAAATGCTCAACTGGTCCTCGGCCGCGGCGCCCCGCAGCGCCGCGCGAAGGGTCTCGTCATCGGCCCCTGTCTCGATACGGTATCCCTGGGTTTGCCTGGTCAGGTCTTCAAGTCGGCCCTGACGGACAACCTTGCCGGCCACGAGTATGGATACGCGGTCGCAGATGCGTTCGGTCTCGCTGAGCATGTGGCTGTTGAGGAAGATGGTTTTGCCCTGCTCACGCAGGCGGACCAGCAGGTGGCGGATGTGGCGCCGGCCGAGCGGGTCCAGGCCTTCGGTCGGCTCGTCCAGCATTATCAGGTCCGGATCGTTCACGAACGCCTGTGCCAGCGCGATGCGCTGCACCATGCCCTTGGAGTAACTGGCGACCTCCTTGTCTGCCCACTGGGTCATCCCTACGGTTTCCAGCAGTTCGCCGGTGCGGCGTTTGCGGGTCCGGCGCGGGACCTTCAGCAATCGCCCATAGTAATCGATGACCTGCCGGCCGGTCAGATACGGCGCCAAGCGGGGCTGCTCGGGCAGATAGCCGACGCGCGCCAGGGTGGGCCTGTGGCCCATGGGCTTGCCCAGAATCGTGCCCGATGCCCTGGATGGGCGGACCACCGTGGTCATGATCTTGATGAGCGTGCTCTTGCCCGCGCCGTTCGATCCCAGCAGACCGAAAATCTCGCCCCGGTGAACCTCGAGGTCGACACCGCGAAGTGCATGGACCTTGCGGCCATAGGTCTTGGCTACGTCGTGAAGGTCGATGGCCAGATCGTCGGCAGGTGCAGTCATGTCCGGTTTCTCACCCTCGCGGAAATGCTACCGACCCGCCGCAGGAAACGCAAGACGCGGGCCAGTATTCCCATGCCGCCGGTTTCCAATGCGTGCGGTGGAGCTTATAATACGGGAAACTGGTCTGGAGCGGGGCTTTCATGATGAAGCCGATATCATCTGATACTCATCCGAAGATTCACGAGAAATGGATCTCCCTGATGCGCGGGATGAGCGTAAGGGACAGGTTTTCGCGGGTTCGCAACCTGTCACGGACCGTAATTGAGCTTTCCCGGCGCGCGATCCGGCGCGCCCATCCCGATTGGAACCAGCGCCGAGTGAACCTCTATTTCGTTGAGATCCATTATGGCAAGCACCTGGCTGAGGGGGTTAAGGCCCGTCTTGACGGTTCACGCTGATGAGCATTCCCGACATTCAGGCGGCGATTTCATCACTGGTGGACGCCTTTGAGCGGCTGGGCGTCGACTACTACATCGGCGGGTCCGTTGCCAGTTCCATGTACGGCCTTGCCCGGGCCACCCTCGACGTGGACATAGTTGCCGACCTGCAACTCAAGCACGCGCGCCCCTTGGTCCATGCTCTTGATCGGGAGTATTACGTCGTTGAAGATACGGTCCGCAATGCCATTGAAGGGCGCGGTTCGTTCAACGCGATTCACCTCGAAACCATGTTGAAGGTGGATGTCTTCGTTGTGAAAGCCGGTCAGTATGATCGTGAGGCCCTTTCCAGAAGGAGATCGGATACGCTCACCGAACAGGGCGGGCGAGAATTCTATCTCGCCTCACCTGAAGACGTGGTTATCAACAAGCTGCTGTGGTTCAGGGAAGGCGGCGGCGTTTCGCAGCGCCACTGGGCAGACACCTTGGGGGTCCTGCAGGTCCAGGGGCCGAACCTGGACAACGAATACCTTCGGCGATGGGCCGAAGGGCTGGGCCTGCTGGACTTGCTGGAAAAGGCAATGGGTGAATCGCGGCCGTGAGCGTTAGCTTCTCGCTGTTTCCGCCGCGGCGCAGGCGATGGCGAGGGCCTCGCGCCCGTTGGATTCCACGACGCGGCGGGTGTGGGTCTTGTCGCGGATGAAGGCGACCTGATCGGCAAGCAGTGCGCGGATGCTCTCGGCGTAGACGGCCTGTTTGTCGCTGTCGGGGCAGTAGCTCAGGTTGATCCGCCGGGTGACTTTGCGGGTCTTGCCTCCGCCGGTCATTTCCTGGTGTTCGGCGTCGAAGGTTTCGATGGTCTTGACCTTGCAGCCGCGGCAGCAGCGGGCGAGCTGTTCGGCAGCGGCGTCGTCGACGGCGGCGTCCACCGTAAGAGTCAATGGGATCCAGCCCTCCACGCGGATGTCGCCGAGTTCGCAGACGAGGCGATGGTCGGCGCGGTCCATGGGTTTGATCTGGTCGAAGCCGTGATAATGGCTCACGAGGGCGCCGTTGTGGCGTATCGTGCACATCACGCGGTCCTCCTGGCCGGCGCCCTCGCGCGGCTCGGTGTGGGCGCCAAGGACCTGCCCGGATCCCAGCCAGTGGGCGTACATGTCGAAGAAGTGCACGCCGTGCTCGATGAAGATGCCCCCCGAGACGCTCTTGTCCCAGAACCAGTGGCCCGGCGGCATGAGGGTGTCGAAGGCGCAGTTGGTCAGGAAGCCGCCGAGCACCCTCCCCAGCACGCCGGAGTCGATGATCGCCTTGACCGCATCGACAACTGGATTGTACCGCAGGACGAAGTTCACCGGCACGATCACGCCGGCCTGCTCGGCGGCGGCGAGGATTTCATCGGCCTGGGCCAAGTCCATGGCTAATGGCTTCTCGCAGAGCACGTGCTTGCCGGCCTCGATCGCCGCCAATGCCAGCTCGTGGTGGCTGCTCGGCGGCGTGGCCACGTGCACGATGTCAACGTCCTCGCGGGCGATCAGCTCCGCCGCATCCTTGCACGGCGATATCCCGAGCTTTTCAGCGGCCTGCCGCGCGGCCGGGGCGTGCGAATCTGCCACGGCTACAACACGCAACCCCTGCACCCGCGAAAACGCATCAAGGCAGAATAGGCCGAATCCCCCGCAGCCGATCATGCCCAGGCCGAGCGGGTCGTTGCTGCTCATGGGGCCTCCCGTTGGGCCGTCTCGGCGTAAACCAGGGCCTTCAGGCCGTTGTCTTCGGTTATCCGTCGCGCGTGGGTCCGGTCGCGGGCCCAGGCAATCTGATCGGCGAGCAGGGCCCGCAGGCTTTCGGCATAGACAGCCTGCTTGTCATCGTGCGGAGCGTACTGCAGCCGAATGCGCTTCGTCACGTGTCGCATCCTGCCCCGCCCGAGCATTTCCCGATCCTCCTGCCCGTAGTTTTCGATGACCTCGACGGGAGACTGGGCCAGACACGCGCTCAGCGTTTCGCCGCCGGCGTCGTCCACGGCCGCATCCACGGTCAGGCGCATCGGGATCCAGCCTTCCACGTGGATGTCCCCCATCTCGCAGACGATTCGATGCTCGGTGCGGTCCATTGTCGCGAGCTGGTCGAAACCGTGATAGTGAGTGACGACTGCGCCGGCGTCGTGGCGGGTCGTACAAAGGGCACGGTCTTCCTGGCCGGTGCCAGGGCGGCTTTCCGTGTGGGCGGCAAGGACCCTCCCCGGGCCCAGCCAGTGGGCGTAGAGGTCGAAGAAGTGCACGGCGTGCTCGATGAAGATTCCGCCGGACAGTTCCTTTTTCCAGAACCAGTGGTCTGCGTGCAGGCCGGCGTCGGAGCAGCAGTTGATCGCTCGCGCGAAAAGCGCCCGCCCCAGCACGCCCGTGTCGATGATTCGCCTGACCGCCTCGGCGACGGGGTTGTATCGCATGACAAAGCTCGTTGCCAGGAACCGCCCGGCATCGCGGGCCGCCTCGACCATCCTTTCGGCGTCCTTGAGGTGCAGGGCGGGCGGCTTCTCGCACAGCACGTGCTTGCCCGCACGCAGCGCCCGGAGGGCTGTTTCGCAATGGAATGCCGGCGGCGTGGCCACGTGGACAATGTCAACTTCCGCGTGATTGATGACCTCATCCGGATCGTCGAAGGTGGCAGCGCCGAGCCTTTGGCAGGCGTCGCGGGCGCCGGGCTTGGTGGCTCTTGCCGCCGCGACCACACGAACTTCAGCCATCCGGCTGAACGCGTCCAGGCAGAACAGCCCAAACGCCCCGCAGCCGATCAGGCCGAGCCCCAAAGGCCCTTTATTCGTCATGGTAAATCCCTTGTACGGCGAGTGTTGGAACCTTGATCGCCTCAGTCTATGCACGAAGGGCGCCAGCCGTCAAGGTTGATGAGCTTGACTGGCGGGGCGCTTTCGTACGATACTGATAGAGTGTATCGATGCAGCGCGGTGGGGCGGCGGAACTATGCTGAGACTCCTTGGAAGAATTTTCCTGAAGCTGATCGGCGGCACCCGCAACGAGCGGATAATCCGCTCACGGATGGCTTACGTTCGGGAGAAGATAAATCCGCTCGAAGAGCAGATGCGATCCCTTACGGATGACCAGATCCGCGCCTACGGCGCCGAGCTGCGACAGCGGCTGGCCGACGGCGAATCCCGCGAAAGCATAAAGCCGGAGGCCTTTGCGGTTGTCCGCGAGGCCACGCGACGCGCCCAGGACCACCGGCAGTTCGACGTGCAGCTCGTGGCGGGCATGGTCCTCGACGAGGGCACCATCGCGGAAGAGGCGACCGGCGAGGGCAAGACGATCGCGTGCTATCCGGCGATATACATGGCCGTGCTTGAAGGGATGCACGTCCATCTGGTAACGCACAACGATTACCTGGTTCGCGTGGGTGCGGATTTCGCCCGCCCGGTCTTCGAGATGCTGGGTCTTACGGTTGGGTTCATCACGGCGGACATGCCGGCTTACGGCCCGGATGCGGAGGTCCGTCGCGAGGCCTACACCTGCGACGTAACCTACGGGATGAACAGCGAGTTCGGCTTCGACTACCTGCGGGACAACATGAAGATGTCCACGGGGGACCAGGTCCAGGGGCCGCTCGATTACGCGATTATCGACGAGGTCGACAGCATCCTGATAGATGAAGCGCGCACGCCGCTGATTATCTCCGGCCCGGCTTACGGCCAGACCGATCGCTACAAGAAGGCCGATGCGGTGGGCCGCGAGGTGATCGCCCGCAACCGCCCATGGGACCGAGCCAACAAGCGGGCCGAAGCTGTCAAGCGCACCCTGAAGGCCCTGGAAGGTGAGCTGTCCAAGGGAAAGGGCGACGCCAAGGCCGCCGTGCAGGAAAAAATCACCAAGGCCGAGGATGAACTGGCCCAGGCCGAAGAGGCACTTGCACAGACGGACAAGCTGTACGAGGTCGAGCGCGACAAGAAGGCCGTCCACATGACCCACGAGGGCGTGGGTGTTGCCCAGGATATCGCGGGGGTCGGCAGTTTCTACGTCGGCGCGAATATGGAGTGGCCTCACCTGATGCAGCAGGCCCTCCAGGGGCACCTCGTCTACGAGAAGGACACGGACTACGTGGTCCAGCAGGGCAGCGTGGTGATTGTGGACCAGTTTACGGGCAGGCTGATGCAAGGCCGCGAATGGTCCGACGGTCTGCACCAGGCCGTTGAGGCCAAGGAGCACCTCCAGGTCAAGGAAGAGAACCAGACCCTGGCCACCATCACCCTTCAGAACTTCTTCAAGCTCTACAAGAAGCTTGCGGGCATGACGGGCACGGCGATGACCGAGGCGGGCGAGTTCGCGAAGATCTACAAGCTGGACGTGGTGGCCGTGCCGACCCACCGGCCGGTCAACCGCATTGACCATAACGACCTCATCTATGCCGACGTCGATGCGAAGCTCGATGCGATAGTGGAGGAGGTCAACCGCGTAAGCAAGTTGGGGCGGCCGATACTCGTGGGCACTACCAGCATCGAAAAGTCGGAGCAGCTCTCCCAGATGCTGGAGCACAAGTACGGCGTTGAGCACCGCGTGCTTAACGGGCGGATAAAGGACGCCATGGTCGAGGGAGAGATCGTGAAGGTGGCCGGCCTGCAGCATGCGCTGAAGAAGGGCTCAAAGCAGATGGTGGGCAACGTAACGATCGCCACGAACATGGCCGGCCGCGGCACGGACATCAGGCTCGCACCCGGCGTGGTTTACGACAAGTGCCGTGTTCCGCCGGCCGAGAAGCTCACCGAGCTGGGCGTGGAAGTCGAAGACCTGTTCCCGCCCGGCACGAACAAGTGCTGCCTCTATTGCGAGCAGCACGATCCGGCTACGAACTGTGCCCACTGCTTCAAGCCGAAGATCGACGATGATTTTCCGCTCAAGGGCCGCACCGACTGCCGCATGGAAGTCCCCTGCGGGCTGCACATCGTGGCCACCGAAAGGCACGAGGCCAGGCGGATCGACAATCAGCTCCGCGGGCGCTCCGGCAGACAGGGCGATCCCGGTTCCAGCAGGTTCTTCCTGTCGCTGCGGGATGAGTTGATGTCGATCTTCGCGGGCGAGTGGACGCTCAAGGTTCTGGGCTGGCTGGGCCTGCAGGGCGACGCGGCCATCGAGGACAAGCGAGTGTCAAAGGGAATCGCCCGCGCCCAGAAGAAGGTCGAAGAGCGGAACTTCGAAATACGAAAGAACCTGCTGGAGTCCGACGAGGTAATGGACCACCAGCGCCACGAGTTCTACTCGCAGCGTCAGCGCATACTCGAAGGCCGCGATCTCGAAGACCTGCTGATGGACATGATCGAGAACACCGTGGACCAGGCGGTGGGCGACTACCTCGACGAACGATACCCGCATCGATGCGTTGCCGAATGGGTCAGCCAGGCCCTCCAGATAAGCATTAGCGAGGAGCAGATCAGCGCCTCGAGCCCGGAGGAAATGTCCATCCTGGAAGAGGATCTGCATCAGAAGGCCAAGGATGAGGCCGCCGGCATCATCACCATAACGCTGGGCGAGTACATGGACGACCAGACCGAGCCGGGCGAGTGGGATCTCAGGGGCCTGAGCTCCTGGGCCATGAGCCGGTTCGGCGTGAACCTGTCGCAGAACCAACTGCGAAAGATGGTCCCCCAGGAGGTGGATGAAGAGCTTCGCAAGGCCGCCGCTGAGAAAATAGACCAGATCGACCTGTCGGAGGCGGGCAAGTACCTGGTCGAGGATTTCGCCCGCGCGGCGCTGGCTGAGTGGGCCCGGACGAAGTTCGACATAGAGTTCGATCAGGCGGCCCTTGCGGGCTCGGACGAGGATGTTCGGACCCTGCTGATGGAAAAGGTTGCGGAGGCCTACCGGAAGCGCGAGATCGAATATCCTGTGGAGTACGCGATGGACGTAACCATTGCACAGGCGGGCACGGAGAACGTTTACGCCCTGGGCAACCTGGTGGACTGGGCCAATCGCAAGTACCAGGCCGACCTGACGGTCGAAGACCTGCGCGGCGCCAAGCCGGAGGAGATTTACGAAAGACTGGTCGAACTGTCGAGGCAGTGGCTGGCCGATGACAAGCTCGAGCAGGCTGTCCGCGGTTCGCTCGGCAGCGAGCCGTCGGTCGAAAAGGCGATAGAGTTCGCGCGCGAGAGGTTTGATACGGAGCTGACGGAGGCTGATTTCAACGGCGACGTCTTCGGCAGGGTCATGCAGGCAGGCCGGGGATTTCTACGCCGCGAAATGACCGAGCTGGAACGATATGTATTCCTCCAGATTTACGACAGCTCCTGGAAGGACCACCTCCTTGGAATGGACCATCTCAAGAGCGGGATAGGCCTTCGCGGATACGCCGAGCAGGATCCGCGCGTGGCGTTCAAACGGGAAGGGTCCAACCTGTACCGGGAAATGATATCGGGCGTACGGGACAAGGTTACGGACATGATCTTCAAGGTTCGTCTGGCCGCCGAGCAGGAGCTCGAGAGCGTTTACCAGGTCTCGTCACTGGTGCACGAGCAGCTCAGCGGCTATGATCATCTGGCTCAGGAGATGGCCGAGCAGGGCGGGCCCGGCGAGCAGACGAAGATACAGACTATCCGGCGCGATATTCCCAGGGTAGGGCGGAACGACCCGTGTCCGTGCGGCTCGGGAAAGAAATTCAAGAAATGCTGCGGCAGGAATGCCTAGCCTCTTTGAAAGGGCAGATTGATGATCGCGAACACGATACTTGCTGGAACTGTTCGTGGTGACATGCAACTGGTCGCTACGATCGGGCTGATGCTCTTTGCCTTGCTGACCGGTCTGATCTGGGCCGGCGTAATCGCCTTGCGCTCCATCGCGATCTCCCTGCGGGAGCAGGCCGACAGGCCAGACGATTAGGGCCGCTGTCGGAAAAGGAACAGACACCATGGCGCGTGATTATATCGAAGACCGTTTTGAACAGCGGGAGAGCAAGAAGAAGTTGGAGGATCTGTCGAAGCTCGCCCGCGGCCGAGAAGACGTGGCCGCCGAGGAGGATATTGTCGGCAATGCCGAGAAGGTCGAGCCGCTCAAAGGCGCCAGCCCCATCGGCAGAAACGATCCCTGCTCCTGCGGTTCCGGGAAGAAATACAAGAAGTGCTGCGGGCGGGCGGGCTAGGCGGCGTGTTTGGCCGGTCGGCTGGGGCCCGGCCTTTCGCCAACCCAGACACCTCAGGCGGATTGTGGGGATTGCATAACTGCAAGCGCCGCTGTAACGGCCGTTTCAAGTCCGTGAAATCCACTGTATCAGTGTAATCCTGCTAACTCTTGCGCTGCGGCCCGGCTCGGGCCGGCCTGCACGCAATTTTCTCGCTTGGCGTCGGGCTCGCGTGCGGCGCGCCTATGATGGTGTGGAAAAAACGACCAATACCCGGACGGATATGGAGAACTAACATGGGCTCGAAAGCAGGCAATATGAGAGATAATAAGGTCGCCGGGCAGAAAGCAGCTCTGCCGAAGCTTCACCCGTGGTCCCGGTGCCCCTGCGGCAGCGGCCTGCGGGTCAGCCACTGCTGCGGCAACAGCGGAACAAGCACTTGTCGGTACGTAGCGGGGAAGGAGTGACGGCCTCCACCAGCAAGCCCGGAAGACTGCACCCTTGAACGCGGCGCGCTACATTCGCTGCCAGTCGGGCGGATCGGTCAGGCGGTAGAGCATTTCACCGGCCTGAGGGACGTGGAGCTTGCCTTCGGCCTCGCGGCCTTGCCACTCGCTGATGTTAATGCCCGCCGGGTCGCGATAGCCCAGGTTGATCTTCCGGCAGAGGTCCTCCGGGATTCCGGTAGCCAGCGTGACGTTCACTCGCGGCTTCTCCACGCCGCCTTCGTAGCTGCCGATGCCTCGGACGTGCGACGAGTGTGCAAGGACGCCCCACGGGTATCCCTTGTACTTATCCCACTGCTTCATGAAGAACTCGAGCGTGTGATAGCCTACCTCCTCGATTACACGGCCGTGTGCCTGGGAGATTTCGGTGATGTGCGGGGCGTGGATGATCAGCTCCCCGCCGTCGGCCACCACCGATTCCATCTTGTACATGCACTTCGCCCCGGTCCAAAGCTCGTTGTACATCTGGGGCGCGCAGGAAAGGATCGAGTCGAACGGGCGGTCGCAGTACGTGATGTGGACCCGGGTGGACAGGTCCGCAGCGGCGGACCATGCTTCCCGCAGATCGCCGAAATAGAGGCCTGCAAGATCGTGTCCCTTTACGACCATGGCCAGCAGGGATGTGGGCACGGAGACCATATCGGCGGCGGCTTCCAGCGTGGCCCGGACGGGCGTGTCCTTGCAGCCGATGATCTTCGGAATGGTGATCAGCGCGCCGATCCAGTGGAAGAAATTGAGCAACTGCTCGCCGCAGATTCCGGGGAAGAAATACTTTGCCCCGCCGGAGAAGCCAACCACCTCGTGGGGGAAGACCGGCCCGGCGATCAGGACCAGGTCGTAGTCGAAGATCCTGCGGTTTATGGTGATGTCGATGTCGCGTTCGAATCCAGCCGACGCACCACCGGTGATCCGGCGGATCCGGTCAGCCGTCAGCACCCCGATCTTCTTGAGGGCTTTGGGGTTCTTCCATTCGTGGTTGAAGACATCGCATCCCGGCAGGACTTCCTGTCGCCGGCCCGGATCGATGCCGAGCAGCGCATCGATCTGGTCCTCGCCCAGCGGGGGATGCGTGCCCAGGGCGATGAGGAAGTCGAGCTTTTTCGCCCGGGGCGTGAAGGCCGCATGCAGCGCGCGGGCGATCTGCGGCAGGGGGCAGGAACGAGTGTGGTCGGGGATCAGCACCAGCACACGTTTGCCGTCGGGCGCCATCTGCTCGCACGCACCCGCGACGACCTCGGTGATGTCGTTGTCGCTCAGGCGGGCGTCTGATTGTCCGCGGCCGATCAGTGTCATGGGGGTCTTACCTTGTTCCGCGCTACCATTGTAGGCTTTGCCACGGCAACGCGGAAGCCCGATGGTGCGAATCACCGATGCCCCAGCCGACAAGCCCCGCTTTTTCCTGCCCCGGCGTCAAATTGCCAATGTGCCAAGAACAATCGCCTTTGCCCCGACAGGCGTGAATCCTACAATTAGAGCGAGCCGATAAAGGGACGCAGCTAATGATCGTGGTGCACGTTACGCACGAGGCCGTCGAGAAGATTGGTGGAATCGGTGCGGTTATTTCCGGTCTTGTAACGTCCGATGCCTACGGGGAATCGGTCTCGCGGACAATCCTCTTGGGCCCGCTGCTGACGACGGATCGGCCGGTGAACCTCCGCCTGGGGCGCGGGGGCAAGATTATCTACAGTTCCATTGACGGGGTGGGCTCTGAAGGCTGGAGCGAGAAGTTTCGCCCGATCGAGCGGACGTATGATGTTGGAATTGTGTACGGCACGCGCCCGTTGGCGGGCGAGCTTGCGGACAAGAGCTTGCTGGTGGAGGTGCTTCTGGTTGACGTTTTCCACGCGAATCGCAACCGCCTGAACCTGTTCAAGACGGAGCTGTTCAAGAAGTTCTCCGTGCCGTCGGACAGGTTCGAGGATGTTTGGGAATACGAGCAGTACATCCGCCTGGCCGAGCCCGGATTTGAGGCCCTCAAGGTCATCGGTGCCGACGCCGAACAGATGGTGATCCTGGCCCATGAGTACATGGGCATGCCCACCGCGCTGAAGGCCGTGCTTGACGGCTCGCACAGGGATCGGACGGTCTTTTATGCCCACGAGGTGGCCTCGGCCCGCCCGGTGGTGGAGGACACAGCCGGCCACGACACGATGTTTTACAATGTCCTGGCGGCGGCCGCCAAAGAGGGGCGCACCATGGAGGAGGTGTTCCCCAGTGTCTTCGACAACTACAAGCACGCTCTGGTGAAGGCGTCTCGCTACTGCGACCACATCTTCGCGGTGGGGGATTACGTAAAGGCGGAGCTTCAGTTCCTCGACAGGCGTTTCCGGACGGTGGATATAGATGTGGTATATAACGGGATTCCCGCGAGTGAGACCACCCTGGATGCGAAACATACCGGTCGCGCGCGGATGCAGGCGTACGCGTCGAGTCTTTTTGGCTTCCACCCGACGTGGATATTCACTCATGTCGCCCGCCCGGTTCTCAGCAAGGGCATCTGGAGGGACCTTCGCGTTCTGCACGCGATGGAGCCGCTGCTGAAGCAGCGGGACGAGACTGCGGTCTATTACATGCTCGGCACGCTCGTGGGCCAACGCCGCATCCGCGATATCAGGCAGATGGAGCGCGACTACGGCTGGCCTGTCGCGCATGAAAAGGGCTACCCGGACCTGGCCTGCGGTGAGGAGGTGCTCGGCGAGATGTTCGATTACTTCAACCGGGAGCACGAGGCCGTCCGCGTGGTTCTGGTCAACCAGTGGGGTTGGGAGCCTGAGGCGTGCGGGCGGCGAATGCCCGAGGACATGACATTCATGGACATGCGCTGTGGGACGGATGTGGAATTCGGCCTGAGCGTTTACGAGCCGTTCGGCATAAGCCAGTTGGAGCCGCTGAGCTTTGGGGCCCTGTGTGTTGTGTCAAACGTCTGCGGGTGCGCAGGCTTCGCGCGAAGTGTCGCCGGCGACCAGGGCCTGGATGACTGCATACTGGTGGCCGACTTCCTCCGTGTCGATGGGCCGATGACCGTGGACCAGTTGCTGGAAATGCCGACTTCCCAGCGGGATCAGATAGAATCGGCCGAGGCCGAGAAATTGGCCGGGCTGATCGCCGAACGCCTGCCCCGCGACGAGCAGACCATGCTGCGGCGGATTGAGCGAGGCCGCCAGCTCGGCCAGGGAATGAGCTGGCAGCACGTGGTCCGAGACTACTTCCTGCCGGCGCTGGGCCGGGCGGTGGGGGAGGACTGAACGCCGCTGACCGCGGCGCTAGAGCGTCAGAGAGTCGCCCGGCTGCAGAACGTGGCCTTGGCACTTGATGGTATCGACGAAGCCCTCCGCATCTCCGGCCGAGCCCACAATGTCGCCCCAGTGATACGGCACGGCCGCCTTGCAGCCGATTACTTCGCACGCCTGGGCCGCCTCCGGCCCGTTAAGTGTGTATGTGCCGCCGACCGGAAGCAGGGCCAGGTCCACGTCGCCCAACTCGCTCATCTCGTCGATCAGGTCGGTGTCGCCGGCGTAGTAGATCCGCTTGCCGTCGATGGTTATCACCGCGCCGATCCAGTTGTTGTCCTTTGGATGAAAGGCCTTTGCGACATTGTAGGCGGCGACGGCCTGAACCGTGATTCCCGCGGCGGTGACCGCCTCGCCCGGACTGACGGCCTTAGCCGACTCAAGCCGGCCGACGGTGTCAGCCGGGGCGATGATGGTAGTGCCATCGGTGGAAACTTTGTCAACGTCTTGGGGTGAGCAGTGGTCGTAGTGGCTGTGCGATACGACGACCACGTCTGCATCGTGGGGCTCATCCTCAAGTTTCCACGGGTCGATGTACACCACGCCGGCCTCGCCCGCGATTCTGAAACTCGCGTGGCCTAACCATTTGATCTCGACAGACATGGCTAACCCCTTTCGTTCTCAGGCTTCTTCTATCACATTCGTGGCCAGGTACCGGTGTTTGTACTGTTCGGAGCGGCCTGGTTGTTCCTGGATCCTGGCCAGTTCCGCCTCATGGAACGTGCCCGGTTCGACAGAGATGGATCGGATCGGTCCCAGCCTGCCACTGTCCCGTTTGGACTTGTATTCCATGTTTAGGTCGATGAGGGCTTCGTCCATGGCCTGGGCCACCTGGCCCAAGTCGCGGCCGTCCGGGGCCTCGAGGTGGAGCTGATAGTATGGCGTTGCGGAAAAAATCGGCTGGAAGAGGAAACAGTTCACATCGATCGCCATCTTTGCGGCGGTTTGTTGCATGGCCTCGACCACCTGGTATTCGGTGATTTTCTCGCCGGTGATGCTGGTGGTCTGGGCGCCGCGTGACATGAACTCAAAGACGGGGCTCTGGCCGTATTTGGCCGTCACGCGCACTCGGTCGTCGATGTCATATCTCCACAGCCCGCTGAAGTTGGTGGAGATCAGGAAGTACTCGCGACCGACTTCGATCTCGTGCGCCCGCAGGACCGGCGGGTCAGGGCTTTCCCGTTCCTCCGCCGGGATGAACTCCAGGAAGTTTGAGGTAATCTCGGCAATACCGGCGGAGGTGTTATCGGTGATCGGTATTGAGAACCTGCCCTCACTTGCGAGCAGGCCAATGTCGCGGACCGGAACGTCGTCGAACAGTTCCCGCAGGCGCTTCAGGTACAGCTTCAACGTGCCCCCCGTCCAGTTGGCCAGGAAGGACAGCTTCCAGAAATGACGCGGCAATAGCTGGCCGTCTTGCTTCAGGCCGGCTTCCAGCTTTGCCGCGAGCTTCCGGTTGGGGCGAAAGCGAAGCCGCCGGCGAATCTCCTGGGCCATTTCGCCCGGCGGTGTAATCGTTCCGTCGGCGATGTCGCGGATTAGGCTTTCCGCGTGTGCCTGGGCAGTCTCGATGAGCTTGATGGGGCTGGAAGGATTGCCGGTAATAATGAAGGCTACGTTGCGGGGGATGCCGCACCGCATGATCGTATAGTACTTGGTCACGTGGTCGCTTATCGAGGCCACCTCGGCAGGCACGGGGTACAGCCACCGGACGGTCCTGAGTTGAGTTGCCGCCTGCAGCCCGCTGACGGCCCCGCAGGGCACGCCCGTCGGACTGAGGAACTCGCACATGGGGGAGGTTATCTGGAGTATCGGGCGCACCCATGAGTCGTGGTGGTCGGCAAGGGCCAGGATGCCGTATATGTTAAACCCCCGGCGCATGTGCTTGAGGAACTCGGCGGTCACGGGGATGCGCTTGGGCTGGCTGGTGGTCCCGCTGGTCAATGCGAACATCACCATCGGATCCCCCGGCGGGATAAGGGCCGACGTCTCGCCGTTGAACACGCGGTCCACGTACGGCTCTAGCTGCCCATACGACCGAACCGGAACCCTGGCTGTGAAATCCTCGTAGGAATTGATCCCGGCGAAGTCGTGGTCCCGCCCGAAAGCCGTCTGCTCGGACCTGCTGACCAGGTACTTCAGCAGGCGGTCCTGGATGTCCCGTGTCTTGTTGTGCGTCTTGAGGAAGGCAGCAGCTTGTACCCAGGCCCGCCTGATCGGCAGGTAAGCCAGCCACCTGAGGATGAATTGTCCTGTGGTCATCTGGTTGGCCCCTGTGGCCGCGTTTCGCGGCCGCCCAGTATATATCCTTTACGTCGAAAGTTGTAGTTCCATCTGCCTGCTGGAGGCCGGGCAGCCATGCCTGTCCTCACGCTACTTCAATATCCGCCGGAGAAGTAATCTGGCTTTCGTCCAGCTCTTCCCCGGCCAGGTGCTTGCGGAAAAAGGCGACGGTGCGCGCGGCATACTGTTTTGGCTCGACGGCCACCGACTGGTTGTGCTTGGCATCCGGCACCATCCACAGGTACTTTTGGGGTGGGGCCGCGTCGTAAAGCTGGCGCGCCTCCTCCTCGTGTATGTACCCGTCTCGCTGCCCGTGGATGAAAAGTATCGAGCGGGGGCGCATCTCCTTCAGCGCCCTTCGGACCGAAGGGAAGGCGCATCCCTGCTTCGGCTGGGCGAAACGTATAACGAGCCAGACAAGCCCTTTCCAGAACAGCTCGGGGTGATTCTCATAAACCAGCTTCACCCGGGCGAAAATATGTGCCCATCGCTTCATGTAGAAAATCAGCGTGGTGTCGGTGCTGAATGCGCCGTCGCATACTATCGCCGCAATGTTCGGGTCGCTCGCTGCGGCCAGCAGCCCGGCCCCCGCGCCCCGCGAAATGCCGAACAGGCCTATCCGCGTCTCCTTGCCCTCGGAGGCCAGCACCGACTCCGCGTACGCGCACGCACCGAGGACATCTTCCATCTCCTTGTCGCTGGGCCACTGGAGGGGGCGATACTTTGTGCCACCGCTGCTGCTGTCTCCATGGCCTCGAAAGTCGAATGCGAAGACATCGAAACCGGCCTCTACCAGCGGACGGACGTAGCGAGCGCAGCTGTACATGTCTGAGCCGAACTCGTGGGAGAAAACGATTGTGCCCTTGTAGCTGGTGGAATTCTTGCATCGCACTCGCATGCCGCGAAGGCTCGTGCCGTCGAAGCTGCGGAATCTGGTCTCCTCGCCGGAAAGGGGCTGGAAATCCGGCGGGCCCATCGGCAGTGGCGGGGGGGTGTCCACGAAGAGGTTCAGGCAGAGGCGGACATACTTGGCCGTAACCAGCACCACGAAGATGATAAGTGAGAGCATGGTGATGGACATGGCGACGGCGGCCCAGTGCCGCGCCAACCACTCCCACAACGTTACTATTGATCCAACCGCCGGAATCATCTCATTCTCGGACGGAGTTGCCGCCCGCCACGAAGACCCTCTGGGGGTCCTCAAAATTGCGACATCGCTTGCAGCCGCGCCGGTAAAAAAATCAAGCCGAAGGCCCGCCGCCCATCCGCCGAGCCTGCTAAAACGCGCCCCAGTCCTGCTTGCCCGGAATGTAGTAGCTGGGGCAGATGAAACGGAAAGCACGGGCGATCTTTCTGGCGGCAGCCAGTTTCTGCTGGCTGTCCTCTTGCATGGCCCTGAGCTGGTCGCCGAAGAGCTCCTCGAAGTACTCCGATGCGGCCTGTTCGCGGCCGGCTTCGGTCGGATAAAGCTCGCGGATTTGCCTCAGCTCGCCGGTATCGAGCCAGACGCCGCCGCAACGGGGGCACTCGTCGACGGTGACGCCGCGTTTGACGCTGAAAAAGTGCTGCTGCATGACGATGTCCGGGCACTTGGGGCAGTTTCGCCGCTCTTCCAGGTTGACCTTGACCGAGGCGTCAGCTTGGACAGACAACAGCTGTACGCCGGCGGCTTCGTGGGCTTCGTCGAACTTCGACAACTCAAAATTATCAAGCCAGACGCCGGCGCAGCCGCCGTCGCACACGTCGACCGTTACGTCTCCAATGGTCGTAGGTGCCAGGACATTCGAACAGGCTGGACACTTCATGGCAGGTCCTTTCCTTGTTGCAGCCGTCGCCCGACTGCTGATCGCTGATTGTCAATTACCGCTTACTTGACGGCGGTGATGATGATCGTATTGTTCTGCCCGCCGAAGCCCATGGAGTTGCTCATGCAGGTTGTGACTTCGGCGCTGCGCGACTTGTTGGGCACGTAGTCCAGGTCGCACTCCGGGTCCGGGTGAGTGTAGTTGGTCGTGGGCGGCACCATCTGGTCGCGAATGGCCAGCACGCAGGTTATCAGTTCGGTGGCCCCGGCGGCCGCGATCAGATGGCCGAGCATGCTCTTGACGCTCGACATCGCCACCTTGTGGGCGTAATCCCCGAAGACGGTCTTTACGGCCTTTGTCTCGATATGGTCGTTCTGCTGCGTGCTCGTGCCGTGCGCGGAGATATAGTCGATATCAGTGGGCTTGACGTCGGCATCGGCCAGCGCCGCCCGCATTGCAGTGGCCGCACCGTCTCCTTTGGGATCCTGGTCGGTGATTCTGAAGGCGTCGGCGCTTGAGCCGTAGCCGATGATCTCGGCCAGCATTGGCGCGCCGCGTGCCGATGCCAACTCGTACTCCTCGAGGATCAGCACGCTGGCGCCCTCGCCGAGAACAAACCCGTCGCGCGTCATGTCGAATGGCCTGGAGGCCGCCTGAATCTCGTCGTTCCGGGTGGAAAGGGCGTTCAAACGGTTAAAGCCCGTGATGCCAAACGGGTGGATCATGCTGTGGGCGCCGCCGGTGATGACGGCATCGACCTCGCCTCGGCGGATGAGCATGGCGGCTTCCCCGATGGCCTGCGTGCTGGCTGCACACGCGGTCAGCACGTTGAAGCCCGGGCCGCGCACGTCGAATTCCGCCGCCAAGTGCGAAACCACCATGTTCGATTCCTGCGCGATCTCGCGGTACAGATCCATTCGTTGGAAGGCCAGCTCCGCCCATACGGTGCTGTCCAGTGCATCATCCCGCCATGCGTCGACCAGAAGCGAGGTGAAGTTGTCGAAGTCCAGGCTGCCCTCCCCGCTGCCCAGGTAGATGCCGAGCCTGTCGCGGTCAAGGGTGTCGCAGTTGTTCAGGCCGGACTGGTTCCACGCCTGGACGGCCGCCCCGAGGGCGAATCTGCAGTGGCGCCCGGCGTGGCGGTGCCTGTCGGCGTTGGGCACCTGAGAGGCCATGTCGTAACCCTTGACCTGTGCGGCGAAGGTGCTGGGGAAGGTGCTGGCATCGAACAGCTCGTTGACCGTGGCGCCGCTTTGTCCGCTGAGTATCGCGGCCCACGTGCTTTCGACGTCGTGGGCCAGTGGGTTGACCGTTCCCATTCCCGTAATGACGGAGCGTCTTCTGCTCATGATCGGTATCGTTTCAGGACGCAGGCCGCGCTCTGCCCGCCGACAGAGAACGCGCCTGTGATGACGTATTCCAGTTCCTCGCTTTTTGCGCTCCGGCAAAAGCTCAGCGGCCCCGGGTCCGCCGGGGTCTCGAAGTTCACCGTCGGCGGAACAGTTTGCGTATGCAGGGCCATGACCGCGGCGACCGTCTCAACCCCACCGGACCCCGCGAACAGTAAACCGATAGCTCCGGTCTGCGCATGTGCGCTGATCTGCTCGCATTGGGTGAAGACGTCGGCCCAGGCCCGCACCTCGCACAGGTCCTCCCCGGGAACACCGGTGCCGTGAGCAACTACAAGAGATATGTCGCTCGGCTGTATGGCCGCTTCATCGATGGCCTTCTTCGCCGCCCGGTCCAGCAAACCGACATTGGGCTTGGTGACGTCCATGCCCTCCGGGTCGCACGCGCCGGCGAAACCCACAAGCTCTGCGTATATCTTTGCGCCTCGCGACATGGCGTGCTGGAGCTCTTCCAGGATCAGCAGGCCCCCGCCCTCGCCGATGGCCGTACCGTCGTGGGCGACATCGAAAGGCCGGCACGCCGAGCCCGGATCGTCGTTGCGGCTCGTGCACGTACGCTTCAGCAGCGTCTGCCTCAGCAGGGCCATCGGGTTGACCTTGCTCTCGGCCCCGCCGGCAATAACGACGTCCGCGTCGCCCCGTGCTATCCATCTGCCGGCCTCACCAATGGACAGATGCGCCGAGGTCTCGCCGCAGGTAATGGCGTTGCTTGGGCCCTCCGCGCCGTGGATGATCGTTACGTGGCACGACAGCATGTTGGGAAGGTACTTCAGCAGCCACAGCGGCGTGAGATTCTCCATCCCCGTTGAGCCCCACGTCTTGAAGTTGAACTTGCCGTCAACTACGGCCGTGTTGACGGCCGAGCCCAGTTCGTTAAGGTCCGTGCAGATCAGCCCGGCGCCGATATTGCATCCGAGGCGCTTCGCCTCCACCGTCATCGTGCCTTCCATACCGCGCGTGACGAGCCCTGAGTCTCTGAAGGCCAGGTCCGCCGCAGCCACCGCAAGCTCGATATCGCGGGCCATCACTTTCACCGCCTTGCGGTAGTTCTTCGGGACAAATTTCCTGGCGGAGAAGTCCTCGATCTCCCCGCCGATCTGGCTGGGGAACTTGCCGGGGTCGAACAGGTCGATCCGCCTGACGCACTGCCTGCCGTCAAGCGTTGACTGCCAGAACTGCTCGATGCCCACCCCTGCGGCACAGGCTACCCCCAGGCCCGTGATGACCACGCGACGATCAGCCATCCGAGCCCTCCAGGAACTGCTCAATCATCCGCTCGAACTGGCCCGTGAAAACGAAGTTCTCTTTCGGGACCCCCTTGCTCCCCATGCTCTGGTCGACATGAGAGAACATGATGTTCACCTCCCCCAGAGGCTGTCCGTTCTTGAGAACCTTCCCGCTTGTGACGGCCGCGTCTTCCGTGATCGTCTCTATCTCGGCTTCGAACGTTATCTGGTCGCCCGGCCTCACGATGTCGTTGAATTCCGCCTTGGTGATCTTTGCGAGAATGACGTTCTCCTTGAAGTCCCTTGCCTGTCCCACAAGGATGCCCGCCGTCTGGGCCATGCCCTCGATCATCAGCGATGCGGGCATGATGGGGTATGGCTCCCAGTGGTCGTGCAGGTGCTCCTCCGCCAGAGAAACGTTCTTCAGGGCTACGGCCCGCTTGCCGGGCTCGAACTCAACGAATTTATCTATCCACATCCATCGCATTTGCTGCTCCGCGTTATTGCCGGGCCAAATTACTAAATGCGGATTCGCCGGCGCCCGTCATCGCATCTGCGCGCCCGCGAATCCGCAATTCCTACCAGCAAACCGCCGATATTTCAATTCAATTCGGTGTCACCCCACCTTGGTGACGACATAGTTGACGATGGTCTGGACCTTGAATAGATCCCCCATCTTGTTGATGTCCGGGTCCTGCTCGAACTCGCTTAAGTCCGCGTGTGGCATCCGCTCCTTCAGTTGGGCCAAGCCGTCCTTGGTAAGCATGCCGTCCTGAACGTACTGAGGGTTGTTCAGGATGTTGTCGGGGAACAGTTCTCCCCGTGGGATTTTTATATCGAAGGCCTTTTCCAGGCGGAAGACAATGTCGAGAAAATCGATAGACTCAGCCCCCAGGTCGCCCGTCAACGTGGCATCGGGCTTGACCTCATCGTCGTCCACCCCGAGAGCGTCCACGAGCGTCTCCTGCACTTTTTCGAAGACTTCTGCTTCGGTCATCAGGTTGTTTCTCCTCTAGCGGCTTTCCGTTGGTCGCGGGCCTTCTTCCGCCCGCGAACCGAGTCTATGTATAGAGACTTCTCTGGGCAATGTCAATCGTACAAAGTACCACTGTTCGATCCCGAGGTCCCTGGGACCCCTTGCGGGCCTACCGGCTGCCCGCCGCGGCCAGGGCCTCAGGCCCGCCGATTATCTCGAAACGCTTCTTCAAGCTTGCCACTATTGCTTCATCGCTCGCCGGCGACAGGCCTCGCTCGGCCAGGCTGAAACACCGCAGCTTCAGGCGGGCCGATACCGTCGGCGTGTCGTCCACGAACCCTTTGGCCTTGAACTTGGCCTCGCCGTCGTCGATGTCGATCGCTTCGAGTTCGCAGCGTAATGCCTGTCCCGGCTGGACAAAGTTCGAATAACGGACGTTTCGCGCCGAGGCCAGCACGATTATGCTCTTGGCAAAGTCCTGGTGGACCCTCACCAGCCAGGCGCCGGCCTGGACCATGGCCTCAAGCATCAGTACGCCCGGCATGATGGGAAAGGTGGGAAAGTGGTCGGCAAGATACTCCTCGGCAAGCGAGAGCACCTTGATGGTCACTATCGATTTTCCCGGGTCGATCGACTCAATCCTATCCACCAGGTGGAACTTCATCGGTGCGCCTTCCATTTTGCCGGTTTTGGATTGCGGACTTTTATTCCCTTTGGGACCACCATGCAAGCATTTTTTGGCGCCCGCGCACGAGGGCGTGCAAGAAGTTCGTAGGGTGGTGCAGCCTTGCTGCACACGGAATCTCCTGGGCGTTCGATGAATCATCCGGCACAAGCGCCCCTGACTGGTTCGGCAAGGACAACAACGGGACGACCCATGAGAATCCTGGCGACAGCTCTCCACCCGCGCGTATAATTCATGGAGTTCCGGCCACTGCTGCGGAACAACCCGGGACCGAAAACGAAGAAACGAACAAAGAAAGCCAAGAAAGCGCGGAATTGAGTATTGTGTCCCCCGAACTCCGGGAAATGTTAGACCACAAGGAATTGATATGCACGTAACTCTATCCTCAGATCATGATCAGGATCTCGAAAGGGCTTGGGCCTTTGAAGAGTAGGTGGATGAAGCTAGGTGGAAAATGTCTGATTGCCACCGCACTCGTGACGTTGGTGATCGTGGTTGCTGCGCATTTCTGGCCCCACGCGGATACCCCCGAAGCCGAAGCTCGGCGGCTTATGCAAGAGCTACGCAGGACGTCCAGATATCGAAGACCGAGCAGGTTTGAGCAATGGCTTGTTCGCCTCCGGCTGAAGGAGCCCAGAAAACGGCGCAGCGCCGATGAGGTCTGCCGCGACCTGATGGCCATGCCTCCAGAGGCCATGGCGCACGTCATGCGGGTGCTTCTGGAATATGGTGAGAACGAACCCATTTCCTCGGGCCTCAGGGATGTCCTGACAGAGAGGCGCAAAGGAGCCGGTGCGGCGCGTGTTGCGGCCGTCCACAAGGCGATTACCCCCGTGCTTATTGAGGGGCTGCGAGACTCCGACAGCCGCGTGCGCGCCAACGCGCTGGGCTTGGTGCAGTTCCTGGACCTGAAAAGTGATGAGGTACTGGCGGCCCTGATCGAAACGATAACGGATGAAGATGCGGAAGTCCGCAGCAAGACCGTGCAGATACTGTGCATGTTGGGGCTCATAGCGCAGGATGCCGCCCCGGTCCTCGTTGAGGTATTGGAAAACGGGGAGATCGAATCGCGGCGAGATGCGGCCTTCGCCCTGGGGCACGTCCTGCCGCTGGACGCAGAGCCGCCACCTGCCCTCCTCGAAGCCCTGCAAAGTGAGGACAAGCCGCTGCGCGTGAAAGCCGCGCTTTCTCTCAAGAGACTTGGACGCATCGATGAGGGTTTGCCCGTCCTCACAGAGGCCTTGAGGAACACGGACAGGATGATGCGATTGCATGTCGCAATAGAGCTGGGGTCGTCCGGAGGTGCACCGCCAGGTCCAGGTGTTGTCTCGCTGCTGACACTGGCCCTGAAAGATGAGTATCGGGTCGTCCGCGGAGCGGCGATTTTGGGTCTCGATAATATGGGGGCAGCGGCAAAGGATGCGGTACCTCAACTGATCGAGCTACTAGAGCAGCGCCAAGAGCACCGCTGTGCCGTGCTGGACGCACTGGCCCAGATCGGCTCGCCGCTAGAGCGAGTCATCCCAGTGCTGGTCGCGAGCCTCGGAGACGAAGATGAGTGGGTACGGCGTTCTGGCGCCCAAGCTTTGGCGAGCATGGGCCCCGCCGCGAAAGACGCTATTCCCGCTCTTAAAGAAGCTTTGAAAGACAAAAGGCAAAGTGTCCGTAAAGCCGCCGCCGAGGCGCTGAAGAGAATCCAGCAAGAGAAAAAGCAACCAACATCCGCGGGTAGTAGTCCACGTGTGCCGTGAGAAGGTGCGTACAATAGAGATGGTAGTCAGTAGCCGGTAGTCCGCCACGGCGGATCTTCGACCCGTAGCCGGGGAAATAGACCCGATCAGAATCCGGGCGACAGCTCTCCAGCCGCGCGTATAATTCATGGAGTTCCGGCCACTGCTGCGGAACAACCCGGGACCGAAAACAAAGAAACGAACCAAGAAAGCCAGCAAAGCGCGGAATTGAGTATTGTGTCCCCCGAACTTCCAGATGGCGCCTATGTTGCGGGTGTTAGGCGGAGAGTGCTTGAGGACGCCAAGAGGATACGGTAGGCGGATTACTAGCGTCCAAGCGTCAGTTGGGATAACGCTAATGACGAACAGAGCGAGCCCTGAAAATTACGACGTGGTTGACGTTGAGCGCAGGGCAGTCGAGGAGATACTCCTGCATGCCACGGCTGTTCATGTCGGTCGGTCCTACCCCACTCTCATCACGGGCAAACGCAAGCTCGAGAGGATCTGGGCAGCGCGGCGTGAGGATGAGTCTTGGCTACAAGGATTGGGGGAACTGGTTTCTGAGGTCTTTCCAGAAGGGTTGGAGACGGTCTATGCGGCGAACGACATAGAAACCTGGGCCAAGAACCTCCTGGATTCACTTGGGGGCCGCTCGTTGCACCTGCTCCGAACCTATGTTGCTCTGACAGAAGCATATAACTACTGCGCTAACCTCTCGTTCTTAAGAAGGCGGGAGTGGCCTTCGCCATGGGACCACTGGCAACTGTACGTTTCGCGGTCTCTCTGCAAATGTGAAGAGGATGTCTTCCGGGTCTGCGCCGCATTCTCGCATAGTCAGATTCTTGAGTTCAGACCCGAGGTATTCGGCGATGAGCCCGTACCCATCAAGAACACCGTTCGTCGACTCGCGGTGTATACAGAGACCGAGATGGCCAACTTGCGAGATTTGGTCAGCGCCGGACGACTGGACCTGCTGGTGTCGAAGATTGCCGATGACGTTGGGGTATACCTCTTGCGATCAAAGCACGTACGGCTAGCCTCTGCTCTGAGATTGTATCTTGTCTCGGGCAAGCTTATGCTGAAGAGATCTTGGAAGGGATACACCCTGCCTTCACTGTAGATACGTCCCAAAGGATCCCTCGGTATTCCGGGGACACCATACTTAATTATTGGAGTTCCGGGGACACAATACTTAATTCAGTCATCATCGCCGAAGAATCCCGAAAAGCGGGGACATTCGCCGATTGCCGCGCTGCGTCACGCCTGTCCCCAGGCCCCCATGCCCTAGGCCCCGTGGGGGGGCCCCGAGGGGGGGATGGTGCGGCATGGGGGGAACCACGACTCTGGCCAGCCTCGCCATACCCAAACACTAACCACCGCTTTTCAACGGGTCACAAGAGTTGGGTATTGTGTCACCGGAACTCCGCAGCCGGGGAGGAACTCGGTTGGGTAGACGACCGTCCGGCCCGCACCGAACCCCGGACTTTCCTCTTCGGGAATCCCAGACGCAAGCCTTCCTTTGTAACGACAACGTCGAACATCCCCGAGTTGGTTCTCACGGCTTCCTTGCCCTTGACAATCATCCTCGCCCGGAGGTCCGAGACAAGCGCTTTGGATACCCCACCGGCGGCAACAATCCTGTATTGCGTGGAGTCAACAACGTCGTATCCAAGAATCCGATCAAACTTCCCGGCCTGTTTTTGCCGATTGACGTACGTCATGATGTCTCCCGCGGTGGCATATTCGGCTCCTCTGGCTAATACCCCTTCCATCCTTTTCGCATCACCAGCCGCCAAGGCTTCGTAGAAGACGTTAATCATGACGAGCACTTGAAGGTCCTTGCCGCTGAGGCTGACCCTGGCGCGTCCCCAATTCACATCGCGGGAAATCCCCGGCTTCGGTTCCGGCCTCGTTGTCTTGCCGTGGGCGGTTGCCCACCCTTTGCATCGTCCTCGCCATCGTTGCTCATGATTTCTCAGCCGCCCCAGCCAATCCTGGGAGTTCCGGGGACACCATACTTAATTATTGACGATGTTCGTTGGGGTGGGTAGCGTTCGGGTATGGCAAGGGTGGCCAGAGTCGTGGTTCCGGGCATGCCGCACCACATTACGCAGCGGGGCAATCGGCGAATGCAGACGTTCTTCTGCGACGACGACTATCGAGCATATCTCTCGCTCGTGGTGCAATGGTCGCGGCAGTTCGGCAATCGCATCTGGGCATATTGCCTGATGCCCAATCACGTACATCTGGTTATGGTTCCCGAGACGGCCGACGGCTTGTGCCGAGGGATCGGCGAGGCTCACCGCCGCTACACGCGGCGGATCAACTTCCGCGAGGGCTGGCGCGGGCACCTCTGGCAGGGCCGATTCGCGTCCTTTGTCATGGACGAGCGCCATCTGCTGGGCGTCACGGGATACCTCGAGCGCAACCCGGTCAAAGCCGGGCTTGTCGAGCAGGCCGAGCAGTGGGCGTGGTCCAGCGCCAAAGCCCACGTCACGAGCAAGCCGGACGGCGTGGCAGAAACCGACTGGCTGACGGACATGACGGCCGGGTGGGTATGCACCTGGCGACAATACCTTCGGCAGGACGATGTGTCGGCCTTGGGCGAAACGTTGCGGCGACACGAGAGCACCGGCCGCCCGCTGGGCGACGAGAGCTTCGTCAAACGCCTGGGGGCGCTGCTACGCCGCGACTTGCTCCCGAAGAAACGCGGCCCCAAAGGAAAGATCAAGCGAAAGCGAAAGGCCAAGCGAAAGGCCAATAATTAAGTATGGTGTCCCCGGAATTACCCCAGATTCTGTCCATGAGGAACTGAGGCAAGGGTTGGTAAATTCATGCACCATCTGGGCAAGAAGCGTTGGTGCAAGGTAAAGCAGGAAATGGCAGCGACGAGAAAGGCAAGGTATGTCTTGGGAGCAATAGGTTTTCTCCTGTTGGGTTCAGGTGCGATGCTCCTGCTTGGTACAGATGGGTGTGGGACATCGAATGAAGGCCCAGTGGACGTGGAGGGCCTATGGCTGTCAACTGGCGAGCCGCCGGAATGCGACGCGTTGCTCGATCCCCATTGGATTCTTATGGTACGCAGTCGATCTGTGAAGGAGGCAAGGCGCCTCCTGCAAGATAGTTCCTCCATTCCACTGGACCTCGATACGGCAAGACAATTCGCAGGTACAATCCCAATTGTATCCGAAGAACGCAGGGCGTTTCTCGTACGCTGCGTTCAGGTTTCGGGTATTCAAAATGAGGTTACTGTCAGACTTGCCGATTCCGGAGCAGCGATCTGTGTATCGACCACGGTCTGGGGAGAGCGCCATTTGAAGAAGTTTCGGAATTGGCCCGTGGTGGTCTTTCTCAAGAAGGAGCCCAAAGAGGTTCGTGTTGAAGCCGGTGTCATCTACGGAGAGATTCCAATAACAGAGGAGATAGGATATTGGGAATATCGCATACTGATTATCAAACGTGTTTTCATGCGTGCCTTGACACGAGTGTTGGAAGAGCCCGCCAAGGTAGGTACGTTCCTTATCGCCATCTGTTGTCCATTAATTGCGGTTTACTTATTTTGGAAGGGTATGCGCAAAGCAGATGAGCAAGCATAGGGTGCTGTACTGGTCCATGTGTGCCGTGATAAGGCGTATGGCTCCAGCAGGCCCAAGGCCCCGTGGGGGTGCGAGCCCTGCCCCGGTAAAGGTCGTCCCGGCCGGGTAGCTATCCCAGCAACTGTGGAGGCAACAAAGCGGTTGAAGCCTGGTGTACTGAACCATCGACCTTGAACCCGCCGTAGTCCCGATGTACATCGGGACTACGGCGTGGGAAGCGACCGGAACTAAGGCGTCTTGCCGGTTCGCGTGGAGGTTTGTGGACCGAATTCGGGGACGACGCACTCGCGATCCTGGTTTCTGTTCGGGTTGTTCGAGAGGTATAATCAGAGCATGGTAGCCACGCGGACATTTTGCCTTTCGTGGCCCCTGTCCAATCGCCAATCGGCAACCTGTCCCCTTGGGATTGTCTGACGGGCTCTGCATTCCACAAAAGCCCCGACCAGCTTGACCCCGCCCCGCGACCGCCTCGCACCTCCGTCTGCGGCTCGGGCCTTCGCCGTGACGAGTCGCCGCGACAAGTCCAGGCTGGGGGCGGAACGGCTGCGTATAATATGCGTGAGCGAAGCGAGGCGGTCTGAAAGCGGCCGCCTTTTTCATGCGCTTGCCTCGAACCCGCCTTCGTCCCCCACCTGGGGGCCCATAGGGCCTGGGGACTATGGCGTGGCAGGCGGCTGAAACGGGACCTCCCCTGAGGACGGAAGAAAAAGGTGTCAGGGGGGGTGAAAAACCCCTGAATGGCCGCGAACTTCGCGAACAACGCCAACGGGACGGCTCGTTCTTCACTCTCTTATTGGCTTTTTCTATAGTTTCCTGTTCGCGCAGTTCGGGTGGTTCGCGGCTATCGATTTCTGCAACGGGCGGCGTTTGGTGGCGCGAAATACTCGAGACCTTTTCTCAAATACGCAGAGTCCAGCGGGGCAGGGGCCGCATCCACAGATTTTTTGAAGCAGGCTCGAAACCTTGCACATGGTGGCCAAAAAGTGCAAGGTTGCGAAACGGACGTAATGCCTTGGAAATGCGGGGGTTAAGGGGTGGTTTTGCGCCGCGAAACCTTGCACTTTATTCGGCCAAAAAGTGCAAGGTTGTACAAGGTTCCTGGCAGGCGTTTTCTGGATTTCCGCTCGATTGTGGCGGCACCCCTGCCCGCGTGCTCGGCCCGGCTTAGTCCCCCGGCTAAGGCGTGGCAAGCGGCCGGACAGGCTGCCGCGATGGCCTTCACGATGGGACATCTTGGCCGAACTTACGCACAAACGTTGACGCTATCTTCACACGAGAACCTGTTTACTGTTGATGCCGGGCACGGTATACTCTCCGGTCCTTTCCGGTGGTTCTTGCGCCGGCTGGAAAGCGAAGCTCCATATGACGGTCAACATACTCTGCATAGGCGACTTGGTCGGCCAGGCCGGACGGAACCTGCTGGCCGGGCAGCTTCCATCATTCATCACAGACCACAACGTGGACCTCGTGGTCTGCAACGCCGAGAACGTCGCCGGCGGCAGCGGCCTGACTCCGGCGAACTTTGAAGAAATCCTGCGGCATGGTGTGGACGTGGTGACCCTGGGCGATCACGTCTATCGCAGGCGTGAGATCGTTCCGATCCTTGAAAGTTCGGCCCGGATTGTGCGGCCTGCGAATCTTTCTTGTAAGGCGGCGGGCAAGAGATGGACGGTGGTCGAGACAAAATCCGGGGGATGCAGGGCGGGCGTGGTCTGCGTACTGGGGCAGATGTTCATGAAACCGGCGGACTCGCCGTGGGCGTCCATCGACCAGTGCCTGGGCGAGATGGACGACGACGTCCGCATCCGGATTGTGGATTTTCACGCCGAGGCCAGCAGCGAAAAGATCGCCATGGGCTGGCACCTCAACGGGCGGGTGAGCATAGTCTTCGGCACGCACACGCACATTCCCACGGCCGACGCTCGCATCCTGGACAAGGGAACCGCTTACATCTCCGACCTGGGCATGACAGGCCCGTACGACAGCATCCTGGGCCGCCGAAAAGACCACGTGCTCAAGGCGCTGACGACGTCCATGCGGGTGCGCTTCGATGTGGCCCGCGGCGACCCCCGCATGTGCGGCATTCTGGTGGGCGTGGAGGCGGCTACGGGCAAGGCCGTGTCGATCGAGCGGGTCGAAGTGTCCGGGCGAGTGCAGGAGGAAGCCTACCACGAGGGCGGCGGTCAGTAGTCGCCAAGGCCACGCCGGGCTATCGGCGATCCGGGGGCGGCAAGGATCTTCGAGGCCCCAAGTTCACCACGAGACCGTGATACTGTACCCACATCGGTAGGTCTTCAGGGCTGGTGAGTCCTGGGCGGATGCGTTGACTTCGAAAGTTGCATCAGCTTGCTGGTGGTTCTGCCCTGCGTGTTGGACGCTGGTCGTGGAGGTGGCCGAGTGTATTGCCATTCCGGCTGGCAATGTTGCGCGAACGTCGAGCACTACCTCATATGCGCCGCGCCCGGGCACATGGCGGATGCGATAGACGTTCCCAACGTCGGCAGAGGCTACGTCCCCCGTCAGCGAGCCCACTGTCTGTAGAGCCTCCCCGTCGTCGGCGGTCAGGGCGCCGCCGTTAACGTGGGGCGCCAGCGTCAAGCTTACATCCGTGTTCGCAAACAACGTCAGCGTCTTTGCGATGTGTAAGGATTGCCCCTCCGTAATTGTGGTAAGCGACGTTGGGGCTTCGCTTACGGCCCACTCTGCGAACGGATCCACGCGCGCTGAGATACCGATGGTCGCGGTAGCCTGACCCGCTTGGACGCCCCAACAGACCAAGCCCAAGACCGCCGCTGCGATTAAGATAGTGTGCCTCACGATGACACTCGGTTCCGGGCCTCTGAGGCCCTGCTCCGATTCGCACCTGGCCCTTCGAGGGCCTCCGACCGGTTCCACCCAGCCTCCCAACACAGGGTAGCTCCCGCTAAGGACGCGGGACCAAGAGCCCATTCTATCGCACATAATGCGTCGATGCCAGCATCTTGAGGAGGGCAGCCTGACAGAGCGATTCTGAAGAGATCCGGCATAGAAACGAGGTAGGTGGACACCTACGGGACCAAGTGGGATTTTTTACGGACAGTATTGAAGTTGCCGGACCCCTTGGTCGATTAGTGCGATAGTTGAACGGACGGTTGAATCGGCCGAGGAGGAAGGAAGCTCACTTGGCCATAAGAGAAGGTTGCTTCATGGCTCTGCAACTTATAGCCCGAAGGTCGAACGCAGCAGCCAAGCTCCCAAGAGCAGAAGGCGCTTAAGGAGGTACATTATCTTGATCTTGCGAAAGAAAACGGCTTTTCCGATGTTCGTGGCCGCCCTTGTGGCATTTGCAGCGGTGGCTTGGGCAGGAACCGACGACGCCACGGTCGACATGACGGCGACGGTGGATACGTATGCCGAGTGGTCAGACGCATCCCCGTCGATAGCCGCAGGCGACTGGACCGGTAGCGTGGATGGCACGACGATCAACTATGTGGGTGAGGACCTGACGGTCACCAAGGCCCTGTCAATGTACGCCAACGCCGACATTACGCTTAGCGCGGTGGGAGGGACTAACAGCGGCATCGCCACCACGGGGGCCAGCGTCGATACGTTGACCACCAGCTACCAGATGCAAGGCGACGTCACTGTTCCCGATTCAGCCTATAAGCTCGCCGGCACCGGGGCTGGTGAGTTCTTCAACGCGTCGAACACCTATACGGTGACCCACACGCCTGGAGACGGCTCGTACGCGATCAACCTGCTGGTGCAGCTTGAATCCGACGATGCGGCGTCCAATGAGAGCGGCAACTACACCTGTGACCTGGTAATAACGGCAAGCTGGACGTAACAGCCTGGCATCGTTGTCGGGCGGCCGTGAGAGAACTAAGCGGCGCGGAGCGCGGGAAAACTCCCCGTGTTTCGCGCCGTTTGCATTTGAATGTGCCCCTGCGGCCCGCGGGCGATGGCGGCGGGACAATGGGTCCGTCGGCGGAATCATCCTGACCCTGTCCCGGCTGTAAAGGCCGCCCAGACCGCAGATTCTGCGGATTTGTTACAAAAGTCACACCTTGCACAAGCCGATACACGTCGCAGGTCGGGTACTATGTGGAAGCGGAAGTGGATATCTAACGGGATACTCGCTGCCTTTATCATCGGCTGCGTTGCTCACAGCTCCGTCTTCGGGGCCCTGGGCTGGCAGGCCTCTCCATATACGGTTACTATCGCGACCCATTTCACCGGCACGTCCCAGGCCCAATCAGGTTCAACGGTAATGACACTCAAGCACCCTCAGCCGGCAACAATCCAGGCCTCCGTGGTCACCGCCGGTGATGAGGTGCTCACCTCCTCGAGCAGCGATATCCTGGTGACGAGCTACCAGCTGACGGGCGCCGCTCTGGGCGGTACGGCCGACACCGGCTGGGTTGCGTCGTCGGCGTTCATTTTACCGGCAAGATCGTACACTACCGTGGGCGCCGGCCCTTCGGATATCACTATCTCGGTCCAGGGCGTCTCCGCGGCCAACCGTGCTAATGACGCAGGGGCCTATACGGCCACCATCATCTTGACCGCTACATGGTGAGGAGAAACCAAAGATGAGCAGATTGAAATCCAATTGGACGACAGTGGCAGCCGCGGGCATTGTGATGATCCTGGCTGTTCGCGGGGCGTCGGCGGGGATAGTGGTTTCCCCGCTGAAGCAGGAGATAATGGCAAAACCCGGGCGCACTGCGAAGTTCTACATGTCGATTGCCAACCGCGCCCGCAACAAGTGGGACGAGCCCCGCTCGGTGCATCTGGAAGTGATGGACTTCGCCGTAACCGAGGCCGGCGGCATTAGCTTCAAGCCTGCAGGGACCGTTAAGAACTCCGCGAGCAAGTGGATCACAATCAGCAAGCCGGATCTGAAGCTCGCGCCCGGCAAGGGCCAGAAGGTGGAGTGTATAATCAAGATCCCAGCTTCGGCTGTGGGACAGTACTACAGCGCTATAATGGTGACGCAGGGAACGAATGCAAAGACGCGACGCGGCCTGGTGGTCAAATACCGGACCGCCTCGGGGGTGTTTGTGAACGTTGCGGGGCGAACGTTCCCAAAACAGTCCAAGATCATCCGTTGTGAAGTAGCCTGGCCCAAGCCGCCGGCTGACCAAGCGGACACAACCAAACCGGCCGCGCCCGTGAAGACCGGACCAGTGAAGGTGCTCGCCGTTCTGGAGAACACCGGCCGGGTGCGGTTCATCGCATCGGGAGAACTGCGAATCAACGATGCGCAAGGTCGCATCATGTGTCGGACGCCCATGACGACCAAGCGCGCACGCGTCCTGCAGGGTGATACGCGACTCTTCGAAGCGGTCTTGGACAAGGCCCTGCCTCCGGGGAAGTACGAGGTGAAGGTGGAGCTGGATTACGAATCCAAATGGGGCAAGGCGCGGACACGTCTGCCTCTGACGATCTCAGCCGATCAGGCGGCGCTGCTTGCCAAAGTAGTCGCCCAGATGAAGCCCGCCGGGACAGGCAAGACGTCATCCGAGCCGGTGGTCGAACTAACGCCGGAAAGTCTCACAGCGACGATTCCGCAGGGCGGGCTGCGATCGTTGAAGGTCGTCATCAAGAACGCCGGGAAAGACACCGCGCGATGCACGGTCGCCGTGGCCGGCGAGGGAAACGCGCCCATCCCCGCATCGTGGGTGTCGCTCGGGACGGACAAGTTCACCCTTGGCGAGGGCAGGAGCAAGACGCTGTCCTTGATCGTTCGAGTTCCATCTGCCGCGGCCGGGCGTTACGGCGCAATGCTCGTCATCGAGGCCGTTGGAAACGGCGGAACGAAATCGCAGAAGAAGATCCCCCTCGCGTTGACGATAGGAGCCGGGTAATGATGGCGAATCGTCACAGGAAGGGGGGAGGGCAGCCGTGGATGGTGATTATCGTCCTGGTTGGTTTGCTGGCTTGGCCCGTGCTTTCGGCGGAGGACCAGGCGCAGCCAACCACCGCCCCTGCTGCGCGCGGCAAAGCGGCTTCATCCACCGACTCACCGTCTGCTGCAAGCAAGAAACTCGTCACCAACATGTGGGTGGATACAGACCTGCGCGAGGTCTTGCAGGACATCTCCGCACAGACTGACACGACCATCATCGCCGATCAGACCGTCCAGGCATCTGTGTCGGTAGCCGTCAAGGAGATGCCGCTGGAAGATTGCCTCGAGCGACTGTGCGCGGCCGGCGGCTACAGTTTCCTCCGCGTAAAGGACTATTACATTGTCGGGCGGGCGGAGCTGGGTAGCTCACTTTTCCGAAGGCTGGCCCGCCTCGACCGGGTTAAACTCCACTACGCCTCGGCGGAGCAGGTTAAATTGCTGCTGCCTCCAACGCTCTCGCGTTACGTTACCTACGACAAGATCAATGGCGTGATATTGGTGACCGCCCCCGAAGAGATTCGCCAGCGCATTCTCGACGGCATTAAGCTGATCGATTTGCCGAACCAGCAAATAGCTGTCGAGGTCATCGTATTCGAGCTCACGGAGGATGGATCGAAGCAGCTTGGCCTGGACTGGCAGTACGGCAGGGCGAACCTGGATGTGGGATTTGAGAACCTGGTGGGCACGATCACCTACCACGTTGGCGACGACATCGCCAAGTACATAGATGTTACGTTGCGGGCAATCGTTCAGAACCAGAAGGGCAGGGTCCTGGCCAACCCCCGGATCGTCGCCATGAACGGCAAGAGCGCGGAGATCTTTGTGGGGCAAGAGAAATACTTCTCGCTGCTCAGTGGCCAGGCCTCGAATCCGTACTATCGGCTGGAGTCGATCAAGTCCGGTGTCACGTTGAAGGTCACGCCTCATATCGGCCGGGACGGGCAGATCGTGCTCGATCTGGAGCCGGAGGTGTCAGACGTGTCCACTGATTGGACAAGGGACTCTGCGGAAACTGCGGACAATGCTTCTGTCGCCTCGCTGCCGGTCGTCACGCGCAGAAAGGCAAAGACATCCGTGGCCATCAAGGACGGCCAGACCGTTGTCATCGGCGGGCTCTTGCGGGAGCAGCGTCGAGTAATGGTCGAAAAGGTCCCTCTGCTCGGTAACATGCCCGTGTTCGGGGCAGCCTTCCGAAAAGTGCGCAACCTGAAGGAACAACAGGAGGTTGTCATCCTGATAACCACGCATCTTATGTCCGACGGGCGTAATTCAGCATTGACCGAGGTCACAACCACCCTGCAGCAACGCTATCTCAGCCCCTTGGATGCTATAGGCGAGAAGATTGGTGGAGAAGAATAGTGTGCCAGCCAAAACAAATAGCCCCGGTTATTCTGTCTTTGCTCTTGATCGCCTCAGGGTGCAATCATAACTGGGCCCGTGCGGATCTGACGCTTCGGTGTGGCGTTGAGGCGCTGGCCGCCGGGAGCCCGAAGGCGGCCATCCCCTTCCTCTCCCAGGTTGTCACATCAGAACCTGACGCCCCCGAACCCCGCGCCATGCTCGCAATAGCCTATGCCCTGGACTTGCAGAGTGACCTTGCCGTTAAGCAAGCCAGGCTGGTGCGCCGCGACCCCAAAACAATTTGGTCGCCGGGATGGGAATATATCGCCATGGGCGTAGCGGCGATGTCCCGGCATGATCCGTCACAGGCAATTGCTCATTTCCAGGCGGTTCGGGCCGCACCCGGTGCCGCGTCCAGCATGAAACGGGCTGCTACTCAGTGGTTGGTTCTGGCCTTGCTGCTCAAGGGAGATCACAATGAGGCGCTGGTCGCGCTCGACCGCTTCGCCCTCGCCAAGGATGCGGCCACCACGGCGCTTTTATGGTCAGTGTTGATTCATGGCCACAAAGGCAGCAGCCCCGAAGCTGCCAAAGCCCTCAGGAAAGTTGCCTCACAGGCAATTGGACAGGGCCGGCTGAGGTTGCTGCAAACCATCGATCTGACCAAATCTGACGATCAGGATCTGTGCGACGCCGGTATAGCTGCTATCCGGCAAGGCCAGGCCGCTAAAGCGCATGAACTGTTCATGGCTCTGCACCTGCGCAGCGCCAATGCCCGTGACGCACAGGTATGGTTGGCACTTCTGGCCGCAAGTGAAGGCAAATGGTCCCTGGTAAGAGACAAGTTGAAGGCCGGCTCTGAGAAAGGGCCGCTCCGCTCACGAGGCTTGGCCTGTCAGCTCTTGAGTGTTGTCTGTGCCCTGGAAGGTCGGCCCCAGGCCATGATTCAGCGCCTGCTTCGTGCACGCCGGCTTGACTCACCGAGCCGCCTCCGCATACAAGTGCCGGAGAAACCCAAGGCAGATTCAGTACTGGTTCATTGGTGACCAGATCAAGTCAGCGTCTCCGGGAGATGGTCTTTCTGATATGGCTTGCGTCAACGGCGGCATTGGCGGCCGCCTGTGGGGCGGGGCGGCCGCTGGGGGCTACTGCTTGGGGGTGTCCGTGGGGGCGCGCTCATCGAGCGGCAGGAAGATACTAACGGTGGTGCCTTCCCCCAGCTCGCTGAGGATCTCGATGGCGCCGTGGTGGTCTTTGATGCAGCCGTATACGCTGGCGAGTCCCATTCCGACCGCCTTGTCCATCTCCTTTGTGGTGAAGAACGGCTCGAAGACGTGATCGAGGATTTTCTTGTCCATGCCGACGCCGTTATCGGTGACCGAGATCTGAAGGCACCGCCCGGGCTTGAGGTCGCCCGGATGCGTCTTGCACCATTTTCCATCGAGCGTAACCAGATCCGTGGCGAAGGTCAGCTCGCCGCCGCCTGGCATGGCGTCGCGGGCGTTCAGGGCGAGGTTCAGCAGGGCTGTTTCGAGCTGCGGCGCATCTCCCATCACCGTGGTTGACTTGACCTTGAGGTCCAGCTTGATGTCGATTCGCGATTCGATATTGGGGCGCACCAGGCTTATGACCATGTCGATGATGGCGTTGATGTCTATCTCCGAGCTGTGGTCTGATCCCTTGCGCGCATAGGCCAGAAGCTGGCAGATGAGATGCTCCGATCGCTTGGATGCCTCCAGAATCTGGTCGAGGATCGAACCGAGCTCCTGGTCGTCCTGCCGCTGCAACTTCAGCAGCTGCGCGTTGCCCTGGATGACCGTCAGAAGGTTATTGAAATGATTGGCGATGCCGCTGGCGAGCTGGCCGACGCTTTCAAGCCGCCGTGACTCGTGAAGCTGACGCTCCATCAGGTGCCTTTCCACTTCTGCCTGCTTGCGCTGGGTAATATCGCGAGCGATTCCACACAGACCCACGGGCTGGCCGGCTCCGCCGTATATCGGGGCCCGCGTTATCTCAAACGTCCGTATCTCCTTGCCGACCGGCAGTTGGTGTTCCTCCGTCAGCACTTGCCCCTCCAGGACATGCGTATCGATCTTTCTCAGTTCGGCCGCGTACTTGGACCCGAACAGATCCTCATCCCTGCGGCCGACCGGGTCCGCCTGCTCCAGGCTGAACAGCTTGCTGGTGGCCGGATTGGCAAGGACGTACTTCAGGTCCTGGTCCTTTATGAAGATGGCGTCCTGGGCGGCGTCGAAGATGGCCCGCAGGCGCTGCTCGTTGCGGCGGAGGTCCTTCTGCGCCTGCCTGCGGTCCGTGATGTCCAGGGCCATTATGAGTCTGCCGCTGATGCGGTCGTCTTTCTCTTGCTCTGACGGGGCCTTGCCGAGCGAGAACAGCAAGGTATGGAGCGAGCCGTTCTTGGCATATACGTCCAGATCGACCTCGGGAACGTACTTGCCGTCGCGGGCCCAGCTCAGCAACTCTGCGACCTTGCCGCTGTGGTGGGGCGCCATGAACTCCATCGTGTGGCGCCCGACGACTTCTTCCTTCCTGTAACCCAGGACCTCCTCGAAGGACTTGTTCACGTCCGATATCACGCCGTCCGGGCCTATTACCACGTTGATAGTGGGGCCCTGGTCGTACAGGGACCTGTATCTGGCTTCGCTCTTGCGGAGCTTCCTTTCGGCGGAGTGCCTGCAAAGTGCTATTTCGACGGCACTGCGTATCTGGCCGGGCTCGAACGGTTCCGCCAGGTGGCTGAATGGTCCGGCGGCCTCAGCCCGTTTCAGTGTCCTCTTGTCCGCGGAGGCAAGCAGAAAGACCACCGGGATGTCGAGGTTCTGGGTTATCCGCCGGGCTGCTGCGATGCCGTCCGTCTCGCCGTCGAGGCCGACGTCCACGATCGCCAGGTCAGGCTTGGTTTCGCCCGCGATCTTCAGGGCCTCCTCGCCGGAAGAGGCCACCGCGACCGCGTAGCCTATATCCTCGAGCTTTTGGTGCAGGCCAGCGGCAGCGGCAGCGGCAGTTTTTTCCTCTGCCAAGAGTATTCTCGTTTTACCCATTGGGACGTCTCCACGACGCGCAAAACCCCTCAAGTGTCACTGCACGTGTCACTGCATGTGTGTCACTGCATATATTCTATACATTTGCCAGCCCCGCGTCGAGGATTTGATACGTTCTGTGGCCGGGAAACGTCAATAGACACCGAACCGCTTGGCGCCGGGATAGTAGAAATCGAGAATCTGCTCGCCGGTCCAACCCTTCGCCGCCTTGCCCTGGGCGCCCCATTGGCACAATCCCACGCTGTGGCCGTAGCCCCGGCCATTGGAGAAAACGATCGTACCGCCGCGATCTTCAATCCGGCAGTTCATCGAACGCAGTTTCGGCGGGCGCCCGATGCGATAATAAAGTAGTGACAGACGCAGGCTATCCGCCCGAAGCTCCATGGTCTTGCCGTTGCCGCCGGTAAGGGTCAGCATTATAGGCCGCCCGAACTGGGTCGAGGACTTGACGCGGACACCCGCAAGCGACTCGAGCCGCCGGACCTCCGGATAATTCGCCACCAGTGCTTGATACGCCCGCGACTTGGTGACGGTTATCGGGCCCCAGCTATAGTAGGGGCAGTCCCGGCAGTCGTCGCACTCTTGGCCTCCCTTCAGCGGTTTGATGTCTTTGGCGTTCCTCAGAACGCTGGCCGGATTCACACGCCCGCCGCAGGCGGCGGAGTACTGTGTCAGGAATATCCGCTCCTTGCCGGGGGGGCCACAGGCCAGCACTTGCCCGTGTGTACTTCTTACGGCCTGCCACGCCCTTTGTGTCTCGGCGGGCAGACCCCCGTAGACCTGGGCCTGCTGGCCGGAGCCGAGGTCGTAGTCGCCTGATCCTCCGATCGTGACCACGTGATACAGGGCGAAGGTTCTGGCTGCGACGGCCAGTGCCCGGTACGTCTCGATATGCCATTTGCGGTAGAGCTCCTTTGCCAGCACGCCCGCGAGGTAGCTCTCGACGTCCACGTGGTTGACCACAAGCAGGCTGGCCGTGCCGATAGGAACGATGTGGAAGTTCCCCCGGTATCGGACCTCGCCCAGGCCGACGAAGCTGCCCCCAGACGGCTCCAGGACCAACCGACCGACCGCGAAGCTCCTGTCTCCGAAACGCCAGCCCTGGGCGACCCGCCGCAGTGCTGTCGGTCGCAGGGGCAGTTCAGATTCCACGACGGTCCGCCCGTCCACGCTGAGGCGATACCCTCCGTCCGTGTGGAGCTTGGCCGTGCGGGTCGTTCTGCTCGTCAGCCTTACCCGGATGGTATCTGTGGCCCCGGCTGTGGGGGGCTTGGAATGGGTCGGCAGGGCTTCGCTGTTGCAGCTGGAAACAGCAGCCGTGAAGGCCGCAAGGGCTGCAACCACCAGGCCCATCACTACCGTCCGGCCCAGACGGGCGCCGGGTTGGTTTGGCGCCAAAGCGTGCATGGAAGTTTATCCCACCGGGTCGGCTCGTTGGCTTATTCCGGCTCCCGCAGCGCCAAGCCGTACTCCGCAAGGCGTCCTCGGACCTCATTGAGGCTGGTTTGCCCGAAGTTCTCACAGGCAAGCAGTTCGGCATCGGTCTTGGCCGTCAGGTCCCCCAGCGTTGCGGCCCTGAGAATCTCCAAGGCCTTACGGACGCGCTTGGAGAAGGGGATCTGATCTGTGGGCGTGGCCAGAACACCTTCGTTCTGGATATTTTGCGGCTCGTCGATTCTCTGGGACCTTGACTGAAATTCTTTACCATCCTCGAGGGCCTGGCCGATTGTCAGGCCCTTGGCCGCCATCATGAGCTTGATTTCCTTGAGCGAGGTCTCTCCGAAGTTCTTATAGCCCATCAGTTCGGGCTCGGTGGTCTCTACGAGGTCCCCGAGGCTGCGGATATTGAGCTTCTTGAGGCAGTTTCTGGCTCGCACCGACAGTTCGAAATCGGTAACCGGGATGTCGAGGATCGCGTTGCGATGGGCCCGCCGCTTGGCCTGGTCTTCATCGTAGTACATGGTCTTGGACGCCTCGACGTCCTTGAGGAACAGCCTGGCGCGGGCGTGACTGGGATTGGTCGCCAAGATGCGCTTCAGGCACGTGACGGCCATGTCGTACTGCCCGGCGTCCTCGTAAAGAACGGCTAGGTTCAGGTGCGCATTGGCATAGATTGGAGGGCTACTCAGGCACTGCTGGTAAAGCTCCATGGCCTCTTCTTCCTGTCCGTGAAGGTCGTAGAAGTAGGCCAGGCGGAATGTTGCCCCGTCGTGGTTTTCGTCGATCTCGCGGGCGCGGATGTAGCTCTCGGCGACCACTTCGGTCTTGCCGGAGAATTCATCCACAAGTCCTCGCAAGTAATAGTACCGGGCGTCCTCGCTCAGCTTCTTGGCCAGCTTGGCAAGGGCCTTGTCGGCGCCGTTGATGTCGCCGGCGAGGGCCTGAATCTCGATCAGCTCGAGGTTTGTCGCCATGGCGTCCCAGCCCCTCTCCCGGGCATGCAGCAGCTCCTCTTTCGCCTTGGCGTAATCCTTCAGGTACTTGTGGCACATCGCCTGGAAATAGCGGCGATCCTTGTTCTCCGAGGCGTTGCTCAAAACCTCAAGGGCTGACTTGAACCGGCACAGTACGTATCGTGCGATGCCGATCTTGAGTGCGACCATTCCCTTCGGTTCCGGGTTGGCCGTCTCCAGGTCGTTCAGGATCGCCCGCATCTTGCCGGCCGCGTCGGACCCGGCAAAAAGTGCGGCAATGATTGCGTCACGATCTTCGGCAGTCCAGATGTCCTTCTCGACGATTGCCTCTAGTTCTTCCCTGACAGCTTCTACCATGCTTGTTTCTCCTGGAAGGCGCCCTGGGGCGCTTGCCAAATTGATATAACCAGCCGGCGTCCAAATCGAGTATTATAGCGAGTGTGCCCGAGTGTGCAATGATAACAACAGGTACCAGGCAACAGGCAATAGGGATCAGGTCGGTCCGTCAAGCTGGAAGCTGAGAATTGGAAACTGCAAATCGTGGCCCCGTTCATGTGATCATCAACCCCCACAGTGGGTACGGGGGCAAGAGGCTTCTTGTCAACTACCTGCGTATTGCGATGCGGGCGGCGGGGATATCGATGGTGGAGCACGTCACAACCGGCCCGGACGACGCCACCGAGTACGCTCGCAGCATCCCCGGTGATGCCCGCGCCGCAATAGTCTGGGGCGGGGACGGTACCGCCAGTGAGGTTGCCAGCGGCCTGGCGGGGGCCGACGTGCCGATAGTCGTCTGCCCCATAGGGACCGAAAACCTCTTGGCTACCGAGTTGGGCATGTCCTCCGACCCGCAAAAGGTCGTGGAGATCCTGCAGACCGGTGAGATTGTGGAATGTGACGTGGGGCGGATCAACGGGCGGGACTTCCTCCTGATAATCGGCGTCGGCTTCGACGGCGAGGTGGTCAGGCGCCTGTCCGCCGGGCGCACGGGGCACATCTCGCACCTCAGCTATTTCTGGCCCATCTGGAGGACATTCTGGGAGCATGATTTCCCCCGCATGCGGATCACCGTCGACGGACAGGAAATCTTTGACGACTACGGACTTGCCTTTATTGGGAACATCTCCCGATATGCCGTGGGGCTGAGGATCTGCCGCGATGCGCTTTACGATGACGGCCTGCTAGACCTGGTGGTCTTCTCCTGCCGGGAGCAGACCCGCTTGCTGTTGCACGCGGCGTGGACCCTTCTACGTAGACACCCGCTGAAGGGCAATGCCGTTTATCGCCGCTTCAGACACGCGCGGATTGAGACCGACAGCCCGGTTGTCTCGCAGGTTGACGGCGACGTCGGACCGGATACGCCGCTGGATATCTCGGTATCCCCCAAACGCATAAAGCTGATCGTGCCGGCGCCGCAGCGGCCACGGGGCGGGCTCTGGCCGTGGAAAGGAGGCGACGTAGTATGACGCAAGAGCATACGTGTGCCATTGGCTCAGTGACGATCGGGGGCGGCAAGCTTGCCGTCATAGCCGGGCCCTGCGTGGCCGAGAGCCTCGAGCTCTGCCTGGAAGTCGCGGGCAGCCTTGGCGACACCTGCCGCCGCCTCGGTATCGGCTACGTCTTCAAGGCCAGTTACGACAAGGCCAATCGCTCCAGCCCGGACGGCTACCGCGGCCCGGGTATAGCCACCGGGCTTGACTGGCTCGGGCAGGTGGGCAGGGAATCGGGCGCGCCGGTTCTGACTGACGTTCACGAGGTGGCCCAGGTGGCCGCTGCGGCCAAGGTGGTAAACTGCATACAGATTCCGGCTTTTCTCTGCAGGCAGACGGATCTGCTCGTGGCTGCCGGCAACACTCGCCTGCCGGTCAACATCAAGAAGGGCCAGTTCATGTCGCCTCGGGACATGTCGCACGCGGTGGCGAAGGTCCGTTCCACGGGCAACGATCAGGTTCTACTTACGGAGCGCGGCACGAGCTTTGGCTACAACAGGCTTGTAACCGATTTTCGCGGGATAGTGCAGATGCGGGAGTTTGCCCCGGTCGTGTTTGATGCAACCCATTCCGTGCAGGAACCCGGCGCCTTGGGAGACGCCTCCGGAGGCAGACGCGAGTATGCGCCTGTCCTGGCGCGGGCTGCAATGGCTGCCGGGGCCGACGCGCTGTTTATCGAGACCCACCCAGACCCCGATAAGGCGCAATCCGACGCCGCCAGCCAGATGCCGCTTGAAGATATGCCCAACCTCCTCGAGTCCTGCCTGAGAGTATTTGAGGCTGTCAGATCTGGACAAAGCACCTGAAATAGGGGAAGATATACACTGATTCTGTCTCATTGCCTACCGGCCGGGTCCCCTGAGATGATTGCGGGAATTCGGCCGCAGAAAGTCCCCGGAGTGTGCAAATGAAACCAGACCCTACATTGCGTATGGATGATTCAGTCCGCTGGGGGAGGGTTGTCATGCCGCTTGTGCTGGGCTCCATATTGGTGGCGGTCCTGATCGGCGGACTGCACGTCAGCCATTCCGACCTGGAAGCCGAGATTCTCCGCACCTTTGAGCACCAGCAGCAGACGATCAAGGAAGGATCGCCCGAAGAGGAAGTCCTTAAGACGGTCCGGGGGGAGCTTCGCGGGCAGATGGCGCGCCACGCCACATCCATATGGATTCTGATGGGCGGCCTGGTAACGCTGGTCCTGCTGACCGGGCTGGTGACTGTCCGCGGCATAAAGGCCCGCTCGAGGCTGATAGAAGAGCACAAACATGCCGCCGAGATGCTGGAGGCCCAGCAGTCGCTGGCTATCAGCGAGGATAAGTATAGAACGCTGTTCATCGCCTTGGCCGAGGGCCTGGCCCTGCACGAGATTATCTGCGACGAGGCCGGTAAACCGTGCGACTATCGCTTCCTGGAGGTCAACCCGGCCTATGAGAGGCTCACGGGCCTGACCAAAGAGGAGATCGTCGGAAAGACGGCCCTGGAAGTTCTGCCGGAGACTGACAGGCAATGGATCGGCACCTACGGTACGGTGGCCCTCCAGGGAAAGAGCGCTCGCTTCGACAATTACAGCAAGGAGCTTGGGAAATACTTCCAGGTGATAGTGTTCAGCCCCGCCCCGGGCCGTTTCGCCACGCTCCTGGTGGACACAACCGATCATCAGAAGGCTCAAGAGGCGCTGGTCCACGAGCGGAACCTGCTTCACAGCCTTATGGATAATGTTCCGGACCACATCTACTTCAAAGACAGGCAGGGCAGGTTCACCCGGATCAACAAGGCCTTGGCCGTAGCATTCGGCCTGAACGATCCGTCCGAGGCGGTCGGCAAGACGGATTTCGACTTCTTTACCAAGGAACATGCCTCTGAGGCGCTGGAAGATGAGAAGAACGTGATGGCGACGGGCCGGCCCGTGCCGGCCAAGGAAGAGAAGGAGACTTGGCCCGATGGGCGGGAGACGTGGGTGTCCACGACCAAGGTTGCGCTTCCCGATTCCGATGGGAAGATCATAGGCACGTTCGGCATTTCTCGGGACGTTACGGAGCGAAAACGGGCAGAGGAAGAGCTGGCCCGGGAGCGCCACCTGATGGTCACTCTGATGAACAACACTCCGGATCACGTCTATTTCAAGGATTCCCAGAGCCGCTTCATAAGAATGAGTAAGGCGCAGGCGACGCGTTTCGGACTTGACGATCCTTCGGAGGCGATCGGCAAGACCGACTTTGATTTCTTCGGCCTGGAGCACGCCGAGCAGGCATTTGCGGATGAGCAGGAGGTGATGAGGACAGGCAAGCCGCTGGTGGGGATGGAAGAAAAAGAGAACTGGCCGGACGGGCATGAAACGTGGGTCTCCACGACCAAGGTTCCGCTGCGCAGCACCGACGGCAGTGTTACAGGGACCTTCGGCATTTCCAGAGACATCACCAAGCGTAAGGAGGTGGAGGATCAGCTGCGCCAGGCCCAGAAGATGCAGGCCGTCGGTGAGTTGGCAGGCGGCGTCGCACACGACTTCAACAACCAGCTTACCATTGTCAAAGGCTACGCAGACCTGATGCTGAACCGCCTCCCGGATGACGAGGACCTGCGGTCGGCGATGCAGGAGATCCGGGATGCGTCCGATCGGGCGACGAAGCTCACGACGCAGCTTCTGGCGTTCAGCCGCAAACAGGTTCTGAATCCTGAAGTGATAGACATCGGGGGCGTTCTGGCGGATATGTCCAATTCCCTTTCGCAGATGATCGGCGAGGACATCCGTCTTTCGATCGTTCCCGACACCGCCTTGGGCAACATCCGGGCGGACCGGCTTCAGGTCGAGCAGGCCATCATGAACATTGTGATCAACGCCCGGGATTCCATGTCGAGCGGCGGGCAGGTCACGCTCGAGACCACCAACATCGAGTTCACCGACACTCTTGTGGATACCAGGCCGGATGTCCTGCCCGGCCGATACGTGATGCTGGCCATTACGGATACGGGCTGCGGCATGGACGGCGAGACGCTCGAACACGTGTTTGAGCCGTTCTTCACGACCAAGCCCGCCGGCGAGGGCACCGGCCTGGGACTGGCCATGGTCTACGGCTTCGTCAAGCAAAGCGGTGGCACCGTTCACGCCTACAGTGAGGTGGGCAAGGGCACGACCTTCAAGATCTATCTGCCCCGAGTGGACGAACCTGTTGAGGAGGTGGCCCCGAAGACGCAACCGTCCTCGCAGTTCGGGCCTGCCGGAACGGAAACGATACTGGTCGCGGAGGACAACGATGCGGTTCGCCAGCTTGTGGTGCGCGTGCTGCGCGAGTGCGGCTATACCGTGCTGGCGACCAGCAACGGCGAGGAGGCAATGCCGCTAGGCCGCGATTACGAGGACAGGATCCACCTGCTGATTACCGACGTTGTCATGCCGGGCATGAACGGGCCGGAGCTGGCCGTACATCTCACGAACTGCCGAAACGACATGCACGTGCTGTACATGTCGGGCTACACGGGCGATGCGATAGTCGACCGGGGCGTGGTGGACTCGGCCGCGCGGGTGCTGTCCAAGCCTTTCACACCGGAGATGCTGGCCAGAACCGTCCGCAAGATACTTGATGAGGATAAGGAATAAGAGGGCAACAAACCTCAGCAAGTCCCGCGCCGTGAGTCCCGGAAATTCGCCTCGCCAGGGGCGTCTCTGGCAGGCGTTATCACCCCGTGCTTCGTGAAAACCTCATCAGCCGCGCCGGAAAGCACGAACTTCACAAAATCCCGCGTCGTCCAGCGAGTCGAGCAACAAGCGAAAAAGGATCGAGTGCTGTCCAGGAGAATGCAAGCCCTCGCGAAGTGTGTGTCAAGTGTCAAGAGTTGACCCCCATTCGGACCCCTGGAAGAACTATCACAGGGCAGCCCTCATCCTATGGCGAGGCTGTCTGTTCGCCTTCGGTTGACTCATCAGATCCGGTCGCTCCTACATCCCAATACTTGGCCTCCGGACGCCGAAACAGATCAACGTCGTAGCTGACCTCCCATTCATAAGCCAACGGATCGGCCAACTCCACCACCTGCCACCTTTGCCCGGTTTCCGCTTCGTACACACGGTAGATATGATATCGCTCTGCGTGTTCCCTCGCGGCATTCTTCTCGTTACCTGTAAGAGGCACTGAGCCTCGATGGCTTGAGCGGCCCTTCACTTCGATGAAGCGCTTCACGAGGTGCAATGGCTTCCCATTCTCCCGCTCGAACTGATCGCGCTCAAGGCCGGAGCCGAAGCTGACCACATCGCATCCGAAGCCTTCTGTACCCTGGAGGGGAGACACCCTTAGCGGGAACCGTCCCTGGCTTTCCTCAAAACGTTCGGCAAGTTCCTCGCATCGATTACCGTCCGTTACTCGCCTGGTGTGAATGACCTGCTCCTTTGACGAGCGTCTTGCATGCACACGCTGGGTTATGCGTCGTTTCGGCGGGGATGGTTCTTGAGGCGTCTCCTTGGTCGCTACGTTCGTGGGAACTTCCCGCTCCACTTCCTGCCCTCCTTGTGGAGCGGCTTGAACTTGGTCTGTAGGGGAACCAGTCTGGGCCTCCTCGTGGTGCTTCTCCTCAGCAGCCGAGCGTACCTCTGCGAGATCCACCGGCCACGGCTCTTGCTCGTCGGCCTCTGATGCTTTCAGCACTTCTCTCGCCTTCGCGAGGACTTCTGAGCAATCGTGCCCGAGTATGTCGCTAAGCAACATCTTCCTGCTCCCTGAGTCTCGTGCAATCGCGAGTTGCGCGAAATCGCTGACGCGTTCAACCTGAAGAACCGCGGACAGGATGTTCGCTACATGCCGTGCCAAGATGATCTCTTCCAGCCGAGGCTCGCGCCTCGAGGCCGACACGACAACATAGGCCCGGTCATCGTGCACCAATGACTGCCCTTGGTTTGAAAGGCGAAATGGGACATCCGTTCCATTGACCACCGCTTTACCCGCGACCCACGTGCATGCGACCACATTCAGGTTCTTGAACAACCCAATTCCAGCTACTTCTGGGGTCGAATCGAGACGAAGCGCGAGCACGTATGGTTTGAGTCGCTGCACCTCGTCGTTGAAGATCTCGCAGTTGGCTGCATCAGTGTGATCGGTCACTTGTAGGGAAACATCCCGACTCCGAAGGACCCTCACAGCGAAGACGCGGGCTACCTTATCAGCACCTCGCCCTCGAGGCAGATCGATTATCGGGAATGCGGCGGTCACCGGCTCAGGAAGAGTAGTATCCGCGGCAAAGTACACCCCATCTTGCACAGGAACATAACGCCACTGGCCTTTCGTGCAGGCCCATAACTTTCCGGATTCCTTGAATCGCTCTTGGAGGGTCAGCAGTGCCGGACTGGTTGTTTGCTGTTCCTCCTTCGCCGCGACAAGGCGATACACACGGGTCGCGGCCTTTCCCGTTGGATCGAGGTCGGGAAGGCTCAGCATGAACTCGTAGCATTGTTCCCACGATAGGTCATCCAGGCTTGTCCGAACGCCTACAAGCACCAGTGCTCTCGTGATTGCCTCGCGGCTGATCGCAATGCTTCGAAATACCGGATGTTCGAGGTCGATGGCAGGACAGGGCATGATTGCGCGGAGTTCAGGGCTTGTCGTCTTCACGAGAAGGCAACACGAAGGTGGGCACTTGTCCCCGTCCGTCGTGGGGATCCATGACCTTTCCCGCAGGAGCCAGAGCACGTAGCTGGGCAGGGGATGGCCGCTGCAAGACCTGTGGGTCCGATCCCTGAATGTGGCATTCATCTCTGTCCCCTCATCTCCTTCCCTGTGCCACTCGTCGAATCGAGGGTCGCGGGCCAGCCATGCAAGGATCGCGTGAGGATCTGACGCCCGTAGCATCTCCTCGATATTTTGAAGTGTTGTCACATTGACCGAGGAAACGTTGAGTTCATCGGGGGTTGTGACTTTGAACTCTCCAAAATTCATAGGATACTTGGCTGCGAGCCGAAGGTGTTGCACGTACTGCGCGTCACTCCAAGCATGCAGCCTGGCGGTTTCCTTCCGGGGGTATTGACTCGCACCAAGCCATAGGATGACTGGCTCCCACACGGAAGCGTCACAGCCCCCAGCGAGTGCATCGGGAGCGGCGACGAAGGATTCTGGGCGAAAGGGACCGAGCAGTGCTTCCATTATCTTGCCGCTTGCGTAGGGTTCCCCAACGTACAGATCATCGGCGTTCTTCCATTCACCCTGTCGCGTCGGCAGAAGGACTTTGAGATCTGGAGCCCGCTTGGGGCGTTGCACCTCAGGAAGACTCTCAAGCAAGTCTCTGAGCGCTCGAAGCCCTTCGCGCCTGATTTCTATCTCGCGCTCAGGGTTCTCCCGGCATCGCCGATTAGTGTGGGAAACAATGGCACTGGCTATCCCTCCAAAATCATAGGCATGCACGTGCCTGTAGCCCGCTTCGTGGAGATCCTCAACAAGTCCTTCGCGGGAAACGCCACGAGTGCGGATCATCTCATCTACAAGGTCCGGCAATACGAAGCGCAGTGGCATCCAGTCTGGCGGCGTGTAGGACATCTCAGCTGTGGGCGGGAAGTATGTGATGATCTCCGCCTCAATGATGTTGTTATCTCGGTCCACGAGGAGTGCCGGCGGGGGATTCTTCGGAAGGAAGCCCTGCCATTGGTATTTTAGAATGCCTGCGATGAATGCGACACGAGCTGCCAAGGTCAGGCGAGGTGACACGCAGTCAGCGCGGGCGCGGAAGCCGTCTGCTGTTAGTTTGGGCGCGCCCAGCCAATCGAGGGTATGCTTGAGCCAGTGGGCGTCCGTCGAAAGGGCCAGATCACTGAACTCCTCCACAGGCAGCCAGCCTTCCGCGTCAACTGGGATTCGCTTCACCTCTGTCGCCTTTGCCATCACCGTATCTCGTCTTGGGACAATCAGCTTGCTCCCTGCGGCCTTTTTCAGAGCAGCGCCAAAGCCCAGATCCTCGAGCATCGGATCGCACGACTGCCCGTTTGTTGTCAGTAGCTTCAGAGGATGCCACGGATCGTTCTCGTATTTGCTCCGTTCGGCCACGTCGGTCAATTCATCGGCCAGTTGCACGGCCAGATAGCGATTGGCATCGCTGTTGATAAGGTTTTGTCGATTGCTGGTGAGTGCCATTGTGGCGTGCGCCACGACGGAATAGGGGAACCGCACCTTGGTTGGGAAGTAGTTGAAGAGCATGCCTGACTCTCCGCCGTTTTCCGGCACCGCGATCTTGATTTCGAACGCTGGCCGACTTCGCTCAGGCGCCGAGAGCTTCTCTTCCGGCACTACGCCCGTTCGCTGATGGATTCGCCACCTCGACGGCTCCACGTGGCCGGGCTCCGACGTAACCGTAACTTCATCCTGCTCCCTCTTCGCACGCCAAGTCTTCTTGTAGTCCTCTGTCTCGATGACGAGTTCTTCAACGTGTTGTAGAAATAGCATCAGTTCATGGTTCAGCAAGTCAACTTGTTTAAGGACCTGCTTGTCGGCTCCCGGCTCCGTGAACGGCAAGGCGATGACCGTATCGTACTGTTCTCGCAATGCCAACGCGCGCGGCCACATGCGTGAGAATGCCTCGCACTCGTCCAAGTTCTCGGCTCTACCTTCGCCGTCCGCAACGGCGGGACAAGCGAGAATGGGAATAGGAGCTTCGTGGCCCCCACGCCGCCACTCCTCCACGGTTGCGCGTAACTGTTCTTTCTGTTCGACTAGTCCGTCCAGTGTCGCCTTTGCCAGCGACCGGCTGAAAACAAGGCGCAGGGCACCACTAACAATGAACGGAGTCTGCGTCCAAGAAAGGATTGACCGGAAGCCCAGTCCCCGGTTGCCGATCTGCTTGCTGCGTGCCAGCTTCTTGGGGCTGCAATTGCCGACCATCAGTGACATGACTCCGTCAGTGGAAAAAGGTATCCCCGTGTTGGCAACGCAGAGCCCCTGCGGCCAGTGGCGGATGAGAACCTGGTTTGGCCCGTACCTGTCGCCCGCGTCGTCGGCGTTCTGCAGCAGTTCGAGGAGCTCGCGTCCACGATAGTCGTCCATGTTGGATCGCTCGTGGTTGTAGGCTCCTATCATATCCTGGGGTATTCTTAGGTAGTTCTCCTTGCGTGTCTCGACACGCTCGGCAACCCAAGACGCCCAGTCAGTCGTCGACCAGTTCACACCATCATTTCTTGGGTCCCATACGTTGGTCATGTCGCCAGCTTTCCTCGATACCTTCCTGACGGGAAGACGCCTGGAGCATAATCTTGACGTGACTCGGGGTCAACGACACAGTCATTCTGCAATGGACTTGTAGTTCGGGAGACGCCTTACTTATCTCTTGGCCTTTCGTTTTGGGTCGGGTTCGCCTCTTGGCCGCTGACCCCTGATCCCTTCGCTTCTATGTTACGGCCCTGCCTCACTGAAGTGAAGCAGGCCGGGGTTACCGCTTACCGCTTACTGCTCACTGATTACTGATTACTGATTACTGATTACTGATTACTGATTACTGATTACTGATTACTGATTACTGATTACTGATT
>SDBT01000075.1_pt1 | contig 119159 bp, 116 predicted proteins | sample 2277101 | NCBI WGS metagenome assembly SDBT01 (sample SAMN10404973, study PRJNA504765) | marine sediment metagenome | isolation source: marine sediment core GS10_PC15, 103 cmbsf | place: Arctic Ocean: Southern Knipovich Ridge | collected 2010
AAGGCTGTGCGCCATAGCCTTGCGCGAAGGCGTACTATGTTTTATGTATATCTGATCAAATCTATTAATTTTCCAAAACAACAATACATTGGTATCACGCAAGATCTCAAAAACCGAATTTCGGAGCATAACTCTGGTAAAGCAAAACACACCTCAAAATTCAAACCCTGGAAACTAATAACCTACACCGCATTAATTAACAAAGAAAAAGCTATCGCATTTGAAAAGTACTTAAAAACTGGCTCTGGAAGATCTTTTGCTAAACGTCATTTTTAATTCACAATCCTTTGACTTTTCACATCTGCCCACTATAAAATTATGTAAAAATAAATAAATCCTACATAACTCAAAAAATGAAGCTGCTCCATTTTTGTATTTTTATAATCATATTATTTTTTGCACATCTACATGCAGAAAACTACTCTCACTACCAAACTGCATATATTCACGCTTCTGTAACAAACAACCTCCCTTCAAAAAACTTTTCTTTTACAGCAAAACCCTCACCTTCAAAAAATCACTTTTCATTCAAATCATTTATTCCTGCATCTGATGTATTACCTAACTGGAAAAAATGTAAACATTGGGAAAAACGAGATTTCATATATTATCTTCTATGCATCTGTGGAAATTTAGAACAACATCAACACAAAATTCTTGATATGCATTCGCATTACACCTGCAAAGGTTTTATCGAGGCAATCAAAACATTACCAAATTATGAAACATATATCCTTATCCTTGCAAAACGCATTCACCGCAAAATTCTTACCAAAATCAAATATTCAGTTACTGGCCTGAAAAGCATAATCTACAAACTTGAAAAAGAAATTTACACAAAACGCGAGCAAGAAGCGTGGCAAAAACAACAGAAAGAACGCCAAGAACAACAGCGCGAACTACAAAGAAAATCTTTTTTGCAATCGCAACTGGCAAAACAACAGGATAAACTTGGAATTATTTATCACAACTACAAAAAACAACAAGAAAACAATAAAGTAAAACTGTACAAACAAAAACGTATTACATCTCTTGAACGTCACTTACAATCAAAAAACAGACAACATTTTTACTCTCGATCGCATAAATTTTCACACGCGGCAAAACAAAAACTCAGACAATATACGAATAATACAGAAAAAATACAAACATGTTTTGGCAATCAATTACAACATGATATACACCAAGAATTTGTTGCGCTAGCTAACAAACTTTCAGAGTGCAAGCAGTTATCGCAGCTACGCGATCTTGAGAAATTAACCTATCAAACAATATCGCTCGGCATTGAAGCAACACAGTCGGCATTAATTCCGGAAGCATACACTCTTGCTGACTTTTGTTGGACTGTGCTTGATTGCACACAAGCAGTTGGTGAAGGCGTATTGCAAGGCACTTCAAATGTTATCGACATGGCGCTGCATCCAATTGAAGCTATACATGATATTGCATATGGCATGGCAATACTTACATATGCAATATGCAGGCCCGCATATGACACTATTGATATTTCATGCACCTATCTTGTTGACCCACAAATCGCCGAAGAAAAATGGAAAGCATCATGTCAACGTGTACAAACTGTTTGCGATGCAATTACTAATTATTTTACAGAAAATTTAACGCGCGACATTATTCGAGATGCAAGTGCATTAGTTACAGAATCATTATTGCTTCATTACGGCACAAAAAACATTAGTACTTTTTTTCGGGCCACAACGAGAAAAGCTACAAAATATCTCAAGCAACCGTCCAAACAATTAACTATTGCAACCGCCGAAGGCGTGCAAATTCAAATTGCCGATGAGACTGGAATGATTCTTGCAGAAATAGATAAACCCATAGATACTCAACTGACACGCATAACAACAAAACTCAGCAAAACCGAAGAGCTGTTCACATTAAAATTTTGGCAGAAAATAGAACCATTTTGTCAAAAGACTAACTTTCAGTATCACGAACAACCTATTTATAAGATAATAAAAAATATTCCTGGAACAAAATTAAAAAAGGGAGATCTTTTTTATCTTGATGCCGCCCACATGGATCATGTTGAAGTTTTTCGTAAAAACTATAAAGCTAAATTAGTAATGAATCTCGATGGAGCAATTAATGAAAAAAAGACGTCCGTAGTGTTAAAACAAAAACGATCTATTAAAAAGGTTTGCAAATGATACCACAATTAAAAAATATTTTTTCTCTCATAAAAACAATAAAAAAACAAGAAAAATTATCTTTTTCGATTGAAAAACTAAACGATCTTCAATCGAACACAGAGACCTGTTTACTAATTGATTACGATCTGCAAAAAACAAATTTGGATATTGATTTTTCGGACATATGCCTTATAGGAAGAACTTTATTTGGCCTTCTTGCAGACATAGAAGATATGGAACTTAATATCAAAGAGTTTGCATATATTTTAAAAAAAATCACTTTAGAAATAACAAAAAAAATTGATCATTCAAAAACAATTAGCTATGTAAAATCCACCAAACTATACAATCAAAAAAACAAAGAAACAGCCCAACTACAAGATACTCTAAAAAACATAATGAAATTTTTATATTCCATTTTAAAACAACACAAAATAATCGCCATCCCTACACAAATAGTACTTTTACAAAACAAACATATTAACAATCTAGAAAAAAATAGCCTGGACATCTCAACAGAAATAAATTCTATAAACAAAAAAAATATAAACGAAATACAAAAAACTCTGTCGTTCATTCATGAAAAACTTGAAAAATGCAATCACACATTCACAAACCTGGCAAAAATAATATCAAAAATAGCATTACAATTTAATTATGATCATTGTAATTAAAAACAAATGAAAATTTTATGATTAAAGAATATGAAATAATATTTTCATTTGGTTATAGTCTGGAAGAACCCAGAAGAAGAACAATACATAACCTACGAAGAATGGATTAAATCATACAAACCAATACTCAAAGAAATAGTGTCAAAAGAATCCGCGCAAGAATGGCTAAATGATGCAATAACTGTAGAATATTGTGCCAAATATTGTAATGAAAGTTCTCATTATTATCTTAAAAAAGATTAATTAATCAACACACACTCAAATATAATTTATTTAGTAACTAAAAGAATACAATAGCTTAACCCTTGAACAATCTATCGGTTTGTCACTTGGAATTTTTAAAAAATAATTTAATTGCCATAATTGCGTCTTTTTAGCCTGTTTATTTATTGGCGTATCCCATGATGGGTAAACTCGCATGCCACGTTTACCTCCCACATCACTTACCGAAAATACACCTTTATCAACTAAAACAGATTTTGGAAAAACAAACTGACCAAAATTATTGTCTACTTTTATATTTATAACTAAAAAATCTACATCATCAGAAACATCATACGGTGCGATTATGCCTTTATCATTTCTTTTGTATATACCTACAAATTGTCCAATTTTTTTGGGAGTAATTTTGGCAACACGAAATTGTATTTTTAAACCATTTAATTCAAACGCACAAGCTTCGTAAGTAGCATTTTGGATTTTCATTGTTGCCGAAGAATATGTAAAACCACATGGATTATATACAAGATCCTTGGCTGCAGATAAATCAAAATAATTTTGCTCACCTGTTATTACCACTTTAGCCCCCATCTCTTTTTTCAGCATAAACCGCTTCAATATTATGTCCATTGGGGTCTATAACAAAAGCAGCGTAATAACCCTCTTCATATTCAGGTCTCAAACTAGGCTTACCGTTACATTTAGCGCCATTTTCAAGTGCAATGTGATAAAAAGAATCAACACTTTTTACATCTATTGCATTAAACGCTAAATGAATTGATTGGGATAAACGCGTTTCTTCGCTAGCTTGTCGAATTTCAAACATATCATGAACACTCGTTCCATAGCCAACAACTATATCCTTGATATTCAGCACAACAGTATACCCCAGGACATCCATAACTGCATCGTAAAACTTACGACTAACTTTTAAATCTTTAACCTTTATTTGCACATGATTGAAAATTTTTCTTTTCATTTTATTTTTTTCGCATATGTAATGTATATGAAACCCAATTACCAAATACTTATTTCACTTCAAACCAACTATCCAGAGCTAGTTTTTTCACCACGACAAATAACTTGGACAAGGTAATGCATAACGCTTGGATGCAAGTCGCCACGCAATAAAACAAAAACCAAAAGTAACACTATAATTAATACTATTTTCATAAAGTTTATCCAAATATTTATCAATAATTATTTTCCAAAAAATCCGTAATATTAATATTATAAATATCAAATTCTCTTAATAAAGTGAATAAATCTATTTCATTTGGTTCTCAACCTTAACTTTATCGCAAGATGAGAACCAGATTCGCCCAACTTTTTGGTTCTCATGTTTAACTTTTATGCAAGATGAGAACCAAGCAGCCTTTAAACTCCCTACTAAAGAGCTTTTTCATAAAATTACTTTTTATCTAAACACTTGTTTTTACAAAAGTTCCTTGTAAAATAGAAATTACGCTTCTAAGATTACAAGGATAAAATCACTTTTAGGACAAATTATGAAACCATGTACTGTCATTACTGAATGTGCAATTGAGCATAATAACAAGTTTTTAATCATTACTCGCCCAAGTGGCAGCCATGGACAAGGACTTCTTTCTTTTCCCGGTGACAACATTGAAATAAGTGACACAAAAAACACGTCTGATGTTATAAAAACACAATCAAACGAGAAATCAAAGAAGAGGTTGGCATAAACCTTATTGACCCAATTAATTATATCACTACCGCATATTTTTTGGATAGTCACAACAATCAACCATTTTTGGATATTATTTATCACTGCAAGCTTGAAAAATCTTCACCAAAAGTCACAGTAAACAGAGATGAAGTTCCGCATTGGCAATGGATGAATTATGATGATATTGTTGCAGCAGACAATTGTCCCGAATGGCTTGTAAGTTATATGAACCTCATTACAAAAAAGAAAAACCCATGAAAACAAAAAAATTCCGACTCAACAAACTCGTGCGTGATAAAGTTAAAGATATCTTTGAAAAAGACAATTGTACGGTATACGTCAAAGAATTATCCGATGATGAATACATTCAAGCACTTCATGACAAATTATACGAAGAAGTCGAAGAATTATGTGACGTAGAGTCCAAAGAAGAATTAATTGAAGAAATGGCGGATATTTTTCAGGTACTTGAAACTATTTGCACAATGGCGGATGTATCGGTTGAAAGCATTATAAAAACACAAGAAGAGAAACTCGAGAAAAAAGGCGGATTTCAAGATGGCCTCTTTATTGATTACATTGAACATGCAGAAGATCATCCATACACAGAATATTATGCAAAACAACCAGATAAATACCCTGAAATAAAATAATCTCTATTCGAGAATATTTTTGCATTATGCTAGAAACTTAGCTTTTTTAGTGTTAGAATAATACTGTTAACTGTTAATAATAATGTATATTTTTATATAAAACAATAGAAAGGAATTTAAATGAAACAATATATTTTTACTGCAACATCTTTACTTACAGTTTTTCTTGTAGGCTGCTCACAAAGCACACAATACTCTAAAACAGAAGCAAGAAATATCAAAAAAATAACAGAGCTATACAGAACTCTTGAAGTAGATGGTTATTCTGTTGATATGGTCGACAAATTTTTTGACAAATCATATATTCAAGATGAAAATGGTGTAATTTGGAACTATGATGCATTTGTTGAACATGTAAAGGATGTTAAACACATGACAAAAAAAGTTGTGTTCTTACCATTTGAACAAATTATTGCGAATGAAGATCTTGTAATTGTCAGATACAAAGTACGTGCTACATTGAGTGATGGAAGTAAAGTTTCTGCTCCAATGATAGCTATTTACCAACTAAATGACAATGGGATGATTGTTCGCCTATGGGAAGCAGGCGTAACCAGTAGCATGGTAAAAAATAGCCCGTACATAAAAGAATTCTTTAGCCAAAAAAACTTTTGATATATCCACGCATTTTTCCAAGTGTCATAGCTTTATTGTCACTACCATGGCGTTTTTGTTCTTTACCATTTTTGTAGTAAATTACCATTGGTGCAGTTTTGAAGTTAAATGCGTTCTTGTAAAAATCTTTTTTATTATCAATAACAATGGTTTTAAAATGCACTGAGCCAGAAATTTTTTTCTCAAGTTGATCGAATAATGGTTGCAAATAACGACAATATGGACAATACGTAAGTGTAAACATAACCACAACGCGCTCGTGTTGATTAATGAACATTTGCACATCATTAGTTTTTTCTTTCTTTTTTTCAATCACTTCTGACGTAACCCCGACTTTTTTTTCACTTTCTTCTTGCCAAAACATAGTAGTCCCGAACGCCGTGTGCGATATCATCACACAAAGTAACAGCAGTTTGTTTGTATTCATAATGTCCCCTATTTTTAACCCCATGAAAATTTACAGTTTTACTATGGGGCCCCGAATTTTGTTCCCTTAACACTCAAAATATAAATAATATACATGTGCAAATATAACAAAAGGTTACTTCGTTATGCCAAAGTTCAATTTTCTACAAGTAAAAATTTTTCTATAAATAGTAACCTTAATATTTGTTCCTTGATAGAATAGATCGAACACATAATCATCTGTAGTTATTTTTTCAAATGTACAAATAGAATCAATAACTCTTTCTTCATTTTGTACGAAACTATGTTCTTTGGAAAAACAAAACTCAAGCGTCTCTGAAAAAAACTTCTTAATATCCCTCTCATCGTCATTAAAAAAATATACAACATTAAAATTTATTTTCTTGAAACGGCGGCCTTCGCTTGCAAAACAAACATTCCCAATACCAGACAACAACGCAATTACTACTGCACATAAATATGAACGTTTCATTTGTTATACACTTTATAAAAATTATAAATCATGATACTGCCCATCATCACACACAAACAACTGCCCTTTTTTAATATCAAAATACCATTGGTGAATTGTAAGTTTATCTTGCCCAACTTTACTTTTGACAAAATCAATCGACAAACAATTATAATACGATTGCAATATTATTTTTTTTGTAACATTATCAAGTGTATCGTTTTTTTGCACATCAATGTTTATTTGCGACATCCAATTGTGTACATGATCATATGTTCCATCATTATTCAATAAAACTTTTGCACCACCACAATCACTATGTCCAAGTAAAATCAAATTCTCAACGCACAAACCTTTAATTGCAAATTCAAGCGCTGCATGTACTGATAAACCAGTTAGATTATCTTTTTCAGGAACAACAGCCGCAATTGTACGTGCAACAAATAAATCTCCCGGGTCAGCTTGCAATAAAATTGCCGGATCAATTCTAGAATCGCAACAGGCAATAATCATAACTTTGGGTTGTTGCGATGATGTTAACACTTCAAATAATGAAGAATAATCTTTAAAACGCTTTTGTTGAAATGAACGATACCCACGCAATAACTTATTTGGTATTTTTTTCATATGTAAAACCTATTAACATAAATAACATATGCATACAAAATAACAAATAAAAAAATTATATGCGACAGCGATAATTATTATCCACGCGATGATGATGACGATGAATTTCGTGATTTTGAACCACTACGCTTAAATCCACCACCACTACGTCGTGAAGAATCACCTGAGCGACCACCAGATCTACCACCTGAACGATCATTTCTACCTCGTGAATATCCACCACCAGAACGATCCCGAGAAAAACGATTACGCGAACGATTACCACCACCGCCTTGTCTACGCGGCTCTTCTTTATAATTAGGATCCATACGACGACGAATTATATTCCATTGTCTTGTGTCATTTGGAGTTACCAAACAAAGTGCAAAACCAGATTTACCTGCACGTGCAGTTCTTCCAATACGATGAATATAATCTTCCGGACATTGCGGTAAATCATAATTAATCACATGTTGAATATGTGGAATATCAAGACCTCTAGCTGCAATATCAGTTGCAACCATAATGCGAGATCTACCACGACGAAACGCAGTAATTACCCGTTCACGTTTTTGTTGACGCAAATTTCCATGAATAGCAGACGCTTTATGATTTTCATCACACAACCTATCAGCTAAACGATCTGCACCCATACGTGTTTTTACAAAAATAATAACCGAACCTTCTCGTTTATCAAGTTCTTCAGTTAATTTTTTAAATTTTTCTAATCGAGAAACCTTAATTACTTCTTGTGTAATATTTTCTGCAGGCCTTGAATCACTACCAACCGCTATACGTTCAGGGTCAACTAAATATTTTTGCGTTAAACGCTCAATACTTTTTGGAATAGTTGCAGAAAACATTAATGTTTGACGCTCTTTCGGTATTTGCTTAATAATTTCATCTAACTGCATAGAGAAACCCATATCAAGCATACGATCCATCTCATCAAGCACTAAAAATTTAATAAATTTCGTTTTTAATGTCCCACGCTCAAGATGATCAATAACACGACCCGGTGTTCCTACAATAATTCGAGGACGCGCACGTAATTGTTTTAATTGTTTAAAAATTGGCTCACCACCAATTAATAAAGCAGTTTTAACATGAGAATTATGACCAAGCACCTGTGCAATTGCCTTTACAACTTGTTGCGCTAATTCACGCGTTGGAGTTAACACTAATGCCGCACCACTATCCGTTTGTAACAATGTATTCATCAACGGAATTGAAAACGCTAATGTTTTCCCCGTTCCAGTTTGAGCTGATCCCAAGATGTCTTTACCCTGCAATGCTAATGGAATAGCTTGTGTCTGAATTGGCGTTGGATTAATAAAATTTTTCTGTTCAAGTAATTTTATCAGTGTTGGATTAAGATCCATCTGACTAAAAAGAATAGTTTCGTTCGTATTCATTGAATATCCCTACCTACAAAAATAAACGCTTTTGCGTTATGACAAGATTAATAATTACAAGCCCTGGAATTACATTACCAGGGCTTTTTTTAGTTACTTAGTAAACGTAAGAACCTTGCGATTTCTTGTAGCGTAGGTTCTTCAAAAAAGTATATATCTTTAGACGTATGACTAAATAAGTGCAAGATTAGTTGCTGAAATTTTACCTTTATCATTGGTAAAAAGATCATAACTTACTTTTTGGCCTTCATCAAGCTGTTGTATTCCTGCGCTTTGCAATGCTGTAATATGTACGAATACATCGTCACCACCGCCATCAGGTTGAATAAAGCCAAATCCTTTTGTGTTATTAAACCATTTAACTACACCAGTTTCCATATGAAACTCCTTAAAATCATTTATTATTATTATTTAAAATTTAAATTCTAAGGCAATATTACAATGCTCTTAAAAAATAGACTTAATGCTTATACTAGTGTTAGATCTGTTGCCGAAACTTTACCTTTATTATTAGTAAATAGATCATAACTTACTTTTTGACCATCATCAAGATGCTGTATTCCTGCACGTTGCAATGCTGTAATATGCACAAATACATCATTATTACCAGAATCAGGTTGAATAAAACCAAATCCTTTTGTGGTATTAAACCATTTAACCACACCAGTTTCCATATGAAACTCCTTAAAAAAGTTATGTTGAGTCCATGCACCGACTTGACAGGCACATATTATGGTATTATTCAAGCACGATAGGCGAACAAAACTTTTGAATGTACTTTCAAACAGATGAAAGGCTTTCTCAACGAATTAGTAAATACTATTTTTAATATACAACAAAATACTAATCAAAGCAACTAATATTTTGACCTGACTCCAAAATCCAACTTTAAAAAGTTTATATTTGAAAAATTTGACTTTATCTAAATACTAACTCTAATCCGTCAGAAAGCCCTTCTTCTTCAAATTTTTCTTTCAATTGATCGTACCATGCATCAGTTTCCATGCGAGCAGTGTTATTTTGTATTACACTGCAATGAAATCTTTTGGCGGCCAAAAGTAATCTTTTCATTAGATACTCATGTGCTTCAGAATTACAAACTTTTTTGCAATTTCAAAAACAAATTAATATCTTTGAATAATGCCTTGCGTAGTAACGCCCAAACAACCAAATAAATCAAGTTCATTTGGAAATGTTTTCAATATAATAATTACAAAAAAAAAGACTTATTTAAAGCTGTTTTTTCTAATTGTAAATATATATAGAAAGTTGGACTCAAAACTTCGCTGGTTCTTCTAAAATATCCAAAATTTTTTGCGCACAATAAACTCTATCCCGTTTTGCTTGCGTAGTTTCAACAACAATATGTAATAATTCGAGTTTCTGCAATGCGCGTTGCGCAGTTGTGTATGCAACATCAAGACGCTCTGCTGCTTTTGTAATCGTTACAAATGGATTAGCTGCAAGATGAGCGACAATATTACTAATAGATGAAGAATTAAATTGTTCAACCTGTGCATGCCAATCTACAATAAGTTTGTTAATGCGCTCTGAACGTGATAATGCATCTGCTGACTGTGTCGCAACACCATTAAAAAAGTATAATAACCAGTCATGCCATTGTCCGTGTGCGCTTACACTGTACAAATATCGATAATATTCATCACGTGTGCTTTCAAAAAACGCACTAAGATATAAAAGTGGCGCAGATAAAATATTTCGTTCAATTAATAATAATGCTATAAGTAATCTACCAACACGACCATTACCATCCAAAAATGGGTGTATTGCTTCAAACTGATAGTGCACAAGCGCACTATGAACGAGCGTTGGCAAAGAGCGATCTTGCAAGAATAATTCCAGATCACCCAAACACTGCATAAGCACATCAGGGGTTGGCGGAACATATTTTGCAGTAAACATGTCAGAACCGGCAACACCAATCCAATTTTGTGATTTTCTAAATTCACCTGGTGTTGCATGTACACCACGAACACCTTGCATAAGTTTTTTGTGAATTTCACGAATAAATCGTAATGATAACGGCAAGGTTTGTAAACGCTCTATTGCGTACTCAAGCGCAACAATATAATTTTTTACTTCTTTGATATCTTCAACATCGCGATCAACCGAAACACCCGCATCATTCGCAAGAACTTCACCAATAGTTGCTTGTGTCCCTTCAATTTTACTTGAAAAAACCGCCTCTTTTGTAATAAATGGCCGTATTAACAAATGCGGGTCTGACAAACGCGCACCTTCTCGTGCTAATTTGCCCAATAAAAAGTCTGCATTAGAAAGCGCTTTAATAAGCACAGGTGTTAATGTAATGTTTGGCGGAAGTGGATTTGGAATAAACGCATCATAGCCAGTACCGGCTTTAATTACTTTTCCTGAAGGTGATTTTTTAAAATCCATACAAAACCTATGTGTTATTTTGATTATCTCACAAATAAGCATATCACGTTATTTTCACAAAATGCAACATTCGAAAACAGCAAACACCTCTTATTTTCACAAAGTGTTAAATTCGAAAATAATGTCACTTTCTTATTTTCGCACTAAGATAAAATCGTAATGCATCATCCAGAAGGGACATTAAAAAAAGTTATTTGAACTTTAATAATAAAATATCCATAAATATATCCAATTCTATCCAATTCTATTTTTTAGATTTTCTTACAATAAACATCTCTTTTTAGTAAAATAATAAATGATGCCGTTAATGTGCCGATAAAACGTTTTTAAATGGTTATTATTATGCCGAAAAAAAAATTACATCATTTTTCTCCACAATACACAATTACTCCTACGATTGCACAAGACCTTATTGCAACTGAATCGATAAAAGAAAAAGCCGTTTATGCACAGGTCACATTAGAAGTGTTAACTAATTTGCGCAAATCTGCACGCCTTAATTCCATTCATTATTCAACTGCAATAGAGGGCAATAGATTTTCAATCGCACAAGTAAAAGAAGTGTTGGAACATAAAGGTCATTTTCCCGGAAGAGAACGAGACGAAAAGGAAATTAAGGGATATTATGCGGCATTATCATACGTTGAACAATTAGCAAAAAAAAAAATAACAATAACTGAAAATATTATTCAGACTATTCACGCATATGTAATGTCTAATGGTAGCAAAAAAATAATTCCTACATCCTATCATAATGAACAAAATGTTATTTATGATGGAAAAACTCGACAAATTGTTTATATGCCCCCAGAAGCAAAAGATGTTCCTGCATTAATGAAACAACTTGTTGAATGGATTAATGCAAGTAATGACATTCCCACTCCAATTGTTGCAAGTATTGCACACTATCAATTTGCAACTATACACCCCTATATGGATGGTAATGGTCGCACTGCACGATTACTGACTATGCTCATACTTTATTTGGGCGGATATGATATACAAGGTTTATACTCACTAGAAGAATATTACGCACGCGATTTGAATAGTTACTATGATGCAATCAGCATAGGGCCTTCACATAACTATTATATGGGACGGGAAGAGGCTGATATCACAACATGGATTTCATATTTTATGCATGGCATGCGTACATCATTTGAAAAAATATTGATGCATCTTGAACAGCACCAAACATCAACTACAAAAGATATCTCACGTATATTGCGAAAACTTGATCAACAACAACGCAAAGTACTTGAGTTGTTTCAAAAATATGAAATTGTAACTGCAAAGCAAATAGGGCAATTATTTGGATTTGCACCGCGAACAAGTTCTCAAATATGTAAAAAATGGATAGAAAATGGATTTTTAATTATTGTTAATCCATCAAAAAAATCCCGTTCATATCGTTTGGCCGATGAATATTCTGTGCTACTTGATTAAATCTCATAAAACAAACACAAAATAACTCGCTTTATTTACATATAAAAACCAGAACCAACTGTATATGAAGTACCATTCTTTTCTATACGCTCAACAAATGCACGATGTTCATGTTTATTTTTTATAAATGTCACATACCCAGCACCTTGAGCTGATGTGTTAATCATAATTTGTACAAATGGTTTTCCATTATCATCTTTCATATCCAAAAGATTTTTCCAAATTAAATCGTACTCATCACCATATGCGTAACAAAGACCTTCTTGATCAAAAATAAAAACTGACAAATCACCACGTATAAAATTTCCATTACGATCAGAAACGGCACGAAACGTATCTTCTTTTTGTGATGTCTCCATTAAACCAATGGTACTTTTTACCAATAATTCTGTCACTTCTGCCTTTGAAACTGGATAGGTACCTGCGGTAATAATAAACTCTTCAAGACCAAGATCAATTTTTTCAACATATGCAGTCATAAATGAATTATTTAATTTTACATTCACCCAACCACGCCCATCTTGTGCAGTTTCTACATATTCACTAATAAAATAACGCCCATCTTCATCTTTTTGATCCCATAAATTTTTACCAATCAACTCGTCATTATCGCCATGCGCAATGCAAAGACCTTTTGTTGTATACACTTCTAACCACAAATCACCATAACGAAAATCATTATTGCGTTTATCAGAGAATGCTTTGACTGCCGCTGATTTACCGCTTGCTTTCATAAACTGATATCCTTTGCGAACCAAATCAACAACGGCATCACGATCTGCATCTGGATAATATCCGCATGCAATAAAATAATTTACACCTTTTACATCAGTAACTTTTTGTGTATACGATTTTTTTGGTGCATTTTTTGATGTGTACTCAATCCAGACACCCGCATCTGTATCTTTTAATTTTTTAATAATTTCACGATTAATAAGTTTTCCTTTTGAATCTTTATAATCAAGAGAATTTGAACCAATTAACCCTGGTCGATCACCATGTGCACGCAAAAGACCATTAAAATCCATTGCATATAAATATAAATCACCTCGAACAAACCGTGTACTCATTGGATAACTAATAATGCTAAATGCAACTTCAGGCGGTTGCCCTAACACCATAACTTCGCCAAACATCGCAACTGCACCTTTTACCAGTCCAATTGCAGCATCTTCTTTTGAATGTGAATAATATCCAGAACCAATAGCATAATCTTTTCCTTCTTTAGTAATTTTTTTTACATATGATTGCTTTACTGCACCACGCCATTCATATGTCACCCAACCACCACCATCTTTTGCTTTATTTATAATTTTTTGCACCATTGGTGCGCCAAAATCATCTTTATAATTATACATATTGTCCCACAACAGATAATCTTGTTGCCCATGAGCAATTACTATTCCTTGCATATCAAATATAAACAAATATAATTCGCCTTCAACAAAATCTTTTGTATGTGTAAAAGCACGACCTGCATCACTTAATCTATTTTCATTAATAAATTCAACGCCACGCTCAACAAGCGCAACAACATCTTTTTGTTTTTGTTCTTGGTCAAATATAAATTCAGGCCTAATTTGTTTTGCTGCTTTTTTTACTGTTGAACGCGTACGATTATCTGCATGCAATGATACAAATAAAAAAAATATTCCAAGAAAGAAAAAATCTTGCTTTTTAAAATTACTATGCTTCATAACAACCCTTTTATTTATGTCATTCCGAACTTATTTTAATATCTTTTCAATTTATAGTATCATTACTTACTTCTATAATAATTAAACAACTATAGTAAATATTGTAACTAGAATTGACTTATTTTTAATTGTGTTTATTTTTAATTATAAGCAACTATATATAATAATCTTTAACTAAAATAAAATATCAAAATGATGAATAAAAAGTATTTTTTATTTTTTTTTATTACTTGTTTAACCACAAATATCATTAAAACTACGACATCAATCATAGAAGCAATTTATCCCGAAACAGTTAATATAAACTATGAAATAGAAAATAAAAAATACACCATTTACATTACAAAAAATGATTTTAGAAAAAATAATGCCAAATTATTTTACGTAAACCATAAAAATAACATACTTATTTGTACAACAAAAAACTCTCTTATGAAAACCCTTGAAAATACCGCTATCCCAGCTATCTTTGAATCACTTAAAGACAAAAATATTAAATCTGCATTTAAACTTCAATGTGGCGAAATCAACAACATCTATGTTCCACTATATAAAAATGATCTAAAAAATATACTATCTGTTACTTTTACAGAAAAAAATCTAAATCCTTCTTTTTTTTCTTTTTTAATAAATAACATCTGTTCTGATTTAAATAATGATAACTTATTTATACTTGTAGCAATACCTATAATGATAGCATTAGCTTGTTCAAGAATGTATAATTCAAAAACAGAAAAAATTTAAATCAACTTTACCTAATCATTATTACGCTTGCCCATAAAACGCAACAAGTACAAAAATAAATTAATAAAATCAAGATATAATGTAAGCGCACCAAGCAATGCAACTTTTGCCATTGTTTCTTGATCAGCTTCCATTTGTTGCCCAATACGTTTTAATTTTTGAGAATCATATGCAGTCAAAAGTGTAAATACAATGACACCAACACCGGAAAGAATCAAATCAACCATCGGACTACGGAAAAAAATATTAATCAATCCAGTAATAATTAATCCCCACAACATCATAATACTTATGCTACCCACAGAAGTTAGATCTGCTTTGGTGACATACCCATACACCGCCATAAAACCAAACATCCCCGCAGCAGTTACAAATGTTGTAACAATTGAACCAGTTGTGTAAATAAAAAATATTCCAGATAATGACACACCAAGTGTTGCAGCATACGTCAAAAATGCAGCCAATGCAACTGGAAAACTCATTTTATGATGAAATCCTGCAAGCCCAATAACAAGAGCTAGCTGGAAAATTATTAATCCAATGGTAATACCCGGATTACCATGCAACGCCTGAAATATTTCTGGCGTAATTGATATGTAATAAGAAATGCTTGCAGTCAATGCTAGTGCGCCGCACATCCATCCATACACGCCATACATAAAATTTGACAGCCGATTTTCTTGAATATAATCAACATTAAACATAGCTTTTTCCCTTTTCAAAAAATTATAATATATAAAAATACTATTTTTAGTATATACTTAATTTTTCATTTTAAAAAAAGGATCGTAATGAAAACTGTATTTACATATCTACCAATACTAACACTTATTATGTTATTCATATCTATAGATGCAACAGTTGGTGGAAACGGCTCTCGTAGTGCAAAAAAAATGAATTTCTACGGAACACTAACCACACATGCAGGAAATACATTCTCTATTGATCATATCACCATTGAAGGTCGTAATACAAAAATTAAAGTGTATGAAAAACCTGCAGCAACAGATAAAACCAATCATGAAATTCACCTTTCATATAATCCAGAAACAGAAAGTGTAGTTAGCAATGTAGAGTTTTCAGAAATTAAAACTATTAGCGTACCGCGTCCAAAACAAAGATGGATATTTCAAAAAGGATCTCGCAATCGAAAACACAAATTTTTAGAAATAGAAATTGTTTCAAATAGCGGAACCACAAGAAATTATTTAACTAAAAAAAGTACAAGTATCCGCTGCAATGAAATTGATGATGCAGGACCAATAGAAAAAGAAGTACCCATGGCGGCAATCAAAACATTGACCATTGAGGGGTATGAAATTACAGAGAATAATAAAAAATAGATACATTTTCTGGACACATAAAAAAATTATTACTAACCTATAGAAAAAACTAACAAAGGTCTAAATTATGTTATTACTAACCAAAGAAAACGCAAAATCAGAAATTTTTGAACCAAAAAAAAATGCTATCATTGATGTTTTTGCTGACTGGTGCGGGCCGTGCCAACAAATGAATCCTATTTTTGAAGAACTTGCAAGTGAGTTTGGACAATATGTGTTTGCAAAAATTAATATTGACGAGCAACGTGATTTGACAACTGAATATGGCATCACATCAGTTCCGACTTTTATTTTTATAAAAAATGGTGATATTGTAGCAAAAGAAACGGGATATATGAGCAAAGAAGATTTTATTGAAAAAATTAACATGCACTTAGGATAGTAATTTTTTATTTTTTTTGAATTCTTTTTTTATACACATGATACAACTGCGGTAATGAAAGTTCACTCAAATTAATAGGCTCACTTTTAATTTCCACTATTTCCTCTTTTTCAACCAAATCGTATACACTAATAAGTTGTTCTTGAAAACCAATAAAAGCAACTTGAGAACCATCTGGGCTGATAACTGTTCGATATTTCTTGTCATCATATTCTGATGAAAAAATACACTTTTTATTTTTATATAATTCTGCAAGCAATCGATCTTTGTATTTTTTAGAATTGCAAACAACATATGGCCAAGAAACAAATGTATCAGAATAAAACTTATTTCCAAAGTAAGCACCCTTTTGTATCTCTTTTTTTCGATTGGTTTTTAAAATATTATAGTAACAAATTTCATTATTATTAGTATTTGAAGAATAATTTTCTTGAACATTAACATACTTTCCTCCAATACACTTAATATGCGAAAAATAATTTACTTTTTCTTTACAATCAGAACCATCGATAATTTTTCCCCATGGCTCATGCGATACTTCAAAATTAATACGTTTTTTTGAAGCTTCGATGTTCCGCACATCTTTTAAAATTTCTTTTTTTTTACTTTCTAAATCTATAGCTTTTTTTTGATCTAACAAATTTTTAATTTCTTTTCCATATGATGATGAATATAGCCACGTCCTACTCTTATCTTGTTGTTTTTGATATATTTCTTGTTCAATCAAACTTACCTCTTTTGTCCAATCTGAAAGTTTTGATATTAAACTATCTATCTGGCTATCTTTTTTTTCAATATATTTTTGTATAATATCACCATAATTAATAATCTCAGCTGGATTATCTTCATCATATGTCGCATACAAAACAGTATCGGTACCCTGTACTTCATCTTCAATAGAATTATTTTTAAAATATTTTAGTAAATATTTAGTCATAAAATTTTTACAATGTGGTAATTTTTTACAAACATAAGCAATTATATAACCTTCAGAGTATTTGCCTTTTTCTTTTGACAATAACAGACATCGCGCAATCATATGTTTGATCATGCTTGATATATATTCTTTTCCCTCACAATTATTAGTAAGCAAATCTTCTGCTGTATATAAAATATTTTTAAACCCTTTTGGCGATAATTTTGTAATATTTTTAGGGATTTGTGTCATGCGCTCATACAAAGACATATCAAGCTGTAATTCTTCATCTGAACAAAATATCTGACAACACAAAAATAAAGAAAAAAAATAAACGATATACTTCATACTTACTCCCTACGCGCCTATAATTATACTGACTAGATACTGAAAACAAGTTCAGCAGACATAGCTGCAAAATCTCTATGTTGTTTTTTTGTCCTGCAAAACAACACCCATTTCAATCAATTTATCACGAATTTCATCAGCACGTTGCCAATTTTTTTGCACACGAGCATTTTTCCGCTCATTAATCAGTTTCTGAATCTCTGGTGTTATTGCGATTTCTTCTTCTTTAATTGGTTGCAGCGAAAGACCAAAAATATCACCAAGTACCGTCTTTGTAATTTGTGATAGTCTGTCATTATTTTTCATCTCATGCAAGTGTTGAAATACAACTCCTAACATTCCTGGCGTATTTAAATCATCTGACAAGTAAGACAATAACTGTTTACCAAAATAATCATTTTTAATTTCTTCATAAGAAATAGTTTGTGCTTCAGAAAATGCTGCACATAATTTTTTGTACGCTTTTTGTGCAGATTCAATACTTTCAATACTAAAATCAATTGGCGAACGATAGTGATGTGTCAAAAAATAATACCGAATTACCATCGGATCAAATTGCTCAAATAATTCATGTAAAATAAATACATTGCCAATTGATTTTGACATTTTTTCTTTATTACTTTGTACTAATCCATTATGTATCCAATACCGCGCAAACGTATCATCTAAAAAACATTCTGATTGCGCTATTTCATTTTCATGATGCGGAAATACCAAATCAAGTCCACCGCCATGAATATCAATAGTACCTTGTAAATATTTTTGAGCTAATGCAGAACATTCAATATGCCATCCCGGACGGCCATTACCCCATGGACTATTCCAAAAACCACCCTCTTTTTCATTTTTCCACAACGCAAAATCAAGAGGATCTTTTTTTAATTCATTAACTTGTACACGCTCACCTGAGCGCAAATCATCAAGATTATGTTTTGAAAGTTTTGCATATTCAGAAAAACTTTTAACACTAAAGTATACGTCACAATTTGATTGATATGCATGTCCTTTATCAATTAATTTTCGAATAAACAAGATAATTTCAGTAATATGTTCAGTTACGCGCGGCTCATATGTTGGTGCAATACAATTTAAAGCCTGCATATCTTTGTGATATTGCGCAATAAATTTGTCTGCCAACTGTTTATATTTTGTTCTATGACCAAACTCTTTTTGTGCTTTATTAAGTAATTTGTCATCAACATCGGTAAAATTTCTACAATATACAATCTCGTAATCTAAAAATTTTAAATACCGATACAACAAATCAAATGCTACATAACATCTACCGTGCCCGACATGTGCATGATCATATGGCGTTATACCACAAACATACATTTTTATTTTTTTTGATTCTGCTGTAAACAACTCTTTTGAACCTGAAACAGTATTGGTAATATAAAACATTGAAAAACTCACACAAACTTATTATTGTAAAAACTTACTAACAGTCTACCACAATGATGATATAGACAAAAGAGTAATACGCACTGGTAAAAATCCAAAAATGAAGTAGGCTAATTCATAATTAAATAATACAAAAACTTAACCTAATGAAAATTTACAATTTTACATGGGGACCCCATAATTTAGTTTATAGGAACACAGTCATGAAATATAATCAAAAAAGGAATATTTCACTTTTATTCTATTTTTTTTCTATCATTATTCCGCTCTATGCAAATGAAGCAACCGAAATAGAATCAGCTTCTCCACAACGCATCAATCAAATTATCATTACCGGCAACACGCATATATCTGATTCTGCAATCTTAAATTATGTTCCATATAAAATTGGACAAGTGTTTGATCCAATATACACACGAGAAACAATTAATAATATCTACTTTGGACTCAAACGATTTAAAAATATTTCCATTGCGATTGAATCTATTGATGAAGAACTTCTTGATCTTCACATCATCGTTGAGGAAAAGAATCCGCTCAGAAATATTATCATAGATGGCAATAAACATTTATCTGAAAAAAATATTCTTGAAAAAACAGGCATTCAAGATATGCCTGCAATCGATGAAAATGACATGCAGATAGTTGCCAAAAAAATTCAAGACTTATATTTACAAAAAGGCTATCACGCAACTGACATAGAGACTGAAATTGTTATTATTGACGGATGCGCCGATGCACTTTTTAATGTATGCGAAGGACCGCGAGCAGTTGTAAAACGTATTTATTTTAAAGGTAATGAATGTGTTACTGATAAAGAGTTACGCAATATAGTTTTGACTAAAGAAGAATGGTTACTAAGTTTTTTAGATCGCGCTGGACAATATCACCCAGAACGACTCAAGGCTGATAAACATTTTTTAGAAAAATACTATAAAGACAAAAAAGGACGGCCTAACGCAAAAGTTATTGATACTGATGTATGCATTAATGAAAAAAATGAAATTACACTCACGTTTGAAATTGAAGAAGGTGAACAATACACAATTGGACAAGTTAATGTTACAGGAAACGACATTTGTAACGAGGCATATTTGAGAACACAAATTCCACTATTTCCTGGCATGATTTACTCACAAGAAGCAATTGCCGCATCAATTAAACGATTAGAATTTGTTTGGGGTAATTTTGGATATATTTTTGCACACGTAGAACCTGCAATTGATGTAAATGATGAAAACAAAACAATATCAGTTACATTCTTTTCTGAAATTGGAAATAAGGCTAATTTGCGTTATTTAACTATTTGTGGAAACGAAAAAACACGCTATAAAATTATTCGCCGTAAATTATTAGTCTGTGAAGGACAACCGCTTAATCAACTACAAATGGACCTTTCTCAACGAAATGTTGAAGCTCTTGGATATTTCAAACCACAAGAAGGTGTATTATGGAAATTAAAACGTGTTAACAACGAGAAAATTGATCTTGATTTAATTGTCCAAGAAGCACACACCGGACATTTTGGTGCACAATTTGGATTTGGTGGAGCTGGCGCTGATATGCGATCTCCAGCATCAGGTTTGAATGCAACAATAGAGTTGTCTGACACAAATTTATTTGGTAGTGGTATTCATTTAAATACATCTGCATCATGGTCAAAAGATGAACAGACATTACTCTTTCATATTGCGCAACCATGGTTATTTGATAAACCAATTTTAGGTGCATTTGATATTTATCATAAACGGCCAACATATGATGAATTGCGTAATTTAGATATCAGAGCAGTGCATGAAAAATTAACTGGTGGATCTGCAACAATTGGATATATAACCCACTCAAATCATCAATTAATTCACGACGTTCATATTGTTGGCAGTATAGGAATTGATAATAGTAACTATCAACAATTGCCTAAAGCGCAAATTTTTGGCGTTAGCCCTGAGACAAATGCAGAATATCAAAGTATTTTGGATAAAGAATTTAATCCAGGAAAATTTGTCTGGCTATCAACAAAAGTAGAACATGATACACGTAATCATCCAATGCACACAAGTCGCGGACATCATTGGCGCGTAATCGGTAAGTTTGCATTACCAAGCTTTGGTGATAAAATCAGTTTTTATAAACTCAATTTTGATTGGTCATGGTTTACACCACTGATTAATGAATATGATTTAGTGTTGCGTATGCATGCGTATGGAGGTATTACTGCACCATTCAAAAACCGAACCGTTCCATTTGGTGAATTATTTCACATTGGTGGACCAAACAGTGTTCGAGGATTCTTGTTTGGGCAAATTGGACCAAAATTTCAAGGAGATACCATTGGTGGTAAAAAGGCTTTATTCTGGAACATAGAATTAGTATTTCCAATCGCAGGTGATCTTTCTATGAAAGGTGTTATTTTTTATGATGGTGGTGCTGGATTTGATAATCCATATGCAAAATTAGCATCTCCAGAAAATATAACAAACAATAATTTTGACTATCGACATTCAATTGGATTCGGATTACGTTTACTACGACCAATGCCAATTAAAATTGATTGGGGTTTCAAAATCGATCCACGCAAAAATAAACTCGATCCACGTAGATCAGAAACTTCTCATGAAGTACATTTTGGCATGTCATACGACTGGTGACAACAAGTTGTCTATCGGTGTAGTCAAGATGCGATTTTAAGATATGCTTAGCAAGGCAAGTTGAATAAAAATATAAAAATATAAACAGAAAAAATCAAGTAGGTAACGCTTTTTTGTTGCACCCAGAAAACACTATCCCATACAATAATAACAAATACTAAAAAACTGGGGACGTGATGAAAAAAACAAAACTACTCTACACAATTATAACTGTACACGTATTGTTCATTTTTTTGCACGTATACAAACATACAAAAATAGTTTCTGCTCGCTATAATTTAGAAACATTACATACACAATACAGACAGCTAAAAAAAGAAAAACTAACCTTACAAGAAGAATGGTATACCATTCAAGACCCTTACTATTTGCGAAATTATGCACGAGAACATCTTAGCATGAAAAAAATTCGTTTGCATCAAACGCAAAGTATTGACCATGCAAACAGTAACATATAAATATACGTTTCGACTCTCGATTGTATTTTTATTTTTTTGTGCAATATTTTTAATAATAATTACACGTTTATATGTATTACATATTTTACATCACGATTTTTATGTTAAACAAGCACGTCATCAATATCAAACAACACTTATCAATTTACCTGAACGTGCACATATTTATGATCGTCATGGTCAACCTTTAGCACTTAATACAACTACCTATTCTAGTTTTATTACACCATATCAACTTCAAGAACCTGAACAAATAAAAAATTTTTTAAAAACAAATTACCCAAGCGCATATAAACAATTACAAAAGAATTCAAACAAAAAATTTTTATTCATAAAACGAAATATGACAAAACAAGAAATTGAAGCGATAAAAAACAATTTTATTGTCGATATAAAATTCATGACTGAACCACATCGCTATTATCCAAATCATGCAAGCTCATCAGTTGTTGGACACACCAATATTGATAATGTCGGAGCTGAGGGTATTGAATATCTATTTGATAAACAATTACAGGGAGAGGCAACAACATATGCATTAGAACAAGATGCACGACGATCAAACTTTTATTTTAAAAAGGAACTACAAAAAACCGGTACACAACCGACGCCAGCATCACTTACCTTAGATGCAAAATTACAAACACTTTCATATCATGAGCTGGAAAATACATGCAAAAAATTTGGAGCAAAAGAAGGTGCAGTACTTATTCTCAACCCAATGAATGGCGATATTTTAGTTATGACTTGCTATGGACAAAACAAATATAAAAATATAACCGTTACCGATGCGTATGAATTAGGCTCTGTGATAAAAATTTTTGCAGCTCTCGCCGCACTTGAGGCAAAAACGGTAACACTTGATACGTTATTTGATTGTCAAAACACCAAACATGGCATTGTTAATGGTAGAGTCATCAACACCGTAACTGCGCATGGTACGCTTGCATTTGCTGATGTTGTTGCGCGTTCAAATAATATTGGTATTGCACAAGCAATGATACCCGTTGGTGATAAATTATACGATAATTACACAAAACTTGGTTTTGGTAAAAAAATACCAATTCATTTACCAGGACAACAGTCAGGATATATTAATCACCCAAAAAATTGGTCAGCTCAATCACTCTTTTCACTATCATATGGATATGAAATAACCGCAACCTTGCTACAGCTTGCACAGGCATTTTGCATTATTGCAAATAATGGAATTATGATTCAACCGCATATACTTCTTAATACACAAAAACAAACCCCACCAACATTGTATTCAAAAGAACTATGCGCACAAATTAAAACTATGTTACGCCATGCTGTAACCCATGGAACTGCGCGACGTGCGCATATTTCTGGTATTGATGTTATGTGCAAAACTGGAACGGCGAATTTGCTTGTAAAGGGTACATATGATAAAACGAAAAATAATTTCACCTGTGCAGGTATTGTTGCGCACGGTGAATATCGACGTGTTATTGTTACCTTTGTCAAAGAAATTAAAAAAAAGCGACAGTACGCATCTACAGTTGCTGTGCCATTATTTAAAGCTGTTGCTGAGCAATTGTTAATTGCCCAGCAAGTTGTGATTACATAAAAAAGAGCGAGAAATACTCGCTCTTTTGAATTAATTATTGCTATTTTTTCTGGTTTATTTATTTATTTTCCAAAAAGTTTTCTACTTATTACTCTAAATAAAGATTTACGTTCATACCCAAATTTTTTTAGTACTTCAAGTGCAGCATCATCTCTAAGATAGTTATCAAGTGGCCCTCTAGGGAAAGTTTCTTCACCAGTAACACTGTTTACGCCATAATACCTTTTTAGTACCCCAAGTTCCAATTTTAGCATTGCACAAACAATTCCTGAAAATGTGGGGAAGATAATTGGAAAACAACTTGACACTGAAATAGGAAGTTTTCGTTCTTGCTCTACAACCTTCCAATCATAAACCTGACTTTCAAACCCCTTGTTTGGATTAAAAGCATAGCTTTCACAATCTTTATATTTTGTATTCCATCCGTTCCAATGCCATCTTAAAAGTCCAGTAATGTGTAAAAAAAGCGGAACACCTACAAAAAAGGCTGCGTTGCTAATTATTCCCCCTCTTTCTTTATCAAATTTCTTGATTGAGTTATATTTTTTTTTCAAATAAGAAGAACACTTGTTCAATATTGAATTATTTTTAGGAAAATTTGAGCAAACAACTAATGTCGTTTGTGAAATTCCGAGAAAAAACCCTAAAAACAGACCTGCTAATATCATTTTATTCATAATTAACCTCCATATATTTGATTACTCTTTTACCTCTATTATCAGTATATCATGCGCAATAAATATGTCAAATAGAAATTTTAGCATGAAAATGCCGGATGGAACGTGTATTTGTAAACTTTATGCATTATTTTTGCAAAATGCGCTTTGAATAGGGCAAAATGATAGTTTTCTGCTAAAAACATCCTCCAGGAGTACGCTATTAAGAAATCGCACCCCAATCATACCATGTTCTTGTGCTGAAATTACGTTATTTTCTCGATCATCAATAAAAACATAATTTTGATCGGGTCCATAGTAATTATCAAGAACATTTTTGACATAGACAAAATATGTACAATGCGGTTTTCGTGTTGGAGCATGTTTGATTTGATTGGTTGAACAAATATATAAAAATTTTTGTATCAAATGTTTAAAATTATTTGTCATTAATGGATCTTGTAAAGCTGCGGTTAATTCGTCATACGTTGTCTCTGCAATACCATGATGCGCAACAAAAATAAGATCTGCACAATCAAAAATTTCTTGCTGCACATGCCTACAATAGTCAAACGATAAACGATCACGATTTGTCGCACAGCAAATTCGATATCCCTGCTTTTTCAATTTCATGATAAGTTCATGCATGCCATAAATTGGTTCTTGTGCTTCATTAAATAACCGTACAACTTCGGGCGTCACTGTGCATAAACTGTAATCGCCTTGTTTAGCATACTGCATCGCAATCATTATACCTACAACAAGTGGAGATCGCACTGGTTTGCCATATGAATCGTGAAAAAAAAAATTATATTTTTCTAGTTCCTGCAAAAGTTTACGCGCACCATTTTTATATTCATCTTTAATTGTATCAATAATAAATTCATGTGCATGTTTGTATGGTGTAATGAGTACCTCGTCTACATCAAAAATAATAGTCGTATTTTCTGGCAAATAAATGCAAAAAATTAATCGTGTAAAAAGAAATAATGAAAAAAATATTTTTTTTATAAACATGTTACCAATAGACATACATCATAAAAAGTGCCATACCCGCCATTAACAAATCCTCAAAAAGTGTCACATAGGTAAGTGGTACTTTCAATAAATCACCTAAACATGCGCACATAAGACGTTCCGATTGAAATATCATCGCATTAAGCACACCAATTACGCTGACGCTCATGAGAATAAATGTAATAAAACTTGTCAAAAACGGTACAAATGCAAATAAATATGCGATCCCAAGCGTAACTTCAATAAAAGGATACACATATCCATATGCAGGAATTAGTTTTGTTACCAAGTCATATTTTTCATATGCAGTTACAAACCCTTTTAGGTTAATAATTTTAAGCGCGCCAAAAGATAAAAAAAATGCCGCCATAAAATCCATTATCGCACCATACATACACCAACCAAACAATACTTGTCGCACAATGACAAAACCAATACATAGTGCAAACATAGAAAAAAGTGGTATCAAATCCTTAAATGTTATTTTATTTGAATGATTCATTGGTTACCTTCTTTTGAAAAACTAATTCTATTGAATTTCACCTTCAAGCTAACATAGGCTAATGACAATACAAAAGGATTAAAAAACATGAAACGCAATTTTTGCAAATTAATATCTATTTTTTTGGCAATAACAACACATAGTATTATGCAAGCCATCAACACAAGGCAAGAAGTATTTTCACATTCTTACATGTTTCCACGCCCAGCGTATGACCATCGACCAATGTTTTTATCACAATGGTCAAGCATTATTCACCATGAATGCGCAAATAGAGGTTTTCAATTAATTCCATTTTTTCAAAAATCAATTCCAATGAAAAAAACAGCTCGCTATTTTTTACCCAATCAAAAAAATGAACTATTAGTTTCTGGTGATAATAATCTTGATGAGCGTTGTTCTCGCGATATTCGCGCAGAATGGGTAAATTTACCATCTAACTTTAGTGGTATATTGAAAATTAAACCTGAGCAACAACAGTTTGGTTTTTCTGCTGTTTTTCATCAACATTTATCACAATGGTTTGAAACTGGAATTTTTAAAAACTGGTACATTAGCCTTCATATTCCGTTTGTTTCAGTTGAGAATAAACTAGGCTTAACGCAAGAGCGTGTAAAAAATCCAAATGAAACAGGAAATGGCCCACGTGATATTCTTGCTGCATTTACTCAAAAAGAATGGTGCTTTGGTAAACTTTATACAGATACAAAATCAAGAGAAAGTATAGGAGAGATTACACTAATTTTAGGAAGCAACCTGCATGATGATAATTTTCATTTTTATTATGAGACTATAATTGGATTTGCGACCGGTACAAAAAGTGACCCTGCATATCTTTTTAGTCCATTTGTTGGCAATGATACTCATTGGGAGTTTGGCGCTGCATTAGGAACTGAGTTTGCAATCAATAATTGTACACAAAAATATGAAATTAATTTTTTTATTGACCTTGCAACACGCTTTTTATTTCAAAACAAACAATTGCGAACATTTGATCTGAAAGGAAAAGATTGGAGTAGATTTTTACCTATGAATAAAAAATGCCCTGGTGCAAATAACCAAAATATACCAGGCGTGAACCTATTAACTCTTGAGGTACGATCAAAACCATTTAATATTTCTGATTTTTCAACCGGTTTTCGACTCTATACCGGAAACTTTCATGCAGAAATTGGTTATAACTTATGGGCACACACAAAAGAACGATTACGATTAGATGAAGAAATTCGAGAGGAATTTGGTATTGCAGGAACTGAATCACAAAAAACTGCAAGCTCAAGCACAATCGAACAACGAGTACAAACAGACACCGATCCTGTTGTTGTTAATGATGCAGAATTTGTAGCTATTACAAAATGTGACATTAATATTGATTCAGCACGAAGTGCACGTGCACAAAATCATAAAATATATGCAAGTGCAGGCGTGACACATATTGGCAATACATGTAATTGCATGTTTGGTTTTGGCGCATTTTATGATGTTCCACAAAAAAATAATCCGTTTAAACTATGGGGCATTTGGACAAAGGTAGGTGCGACATTTTAAAATATATCATACAACACTTGCATCTATTTTATTTACGATGTACGATTAATATCATTTAAAATAAAAAAGGAATTTTGTAATGAAGAAAATAATTTTGTTATTTGTTTTATTGCCATGCATACCACTTATTTCAGGTGAAAAATTTGACTCAAATAAAAGTGTAATTTTTGAAGAAAAATTATCACAACAACAAAAAAAAGAAAGTCGTGAACTTAAAAAAAAATTAACCTATAAAGCTTTCACTAATTTAGCACCACGCATAGAATTTAAAAAAATTAACAACTTAAAATCTACAGATAAAAAAATTATCCTTGATCGCACGTGTCGGATACTTAATCTTGATATTCCAATCAACAGCAATCAAAATTCAAAACAAATTTTCAAATTTATTGGACAAAATTTGAAAATTACTTCATCATACGATGCAAATATTATATATGCATTAATACATGAACTTGAGAAAAAAAGCTTAGAAAAAAATATTTTGCAAAAAAGTGATGAAATTAAAAATCTCAAACAAAAAATTGCAATGCTTGAACTGACTCTTATGCTCGAATCATCGAAGAATAAAAAAGTGGAATCACAACTATTAGAATTTAATAGATATACACTCTTTTTGAACAGTGAAGTAAAAAAATTAAGTCAAAATAACACTAACAATAACATGCAAAAAAAAGTATACCATTAATTACCAAACATAGTACGCATCACATCAACAGTATCAACTACATGCTTAATCGCCTGACCACTTTGCATTGCACTTTCAGCCTTGTCCATCATTTTATTCATACGATTGAGTGTTAAACGTGATTCTTTTCGTAATTCTTTCCATTCAAGATATTCTTGATAGGCAAAATATCCACCAACAAACGTAATTGTGGTCACAATAATTGTTAATATTATTTTAAATAATGTATTCATAATCATTTTTCAATTTAATCTGCACCATACGTCAATGCTTCATATTCAACAACAATACCGTTAATATTGCCAAGTCCTGTATGTATATCAAATGCATCGACTTTACCTGAACCAATTGACTGCATAATCACCGATAAGCGTAAATCCGCACCAGTTACATTTCCAGAAAGTTTATATGTACCACTACCACTTACTGACGGAACAAAAATAGTAATTACTATACCACCACCTGACCATGCAGTATTTGGATTAACCAACACATCATTAATGCGAACCGCTTCCTTTGTATCATTCAAAATTTTTACCATTGAAGCAGTATCAACTACAACTTTATTTCCATTGTGATCTGCATTAACATGTCTACCTACAGAAAACATTAACATCATTCCGCCAAGAATGATTGCCATATATACAACTAAACGCTTCATCACTACACTCCTTTTTATTTTGTATATCTACTCATCTCTAGGGTAACAGAGAATAATCGACAAACACAACGGTTTAATTTCAATTTGAAAGCAAGGGATGTAAGTTAAGCCTAAAATACAAACTATTACTTTAAAAAATACAAATTAATGAAGAGCTTGAAAAGATAAGTTTTTTTTTACAAATAGGATTTTTCGGCAAGACATATACGGTAAAAGACTTTTCAATTAATACAGAAGGTAAAATTTCAGTTGATAAACTTGTAGATTGGATAGATAATAACAACATAGAGGAGGCCAAACAAGGTTACAAACTTATAATTAATGGAAATTTAGTATTTGAGACAACGCTTGAGATACCTTTTAAAGCATGGGTATATCCTCCTGAAGGTAGAATGTTTTTAATTCCATTGAAAAAAGAAGATATTTTGTAGCATTAAGCGTATAGACTGTCTATAAATAATCAGTAAATTCTTTACAGTTTGCTAGAAATAGAGCAAAAAAGACACTAAAACATCTAAAACAAAAACTTTACGAAAATGTACAAACGGGACCAAATGGTCCCGTTTGTTGTGTGCAATATTTAGCACAATATTTTTTTTCAAATATGTTTTGTTTAAAACATTTGTTTTTAGTACATTCCCGGCATTCCGCCCATTGGAGGGCCAGCTGGCATTGCATCTTTATTTTTTTCAGGAATATTATAAATTGCAGCTTCAGTAGTTAATAATAACCCTGCAATTGATGCTGCATGTTGAATTGCAGAACGCGTAACTTTTGCAGGATCAATGATACCTTCAACAATCATGTCAACGTATGTACCAACACGTGCATTAAAGCCAATAGTTCCAGATTCATCTTTTACTTTATTGACAATAACTGACGCTTCATATCCCGCATTTGAAACAATAACACGAAGTGGCTCTTCCAAAGCTCTGCGAACAATTTGCACACCAAGCTGCTCATCACCTTCTGCATCAATACCTTCAAGTGCATTTTGTGCACGAATAAGTGCAATACCACCACCTGCAACAATTCCTTCTTCAACTGCTGCACGAGTTGCATGTAATGCATCTTCAATACGATCTTTTTTCTCTTTCATCTCAGATTCAGTTGCTGCACCAACTTTGATTACTGCAACACCACCAGCTAATTTTGCAAGACGTTCTTGCATTTTTTCTTTATCATAATCAGATGTTGCGTTTTGAATTTGCACTTTAATCTGTTGTACGCGCGCATTAATTATATCTTGAGATCCTTGTCCTTCAATGATAGTACAATCATCTTTAGTTATGACTATTTTTTTTGCAGTACCAAGATCAGACAATTGCGCATTTTCAAGTTTTAATCCAACGTCTTCAGAAATTACTTTTGCAGAAGTTAATACCGCAATATCCTCAAGCATTGCCACACGACGGTCACCAAAACCTGGCGATTTAACTGCAGCAACTTGCAACGTTCCACGTAATTTATTTACCACTAATGTCGCAAGCGCTTCACCCTCAACATCTTCAGCTATAATTACAAGTGAACGACCATCTTTTGCAACATTTTCAAGCACAGAAAGTAATGATTTCATACTTGAAACTTTTTTGTCGTATAGCAAAATATAAGGATTATCAAAAACCGTTTCCATCTTTTCTGAATTAGTTACAAAATATGGAGACAAATACCCACGATCAAATTGCATACCTTCAACAACATCAAGCTCATCTTGCATGCCTTTTGCTTCTTCAACAGTAATAACACCATCACGACCAACACGCTCCATTGCCTCTGCAATTAATTTTCCAATGGTTTCATCTGAATTGGCTGAAATTGTTGCAACTTGCTCAATTTCTTTTTTGTCAGAAACTTGTTTTGCCGCTATTCTAATCTCCTCAACAACAACTTTGACTGCCTTGTCAATCCCACGTTTTAATTCCATTGGATTTGCACCAGCAGTTACAAATTTATTTCCCTCTCTAAAGATACCTTGCGCCAAAACTGTTGCAGTAGTTGTACCATCTCCAGCAACATCTGCTGTTTTTGATGCAACTTCGCGCACCATTTGTGCACCCATATTTTCTAATCTGTCCTCAAGTGTAATTTCTTTAGCAACCGTCACACCATCTTTAGTAATTGAAGGCGCACCAAAAGAACGTTCAAACGCAACATTACGTCCCTTTGGTCCCAATGTAACTTTTACTGCATCTGCTAATGTATCAACACCTTTACGAATTTTTTCGCGAGCATCAATACCAAATAATATTTTTTTTGATGACATAATTCAAACTCCTACTGCTGAATAAACCCTAAAATTTCTTCTTCACGAATAATTAAATGATTATCATCCATTTCAGTTCCTGAAAATTTACCAAAATAGACTTTATCACCAACTTTTACTGATGGTGCAATACGCGTACCATTAGCATCAACCTTGCCCGAGCCTATTGCAACAACACATCCTGTTTGCGCTTTTTCTTTTGCATTTTCAGGAATAATAATACCTGAAGCAGTTGTTTCTTCATGCTCTGTAAGCTTGACTAAAACACGATCACCGTTTGGACGAAATTTTTCAACCATCTGTACTCCTTTATGTAAGGTAAAAATTAAAAAATTACTAATAGAAACTGGATGACAACAATCATATCCAGTAGTATACTGTACACATAATAATACTTAAAATTAGTATAAAGTAAAATAAACAAAAATCAAATTTTTATTTGATACAGACAGACTCAGATTTCCTACTGTATTATAATTACATTCTTACCACAAAACCCCTTTTTGAAACAACTATTTGTATTTTTTATTTTCATTGTTTTTTTAAAGAAAAAATATTTTATTTGAGTTTAACTAACTCAGATGTTAAAACATGATTTTTTTTATTATACTGTCAATGTAGTCAAAAAAAAGGAACCCTATGGCACGAATATTCCCCTCACTTATCTCTGCAAATTTACTTAATTTAGAACAAGAAATAAAAACATTAGAACCTTATGTTGACGGATTTCATATCGATATAATGGATAATCACTTTGTGCCTAATCTAACTTGGGGACCAGATATTGCCAATGCTATTGCGCACGTAACAAATAAACAATTATGGGTCCACTTAATGGTTGAAAATCCATTGAGCATAATTAAAAAATTAATTCTTAAAAAAAACAGTATGCTAACATTTCATTTTGAATCAAAAAGAGAAATTAAAAAAATAACCACAAGTATAATTGAAAAAAACTGGCTACCTGGAATTGCAATTAAGCCCAAAACTGACCCAAAACAAATAAATCAATTCTTGCAATACATAGATCACATTCTGCCAATGTCAGTTGAACCTGGATTTTCTGGACAACAGTTTTTATCAAAAACAATTGATGTTATCAAAGAAATTACTCGCTATAAAAAAGAAAATAATCTTTCTTTTAAAATCGTCGGTGATGGTGGAATTAACGCACAAAATATTAAGACACTATATAATCTTGGCATCAAAGATTTTGCAATTGCATCCGCTATTTTTTCTCATGATGATCCTGTACAGGCGATACGTGAATTGAAGCAAGAACTATAACATTTAACACTTAAGTTAGCTCAATAAAAAAAGCATGTCGCCATAGTCAAGAATGACATATTATTTAGACTCAATTTTTTTTGGTTTTTTCTCTTCTGCTTTTTGACCTTCATCAACTTGTTTTTCTTGTTGCGTTTTTTTCATAACATTTTCCAAAAATTTTAACTGATCAACCGCACTCTTAATTGCTTTCTTTTTTGGAAACTCACGTTTTCTCTTTTGATAATCACGATATATTTTCATAATCAATTTATACAAAAAAACATATGTTGCAAGAGAAATCGTAACTTGCGCCCATTTATTTTCAAGAAAACTTAACGGTGCATACTCTCCAACTTTAAACGTAGTAACATCAGTTTTATCAACCAAGTATCTCATTGGAGCATCAAAAACCCTTCCAATCAAACAAAGAGAATTGCCTTCTTCTGAACAAAAAGATGATTGTGTTGCAAAAACTAAAGAACTAACACACAATATACGAACTAAAGTCTGTTTCATATAACTGATTCCTTACACATCTAATGAGTATATCCAAAAATTAAATTCTCCATCAGTATACTTATATACACAAAAAAAGCGAGGAAAAATCCTCGCTTTCATATTTTTATTTCAAGTATCTATTTTAAAGAAACTTATGCATTTGCAGGAGAAGCAATATCAGTCGCATCTTCTTCAGAATCTTTCTCTGCTTGCTCAGCCTTCATTTCTTCTTCAATTTGCATCAACGCTTTGAATAATTCTTTCTCAAATTGTTTTTTATTTGTTGCTTCTTTTGAATCAACATATTTTTTATACGCAATAGCTATTGAAGTAACCACTGTTGCCCAAACAACAATATTTGTAATATTATTATCAAATTTTGCTCTAAAACTACCTTCTTCAGCACCCAATGAAATTAATTTAGCAGGACCACCCAAAACAAATCCTACCGCTAAAAACGGTGCTAATGCAATATTTTTCACAGTATCTACAAAACCACCACCATCTTCATCAGTACTATCTTCTGACTTGATAGGATTACCATTTTCATCAACTTTCTGATCAAGACTTACAACTTTGTCTTTATCATTTTCACTCGCAATTAATGACGCACCTGAGATTGACAACAACATTGCAAGTGACAAAAATAATGCACTAAACTTTTTCATAAAATACCCCTCACGGTAAAATGTAATATGTATAACATGATTGTTAGAATTATAACTATTTACGTACAAGATTAATATTTTTTTTTATAATGTCAACAAAAATGCGTAAAATTGTTTGAAAAGAATAATAATCTTGTTTTATTTTTAAACTAATTTAAAAAAATTAAGTGTAATTAATGTAAGTTTAAAAAAAAATATGTACCATTTCTAAATTAATTTAATTTTTTTCTTGAGTCAGATCTGACTACTTTTTTCTTTATCTAGCCAACCTAAATGTTAGGCGCTATAAAAGACCCTGTCTCGCCATAGCCTTTGGCGACGGCGGATGGCCTGCCCGTCTACGTTACACTACGCCGGATCACGACCAGGCGTCTGCGTGCGGCGAAGCATTTATGCGTAGACGTAAGCTCAAAGAGCGAAGACTGGTACGCCCGGAAGGATTGCTTGTACGCGTGAAAAAAATTACACGCTACTCGCTATTTTGAACCCCATGACCGGCATAGCTTCTTGACGCGCCGAAGCTTTATGCGAAGGCGGTTAGCGACGACGGTTCGATCGGGTTCTCGTACTACAATCAACTTTATATATTAAGAAATACTTACAAACAACAAACTGATTGGTACGCCCGGAAGGACTCGAACCCTCGACCTACGGATTAGAAGTCCGTCGCTCTATCCTGCTGAGCTACGGGCGCATATTTATGTACTTTATAATATCGCAATTAAAAACAAAAGAAAAGTTTGAACTTAGAAAATTAAAAAACTATCATATTATTTTGTACCCGGAAGGATTGCTTGCACACTCGTAAACTCGCTACGCGCTATTTGCACGTACGTATGAAAAAATTTAATACTACGCGCTACTTTGAACCCCCTTGACCGGCATAACCTTCGGTCTACAAATGGGGAGCTTGTTAGCCGAAGCTTTATGCGAAGGCTGATCGCTCTACCTGTCAGCCGTAGTTTTTTGAACGAAGGCTGATCCAACTGAGCTTACGCCTTCGCGGGACGCTACGGCGCACACAGACGGGCGCATATTTATGTACTTTATAATATCGCAATTAAAAACAAAAGAAAAGTTTGAACTTAGAAAATTAAAAAACTATCAATAGATTAATCGAAAAAAAATATTTGTAAACAAAAAAGGCCTGCAATTTGCAGACCTTTCTAATTTCATTTTAATAAATGACGTTATGTAGTTTGTTCATCTTTTTTATTTTTCTTGTTTTGATAGTACTGACACATCCACGAACTAAACTTATACGTCGTATACAATCCACCTGCAATTAGAGCTGTGTAGAAAATTACTTTATTGGCAAATGCCGCATCTTTTTGAAGTGTTATTTGCCAATCGCTACTTTCTATACCATGGATTCTCGATGAAGCTTGATTCATAAAATCTCGAGAGGGTTTATCAAGAATATTTCTGCTATTTATTCTCCCCCATCCAAGGCCAGATTCAGACCAGTTTTGATATAAATCATTATTTTTCAACATATTCTTTATTTTTTCAAACGAAAAAAATTCTGTACGTATATTCTCAACTGTTGATTGTGGTAAATGATTTTTATTTTCATTTATCCATTTAATAAACTCTAAAATACTTTTTTTAAGAACTTTCTCTTCATTGAATTTTATGCAACCAGTAGTTATGTTCCAACAAAAATTTGACGTAATTGCAGTGTATCCCAAAATAGATGTTGGAACGAGCCATTTTGCAAATTCTTTTGTACGATTCCAAGCAACACTTTTTTCATTTTTTGTTTCTTTTTGCTTATCTCCAGCACTCATCGGCGCACCAGCAAGGAATAATCCGGCAAAAATTGCCAAAAACATTGATCTGTTCATTGTTTTCATCTTTTTTCTCCATCTAAATATTATAAATATACTCTTTTACAATAATAAGAATACCAGGGGAGGGGCAAATGTCAAATGGAAATCCTACTTGTCATTTTGCTTGTCAGAAGTAAACATTGAACGAAATTCATCTGCTATATCAGTTAGCACTTAGGCTGTCATAGTTCAAAAACCTTTTAAGGTTATTATGTCGTCCCGGACTCCGGTCCGGGACGACATATAATTTTTTGGCAACTTAGATGATAAGCGCTATAATTGCATTATACACATCTTCACGCAAGGAACAGATACTGAAACAAGTTCAGGATGACAAAATAAAATTTTTTATTAATTTTTATCTTGTAAACTAAATTGGCTCTTGTTAAAACGACTGAGCAAAAAGTATTTTATTTGCAAACAAAAAAAGGCCTGCAATTTGCAGACCTTTTTTATTTTATTGTTTTACGAACTGTACTGTTTATAAGTTGTAAATTGCTTGACTAAAATTCCAAATGGTAGCAAGTCCGAAACCGATTGTTCCTGCAGCAAATGCAAATCCTGGTATTGCTGGTAAAAAAACTGCACAATAAACATCGGCGGGATATTCTGGATCACCTGATTTTATTCTTGCTCTGTGATTTGATTGACCTATAAAGCTTCCCTTGCCATTTTTAAGACTTTCAAATTCATTAATTTCGTTTACGGATTGTTTTAAAAACAAATTTGCTCCAACACCACAAACAAATGTTGCAAAAGCACATTTTATGCTTTTTTTAAAGTAATGCCCGGCTGTTTTTGTTTTTTCTTTGTCACCACTTGCATTCATCGATGAGCCTGCAAGCATTAATCCAGTAAAAATTACCAAAAACATTGATCTGTTCATTGTTTTCATCTTTTTTCTCCATCTAAATATTATAAATATACTCTTTTACAATAATAAGAATATCATGGGGAGAGCAAATGTCAAATGGAAATTCTACTTGTCGTTTTGCTGACCAGATGCGAACATTGAGCGAAATTCATCTGCAATAACATTTAACTTGTCAATGAGTTTGTCTGAGATATCCTGCGAATCATTAATTGCATTATACACATCTTCATGCACTGATTTTATGTAACTTACGCATTTAGTTGCAAATAACCGCACATCTTTCATTGCAATATCATCAAGAAATGCTTCTTTTAATAAAAACAACATTAATGCTTGATCGACAAATGAATAGGTTACATATTGATCTTGTTTTAAAAGTTCAACTGCACGTTTTCCACGTTCAAGTTGTCGCTGCGAAACTTCATCAAGCTCTGCACCAAACTGTGCAAAGTCTAATAGTTCATGGTATTGTGCTAATTCCAATCGCAATGCTTTTGTCATCTTTTTAACCGCTTTTGTTTGCGCTGATCCTCCAACACGCGATACAGAAAGTTCTGCATTAATTGCCGGTCGAATGCCTTGATTGAACAATTTTGTATCTAAAAATATTTGTCCATCAGTGATAGAAATTAAATTTGTTGGAATATAAGCGGTAATATCATCACCCTGAATTTGTACAATTGGCAGCGCTGTTATTGAACCACCTTTTGCTAATTTACCTGCACGTTCAAGTAATCTAGAGTGTAAATAAAATACATCACCCGGATATGCTTCACGACCAGGTGCACGACGCAATAATAACGACATTTCACGAAATGCAATTGCATGATTAGAAAGATCATCATAAATAATTAATACATCTTTACCTTGGTCTCTGAAATATTCAGCAATTACGCAACCAACATATGGCGCTAAATATCGATTTAAAACTGATTCGGCAGATTCAGCCGAAACTATAATGCTATATTCTAACGCGCCATTTTCTTTTAATAATTGCACAAATCGTGCTAAACTTGCCTGTCGTTGACCAATAGAGACATAAACACAAATAACATCTTTTCCTTTTTGATGTAAAATAGTATCTGTCGCAATTGCAGATTTACCTGTTGCACGATTACCAATAATTAATTCACGTTGCCCTTTTCCAATTGGCACTAATGAATCAATTGCCAAAATACCAGTTTCTAATGATTCATTAACTGGAGACCTATCAACTATTCCTGGAACATCAGCCTCAATTGGGCGACGTTCATCAACTTCAATATCGCCAAGTGCATCAATTAATTGTCCTTGTGCATTTACTACTCTACCTAACAATTGCTTAGAAAGTGGAATTTTAAAAACATTATCGGTACGTTTTGCAACTTCTAACTCAGCAACTGAAATTGTATTATCAAGTAAAAAAACCGAAACTGCATCTTGAGAAAGTTCTAGCACTATACCTTTGTTTCCACCCTCAAATTCTATCAATTCACCAAACATTGCATCATCAAGCCCATGAACTGTGCAAATATTATCACCAATTTGTACCACAACCCCTGTTTGAGAAAATGTAGTTTGCTCGACACCGGTGAGTGATTTTTCAAAAAGAGAAATAAGATCAACGTTTTTCATGGTTTATAATCCTTAGTTTTTTAAAGTAGCGACACATTACGTAATTGATTTTGCACAGAATGATCCCATACAAATTGATCACTTTCAATACGAACTCCCGCTATCAGTGATGATGAGACAACATGACGAGAAATAACTTGTTTTTTTGTTTTATTTGCAACAAATTTCTCAATTGCTACAATATCATCCTGCGTTACTTCGCATGATGTATAAATAGTGATAACACATACTTCAATATACTTATAATACAAATCAACAATTGAAGATAGAACATGCGCAAACAATCCAAACCGTCCATGCACAATCAACAGACGTGCAAGATGTTTACACGCATCTGGCAATGAATAATATTCTAACATTTTTTTTACACATTCCATTTTATCTTCAATCTCAAGTGTTGGAGCATCTACAATTTGTAACAAATATAATTTTTTTTGTAGATCACTTGCAGCTTTCAAAATAGCATCATATTCTTTTTTTTGTAATTTTTTTTCATTCACACGCAAAAAAGCCTGTGCATATTTTGTAGCCAAAACTATTGATTGGCCACCACTATTCATCAGGAGCTTTCTTTCATAAACATAAGAATAGTATCAATATATTTTTTTTGTTCATCTATATCTTTAAATCGACTTTGTAATTCTTTTTGTGAATCAATAATTGCATCGCGAGCTACCTCTTTTTGTAATTTCAATAAAGCTTTACTATTTTCTTGAGCGACTCGATCTACTTCTAATTTTCTAATTACACGCTTTTTTTCTTCAGATCTCGCATGAACAGTACTATTAATTGAGGCCGACCAAAGCAATATTTTTTCATGTAATTCTTGCGTAACTTTTTCATCACGCAAAATAGACTCATCAAGCTCAGTATAATCAGCCTCAAGAATGGATTGTTTGCTTAGCAACTCCTCATCTTGCGCATCAGCTTCTTGCAATTGCAAATAAACAGTTGGCAAGACATACTTCCAAAATCCATATACAAACAACGCCCCCAAAGAAAAAAAATTAATTAAGCGAAAACATATATCAACATAATAATTCATATTATTTACCCACAATGGTTTTTACAAGAGCGTCTTTAGCGTTGCCAACAAGTTCTTTTTTATCAACGTCAATTTCTAATACAGAAACATCTGGCGCAATGCCTTTAAAAACGTATAAATCATGGCGAGAAAGATCTGGACCTTTTGTTGCAAAATAATATCTCACGCGCTCCCACAAATGTTGACGCGAACGTTTTGCCCCATCTATATCTTCTTGCAATTGGGCAATAGTTGTTTCTACAAGCTCTCGATGATCATCATGTTTTTTAATTAATGCAAGAACTGGAACAAGCAATAATTTTTTAATCATAATATATGCAATACCAAAATTAATGGCCTGCACAAGAAGCGTCATGTTAACTTCCATTGGGTTTTACCTCTTTTTATTATCCTAACGAGGTACCAATCCAAATTAACGCACCCGCAATTAACAGACAATAAATCGCAGAAGTTTCTACCAAACCCATTGCCAAAAACATTGCAGTACGAACTTTATTTGCACTTTCTGGATATTTACCAATACTTTCACATGCCTTCATTCCAACAAGCCCTTGTCCAAGTGCAGGCCCAAAACTACCCAACCCCATTGCGATTGCTGCACCTAAAAATGCTGCCGCTTGCGCCCAAAATACGCCTTCCATAAAATATCCTTTCGACAAATATAATATTTTAATTTCAAGTTTAGTCTACATTAAAATAACAATTTTTAACAAGGGGTAAAACCCAAACTTTCGGTGATAAAAGAAAAATAGTATACTAAACATACTACTTACCTTTTTTATTTATTTTTTTGATATGAAATTTGAGATTAATATGAAACGTATAACACAATTAAAAAAGCTACTGTGCACTGCACTACTCTTTGCTGCATACAACAATTACATCGCTATCAAAACAGGTCTATATTCTGACGAAACCGGTGATTACATTGACTGGGAAGAGCAGATTAAACAATTAGGGGAATTGACCCCTGAAGATATTGAAAGTCTTCTTGATTTGACTGACGTAGATTTTGGCGATGAATTTGATTTTGATGGAATTCCAATTGCAGAAACATTTGCCCCGCCAATGAAAGATTTTGATCCTGAAGTCATCGGACCGATTATCGCAGAACTTGATCCACTTGGAATTTTAGAGAAAGATTTTTATCTACATACAAACCCTCTTGCTAAGCGAAGCGAACTTGATCAACCACTTTTTGAACAACGCCCACAATTCAGCTGTTATGACAATTCATTAACATTCCATTTGTTTGGTCGCAAAGCAAAAGAGTATGACTTTACTGCAAAAAGTGTACGTGCAAATCAAAAAAGAGATCGAATCAGTTCATATCTTGCACTTGAAGAAGAAACGCTCATTGGAAGACTACAAAGTTCTGTTGATATCATTAAAGATTTAATAGAAAACGATGAGTTCTTCCTTGATATTGATCGCGTTTTTGGACTTTTTAGAAACACGCGTATTGAAATGCGGCATGTTGGTCTCATGGGTGATTATTATCGCAACTTTTCAAATTGGCGCTTTCATGTAATGACACCATTTTATTATTTAGAGCGTAACTTCTTTTTAACCGAAAAGGAACAAATTGAAATTGAAAAAGAATTTGGCACAACTACAAAAGCAGAACAAAAAGAATTCCGCAAAGCGCATGCAATTAGTGATAAATTAGGTTTTGGTGATACGCGCATTGAAATTGACACACCAATATACTGCGGAGAATGCGCACTAATGCAAGGTGGATTTCAATTCACCGTTCCAACCGCATTCACCGTTGCTAAAAACTTTGCCGGTTCCTCGTTTGAACAAAAATCAACTCTTCCTGTTATAAACTTTGAAGAAATTTTTGATCTTGCATGTGATCCAAACAATGAAGCAAATGCAAAAAAATTATCTTCTATTCTCTCAGAACTTGCGCTTGATGCATCTGATCGTTTAGCTGCAAACTTAATCGACACAAAATTAGGTAATGATGGACATGTTGGTTTCGGTGCATTTATTCGAGGTAGAGGAACAGTGCATTGGTTATTGCCATTTGCTTGGGTAGAACAACTTATATTTACCAATCGTATATCGCTTGAATATTTAACTCCTGCATATGAAAGACGCTCGTTTATAGTCAAAATAAATGAAGAAAAACTTAATGCAATTGATTTTGATCAACTTGCAATGGACGACGCGGAAAGTGCATTACAATTGGTGGAAGAATTGTTAATCAAACGTATTTTCTTGCGCGGGTTTGACACATTGGTCCAACCGGGAATTATTTTTAGATATTTAAGTAAAATGACATACGAAGGTGACAAATGGAATTTTGGTCTTGGTACCGATTTTTATTTTCAATCAAAAGAACACTTTATTTCAATCGATGTTGCAGAAAGTATAAAACGAAATCTCGATATTGAAAAAACAAAAAATGCATCTATCTGGCAAGCAAAATTACATGCTCGTCTTATGAGAAATTTATATTGTAATTGTTATGATGCAAAAGTGTGGTTAGGCGTTGACGGTAATATTGGACAAAAAGGTCTTGCTAATGATTTTGGAATTTCTATAGGATTTGATTGGTCGTTCTAGTAACGTTTCAAGGTCCCCATAGAAATTTGTAAATTTTCATGGGATTTAAATATATATGTGTTACACAATTATTAAAACTACAATAAAAAAGGGTTTATTATGAGCAAACAACCAGTACGTATGCTACTCAGTTGCATATTACTATTTTCAATACATACGATGTATACAGAAAGTGATGATTTTCAAGATAATGAAATAAAATACAACAATCCAAAAATAGTTGAAGCCAGTCTTTTGTTTCATAGACTACTTAAAAAATGGATGTTCGGAATACCAAAAATGCCATTTCTGTTTCGTAATAAGAAATATTCACTTGAGACGCTCAAATCATACGAAGAATCTTTAACTATTATTACCAAAAAAGAGCTTCGTGAGTATAGCAATCTTCTTTCGGATGTAAAACAAAAATTTATAAGAAAGGTAATTCCATTTGTTGAACTTTCACGTGAGTTTGCAAAAACATTATATCCACGCATTGAAAAATATTGCATACAAAAAAATAAAGATAATAGTTTTTTGATGCAATGGATTCGCTCAGAGAGAGAAATTTCACAACAACTTTTTTTAAAATACGTACAATCATTTTCTGATTTGTATGTATTGTGCATAGACTTAGAAAGTGTACTGTATGATATTGTAAATAATAACCCAGAGGCACTCCATCAGTTTGAAATGCGCATGAAAAAAATAAAAAAATTTAAAACATTGATACTTGAAAAATTAGAAAATCTAACAGAAGAAGAACAAATAATACTCAACAAAAAATCACTTGTTGCCCACTTTAAAGAACATGAAACTCACCTATTTTCACTTGAAGAAATTACAAACAATCAGATAGAATTAATTATTTCAAGAGCAATTAATAATTATTATGAACAATCAACAATATGAAACTCTCACCGGCTCAGTTGAACGAGTCGTATTTTGTAACCAAGAAAATGGATTTGTTATCTTTAAAATTCAACATCGTGGTAATGATATTATTACTGCCAAAGGATATATACCCACACTTAAGGACGGTCAAGATGTTATTTTGCGTGGCTCGTGGGACTTTCATCCTAAATTTGGTAAACAATTTATTGTTGATAATTGTACACAACAAGTTCCAACATCCATTATTGGTCTAAAAAAATATTTAGCCTCAGGAATGATCAAAGGAATTGGGCCTGTATATGCAGAAAAACTAGTAAAGAAATTTGGCGAAAAAGTTTTAGACATTATTGAACATACTCCTGAGAAACTACAACTAGTTGAAGGTATTGGCCCTGGACGTGCAAAAAAAATAACAACTGCTTGGCAAGAACAAAAAGAAATTTCTCATATTATGGTGTTTTTGCAGGACAAAGGAATATCGCCAGTTTACGCTGCAAAAATATATAAAACATACGGTAATGATGCGATAAACATAATTTTGGAAAATCCTTATAAATTGGCAGAAGATATTTGGGGTGTTGGATTCAAAACTGCAGATCAAGTCGCACAAAACATTGGTATTGCACCACAATCAGTCAAACGAATTACTGCAGGTATTTTACACGTCATTGCACAAAACACAAATAATGGTCATTTATATTGTGAGCTTGAATCATTAAAAACAGCAGTGTATGAAGTATTGGAATTAGAAAAAGATAAAATCTCTTCAATAATAAAAACTGCTTTTCATGATTTATATGAACGAGAAAAAATAAAACTTATTTCAAAAGACAGTATTCACTATATTACATTATCTCAATTTTATTTTTCTGAAAAAAACATTGCGCAAAAATTAGAAACACTTTTAAAATATTCATCACGTTGTTCATTTGATATACAAAAAATATATCAAGAACTACGCACACAAACTGGCCCAATTCAACTACATGAAAAACAACAAGAAGGTATTATCACAGCGTTGCAAAAAAAAGTAGCGGTCATTACTGGTGGACCAGGAACAGGAAAAACCACACTTATCAAAAAATTAATTACTATTCTTGATCAAAATAAAGTTACCTACAAACTTACAGCGCCAACAGGACGTGCAGCAAAACGCATGACAGAATCAACGTCAAAACCCGCAACAACAATTCATAGGTTATTAGAATTTGACCCATCAACAATGCGATTTACTAAAAATGAACAATCTGCATTAGCACTTGATTTTTTAATTATTGATGAAGCATCTATGATTGATGTATTTTTGGCTAACTCAATTTTGAAAAGCTTACCCGAACATGCACATCTTATTTTAATTGGTGATATTGATCAACTTCCATCCGTCGGGGCCGGAAATGTTCTTGGTGATATTATTGCAAGTAAAAAAATTCCATGTATCAGATTACAAACAATTTTCAGGCAATCACAAGACAGTATGATAATTATCAATGCACATCGAATTAATAATGGCGACTTTCCAACAACACGAATTGAAAACGCAAAACGTGATTTTATTTTTATCAAAGAAGATGATCCTGCAAATGTGATGCACCATATTACTGATATTTACAAAAAAGCTTTACCTCGATTTAAAATATCAACCAATAATATGATGATACTTTCTCCTATGCATAGAGGCGCAGCCGGAACACAAAATATTAATCATTATGTTCAGCAATTACTAAATGGTGACACTAACAAACCATCTATATCTTTTGGTGGCGCAACCTATCGCATTGATGATCGTATTATGCAATTACGTAATAATTATGATAAAAAAGTTTTTAACGGCGATACGGGAATTATCCAAGAAATAAATCATGAAGATAAAGAAATTTCAATAAATTTTGAAGGTAAACTTATTACTTATTTACTGAGCGAACTGCATGAAATAACACTTGCATACGCCATTTCAATTCACAAAAGCCAAGGATCTGAGTACCAGGCCGTTATTGTTCCAGTTTTTACGCAACACTATATGTTATTACAACGTAATTTATTATATACAGCAATTACTCGTGCAAAAAAACTATGTATCTTTATTGGACAAACACGCGCAATCGCAATGGCTATTACAAACAATAAAGGCAATGAGCGTATTACTTTTTTGACTGATTATTTGACGAGTAATTTATCTGCTCGATAAGATTGCGTAATATTCTGAAATTGGTATGCTATCTTCATGAAGCATAAAAAAAAAAATTTACCCTTATTTTTATCTTTTGGTATCGTATCCTTTTGCAATGGCATGGTGCACAAACAGGTAACTGAATATGCAACTGACACATCCAAACGATATGACATTGATTATAACGTTTCTGGCTATGTAAAATTTGAGTCATATGTCGATTCGCGACAAGTTATCGGGGTAGCCACTGATCAGTCTCTATTATTTCCTGAGCGAGAAGATCTTGATCCGCGTGGCATTGATAAAAACGGCAACGGACAAACACAGATAGTTGCATTAGAAAGTCGTGTTCGTGGCGATATTATTGGACCGAAAGTTTGTGGGGCGCATTCGCATGCAACAATTGAAGGTGATTTTTTTAGTAATAGTGAAGAAATTAGTCTTGAGGCTGATATACGTATTGATAATTTACTTCGTTTGCGTCACGCGTTTCTAGAACTTGACTGGGAAAAAGTCACACTTACATTTGGCCAAACGTGGCATCCCGTATTTATACTCGATTGTTACGCCGATACTGTTTCATTTAATAGTGGCGGTCCATTTGATAGCTTTGCACGCATGCCACAATTTCGATTTACCTATCATCTTCCTAATGTTGATTTGATTGCATCAGCTGCATCGCATGTTACCGGGTTTTTTAATAATGGACCAATTGGATTTTCTGAAGATTACCTACGAAATGCGCTAATGCCAACATTGCACGGACAAATTCGTGCACATACAGAACATCATTTTTTTGGCACCGGGTATGATGTTAAACGCATTCGCCCTAGATTAAAAGGTAATCCTGTCGGTATTGAAGGTGATGTTTTTGCGACATCAGAAAGCTTAGTTTGTCATGCATTTTTGGCCTACTATGCATACAATGAACACCCAATAAAAATAGCTACAAAATTTATCTATGCGCAAAATGGCGTTGACTTTGGTATGATTGGCGGATATGCAGTACACAAAACGGATCCTAATACTGACAGACGTCAATATACAAACATCAGTACCACAAATATATGGATTGATATGGCTTTTACTGCATACAGTTGTTTTGAGCCTGGACTTTTTTTTGGATACACAAAAAATCTGGGAACGGGCAAAACTGTAGAAACTGGCATTACACGAAATAGATTTGGATTAGGAGTAGATATTGATCAAATGTTTCGCATTGCACCTCGATGTCGATGGAACTACAAAAACATTACATTTGCTGCAGAACTTGAATATACGCGCGCTGCATTTGGCACATTAACTAATCAAGGAAGTAAGGCAAAAATAAAAAATAGTTCTTGGGTTGGCAATACGCGCGCATTATTTGCAACGTTTTATTTTTTCTAAAAAACAACTTTTTCTCCCGAAGAAATAAAGAATGCCTCTTGTTTTTTAAATGATACTGCTTCTCTCACATCACGATTTACCAACTGAATAGTCCAGGAATCAATTGAATTTGTAGCAGTAACTATTGCAAATGCATCATAAAAAAATTCATACAAAATACGATGTGCACTAATTGGAGAAGAAAATACTGACCATGCAATGATATCATCAACATTGTCCATACGAACAAGACCTTTAGTTTTTCGATATGACTTAAATCTATCTTCTGCCAAAATAAACGCGTTTGTATTTACCGTAAATTCGTTTTGTGGTTTATCTTCAAAAATATCGTCCAATTTAAACAAATAAACTTTTTCTTTTGTTTGGCTTGCCAAAAATGCATTAACTTCTTCATTTTGACCAATTTTATCATCAATAAAACCAGAAACGTGAATTACATTTGTTTGCGCATTAGAGGTCTGAGTCAAATATAATGCAATTGGCAGAGTTCCAAAAAAACGCGTTACAAGTGTATTGAAAGGTATTCTTTCACTAAAAAGCGTTTCAGCTTTGCCTTGTAATTCATCTGAAAGTGTTTCATCATGCCATTGTTGTTTATCTTCATGATATCCTCGCACATATATAACTTTTTCAAAATTACGATCCATTAACATTAGCATTATTGTTAATGTTTCAAGCGAATATGCAGATCGATCAATTGCATTACCATTAAAAATAAAAGTATAATCAGGGGCAATATGAAGCGTTTCATCGATAATATTTTGTTCTTTCAAAAATTTAATCGTTCGCGCAAATGAATGAAATGCACCTTGCAAGTCACCCCATATAATATATTTTTCTCCTGATGATGGTTCAATTTTTTGCACAAATCGACCAGTCAATCCTTGAGACTCTCTGTATTCAGTAACACGCTCAAGTAATGTAGAAAATTGTTTTACTGACCAATAAGGAGTATATAATCCTAACCATTCAAACCATCGAGAAAAAAAACCTTGGGAAATTGATCTAAAATAACCCCTAAAATCAGGAAATGCCCAATCTGTATTGTCACTATCCGGGTACTCTTCAAATTGTTGTGCATAATCAGCAACATTAGATACAGTATTGAATGCATTAAGTGAAAAAAAACTTACGCATATCAATAAAAAAATAATTTTATTCATAATCGTCCCCACACAAAAAGAAGATAATAACACAAAATAACAATTGTTATATGAAAACTAATAAGTAATATTGCACGAATCATCTGCATTCTACGTGTTAATTTTCCATAATAAATAACATATAATCCCATGAAAAATACAATAAATGAAAAAATCAAAAAAACAGTAAAAATATAATCAACAAACATAAAATATCCAACAGGTGGTGATAAACTTTGCAATACAAATCGATATGCAATAAGTGAAGTTACAGCTCCCGCAGCAACGTACTGAATTTGACTTGTATGTGTTGCCGGTGAAAATCCAAATGAAAATAAACCAATAAAAAATATTAAAAATAACGGAATGAGTACGAGTAAAATTTTTCGAAAACCTGTTCGACGCACTTCAAATGAAAATACAACTTTAGGGTCCCGAAAAACTTTTTCATCTTCAAATCGTTCTAAATCTGCTTCTGAGTGCCCATATTCAACAAAACTATCCCTGATTGCCCACTCAACAAGATATACATCATCAGAAAATATGAAATTATGAAAGTCCGAATAAAATATAATGTCTTGGGGGTTTACAAATTTATTCAAAATTGAGATGTAAATTTTATGATCATCCATTGGAAATTCTGTATAATCAATATTAGATGAAAATTTTACTTTTACTTTGTAAAGTGAAAATAATTTATCCTTAATAGTTTTTGTGTCCGGTGGAGACATTTGCAGTATCTCTGCATTTTCAAAACTAAATTTACCAATCATCTCAGTTGAAATTGCATTCGTATCATATTCAAACCAGACAACAGCATCGATAACAAAGTCATTATCTCGCATATTAAATTCAGTGAAATTAAAAATATATAGCCCAACCGAAACTACACTCGGATCAGCTTTCCACTCGGCAAGTTTTGCCGGCGTTACTTGTAAAATTTGTGGACTTTCTTCTCGCGCAAAAAAATCTAAATATCGCACAACAACAAGCCCTGCCACTAAACTCGTGGTAATAAAAAGAACTATGAGTTGATTTTTAATATATAAAATTTTATCAAATATTGTTACTTGCTCCACAACATACCTACTTTAATGTCGTCCTGAACTTGATTACGTCTTCACCAAAAATCTACGCCGCACACGTCAGGATCTCTTCAACATACTATTACAATACCACTACAAGAATGGGTAGATGCAAGATATGACAATAAAAAATCCCGACACTTTCGCATCGGGACATATTGCGGATTATCAAAGTATAAATCAAAGTATAAATAAATTACTATTCATCTAAAATTTATGTAGCCCATTCATCAACCCCTATTACCACATAAGCGCCTGTTTCAGGATTTTTTTCTACAAACACTTTAAAAGGCAAAAAATCACCTCTAAGTACAAAATAAAAAACATCTTCTTCAGTTCTACTGGAATAAAAAATCATACCGAACCCTTCTCTGCCTATCATATTCTTAAATTTACTGTCCGGATAATTAGATAGTATCCATTTTACAACTTGAGAACTTAAATCTATGTTTTTGAATCTCCTTTCTCCTTTTGTATCTCTTTGTATTGCTCCTTTCCATGCCTCAGATGCTTTTAATCCAAATGACGCCAACACTAATGTGCTTAATAATAACAATTTCTTCATAATATTTCCTTTCTGTTTATCAATACCATATTATTATTCCAACCAAACTTAAACCTCTAGCTTTACTATATTACATTTATATCTAATAAAACAAGAGTTCGTCCCGCTTTTTTTAATTGTACGTTGATCTGAAAAAGCAAATGAACGATCACATGCAAGATATGAACATAAAAAATCCCAATACTTTCGCACCGGGACATATTGCTGATGATTAATGAAATTTAAAAACTACTTTTTACTTTGTTCAAGCAAATATTCAATATTAACTTTTTCAATATTTTCTAATTTTTCTAATTTAAACGTTGCTGGTACTTTAAATCTTGGGACAGTGGTTTCAAGTAAAACAATCGGTGATTTCTTCTTCATTGATCCACCATTATAAAGAACTTTCTTTAAAAAATTTACATTATCATGATTGTTTTCCAGATGATTACCAAGTACATCCTCAAACTTTTTAATAAAGTTATTACATATAAATTCTGCATCTTGATTTTCTGATGCGTTTAATTTGCATGAAATTAACATTAACATGCTTAATAACAATAGTTTTTTCATTGTGTGTACCTTTCTGGTTGCTATATTTTATAATCCCATGTCTTCAAAAAATGCCTTACTATTTGGCTCACGTCCTAAAAATTCGACAAGCAGTTCATTTGGATCTTTACTACCGCCTCGAGAAAGAATAGCATCAACATATTTTGCGCCAATTTCGCCATTCAAAAGACCGTGTGGTTTTATTTGTGCAAATACATCAAGAGCAAATACTTTTGACCACAAATAACCGTAATAACGTGCGGCATAGCTTGGTAAATGTCCGTATGATGCATAAAAATGATTATTATCATCAAATTGCATATGCGGACGATATTGCTCAAATAGTTTTTTCATGATGCCAAACATATCTTTATCTTCACCATCTGCGTAATATGCCAAGCATAATAATGACAAGAAACTTTGCTGTTGCATCCAATTCCCGGTAAGTAGAGTTTTATTTTTTTGAATTTTTTCAATTAATTCATCAGGCAATGATTCTCCAGTTTTGTAATGCTTACTTACCATTTTCAAAATTTCTGTATCCCACAACCACTCTTCAAGCATTTGCGAAGGCAATTCAACAAAATCTGTTTTTGTGCTTGTACCTGAAAACGATGCAACTCGAGTACGCCCTAAAATTGCATGCATAGCATGGCCAAATTCATGAAAAAACGTACTTACATCATCGCGTCGCAATAGTGACGGTTTTTTTTGCGTTGATTTTGGAAAATTAGCAATAACAATAGAAACATCAGGGACTATTGTCTCATCAGAAAGTGTTACCGTTGGAATTATAGTCGTATGGCATGCATGTGAATATTTGTTATCACGTGGATGCAAATCTAAAAATAAAGTCCCTAATAATTCAGTTTTTTCTTTATCATATACTTGTAATGCCTTTACTTCTTCATGCCATAAGCCAGATACTGGAACTTGTTCAAAGTGTACATTCAAAAATTGCTGATAAATTGCAAGCAACTGGTCAATTGTGTGTTCCATTGGGAAATATTCTTTTATTTCTTCCTCATTAATTTGCAATGTATTTTTTTTGTAATAATTGATAGTAAATGCACTATCCCACAAACGTAACTTTCCTTTATTAGTTAAACTAATACCTTCAGGTAAATCTGTTGTAATTAATGTAAATTCCTGATTAACTTTTTCATCTATTTTTGCAATAAGATTATGTAAGAATTTATCTGCACGCACATCAGTTTTTACCATCTGATCTGCAAGATTTAATTGTGCAAAAGAATTATACCCAAGTAATTTTGCTTTTTGATCTCGTAATGCTAATAGCTCTTTCAAAATTGAATCATTAACAGGATATGCTCGATTATTAAACGCTTGCCACAATTTTTTTCTTGTCTCAGAATTAGTGCAATTTTGCATCACATAAAAATAAGTTGGATAATCGATGCCAAGAATATAGTTTCCGTCCTCATCTTTAGACAAATTAGTAATAAATTCATCTGTAAGGCCGGTAAGTTCATTTTGCGTAACTGCAACAGTACGATTATCTGATGCAATATTTTTTTCAAACTCTGCAGAAAGTTTTTGAATTTTTTTATTTAACTCTTTTATTTGTGCTAATTGCTCATCAGGAAGCCCAAGACCAGCACGTTCAAAGTCCTCTATTGTTTCTTTGACAAAATATTGTTGCTCATCAGTAAGATTTTCATTTTTTGCATGTAAATCAGCATACGATTTAATTGCTTTATAAAGCGCTTTGTTATTTCCAATCGCCTCAACATAAAACGCCTGAATTTGCAATGACGCTTCGTGTGCCGCATGACGAATATCATCAATAGGGCTTAATAATTCTAATCCTTCAAATAAATTCATACCAATGATCATATCTGATAAACTTACCAGATGGTCGAGTGCCTGCATCGTATTTTCATACATACGATTTTCATCAGGAATTGCAATGATATGTTCAACCGATTTTTGCGCATCAGCAATCCACTTTTTAGTGTTTGTTGCAATCTCTTGCGCGCTTATATCAAATAATGAAATAACTTTTTTTATATCACCTGCATTTTTGTACATAAAAACCTTTTCTTTCATATTACAATCACAATAATTTAACGAAACTAATAGCGCAAAAACCATTCCCAAAATTGCCACTGTAAATATATGCTTCATTCTGGTATCCTTATAAAAAATAATTATAATTTTTCTTTTAATATTATGAAAATAGTATACTACATTACACAAACAATAAAAATTGGAATACTAATAATTGGGCACACAGTACAAATTTTCACTGGTGATATTCCTATTATTTATGATTATCCAGAACACCCTTTTTTCCCATTTTTACCATTTTTTGAAAAAAGCGAAAACCCCTATCTTACCTGTAACAAAAGTTTTCCACAAAAAAATCAATTTAACGATGACCCACAAATACCATTTATAAATAATCCCAACACTTTAAAATGTAATTATAATATTAATAATACTAAAATTTTAAATATTCCTAAACAAAATACAAAAAACAAAAAAAGAAGAAAAAGAATCCATTTAAATAAAAATATGCACCCACTTGCCGAATGGCTCAATATAAAAAATGAAAATATTTATATAAAAAACATAGCGAAAAAACTTCGGTATATAATTAAAAAATCTAATGTATTTTCTAAAATTAAAGTTTCTAAAATAAATAAAAATTATTCCGGACACTCAAACTACATAAGAAAAGTATGTGCTGCATGCACACCAGGAACTTCAAATAAATCACTAGGAATTCAATATGGAATTATTTTAAATCATTTTAAAGACTACTTCGGTACATGCCCAACAAATACAAAGCGAAAGAGAACCAATGATGAAACAAACATAAGAAAAAAACAAAAAACATACTAATTTTATTTTAATAACACAAACAGTATTATTAAACAACAAGGATTTCACATGAATACTATGCGTGTATATTCACTAATTTTTATAACAGCTAATCTGTTTTGCATTACAAATCAAACAAAAACAATGTTTTTTAATGGTCAATGCCAATATGATGATCAATATTATTACAAACTATTAAATTTTGATGAACAATGGAAAAACAATTCTTATTTAAAATATCCACAATCACTTGATAATACTTATTATTCTAATCCTGATCAATGTAATCGTGAAGAACAATTACAATATAATTACGCCTCTATTGTTAATTCCACCCCGATTATTCCTATTCCAGAAATCCAACAAAAAAATACTTATGACCAACCTACCAAAAAACCTATTATTCCTGTCAATCAAGAAACATTTGTTAATTCTTCACAAAATAACAATAATATAAAAACTAAACAATTAAATACACAAAACAATATAATCCCTTTTCCAAATAGCCCAGGATTCTCTTACGGTAAATGCAATTTTAACGGAACTTTTAGCAAATACAACCTCACTATAAATGGCACTAAAATCAAAACTAATCCATATCAAAACAATTCAACAAACGAACAAATCAGTTTATTATTTAATAAAAAAAATATAAATAAAAAACTTCTAACACCCAGAGATAAACTTCTAAATATACTTGGCTTTAACATAAAAAAAAAGATAACAAACGAACACTTATGCTTTCACTTAAAAAGACAAATTGAAGAAGGTTTATATCCTAATTTAGAAGGCACAGTATATTCCAAAAATAATGATGATTATCTAAATAGAATTGCAAAAAAATGCGCGCTAATAAAAAACCAAGACAATCCAACACAAACCAAATGGATGGCTGAGAAATACAGAATAATATATTGGTATATTACTAATAAAGAAAACATACATTTAATGGGAAAACGAAAACGAGAAAAACTAACACATAACCCCAATAAATCATACAATGTAGACACAAACAGGCCTTACAAGCGACAATCAATAAAAATGAGAAATAAAGCTCATACACCCATTTCAACGCGCACTTGACAAAAGTATTTCTATAGGTTCACTTATGCGTATTGATAACAAAGAAGTTGTCACACAAACATTAATTTATGACAGACTATGCATGATTATCGATAATAGTTCAATATTTCAAAGTACAATAGATGTAGAAAACGCTAACAATTGCAAAAATAGAAATCGTTTTTTTATAAAAATTGCAAAACAATGTGATCCTTATTTAAAAACATCTTGCAAGGCAAACGACGCATATGAAGCTATATATCAATATCTAAAAAATAAAGATCTTTCTTTTTTGACAACTATTTGCAAGGAGCAAAATATAAAGCCTATTCTGAAAAACGAACTGTCATATAAACAATCCTTAAAACGAAAACAGTCTAGTAAACTTAATAAAAAAAGAAAACGACAAAAAACTGACGGTAACAATAATAATGATAACTGCATAGATATAATAAATGATATTTGTCGAATCGCAAAAAATCTATAATTGCTTTTTTAATTCATCAATTTGATCACGAAGAGCAATAGCGGCCTCAAAGTCTAAATCTTTGGCCGCTTGTTTCATTTTTGTCTCAAGTAAAATAATTTCTTGCGAAATTTCTTTTTTCGATTGCGCCTGTTTGCGCTTTTTTGCACGTTCAGATTTTTTATACGCACTTGACGCTTGAGCAATAAGTTTTTGAATATTAGTAATGCTCTTTGTCACATCACGCTTTACCGTTTGAGGGGTAATGCCATATTCTTGATTATACGCAATCTGCAACGCTCTGCGACGTTCTGTCTCATCAATTGCACCACGCATAGACTTGGTAATTTTATCTGCATATAAAAGAACTTTTGATTCTGTATTTCTTGCTGCACGGCCAATAATCTGAATTAATGATCGTTTATCACGTAAAAAACTTTCAAGATCTGCATCCATAATTGCAACAAGTGCAACTTCAGGCAAATCAATTCCTTCACGTAATAAATTAACACCAACAAGACAATCAAATATTCCAAGACGTAACTTTTGTAACAACTCAGTCCGTTGTGGAGTTTTAAGTTCTGAATGTAAATAACAAACCTTTATTTTTTGTTCTTGCAAATAGTGCGCCATCTCTTCTGCTAATTTTTTTGTCATTACCATTACAAGTGAACGATATCCAGACTCAGTTGTTTTTTTTATTTCAGAAACCAAATGATCAATTTGTCCAATGCGCGAATGCACTTCTATTTTCGGGTCAGTCAAACCAGTTGGACGAATTACTTGCTCAACAACTGTACCTGAATGCCCTAATTCATATTCTCCTGGTGTTGCAGAAACAAAAACAGTATTTGTAAAATATTTTTCAATCTCATGAAATTGCAATGGACGATTATCTGCAGCTGAAGGAAGTCGAAATCCAAACTCAATTAAATTCTTTTTACGCGCACGATCACCTGCATACATGCCACGTAATTGTCCAATCGCCATGTGTGACTCATCAACAACAAGTAAAAAATCTTTTATAAAAAAATCAAATAAACAAAATGGCGGCTCCCCCGATTTTCTACCTTCAAAATGAACTGAATAATTTTCAATACCAGAACAATATCCAGTCTGTTCAATCATTTCAAGATCATGACAAATTCGTTTTTCAATTCTATCACGCACAACTGGATTTTTAATAGTTGGTAAATAACTTTCAAGTTCTTTTGTAATACTTGTAATTGCGCGATCTTTTGATTCTTGTGTTGTTACAAAATGTTTTGCAGGAAAAACAATTGTATTATCCAGTTCCATCACTACCGTATTATTTTGTTTATGCACCCAGGATAATTCCTCAATCGTATCGCCAAATAATTCAATACGCAATGCATCTTTTTGGTACGGAAGTTGTACCTGAATAGTGTTGCCCATAACTTGAAATGTGCCAGAACTTTTTTCTACATCATTACGTTTATATTGAATGAAAATTAATTCCTGCAAAAGTTCTTTACGTGAAATCTTTTGCCCAACAGAAAGCGATACCGCTAAATTTTTATACTCACTTGGATTTCCTAATGAATAAATGCATGATACAGATGAAATCACAATCGTATCTGGACGATTCACAAGCGACGCTGTTGTCTCAACGCGTAAACGTTCAATTTCACTGTTTACTTTTGTTTCCTTTGCAATATACACATCCTGCGCAGGCAAATATGATTCTGGCTGATAATAATCATAATAACTGACAAAATAGCAAACTTTATTTTCAGGAAAAAACGTAGAAAATTCTTCATACAACTGCGCTGCCAACGTTTTATTTGGCGCCAAAATAAGTACTGGTTTATCCTGAGAAGCAATAACATTTGCCATCGTAAATGTTTTTCCCGAACCAGTAACACCAATAAGTGTGGTACAATCCGAACGTGATTTAATTAACTTTTTTATCGCATTTGGCTGATCACCAGACGGTTGAAATGGCGAATGAAGTTTAAAAATAGACATAGACATGCATCTCCATTGATTACATGCCTAATTATAGCATAGAATTAAGGTTTTAACATTGATTAAATTCGTATAATTTTGAGAGCCAATCATACATGCAACGCCAATAGTATTAAAAAAGACCCAACGAATCGCTGGATCTTTACACATTTTAATAGTAAATTTAGTCAATGGCGCATAACGCCCACTTCTTCTGCGTTTTTCATATGAATCACTGCTATCATCACTTGCATATACAGCACCCGAAAAAAGAGTCAACCCAAGCAATATTGTTGCCAATTTATGTTGTATTTTCATAAAACCCTTAGTTGTTTATTGCATTTCTTCTATCGTCATTTCATAATTACTACCACAAAGAGCCTCTTTAAAATTTTCTTTTGCTTTTAAAAGAGGATCATTTTTCTTGCATTTAGTTCCACCATAAATACAACAAATTGACGTTCCAAAAAGGCAAGTCCCTCCAAAAATACGTGAATTCCGATTATTAAATTTTCCTCCTGGGTCTACACGATGGTCAGGAACGTTTGAAAGATTACTAGCTGAAAACAATAATACCGCACCTCCAGTTTGCATACTCGTTCCTATCACCCATTTGCTAAAATGTCCAATACCTTTCATTAACGAACAACATCTATTTTTTTTGTTTTCATTCGCAAATGTTGAAAGCGATACAGTTACAACGCAAAACATAAAAAATGTTGTATATAATTTATTCATTAACACAAATAAAAACAAAACATATAATTGTTTTTTCATAATCGACCTTTTTTATTAAAATAATATTTAATTTTTTCTTCACGTGTAAGTGTAACGTTTTTTTTTATTAGATCAAATTTTTATACAAATTAACTAACTTATCACCAATTATTTGTGGATCATACGCATGCGCTGTCTCAAATGCGCCTTGTTGTAATTGTTGATACAATAAATCATCGTTTGCAATGTGCATAATTTTTTGTGCCATAGCATCTGCATCAGAAATAATAAATCCATTTCTTCCGTTTTTTACAATATCACGTTGACCAATACCATCCATCGCAATAACCGGTCGCGCTTGCGCCATAGCCTCAGCAAGCACTAATCCTTGCGTATCGGAAGTTGAGGGAAATAAAAATAGATCAGTATTGCGATATATTTTTACTAACGATTTAGGTAATTGTTTTTTAACAAACACAATTTGATTTTTCAAAAATTTATATCGTTTATATGCAAGATATTCTAACCATTCACGCTGCGCTCCGTACCCTACAATTAAAAATTCAAACGGAATAGTAAGTTGTTGCAATACTTCAAACAAAAACGGAATGTTTTTTTCTTTTACCAATCTGCCAACATACAAAAGCTTAAGCGGTTTTTGTGTATATGGACGCATAGATATTTTTTTTTCAGGCAAAAAAACTTTTTGCAACGCACTGGGCAAAATTGTAATTGTGGTTTTAACTCCATCTTTTTGCAATAACGTTTTTATTCCGTTACTTGGTGCAATAACATGGTCAATTCGATTGCAAAATCGTTTAACAATTGATCTGACAACTCGACGCGCAATCGACGCAAATGGACCTACATAATGTGCATACGCGTGATATTGAGTGTGATGCGTAAAAACAACAGCAACAGAATATTTTTTTGCACTACGTGCTGCTGCTTGTCCCAATAAAAATGGATGGTGTGTATGAATAATATCAGGTGTAAAATTTCTAACCATTTCATCAATAATATTTTGATATGAATGCGGTATAGTAAAATAATTTTTTTTATATCGCCACAAATAAAAACTTGGAATACGAGTAACATAATCAAGATCATCATGATAGTCCAAAAACTGAAAACTTACAATGCGCACGTCATGACCATGTGCACGTAAATATGCAACGGTAGAATTAATTGAACTTACAACACCCCCAGAATAGGGGGTGTAATTATTTGTTACAAATAAAATGCGCATTTTTCTTTACACAAACGGTATATCACCTAATTTTTTCCAATCATCTATAAATTGATCCATTCCTTTGTCAGTAAGTGGATGCTCAACTGCTTTTTTTATTACCTTATCAGACATGGTTGTCACATCTACTCCGGAAATAATTGCATTATGATAATGATCAACGGTACGAATTGAAGCGGCCAATATTTGCGTTGAAAAATGGTACTGATCAATCATCGCACGCAATTCTTGCAATAACAAAATACCATCCATTGCAATATCATCAGAACGCGCAACAAATGGAGAAATATATTTCACTCCTAATTTACACATATGCAAACCCTGCATTACCGTGAACAATAACGTAATGTTAATTTGTACTCCTTCAGAAACTAGTTTAGTAATAACTGAATAATAATCAATATGACATGGAATTTTTACCACAACATTATTGCCAAGTTGCGCAATACGTTTTGCTTGTGCATACACTTTTTCTGGATCAGTCTCTGTAATTTCAATACTTACATCTTTATCTGGCATTACTGCAAGAACATTTTTAATTGTTTGAATTGGATTACCACCCTCTTTGACTACATTTGTAGGATTGGTAGTAACTCCATTAATAATACCAGTTTTATTCCATTTTTGTATGCTATCAGCATTAGACGAATCTAAAAATAATTTCATACTAATTACCGTGATAAAAACGCATCAAATGAATAGATACCTGCACCACCAATTGCAAATGCAATAAACACAATAAATAATGACAGTGGATGTGACATATGTCCCCATGAGTCACCCTTATTTATGTGATGTAAAAATGCAACAAACATGACAAACGCAAGAAACATGGCAGCAAATCGCGTCATAAAACCTGTAGCAAAAGCTATACCGCCAAAAAATTCCGTACATGCTGCTGCAAGCCCCCAAACAATTGGCAAAAATGTAATGCCAAACACTTTCATTTGCTCACCAAGCCATATCCATTCACTTGTACCTGCCATTATTTTTGGAAATCCGTGTCTGATAAAAATAAGCCCAATACCAACACGAATAATTAGCAATACAAGGTCTGCATTACACAAAAGCGCACTTAACATCATCATGATTGTTCCTTTTTACCAATGACTAACTATAAACAACAAAAAATTAATTACATACAATGCAATGCAAACAGGACAAGCAACTTTTACTTTTGTATACAAAATATAAGCAAGCAATGTTGATGCCACTACGCTCGTGAATGCCAAATACCGAATCATAATTGGACAACAAGTCACTGCAAGCATCATAATTGATAAATAAAACGCAATACCAATTACACTATTTGATACATATAATAATTTCGCATACGGACTTTTCATCGTCGCGGTACATGAAGTTATGTCATTAATATCGCACAATGGTTTATAATTAGGATTTTTTGCAATTTGTTGCTCGATATAAAAATAATATACAGATAATACTACACCAACGGTTGCTAATAAAAAAACTAGACTCATCATTTTATTTCTCCTTTTCTTTTCAATACAGTCTTGTTTTACCGTTTTTTTTATTATTGTGCAATAGTTACTATAAAATTACTCCTTATTCTTGTTCAGATAATTCATGTTTGTTCACATACTTCATATTCGGAGGCATAACTATAAACTTCTTTTTACGCTTACTACTTTTTTTAAGCAAAACATCTTTTCCCGACTGTGAACGCTTTTTACGTTTACCGTTCATATACACACCTATCACTTGCAATTCTTTTTTAACCTCATTCATTTCTCTCTCTAATTTTACCAATGTATCTGACTGTTTGTTCAACTGATCCTGCACATCATCAATTTTTTTGACAAAAATTTGATACCCCTTGTGCAAACAACAAACTCCTCCGACAAACATAATTGTTTTAACAACAAATGGAACATGTTTTTTAATATGTTCAGATGTATTGTTTATTTGAATAAATAATAGACATAAAAATACAAACAATATCTTCGCACAATTTTGCTGCACTTTGCTCCAATACTTTTTTCTCGTATCTTACCACAAAGCTGCAAAACACAAAATGCCCCGAAAAATCGGGGCATAAAAAACAACAAGTTTACTACTTTAATCATTATTATCATTGTTCTCATTTGCTCTATTTCTCAAATATCTTGAAGCATAACAACAAAGTTTGTACGTGCCATACAAAACACAACCTGTAGCCACACCTGCCAAAATTCCAATTGCAAATTTGTTTTTATTCCATATGCGCTCACAAGTAACAGTTATAAGCTTAGCTTTGTCAACATTTAAAAAATTCTTAAATGATCGGCCGCAAAATGCATATGTCGGCATTGCCACTGTCAAAAGAGCGATTGTCATAAAAAGTGATAAAAATTGTTTTTTGATAACCATCATAACCTCCAAAAGTCATATAATCAGCTTATACGTAATAATCAACTTATTTTCGACTCAACTTTTTTCTTTTTGATTTTTCTTTACCATATCCACCCAAAAGATTTACAATTATAACGTGATAATAATTATTTTTGTCAAAATTAAATGTAAATTTATTATCTGTGTGTCGATAGGCATTGTCATGTGAATGTTTAATTTTTGCATTTAAATATCTTACTGCAACATCTGAAGCATTGTTTTTTTCGAAAGTTTCAATTAAGTGAAGAAATGTTTTTTCCTTCGGATCATTCTTTTTATCAAATATTTTCTGCCAGAAGCACAACTTAACCACATATCGATACTCAATAATACCAACTATCAAACGTCCTAATTTTTCGAAACATTCATCTTTTTTGGACAAAACATTAAATAAATCTTCTTTCAGAGAGTCAAACCAATTTAACCAATTTTGACAATCATTTTTATTATTTTTGCAATTAAAGCAAAAATCTTTATGCAGACTCCTGCTATTGTCAATCGCAATATTTGTAACTTTAAGACTATTTTCTATTTCAATTAATCTGTGATCTTTAGTACCATTTGTCTTATTTATTTTCTTTAGCATAGATTCGACTAAGTCAAAAAACACATCATCTAAACCATTAACTTTCAAATACTTTTGATCAACAGGTAATTCCACAATATCTTGTTGCGACACATCATCAGCTTTCCAATGACTATAATTAGTCAACATTGGCAAATCACTACCAACCAATATTTTTTTATCTTTTTCTTTTGCACAATATAGTATTTGATTAATTATTTTTTCAATATTTTTAATATCACCGTCAAGATTAATTATTAAATTACCACCATTATCTTTTCTAAACGTTACAATTGAACCATTATAGGCAATATTACTATTTGGAGCCATCATCTTTTTCAAAGAATTAGAAAGCTGTTTTAAAAGATCAGGATTAATAACTATAGTTTGGTTTACAACTTTTGGTACAACAGTAGTAGGTTGCGTTTGTTTTTGACCCAATGGTACAATTGCATTTACAGTTTTATTTGAAGTGATAGTATCAAGAAGTTCGTTTTTAATAGTCTCTATCTGATTTGAAAATCCTGTTGTATCAGTAACAGGTTGTTGTTTGGAGTATTGTACCAAAACGTTCAAATGATATTGATCTGTCGGCAGCTTTTCAACATGATTTTTTTTGTAGTTGACTAGATACTGAAACAAGTTCAGCATGACATAATTATAAATAAAAACTTTGCCATCACCATTAAAATTATTATCATTTCTATCATCACTATTGTCATTATACGCATTATCACCATTTAAGTCATTGTTATTATTATTAAAAAATTGCAATCTTGATAACCATCCACGAGCACCTCTATATGCATAATTAATACCCTTATAGGCACAAAATGTTGCAACGACTAATAAAAATCCGGTTACAAATTTATTTTCATCCCACATACGTCCAATTTCAGCTGCTTTTTGTAATCCTTCAAAAGGATTTGAAATCAAATACGATGGCATAATCGCCACCAAAAGGGCAATCGAAATAAAAATAGACAAAAATTGTTTTTTGATAACCATTATAACCTCCAAAAGTCATATAATCAGCGTCAAATAGCTGATATCTATTATCATTATAGCAAGTATTTGCAAATTGTCAATTTTTTGAAAAGTAAAGAAAAAGCCAGTCCTGAAGGCGCTATGCGAAAACAAACTTTTATTCTTCTGATATTTCAATAGTAGGTTCAAAATCTTCAATTTTAGATTCCATCGCCTGCAAAACATCGCTCAAATCAATGATATCCAAGTTATCTCTTTTTGCATGTTTAATAATATTTTCGCGTACATTTTTATATGTAGTAATATAATCATTAAACAATTCTTTGTTATTATATCCCAAGAAAAAGTTTTTTATTGGAACAATACGCGCATTAAACACATGCTTTTTACCACCAAATCTATCCAATATCATTTTTTCTGGTAATTTAAAAACTACTCACTTACTCCCATAACAATCTTAATAATCTTTTTGTTTTTAGATCTTTTTGCCAATTGCAAAGGCGTCTCTTTAACATTATTTTGTGCATTAATATCCGCACCCGCATCAACAAGTATCTTTACAATTTCTGTATAATAATATTTTATCGCAATATGTAATGGCGTATTTCCATCTTCATCTTGAATATTAAGATCGGCACCCGCATCAACAAGTATTTTCACAATATCAATATGATCACGAGCTACCGCGTTATGCAATGCTGTTTCTCCACGAACGTCTTGATTATTCAAGTCAACATTTTGTGCCACTGCAAGTATCTTTACACTTTCGCGTTTATTGTACCCTGAAGCCAACTGTAATGCAGTTTGATAAAAATTATTTTGTGCATTAATATTCGCACCTAAAGTAATAAGCATTTTCAATGAATCAAACGAATCTTCCATTACTGCACGCATAAGCGCAGTCTCTACATTATTATAAAGAACATCTAAATTTACACCAAACTCATCGTGCAAATACCTGATAACATCACCGCGATCATTATCAGCTGCACTAAAAAGTACATCTTGCGGCAAATCATCTTGCAAGTTATTTTCATTAATATATTCCTGAGCTTTTTGCGCGAGTGACTCATATGCTGGTTGTTGTTTGTGTTCGGTTACGCAATAAAGTGCGTTTGTAAAACAGAGTGATGTGATTAGTGTTTGCAAAAATAATTTCTTCATTTTTCAGTCTCCTTAATTTTTTAACATGCAAAGACTATTTACATCGTTATCTAAAAAACCGTCTACCTTACTTCTGCAAAGGATTTTCAGTTCTAAGTTTTCCCTCAACACCTTTATCGTTTTCTTTCAGAAGGATATCATCTTTTTTAAATAAAACTTTACCGCCCTCATCTTGACGAGAACTATTTACAGTCTTAATACTAACAGGTCTAATTTTGAAATGTTCTAATTTATCTTCAATCTCAATAGATAGTTTAAAGTTTATATAATCTATGGCTGCATTATAACGAATGATATCACCAGGTAAATCATCAATGATTTTTAGAATATTAAAAAGTGATAAATAATACATATCGCTGAACGACTTATCCAGCAATTTCTTGATCTCGTTTTTATCTTTTTTCATCATGTAAATAGAATGATATTTTGTTAAATTATTAGAGCCATATTTTGATTCAATTAATGTTTCATATGATTCTGATGGTAATGAATTACGCACAACGTACAATTTATCAGTATTAAATTTATGATTAATAAAAGGAGTAATTTGTTCACCTGCATCCCACAACACCGTTGTTTCTGCAGAAATGTCATCTTTCAACATCATGCTCATTACAACTTGAGAACCTAAATTACCTACACCAATAATAATTGGCATTTGTTTTAGAGAGTCACCTTTAATAACTTCAGTAAATTCAGCTTTTAATTTTTTATTTTTGATAATGTTAGGAAAATTTTTATATTGTTTCAAAATTATACTTTTAATATCTTGCGCATCATCGTTATCGCTTTCCTGAACCAACACATAATTTAAATACAATGTTTTGTAGTTATCTTCTTCAAAATATGATTTTAAAATTTGTGCAATACCATGCTGTAATTTTCTGTCTGTTCTTACATACGTTTTTATATTTCTTTCAGCTGTTTTCCATTTATCTTTAGGCACAGAATGAACTACAAATACAGCCTTCACCCCTTCACCATATTCATCATCAGAAGAGTATCTAACGCCATAATGTATAACATTATCTTCAGTATCATCACGATACAATTTTTTTGTAAATTCATAAATCCTTGTTCTTGTAATTACAGACTCTGCAGAAAAATTCAATACAATTTGTTGAGACATTTTTTTATTCTTAATCAAATTTTTTGCCAAATTAATCAACGCAGGTGGCAATTCATTTTGAATCTTTTCATATTTTTCGGCTGATATTAATTTTTTATCTTTAAACAAATTCTTAAATTTGACCAATTCTTTTTTGCTGATATCAATGTCTAAAGACTTTTGTTTTGCTCGTCCTTTCGAATTTACATCCGAATTTTGCATTGTAAAACTTGCAGTGAATATATCATTACCTTCTTCTGTTGTTTCAATCTCCATTAAAGCAACGCCTTCCACTTCTTCAATTTCTTCCCCTATAAATTCAATAATATCTAAACTCTCTTTTTTCTCACTTTCTTGCAACCAATCATATTCATTCAATTTTTTTTGTGAAAAAATACGTTTTTCAATCATATAATCTTTAAACTCTTGTTTTTGTTCGTTAGTTTTAAGTAAACTTGAAGGAGCAAAATAAGTAATTTTGATCGATTTTACATTTTCACTTGATTCGAACCTTTTATAAATTACATCTAATTCATTTTTAACATTTAAAATTTCATTCAAGGAATCAACCGATTTAACATCTTTGATTTTCTGCGCATAAAATTGACTTAGGCCTGTTTCACGAAGAAAATTAACAAACACCTCAAGAGTAGAGCCCTTAGCTTTACGATCATTATCCGTAATAGTAAATGTCATTTTTTGAGCATCCATTTCATCTGCGATAGTGATTACTTCAATTTTTTTCTCTGAAATTGAGTATTTTAAAATTGAGTATTTTTTTTCACCATAACCAAGTTGCCTTTTTCCCCAATTCCACCAACTAGCAATTATTTCTTGACCAGCAACAGCAACACCTCCCGCTGTAAGAGCAACAATAGTTAGCGCTAACCAAGGATTTTCTTTTACGGTGTTGTAAATAGTACCCTGCTCTTCTTCATCCATTGCCCCAACTTGCCCAACACTAGAAACAGCCAAAATCCCAAATAACGCTATTCCAATCAATTTTTTCATCTTGTATCCTCTCAATTAATCGATTTAATCATATTTTTATAGCTCTTCACTATTTAGGATACAAAATATGTTTTCAAATAGTCAATTGTTTTTAAAAAGAAAAAAGGCGAATCAATCGCCCTTTTAAAATCACAAGATATATATTTACTTTACAACAAAACTAATCAGTTTATTTGATACAAAAATAACTTTTACCGTCTCTTTGCCCTGCAACCAACTTAAAACTTTTTGTTCCGCCTCTGGCTCAACTATTTCTTGTTTCGTATCTTTTGCAACCGTAAGAGTACCACGAACTTTGCCATTCACCTGAATAACAATAGCTACATCTTCACTTTCAAGCAACACCTTGTTATATTGTGGCCAATTACAATCCTCAAGTTCTTTACCAACCAAAATTTCAAGCAATTCACTTGACATGTGCGGTGCAAGAATTGATAGTAATGTCAAAATTGATTCTAATGATTGCTTACTTAGTTGCAATTTGCGCGCAGTCGCATCATTTACAAATTCCATAAACGCAGAAATTGCCGTATTTGGTTTGAAGTGCGACAAACGATCCTGCACATTAAAAATTAATTTGTGTACTGCACGTTTTGCATCATCAGTCTCTTGATTTTCATCAGAAACAATCGTATGTTCATCGGACAAATAATTCCATAATTTATTTGCAAATCGCTTAATTCCCTCAAGGCCATTATCCTGCCATTCACAATCAAGTTCCGGCGGCCCCATAAACAGAATGTACATACGCAACACATCAGAACCGTACTTTGCAACAATATCATCAGGATTAACAACATTACCTTTTGATTTTGACATTTTCTCAACCATACCAGATTTGTCTGATTTTTTAAGAACCATACCTTGATTGAATAATTGTTTAAATGGCTCATCAAACGGTAAATGCCCTCCATCATACAATGCTTTTATCCAAAAACGTGCATACAATAAATGCAAAATTGCATGTTCAATTCCACCAACATACAAATCAACTGGCATCCAATAGTTCATATCTTTCATATCCCATGCACGTGCTTGTAAATCGGGATTTGGATATCGCAAAAAATACCAACACGAACCTGCCCATTGTGGCATAGTATTTGTTTCTCGTTTTGCATCTTTATCACAAACCGGACATTGCGTGTTTACCCATTCTTCAATTGCAGCTAACGGAGATTCACCCGTTCCTGTCGGTTCGTATTTCTCAACATCAGGCAACAAAATAGGTAATTGACTTTCCGGTACAGGCACAACTCCACAATCAGGACAGTGAATTAATGGAATCGGTTCACCCCAATATCGTTGTCGAGAAAAAACCCAATCACGTAATTTAAAATTAACCGTACGTTTTCCCGCGCCAATAGTCTCAATATGATCAATAATTTTTTTGCGACCTTCTGTTTTTGCAGGCAAACCATCGAATATATCAGAATTGATCAAAACACCGTCACCCGAATAGCACTTAATAATATCATCATTGTCATCAGTTTTCACTTCAGGTGAGTCAATAACAACCGGACAAGTAATTCCATATTTTTTTGCAAACATAAAATCACGCTCATCATGTGCAGGAACACCCATAACTGTTCCGGTACCATAATCAGAAAGTACATAACTTGCAAAATAGAGCGGAATTAATTGTTCAGTAACAGGATTTACCACCATTGTTCCAGAAAACACCCCGCTCTTTTCTTTATCAAGTCTTCTTTCAAACGCGGACAATGTTTTTACATGTTCACAATATATCGCAACATCATCGCGCTTCTCTGAGGTTATAAATTTTTCTGCAAACATATGATCTGGCGCCATTACCAAAAACGTCACACCGTACAAAGTTTCTGGACACGTTGTGTAAACCGGCAATTTTGTTTTATTTCCATCAACATCAGTCGCTGTAAACTCAATTATTGCACCTTCACTTTTTCCTATCCAATTGCGTTGCATTGTTTTTACTTTTTCCGGCCAAGAAAGTGTATCAAGCCCATCAATAAGTTTTTGTGCATACTCAGTAATTTTCAACATCCATTGTCGAACATTGCGCTGCTCTGTTTGCGCATTACAACGTTCGCATTTGCCATTAATTACTTCTTCATTTGCAAGGCCGGTCAAACATGACGGGCACCAATTAATTGGCGTAAATGCCTCATAAGCGAGTCCTTGAGAATATAATTGCAAAAATATCCACTGCGTCCACTTATAATATCTTGGATCAGTTGTGTCTACTTCTTTTTCCCAATTGTAAAGAGCTGCCAATTTTTTCAGTTGCGATTTAAAGTTAGCGATATTTTCTTGCGTTGCCTCTTTTGGATGCACACCTTTTTTTATTGCAGCATTTTCTGCAGGAAGTCCAAACGCATCCCATCCCATTGGATGCAACAAATCATATCCTTCAAGCCATTTTTGACGTGCATAAATATCAGAAAGAACATAACTGCGCCAATGACCAACATGAAGCCCAGAACCTGACGGATATGGAAACATATCAAGACAATAAAATTTTTCACCCTTTGTTGGTTTCTTTTTTTTCAATGGGGAAACTTCATCCCATTTTTTTTGCCATTTTTTTTCAATATCGGTAAAATTATATTTCATAGAGGACCTCGCACACATTATTGTGAATAAAATTTGTATACGCTATAATTATACTTAAAAAATTCTTTATAGTCATCCTTACGCAGGCCTTGTCATTACCCACAAATATGATTAATCTAATAATAGAAAAATGTTGAAAGTAAAGCACTAATGTCTTTTCAAACAATAATAATGTCTTCCCGGACTCCGAAATAATGTCTTCCCAGACTCCGAAATAATGTCTTCCCGGACTCCGATCCGGGATCTTTTCCTTTGTTTAATTGGTTAATAATGAATTACTACGTATATATTATGACGAACAAAGCTCATGGCACTTTGTACACAGGTATCACTAATGACATAACTCGAAGAGTAGAAGAACATAAAACTCGACAAATTGTAGGCTTTACGAGTAAATATTTCTTACACATACTTGTATACGTAGAAACGCATGATTTTCCAGACATAGCAATTGCAAGAGAAAAACAATTGAAAAAATGGCGTAGACAATGGAAAATCGAGTTAATTGAATATAGTAATCCAGAATGGAAAGATTTGTCTTATACGTTATTGTTGTAATTTTATAAGGAAAAGATCCCGGATCGGAGTCCGGGAAGACATTAGTACTTTATTTTTAGTATTTTGTGCGTTATTAAATTCACTAAACTTGTAGATAATGACAAGGTCTACACAAAGATAACTTTTTTTAAATCAGGAACCAACATGCCACATGAAGAACAAATATTAGTCGTACGTCGCGCAACACTTTTTCCAAATGACGCATGGCAAGGAATTAAACAAGTTGACTTTGATCATTTCTTGCATATTATTGAACACAAAAAAGAATTTCATGCGCGATCTGACATGGAAGTAAATCCGACATACAAACAAATTATTCCCTATTTAGTATTCAAAAATAACGACAAATACTTTGTCATGCTACGCACAGCAACAACATCAGAACAACGTCTAAAAAATAAATACTCTTTAGGAATCGGCGGCCACATTAGAAAAGAAGATATGACAAGTTCTGACATATTTGATTGGGCAAAACGAGAATTTCATGAGGAAGTTTCCTACAATGGCAATCTAGAAATCACACCATTAGGGGTTCTAAACGACGATTCTAATGATGTAGGAAAAGTACACGTTGGATTTGTATTTTTACTTGAAGGCGATTCAGATGACATTTCTGTCAAATCTGAGCTCAAAAGCGGACAGCTGATGAGTTTGCAAGAATGCGATGCATTGTATGATAATTTTGAAAATTGGAGCAAATTGGTTGTTGATATGCTCCAAACAGAGAAATAACGTAAGTTAAATCTCAAATTTATCGACCCAGAGGCTCCAAACAAAGGATTATTCTCTATTTGACATTTTTGATGGCTGTGATAGAATAATAATGTGAAAAGATTTTAATTATCAATTAAATTGACCATTAGGGGGTTACTATGAAAAAAACTACTATTTTTACAATTTTGCTATTGTCGATTTTGACAAACATATGCGCAATCGCAATGGAAAATCAAAATCCATTTAAAATGGATTCAAAATACCTTTCAGAATGTAACGACAATAAAAAATTTTGTTGTTGTAATTATCGAAACAAACAAAGTGAATTTTTAGGGCCAAAAAAATTAATGGAGAATTTTAACAATGACAATCATTTTTTTTATCACAAAGACCTCATTACAGGAAATATTGATGATGATAAATGGGACAACTTTGAAAATATCACATTACGAGATTGGACAGAAAATATTATTGCTCGAGAAGCAGGTTTAAAGTATAAAAAAAACACTATTTCAATTATTTTTTTTGGCTCACCTCTTTCTGATAAAGGAGCTCGATTTACCATTGACAAGATGATTGAAAACAATAAATGGAAAAACAAAACTATAAATGCAATATATATCGACTCAATGATTGAAAGTACAGTATTTTTAAAAAAATTTAATTACAAAAATAACACAATCAATTATTATACATATTCAGATGTAGACCAATTTCAAAAAGTAAATCCAAACTTTAGAGCGGATATACTTACAACCCAAGATACACTTATTTTTCCAGACATGTGCTTTAATGATAACAAAAAATATGAATTCAATGATCTTTTAAACCACAAAGATGAAGGGCCATTTAATTCTGGTATGAAAAAAAGACTTGATTCTTTTACAAAACTCATAAACAAATCTCTACACAAAGATAGCTTTATCGGAATTTTAAGCCACGCGTGCAGCATAAAAGGGAAAAGCGACTCTAACAACCTTGCGTACATGATGTTTTTCTCTGAAAATTGTAATCAAGCAATACAATTAAAAAATGAACTTTATGAATGGCGTATTAACGATTTATCAACAAGACTCCCAATAATATTACCAGAAAATAAATACCTTCCAGAAATCACAATCAATCCCGCAAAAAACGCTTTAAATTTTAAAAACACTGACCAAACCAAGCCATGGCACAAACAATTCTGGAACAAACACAAAACAAGCTGTATCTGCGGAACATTGGCACTGTCAGCAATGGCACTTGCTGCATCATATTATTATTTCAATCCAGACATGTTTAATAACTTTTTGCCATGGCAAAACAACATAAATTAATAGGAAATTATTATAGGGGGTTACTATGAAAAAAATAATTATATTATCGATATTTTCATTAATATTATTTCCAAGTGTAAACGCAAGTGAACTGAGTAAACAAAAAAAATTTGAATTAAAAAGATGTGATTGTAGTTCGTGTCAGTTTACTTTGAATAAACATATTATTCCAACATACAAAAACAATAAAGTTACATTCAAAACAATAGATGATCATATTTTTGATCAAACAAGTAAAGAAGTTGTTTCATCACTTTTTGGAAAAAAGGAAAAACATCTAGTCTTTTTTGGATCAGGTGAAGGACTGGATACTTTTAATTTGCTAAAAAAAATTGATGATTGTTATGAAGGCGATGAAGAACAGCACTTAGTAATTCATTTGATTGATATAATATATGACTCAACAAACGGCTATGTAAATCCTGAATTGATTATAAACACAATGAAAAAAAACCTGAGTAATCCACAAATAAAATATACATTTCGTAGCTATGGCTGGATAGATAAATATTTAGAAAAAAACAAGAATAATGACATTTTACTATTGCAAACACATGCTTGTTTGTCAGCAGAGTTTTTCACTAAAAAATCTCCAAAAAAACTGAAAGAAGCCAATAATATCCTCAAAGAACTTTTGAAATTAAACCCTGGTAAATTTTTTAATACAATTATTTCTAAAGTTAAAAATATAGAATTTATAAAAATATTTAGCGAGTCAAAAAGTATAGATGAATCAAAAAAGATAAAAATATCAGACAGAAAAGAATTTGTAGATATGCTGAAAAAAGAAAAACAGAAAAAATTGGCTGAATCTATTATAGAAACAATTGAAGAAGAGATAAAAGAAGACGATACACTGCAATTAACCATACCTATCCTACAAATATTAATGAAAAACGGAATAAATAGTGAAGCCTTCAAAAAAAACTATAATGAATATTTTAAAATAATTAAAGGCAGTGAAAAAAATAAAGAAATTATCAGATATTTTTTTAGTGGCACAAAAAAAAACTGGTGTATGGAGTGGAATAATAAATGTACAAAATACTATGTTGAACATATAAAAAAATCTAATTCATATAATTATAAAATAGAAACACTAATACTTAAAATAGAATCCGAAGACCCAAACAAAAGAAAAATCTTCAAACCATGGAAAAACAATATCAAAGAACTAGCATTATGGGCTAAAGATCGTCTATTTTTTTCTTGTGATCAATATCTTTAATTAATCGATCTAGAGGGGAGAATTGTGTCGGTGTTTCTATTTGACATTTTTTAAAAATATGATACAATATATAGTGTATAGATATATTTTTACTATTAAAAAGACTATGAAGAGGTTATTATGAAAAAAATTACACAAACCGCAATGTTGTTCTTTCTTGCAACGCTATTTGGGCAGTCATATGCCAACAAATTTATAGACATGACATTCAATTTTGCAGAAGGCTGTGCTATGGGTGGAACAATTGTCTTTGGCACATTTTTGGCTTCAAATTCTATCAAATCGATATATGACCTATACACTTACGACAAACATATCACGAACGATCATGATGAAGATACTGACGATGAACAATGTATTGAGTGTATAAAATACAACCAAAATAACGAAACCAATAACTCAAAAACAAATAAACTTCTTACTCTTACGACTGTGTCATTTGTATTACTTATGATACTAGATGTAGTATGCGAAAAAATGAGAGTTGAAAGTTTAAGAGAATCAAAACGCGCATAACAGGTCAATACCCTACTAGTCTATTTTTTGCACATTAGAACAAATCCAATAATATTTGTAAAAACCCTCTTTTCATGGTATATTTACTTACGTTAAGTATAATACCAACCCTCTAACCTTCACAATGTTTGTGAAGCACAAGGAAACAGCCTCATGTCAAGAGAGCGTTTACGCCCTGAACAATTCTGTTCACTTAAAATTAAATCGGTTGTAGATGGCGACCAAGAAGCTATTTTAAATAAAGAACAATTACAAGAATTACAAGATTTATATGAAGGTTCTATAAAAAATCTTCAACAAGGCAAATTGATTGTCGGTAAAGTAATTAAGGTTGACTCTGATGGTGTACTTGTTGATATTAAATATAAATCTCAAGGATTGATTCCTAACTATGAGTTCAATCAAACTGAATTGAAAAAACTCAAATCAGATAGTGATATTGAAGTTATTATTGAAAACCTTGAAAATCGCCAAGGCACGGTTGTGCTTTCATACGAAAAAGCAAAAGCAATGCGTGTGTGGGAAAGTGTTACCAAACTATTTGAAGAAAATAAACCAATTGAAGGTACAGTTACACACAAAGTTAAAGGTGGCCTATCTGTTGATGTTGGTATTCCTGCATTTTTACCTGGTTCGCAAATTGATTTACAACGTGTTACTGATTTTGATCAGTATGTTGGGCAAACAATTACAGCCAATATTTTGAAATTAAATAAAAAACGTGGAAATATAATCATTTCTCGTCGTAAATATCTGCATGAATCTCGATCTGAAGAACGTCAAAAAATTCTTGAAGGTATCAATGAAGGACAAGTGATACAGGGTGTGGTTAAAAATATCACAAACTACGGTGCATTTGTTGATTTGGGTGGTATTGACGGATTACTTCATATTACAGATATTACCTGGGGAAGAATTTCTCACCCAAGCGAATCGCTCAAAATTAGCGAAACTGTTTCTGTAAAAATACTTTCATTTGATAAAGAAACAGAAAAAATATCACTTGGAATGAAACAACTTGAGGATAACCCATGGGAAGAAGTTGATAAAAAGCTTAAAGTGGGTGATAAAATCAAAGGTAAAATTTCAAGCATTACCGATTATGGTCTTTTTGTTGAAGTTGCACCACATGTTGAAGGACTTATTCATATTTCTGAAGTTTCATGGACAGATCGTATTTCTCATTTGTCAAAACGATATAAAGTAGGCGAAGAAATTGATATACTAGTCGTTTCTCTTGATAAAGATAATCGTCGTATGTCATTAAGTGTAAAACAACTTGAGACAAATCCATGGGAAGCAGCAAAAGAACTCTTTAAAGTTGGTGAAAAAATTAAAGGTAAAATTAGCAATATTACTGATTTTGGTATTTTTGTACAACTTTCATCCGGCATTGATGGTCTTGTGCATATTTCTGACATTTCTTGGACAGAACATATTGGTCACCCCGGCGACCAATTTAAACTTGGAAACGAAGTTGAGGCTATTGTCTTATCAGTTGATGTTGAAAATAAAAAGATATCACTTGGCATTAAACAATTATCTGAAGATCCATGGACAACATTGGAAAAAACATACAAAGTAGATGATATTATTGAAGGCGAAATTAGAAAAATTGCAAACTTTGGTGCATTTGTAAAATTACCAAATGGCATTGAAGGTTTACTTCATAACTCTACTCTGTCCTATGAGCAAAGTGGAAAAAAAGCAACTGATTTATACAAAATTGGCGATAAGGTACAATTGCGTATTGCAAATATCAACAAAGAAGAACGCAAAATTGCATTAAGTTCTAATTTGGAAGGTAAGTCATTTGACAAACCTACAACGTCAAAAGCTCCGAGAAAAACTCGTAGCAAAGAACCTCGTTCTGCAACAAGTAGTACCGATACAAAAATAAAAAGCTCATTGCAAATTGCGCTTGAAGAGGCAATGCAAAAAGACGACAGTTCGTCAGACAAATAAGAACACCTTTCCAGTCAGATGTACATGTATTTCTGTGCATCTGACTTTTCTATTTTTAACAAGAAAGAATAAATAACTATGGAATTAACGTTTGCAATGATTAAACCAGATGCTGTTAATGCAAAAAACAGTGGAAAAATTATCGATATGATTGAAAAAAATGGATTTGAAATTATACGCCTTGAAAAAGACCACTTTGAAAAAGAACATGCAGAGGCATTTTATGCTGTACACAAAGATCGTCCATTTTTTAGCGAATTAGTTGAATTTATTATTTCAGGACCAGTCATTGTCATGGCATTGCGCAAAGAAAATGCAATTTCAGATTGGCGTAAACTTATGGGTGCAACAAACCCGCAAGAAGCCGAAAAAGGTACTATCAGAAAATTATTTGGTACCGATATTGGAAATAATGCTGTACATGGCTCTGATGCACCTGAAACTTCAGCGCAAGAAATTTCTCTCGTGTTTCCTGACATGATTGAAGGTATGCAAACACCAAATGAATCATAATTAGATTTTTGTCCCACATAACATCTATAGTCTATGTAGAACAAAATTTTATCTATTCTTTAAACATTTTTTAATATTAATACTATGTCAACTAAGCCATTGTAATAAAGAACAAAAATTAGTAAAGTATGTAAAATGTATAAAAAAGAAAGAAATCATGAAGCGCATACTTCTAATTATTACATTGCTTTTTCCCATTATTTCACACACAAAAAACACTATATACATTGTAATTCATGGCACGTGGGCAGACAACTCTAATTGGTCAAAACCTGGCGGCGATTTTTATTGCACATTACAAAAAAATATCGGGACCAGTGATCGCATAACGTCATTTCGTTGGTCAGGAAGTAATAGTGCTGAAGCGCGTGAACGCGCCGCAATACGCTTATCACATACAATTGCAAGTTATCAAAGGGAAACAAAAATAATTGTCATTGCGCATTCACATGGAGCAAATGTTGCAATACGTGCATCACAATTATTGCACAATATCAAACAGTCACCCACTATCGAAATTATTTTTGCACTTGGCGCACCAGTTACCAGCAACTACATTCCAAATATGAACAAAATTAAATACTTGTACAATTTATTTTCTTTTGAAGATATGGTTCAACGTGTTGGTGGCTGTTTTAAACGTGAATTTTCTAAACATCCACGCATTGCAAATATTAGTGTTGTTATTGATGGCAAGGAACCAGGACATTCTGAACTTCACTGTCCAATTATAAGCGAATGGCTTTCCTGTTTGCATACGTATTTATTGCACGCAACAAAAAACCCTCAAAAAATTTTTACTCAACCTGGAAGAATACATTTTTTCAGATCAAAAGCACCAATGTATCACATTGATCGCGATCATAAACGTCGCACTGAGCGCGATGAAGAATTAATCAAACTTTTCATTACACATCACTATGGTTTTATGTACGATCAAAGAAATGTAACTTCATAAAATTAAAAACTATGCCAAAACTACCTTCTGCAGGTAAAACCAGGCGCGTTGTTGACAAATTGAAAATATTTGCTATAATAATAAATATGATCTTAAAGAGCTCGCAGATTGGCCCTTTTGATCGATTATATTGTTGTAAATGGATTGGTTTATCATCAAATAAACGAGAATAATTATGAAAAAATTAGTAACAACTTTTTTATTTTTTTCACTAACAACACAAATAGTAGCTGAAAACCCTGAAACTTCAAGCGTCTGGGAAAAACTAAAAAACACCGATACTCGCTATATTGTGGGTGGTGGATGTTTGGCTCTTTTAGCGTTAGGTTTTGTCGGGTATAAGTGGATCTCTGATCGAAAGAAAAAAAAAGAAAAATACGAAAACATCAACCGTGCTGAAGAAGAAACAGAAAAAATAAAAACAGAAAGAAAAAAAACGAATATCATAGAAGATATCAAAGAACTACAAGATGATAAAAGTAAATTTATTTCGTTAATGCAAAATTTCAATGAAATTTTTTGCTATGAAATTCAAAAAATAAACAAAAATAATAATACATTTAACTGTTTTTTAAATTATCTCATAAAATACCAAACGTATCTCAAATGTCGAGGCTACCACAATTATAATAATTTTTATGGATATTACGAAGACGAAACAGAGACTAGTATTATTAAAGAAATGAAAGAACAAATAGACTCAACAATAATAAAGTTAACAAATCTGGTAAAATTCGAGCATAACAAAAACAAAGAATGTAAAGAATATAAATATAACAAACTTAAAAATGATGACGAAATTGAAACACTAAATTATTACAAACTTAAAAAAGATCAAAAAATTAACAAACTAAATCTTGGCAAACTTAAAAAGTATCAAGTTTATATAAAAAACCTACTTGCTAGAGAAAAAGACATAAAAGAAGCGTTTTATATAAATACAAAATTATCTGATTTTTTTAAGGAGTTAAAATCATTATCCGATCACACAACCTTACTCAAAGAAGATGAAAATTTAATAAAAAACATCAGCAATGAATACAATAAAAAAATCAAAAATATATGCGTCAGCCTTTGCAGTATCATTTTAACTCACTGTAAAAAAATCAAAGATGTTTATCAAAGCAAAACGATAACTCGCTTTACTCCATATCTTCCTGAAATAAACAATATAAAAACACTGGAGAACAATGTAAATATTCTTTCTGGAAAAATCAAAAACATGGAAAATTTCAATTTTACAAAAGAACAACTCAAAGAATTAATTGGTTAGAAATGTTTTTTACAAATTTTTTGCAGCCTTATCAAGCACACCATTAATAAACTTATACGCATCTTTTTCTGCAAAACATTTTGCAAGCTCAATTGCTTCATTAATAATAATGCGATGGTCAATATCAGTATTATTTAGTTCCCAAATAGCAAAACGTAAAATTAATTTTATACAAACACTAATTCTTTCTATGCGCCAATTAGAAAGAAGTGGTTCGTATTGCTTATCAAGCATATCTTTTTGTGCAATGATTTGATTTACAACAGAAAATGCTTCTGAATGACGAGGAATAACAAGATTATATCCGTCACAAAACATATCGACAATTGATTGTAATGACTCTTGATATTCAAAAGCATCAACCGCATACAATAAATGAAAAATTAATGAACGCACATCACGACGAGAAAGATCTTCATATGCAATAATTTGAGTCTGATTAACATCGTTACTCTGTTCTTGATCAAACTCAATTATTTCTTGCTCAGGCAGAACCTGTGCTGGACGCACACGAAATGTTTTTTGTTTTTGAATTTGTTGTTTCATAAAACTTCCTATGCCTTTACACGTTCAATATATGTGTTATCACGCGTATCAAGTTTAATTGCATCATCTTCGTTGACAAAAAGCGGAATTTGAATTATAAGACCAGTCTCAAGCGTTGCGGGTTTAGTCGCCCCACCTTGTACCGTATCACCACGAACACCCGGTTGCGTTTCTTTTACCTCTAACTCCATAAACATCGGCGGATTTGCTGCAATTGGTTTATCATTAAAGTAGAGCAATGTATACACTTCTTGCTCTTTTAGATAATCCATAATTCCAGCAATTTGATCTTTATTAAATGAAAATTGATCAAACGAATTTTGATCCATAAAATGATATAGGTCGTCTGCATACAAATATTGCATTTCACGATATGCCAAATCCGGAGATTGAAATTTTTCACCAGAACGAAACGTCTCTTCACGAACTAAATTGGTAATTAAATTTTTCATTTTAGTTCTGACAAATGCACCACCTTTTCCCGGTTTTACATGAGTAAATTCAATAATAAGATAGGGCTCACTTCTGAAAAGAATTTTTGCACCTTTTTTAAAATCGGACGTTGAAATCATTCGGTTCCTCTGATTTACATTTCAAACTCTACATTTTTAGTATAAATAAAGCCTAAAATAAAGGCAACAACTAAGTTTCAGGAAAAATATACAGGTAATGTATATTTTTCTATTTGAAATATCAAACGCATGAACCAAAAAGACTTTTACCGTTTACACAAAGCTTTTACTTTTTAAGCTCAGACTTCATACTACTTAAGGATTTCATTTTATTTGTAAAGGATTTCACTTCATTAATAATATCTTCATAATTATTACGCTTATCAAACTCAAATTGTAATAAAAATTCATCATTTAAGTCATCCGGGCTTATTTCCTTCATTTCTTTAATTTCATTCACAAAATTATTAATTTTTATAGAAAAATTTTCAATAATCACTGAATAGAGATTGTCAGTCTGCTCATTAGAAAGGTTTAAAAACTCTTCTTTTTTTTCTTCTGAAAGCTCTAGTTCCCCACTATAAACTTTTCTAGATGATTTAAAAATTTTATTTGATATTTCTATACGCACCTTGTCAATACGGCTCTTTTCATCTAAAAATGAACATATAGTTTCTTTGAACTCTTCACTTAGAACTTCTGATTCTTGAAGCAGATTCAATATTTTAAACCCCCAACTTATAGGTGTTGGATAAAGTTGTTGTATAATACACTTGAGTTCAAAAGGACCATAGCAACGATTTAGATCTACAAAAGGTTTAAATTTTTTTATTCCTTTTATATAACTTTTAATGTTTTTTTTATAATCACCTTTATATTCATAAATACTTATACCATCAATAAGATAAATACAATTTTTAGGGTCGTTGTTGTTCATTCCAAAAGTATATCTACCTAAACAAGTCAATCCGGCAAAAATTATTACAAATAAGAGTTTTTTCATTTATGTCCTTTGTTTATAAGCATTCAAATAATCTATTCAAAATTCAGTTTAAAGATAAAATAAATTTTTACAAGTAAAATTTTTGGTTTAAATTTACAATAAGACTGTTTTTATTGAATGCGCAAAAATTATACTGACACATTTGTCTAGAAAATAACAAAACATTATGCTATCATCAAATACGAACAGTGATCAAAAGAAGGTATTTATGGCTATTATTCATGAAGATTTAGAAAAAATTTTATTTGCCGAACGTTTACGTCAAGAAAATGAAATTAATTTGATCGCATCAGAAAATTACGCATCCGCAGCGACACGTGCAGTTACTGCATCAGTATTAACAAATAAATATGCTGAAGGGTACCCTGCAAAACGATATTATGCTGGATGTCAATTTGTTGATAAAGCCGAACTGCTTGCAATTGAATACGCCAAAAAACTTTTTAATGTAGATCATGTTAATGTACAACCACATTCAGGTTCGCAAGCCAATGCAGCGGTATATTTTGCAACACTAAAACCGGGTGACACCATTTTAGGTATGTCACTTAATGCAGGTGGGCATTTAACTCATGGACACAGTGTTAATATGTCAGGTTCATGGTTTAATAGTGTGCAATATGGAGTAGATCGAGAAACAGAACAACTTAATTATGAAGAAATTAATAGACTTGCACATACGCACAAGCCAAAACTAATTGTCGTAGGAGCATCAGCATATTCGCGCACAATTGATTACACAAAAATAAAAGAGATTGCCAATTCTGTAAATGCACTAATACTTGCTGATATTGCACATATTGCAGGATTAATCGCCGTAGGACTTCACCCAAACCCTGCGCCTCATGTTGATTTTATCACAAGCACAACACATAAAACATTACGTGGTCCACGCGGTGGATTAATTATGTGTAAATCAAAATTTGCAGAGAGTATTGATCGCGCAATTATGCCAGGGACGCAAGGTGGTCCATTTATGAATGTAATTGCAGCAAAAGTACAGGCATTTTATGAAGCACTACAACCTGAATTTAGAACATATCAAGGTAATGTTATTAAAAATGCAAAAGCAATGGCGCAAATTTTTGTAAATCTTGGTTATCGTATTGTTGCTGGAGGAACAGATACGCATTTGTTTATTTTAGATTTAAGTTCACAAAATATAACAGGATTGCAAGCGGAACAAGCGCTTGAAAAGGCAGGAATTACAGTAAGCAGAAGTTGTATTCCATTCGATACACAAAAACCATGGGTTACCAGTGGTATTCGCATTGGAACACCTGCAATAACAACACGCGGAATGCTTGAGGAACATGCAACACACATTGCGTATCTAATTGATGAAGTAATTCAGCAACACACTGATGAATTGGCATTGGCGCAAATTCGCGCAAAAGCTACACAAATGTGCAAGAAATTTCCGCTATCAGATGATAATTCACAAAATATATTTATGCAACAGCAAAGTGGTGTTGAATATTCTCGATAACGGTATTAATTACCAAACAATCGCGACAAAAACGAATGTTTGAAACGCATATAAAAAACGGTGCCTATAATTCCCAAACCACCACGCAATGTCATTTTGCTATGCGCTTGATCATGCCATACAGTTGGCAATTCTTTTATTTTAAAGTGATATTTTTTACATAGAAAAAGTATCTCCAAATCAATCCCCCATTGTTTGACAGACAATTCTTTAATAATTTTTTGAATTACATGACGTTTGAATAATTTTGCACCGCATTGAAAATCATAATATGATAATCCAAATAATAATCTAATAATTGATTCATACACTAATTTTGAACCCCAACGTTTCCATTTTGGACGCGGCGGATACACCATTGAGCTTGGCATATATCGACTTGCAATTATACCATCATGCTCAGAAACATTCTGAATTAATTCAAAATATGCCGATGGTGAAGTTGCCATATCAGCATCAACAAACCCAATAAAGTCAGTATCACGTGTAAGTGCATCTTGAAACCCACGAATAATTGCAATACCTTTTCCTGCAATCTCACCCAAATCAATCAAACTAATATTTTCATATGTTTGCATACAGCTTCTGACAATATCTCCTGTTGCATCTATGCATCCGTTTAGCACAATGATAAATTCCACCTCAAGTCCATTTATTTTTTTTTCTTCAAAAAATTTCGCATACATCTCAAGTGTTTTTTTAATACGTTTTTCTTCGTTGTACGCAGGAATAATAATACTTATTTTCATTAGATACAAACTTTTCGTTAAAAACAAAAATTAATATTTTATAATATATGTAATAAAACTGTAAAATAGATTGAGAAATTATATATACCTTTTATACTAAAAGTATACTAATTTGTAAAAAAGAATTTCCAATGCGTATATTCAAAACTCCTGAAACAATTTCTGTATTACAAAACTATCTGAACAATCCAAAAATAATTATTGAAATAGGTGCATTTTATGGCCATGACACTATTCGAATGACAACAACATGGCCCGGTGCAACAATTCATACCTTTGAACCTGTGCCAGAAATTTATCAAAAACTTGTTGTAAAAACAAAAACATACAGAAGTATAAAAACATATAACTATGCACTAAGCGATAAAATAGGTGTTGCTCAATTTCATTGCGCAGAAAAATCAACTAATCCTGGCACTGCAACACAAGCAGGTTCTTTGCGTGCACCAAAAGAACGACTTGAATGGTCACCTATAATATTTCCCAAAACTATTTATGTACAAACAATTACATTAGATACATGGGCAAAGCAAAATAATATTCATCACATTGATCTTTTGTGGATTGACACACAAGGGCATGAACTTTCTATTTTGCAACATGCACACAACATTTTAAAAAAAACAGATGTTATTATAACTGAAGTCGGTTTTGTCCAAGCGTATGAAGAACAACTAACACATAAACACGTTACGCAATGGTTAGAACAACATAATTTTAAAGTTGTTGCTCGTGACTTTAAGAATGAAACTGATTGGTTTTTTGGAAATATAATTTGTATAAAAAATGACCTTGCGAATATGCAAGGTCACAAACTATAATTTACGAACTAATATTTGCCCAATACCCAGTTGATGACGAAACTGCACCTGAAGCAACAACCGGAGAAACTCCAGAATAATCTGTTCCATTATCGTTACTTCTGTTGTTATACAAATGCGTATTAGATCCAGTTTCTCTAATTCCAGTACCAGTATTATTTATTGCTGCACAACCTGTCACTTCATTATTACTCATTCTAATAGTAAACCCATCTTCTTCATTTTCCATAGCAAAACAATTACGTAATATATTTCTATTTCCTTCAATGTTAAATCCTATATTGTTATTATTATTTGCTAAACAACACTTATATATAATTTCACTTGAAGACATACTAAAGCCAGTATCATTATTATTGGCAATACAAGAACAAAACAATATTCTACTTGAATTAACAACATCAAATCCTGTTAATGAATTTACAGACATACAATTAGAAAACATAATATCATTACCACTTCTAACAAAAAAACCGAAACGTGTATCACCTCGCACAAACACATTTGATACAACTCCATTCCTAATTCCCTGTGCCCCGGCAAGAGCAACTCCTTGACCAGTATCTCCACCAGAAGTATCAATACATATATCTTCAATACGAAATAAGGTTACATCTAAAAACATAATCCCTTCAAGAATATTATTAATAATACCATTTTTAACCGTTATTTTTGAAACACCTTGTGCAAAAATACCAGATAATCCTGACATGCCACTAATTGTATGCCCACACAGATCAAGTGTTACATTATCACTTGCAATTATTATTGCAGCATTTTGCCCACCTACAAAAGAAAGATTTTCTGCCACACAATATTTTCCGGGCGTTGAAATTGTAAATGAAGGATCCATGTCGGCTTGCGTAATCAAGAAATCACAACATGGATCTTCAAATTCAATATTTTCAATTTTTGAGCAAACTACACTTTCTAGTTCATCCAACTCTGAGACAATACCATCGGTATCTGAAATTAAATTTTCATCAATATTTTCTATTTTTGAACACAATAAACTTTGCGTTTCATCAATCACAGAAACTAATACATCAGAATTAGACAAAACAGTATCATTCAAATTTTCAAGTTTCTCACATAGTGATATATTTAACAAATCAAGTTGCGATGAAGTTTGTTCAAAAGAATTTCCTATAGTCTCATCTATAACTTCTATTTTTGAACAAATTGCCTCATGTGCATCAGAAACTTCTTCATCATGCTCGTCCAAAAGTTCTTTTATTTCTTTTTTTCTTCCTCGCACAATACTAAGGCAATCTTTTATTCCATTAAGATCACCAATAACTACGCTTCCACTAATATCTATTTTTTGCGGCACATTAAAACGCAATTCACGATCCAAATTCTCTGCACATATAAAACAACTAATTGCTAAAAATAATAAATACAACATTATACTTCCCTTTTTTTATATTTTTACGAACTAATATTACTCCAAAAACCAGTTGATGCTGTCACCGATAACGATGGAATAATTACTTCAACTCTAGAATAATCATCAGTTGTGTTTGATTCGGATCGATTGTTATAAATATGTTGATTTGTATTTGGAGTATCAAAAATACCTATTCGACCATTGTCAATTGTTGAACAACTAGTTACTTCGTTATCTTGTCCGCTTACGTTAAATCCATCTCTTGCATTCGATTCTGCAAAACAATTTCTAAATACATTATTATTGGAAGCACTAATAATAAATCCATCACCGCTACTTTCAGTACCATTATTATTAGCAATGCAACACTTAAATACATTGTTTCCAGAATCCGATTCTGAATTACTTATACTAAATCCATCTGCTCTATTATTATTAGCAAAACACTTTTTAAAAAAATTATTTTGAGATTCTTCTAAACAAAAACCAATATTATTATTCGTTACACCACAATCAAAAAGCATCACGCTTGCAGTACTTGACATTTTAATACCAACTGCAATAGAGTTTTGTGATAAATTTGTTACAAAAACATTTGATACCATGCCAGCTAAACAACTATCTAATCGTAACCCAACAACGGAGGATAATTCTTCTTCTGTTGATGGAATAATACCGATATTTTTTATAGTAAAAAGTGCTACTGTATCGAAGTCAATACCAAATTCAAAATCACAAATATATCCATTTTTTATTACAATTTTTGATTGTTCACCGCCACAAAATATACCTGTTGCTTCAGATTCATTATCACCTGCAATTACATGTCCACACAAATCAAGTGTCACATTGTCACTATCAATTGTTATTACAGTACCTTCTACAGAAAGCGAAAGATTTTCGGCAACACAATAGGCGCCGGGAGTTGAAATGGTAAACGGGATCATGCTTTGTGTAATTAACACATCACAACACGGACTTGCAGAAAACCCACCTAATTCTTCAATTTTTGAACAGAACAAACTTTGTACTACATCAATATGAGAAATAATTGTATCTGAACTTGAGGATAAATCTTGATCAAGGTCTTCTAACTTTTCACATAAAATACTTTCTGTTACATCAACACTTGAAACTATCTCATCTGTTGTTGAGATAAGATTATCATCAATAGTTTCTATTTTTTCACAGAGTGATTCTTCAATTGCAATAATCTGAGAATTAGATACTTCAGATGAACTACCAATAGAACCTTCAAGACGCTCCAGTTTTGAACAGATCATCTCATGATCATCAGCAACTTCTTCATCATGTTCAATGAGACATTCTTTTATATCTTTATTTTGATTGCGAAGTTTATCAATACACCCCTTAACTTCATCAAAATCACACACATTATTACCAAGCCCAAAGTCATAATCTCCCACATCTGTGCGCGGACTACGCACTTCACTTCCAGTTGCATGTGCAAACAAACTACTTGTTAATAAAAATATATAAAAAATTGCTACCATCGTTTTCTCCTTATAAGTATTATTATATAAATTTTACGAACTAATATTTGCAAAATAACGAGTTGATGATGAAACACCTGCAGAAGCAACAACCGGAGAAACTCCAAAATAATCTGTTCCATTATCGTTACTTCTGTTGTTATACAAATGCGTATTAGTTCCAATTTCATTAATTCCAGTACCAGTATTATTTATTGCTGTACACTCAACAACTTCGTTAATTAAAGAGTCAATATTAAATCCATGATTTTCATTTTCTATAGCAAAACAATTGCGAAATATATTACCAAAAGTAGTGAAAAAACAAAAACCTTGGGTAGTATTTTGATTTGTAATGCAACATTTAAAAACATTTTTGTTACCTCCTGTTAATTCAAAACCCACATTACAATTATTTGCCATACAAGTAATAAATTTATTATTACTCGCTCCACCTGTTGAACTAAAACCAATCCCCTCTGTATTGATAGCCATACACTTTGAAAAAACAACGTTATTACAAGAGAAAGCAAAGCCGTTCAAAGTTCCTTTTACAAGTATTTGCGATATTAACCCGAAACACGACGAGTTCAATATAATACCACTAGGTACAAAACCGTTAGTTTGATTTGGCATACTTTCAATTAATATATTTTTTATGCAAAACAAATCTGTATTATTAAGTATAACTCCTGCAACAAAATCACAAATCAAACCATTTTTAATCAATATTTTTGAAACATCTTGTGCTCTAACTCCACGGGATCCAATTAATCTAGCTCCACTAATTGTGTGTCCGCACAAATCAAGTGTTACATCATCACTTGCAATTGTTATTGCATTGCCTGCTTCTACAAAAGAAAGATTTTCTGCCACACAATATTTACCTGGCGTTGAAATAGTAAATGGAATCATACTTTGCGTAATGAGTACATCACAACATGGATCTTCAAATTCAAGGTTATCAATTTTTGAGCAAACTACACTTTCTAGTTCATCTAAATCTGAGACAATAATATCAGTATCTGAAATTAAATTTTCATCAATATTTTCTATTTTTGAGCATAATATACTTTTCGTTTCATCAACCACAGAAACTAATACATCAGAATTAGATAAAACATCACTATTTAAATTTTCAAGTTTCTCGCATAGTGATATATTTAACAAATCAAGTTGCGATGAAGTTTGTTCAAAAGAACTTCCTATAGTCTCGTCTATAACTTCTATTTTTGAACAAATTGCCTCATGTGCATCAGAAACTTCTTCATCATGTTCTGTCAAACATTCTTTTATTTCATTATTTTGTCCCTGTACAATTCCAAGACAGTTCTTTATTTCATTAAGATCATCAGTTGTAACATTAACACCAATATCAATTTTTTGTGGTGCATCTAGACGTGGTGCACGATTTTGATATTGTGCAGAAACTGTACAAAACAGCAACAAAAACATTCCATGCAATGTCAACATACGCTCTCTCCTTTTTACATTTTATTAATTTTTTTCACAAACATTATAACATGCCACTATTTCTTTTTTTATTTTATCATCTACGCGTCTAATTATCACTACACTTTTGACTGACCAATCTTTTCTGTTTTTATAAACTACACTATGCGGAGAAATTGCAATTAATTGATATCCAAATTTTTGTGCAAAAACTGATAAGCCTGAGCGCGGGTAAATTAAAATATCAAATTGCATCATATTAAAAAAATCATCCAGTACATTAGCGTCATGCCTATTTCCTTTCATACGACAGCCAAATGTAACTCTGTCAATGTTGAGCAACTTATTACGAAAATGGCGCATAATTTGTACGGGGTGCTGATGATCTGTAAAAACATGCACATACAAATTCTGATCTTTATACATATCAATTATTCGTTGCAATTCATTAATGTAAAAGTCAAGCGATGGAAACTTAAGCGGCATCCTTCGTTTTTCACGTGGTGTATCAATATGAAATCCTCCGCCAGTACGCACATGTACTGCAACTGAAATTGCATTTTGAGGTTTTTTAATATAATTTATATTGTACGTTGGAGATATCATTGTTCGCATAACAGACAAAAAATCTTTATCATTCCAACGTGCACCTGCAGTCACGGTCCAGTCTACTACGTATAATATATTTGCATCCGGATCAATGTTTGGATCTTTCTCATTTTGTATGCGAACCACTTTATTAAATGTTTTTTCTAATGATTTTGAATAATGCGGCTCAAGCTTGCTAACTGCTAAATTTTTCCCATGATGAATAGGTTTATAAAGTAATGGAATATTATTCTTTATTGCAATCCATTTTGCACGATAATACATAATTAAATCATCACCAAACCGTCCACCATTACGATTATATGTAATTGCACTTCGCGAATTAATACAAAATACATATAATACAATTACTGCAAAAAAATATCTATAAAATTTCTTCAATACAACTCACTCTTGTACAATCAAACAAATATATATTGCACAATATATTGCAATACCAAATCATTTTTCAATACATATAAAATAAAAAGAAAGGATATTCATTATGATAAGACAAATATTTATTACATTATTTTTTTTCTACATACAAAACATATTCTCACAAGAACGCATACCATTATATGCAATCTATACACCATCACATGAAATATTATTTAATAACTATTTTCTTCCTTCTATTCAAGATAATTTTGATTTACGCATAAAAATTATTCCGCAAGAATGTCAATCAGCAACATTTATGTCACGAAATTGGACAAAAACAACACGAAAAAAAGTACGGTATATAATTCAAGCAATTGAAGAAAATATGGATAATATATTTATTTTTTCTGATGTTGACATTCAATTTTTTGGCCCCATTGAAGATGATATTAAGTGCCTTATGGAAAACAAAGATTTTCTTGTACAAAAAGATCGCCCAAAAGGAAACATGTGTTCTGGTTTTTTTGTCTGTCGTGCAAATGAAAAAACTCTTACAGTGTGGAAAGATGCGCTTAAAGAAATGCAAAATAATCACAGAGTAAGTGATCAAACAGCATTAAATCGTCAACTCAAACCACGACGCGGCAAACAAAATAAATATAATATCATATGGGATTATCTGCCTGATCGCTATTTTGGTGGCGGTACTTTTACAGGCCGACATTGGAATCCACGAAAAAAACTTACTGTACCACATAACGCAAAAATGCATCACGCAAATTGGACCAAAGGAATCAAAAATAAAATTAAACAACTAGAACAAGTGAGGCAAATTGTAGAAAAAAGAAAAGCAAGTGCACAGATAGTTGCACATATAATACAATAGTACCATTACCATAGCAGGGGATGATAAAAGTGACGCTATAAAAAAAGGCGCCACTAATATAATAACTAACTATTTATCAATCAAATATACTTACTTTTAAGAGTAAAAAATGCCTACTTTTTTACTCTTTGCCATTGCAGGATCATATAATCCATTTGCAGTACCTGTTTGCCAACGAGTAACTGTTCTAATAAAATCTGAAGTTCGCAATAATGTTCCCTGTAATAAATTACAAGCCTTCCATTTATTTTGCGCAACTTTATATTTACATACAGATATATCATTAGTAATTTCAATAGATAAGAATGATTTATTTCTTGTACTACCAGACATATTAATATGAACTGCATGCGCATATGTACGCTCTAACCAACACATCATATCTCCACATGAAATTATTTTATCAAAACAAAACGATTCATCTAAAAGTAATACATGTTCAGACTTAGAATGCTTTCCAACTTGTTCTAACGCACGTTTTAGGTCTTGATTATCACTTGAAATATAATAGAGTGCATAAACATCATGATCATACTTAATCACTTCTTGAGTTTGATTAAAATCATTAGTTGGCAACAATACATACATAGTATCAATACCATCAATATGCGCTTTTGCGTTTTCAATATACATATGCACATTATCTTTTGTCTTCATGCAAATAATAGCATCTACTTGTTTATCACAATATTGTTCAACGTTTCTAATTAATGGCACCTCTGCAATTGGATATTTTATTTTTCTACAAATCTCTCGCGAACACATTACTTGCAATCTACTTTCAATTTTAAATCCAACATTAGAAGGATATAAATTTCGTATATATAAAACTTCGTTATAAAATTTAAATCGTTTTCCACACATCTCTGCAATTGGAAACATTGTAGCAAGATCATTTGATACTGGATAAAAATTTCCAACATAATTTTTAACATTTTCACATATCAAATCTTCTACACGAATAGCTTTAAATAACCATGCATAAAAAGTTCTCATATGCATAAAAACCCATTGACTTCGACGATAATTACGCGCATTAATAACTCGTTGTGGTAGCTGCCTTGCATACCCAAGCTCAGAAAATCCATATCTTTGTGCAATATGTTTAGGAATATTTTTATATTGTCCATATGTCATCCAAATATCTGGGTCTTCATAACGCTCATTAACAATACGCAATACCTGATCATTTGCAAACCAATCATCACCATCAAGCTGCACAATTATGTCTGTATCAGCGCACATATGCACAGCATTATAAAGATTTACAAGTTTTCTCACTCGACGTTCATTTGCAATAAATGTACATTTTTCATGCCAATCATGTTCATGTATAAACCGTTTAATTTTATTTGCAGTATCATCAGTTGATGCATCATCAATACAAATAACATGATAATTTGTATAATCCTGTTGATAAATTGAACTGAGCGTTTTTTCAATCCACTCTGAAACATTTCTCGTACAAAGAATAACTACTAAAGAACGTTCATGTTCAGCAGACTGTATAAATACATTAAAAAATAATATTGTCAACAATACACAATATTGAAGTATACCTTGTCTCATATTTACCCCGGAATAATATAGATTCGTCACATTAAAAATTTTAAATTATGTGCTCATCAAAAATATAAACGCCAGAATTGATCACGCGCATAAATTTTAAATCCATATTTTTTTGCAAAATCTTGTACTGCTTTTCTAACTGGAAAATGAAGTCCTAAATGTGGCTTTGACCAACTCCAATCATCACCAGTTATTGTTGTATTAGGAAAATATTTGTATATAAACTCCAAATCAGCCATCACAGAATCATAATCATGAGAAGCATCAACATAGAAAAGATCTGGTTGCAATCCAAGGGAATAAATATATTCCATTCCTTTAAGAGTTGTTGCTCGTAGTGGAATCAATCTATCTTTGTGCTTCCAGCAATTTACTAAGAATGTTTCATATAATGTCGGCAATAAATTGCTATATATATTTTGATGCTCTATACTTCCTTTCCAATGGTCAATTGCAATTACATGCGCTTCTGGCATTTTATTTAAAAAAAACTTTGCAGAGCCACCAAGCCAAGAACCCAATTCAACAATGAGTTTAAATTTTTTTCGGCTAAACAATCTGTTAAATTCAGCAATTTTTTTTCTAGAAAACCATGTATGTTCATATGGCAAAACATTAGGTTTTTTATCTGGCCAAACACTTTGTAACAATTGCGTAATAATATTTATATATTCATGTTCATCATACAAAGAAAAATCACTTGCAAATAATAAACAATTACACACAAGCAACATACTCATAAGTCCACACTTCATCCCATACTCCCCCTTTTTATATAACGCCCAAATTCTTGGCGCCACTATTATAAATAAATCCCTATACAAAAACCTACACTATTTATAAAACCAAACTCAATAGTTTGTTCAAATAGAAATTATAAATTATAATTATTTGTATATATAGAGACATAATTTTTCTGCACGATCGTATACACACATATCGCGCTTTTTTTGAAGAACTGGAAAAGTAAACCGTTGTGTACAGTGCTTATCAATTATGCACGCCCATACATCATCTGCAAGTTTTATTTTTCTTTGTAAAAAAACATCTTCTGGCGTTGTTACATTTGCAAATGTTCGCTCTAACCAATAGATATGTTCTGCGCAATCAACATAACTTTTTAATGAATGCGTCGCATTCATGCATAAAAAATAATTATTCTTTGTGTGGCTACTTATAATTTGCAATGCACTTTTATAGCTGTTTTTTATAGAAGAACAATATCCAACTGGGATAATCTTTTGTTTTTTATTTGCAAATTTACGTACATACTTTTTTGCAACACAAGAGCGATTATACAATACAAAAATATGTTCATAATTTTTTACATATGTCTGTATATCAGTAATAGATTGTTCAATGTCAACAGAATCATTAGTAATATGCAATAATAGATCTGCTTTGCATAATTTATATTGCTCTAAATTGCGCACAATAGGTTTCTTGCAAATCGGATATTTCTTTTTTTTACGTATTTCAAAGGCAGAAGATACTTGTGGTTTTCTGTCAACTTTAAATCCAACAATATCTGAATATAAATTACGTACATACAAAAGATCAGGAATATATCGTACATGCGTATGCACCATTTCAACAATTGGAAAAAAAGTTGCCAAATCATTTGATGCAGGATAAAAATCACCCACAAAACCCGATACATTACGCGCAATTAGATCCTGTAGTTTAATCTGTTTGAGCAACCAACCATAGCAGGTACGCAAATGCATAAATACAAATGTATGCTTACGATATGATCTTTTTTTAATAATATTTTCAGGAACATAATTACACGAACCATTTCTTGACACCCCCCACTTGTCTGCCTCTATTTTTGGCTTATTGCAATAACTTCCGTATGTCATCCAAACATTTGGATCTTTATATTCACTAACTATTTTTTCAAAGACTCGATCATGAACAAGCCAATCATCACCATCAACAAAAACAATAATCTCATCATCATCGCACAAATAAAAACCACGATATAAATTTGCAAGTTTACGTTGACGTGTTTTGTTTGCAATAAATGTTACTCGATCTGATATATTATTTTCTTTAATATAATCACATACAACATCTACAGCACCATCAGTTGAGGCATCATCAAAATATAATAATCTAAAGTTTTGATATCGCTGGGAAAAAATTGAATCTAATGTTTTTTTTACCCATAAAACGTTATTATATCCTGTGACAAACACTACTAATTTTTTTTGCGCACAAACATAAAACGTTATAAAAAATAGCACCATAAGAATATTTTTTTGCTTCATTATAAACCTTATTTTTATAAATAACTTTTTATAACATTTAACACATTCACCATTACCAACAAACAAATACTTGTTCAACACCCACTATTTTATTTACAATTACATAATAAGTAGTTGGGGACTGTTTCATAAAAAGGGAGAAGCAATGAAACAAAAAACAATAATCACTATTTCTATGTATCTTATGCAATCGGCGCTATTTTTTACTTGCATACTATTTGCAAATAATCACGAACCTATTGTAACCATTATCGGAACCGGTTATGTTGGACTTGTTTCTGGCGCAGGACTTGCAGATTTTGGCAATCAAGTAATTTGTGCAGACATTGATAAAAATAAAATAGCAATGCTTAATAATGGTGATATTCCTATTTATGAACCAGGTCTCAAAGAAGTCGTTGAGCGTAACGTACGCGCGGAACGACTTTGTTTTTCTGACGATGTAGAACATGCAATCAGACAAGCGGACGTTCTTTTTATTGCTGTTGGAACCCCCATGGGAGATGATGGTAATGCTGATATGAAATATATTGATAGTGTAGTTGCATCAATTGCGCGTAACATGAATAAGCATAAAATTATTGTTACAAAAAGTACCGTACCAATCGGAACAGGAAAGCGCATTAGAAAAATTTTAGAAAAAGAATATAATATTGATAATAATATGTTTGACATAGTTTCAAATCCAGAATTTTTACGTGAAGGATGTGCAGTTAAAGATTTTTTGCACCCTGAACGTATTGTTATTGGGGTTGAAAGTGACTATGCGGCAGATGTAATGCATGTAATTTACAAAACACCACTAGAAAATAATGCTACAATGGTAATAACTAATTTACAAACATCTGAAACTGTAAAATACGCATCAAACGCATTTCTTGCAACTAAATTAAGTTTTATGAACGAAGTTGCAAACTTTTGTGATCGAGTTGGTGCGGATGCACATACTGTTGGCTATGCAATGGGTCTTGACAGTAGAATTAGCTCACTATTTTTAAAACCAGGCCCTGGATATGGCGGTTCTTGTTTTCCAAAAGATACACAAGCATTAGTACACATGGCAAACAAATATAATATCAACATGCAAACAGTAACAGCCGCAATTATGGCAAACAAATATCAAAAAACAATTCCATTCAAAAAGTTACAATCATTGTTACAAACAGACACCCGTTCTAATTCAGTTGCAGGTAAAAAAATAGTTATACTTGGCCTTGCATTTAAATCAAATACTGATGACATTCGCTATTCACCTTCAATTACTATGGTACAAGAATTACTTGCACATGGCGCTGATGTGCATGCTTATGATGCTGCTGCAATGCAAAATTTTGCACAATTATTTCCTAAAGTTACCTATCACAAAAATGCATATGATGCTGTTCGTGATGCTGATGCTATTGTGATAATGACTGAATGGAAAGAATTTGCGCATCTTGACATTGAACGCATGGCAAAGCTGGTGCACCAACGCATTATACTTGATACCAGAAATATGCTTGATCCTGAAATATTACGTATGCATGGTTTTATTTCTGATTCAATTGGTATGTCATATTTACACACATAAACACATACACTTTTTATATAGATCAAAAAAGCCTTGCAATCGCAAGGCTTTTTTCTAACCGTTGACCAAAAAAGATCCCACCTGCTACACTTCTGAACAATACTAAAAAAGGATCGTCTATGAATAAAAATTATAGATACATGATCACGCTACTATTTTGCATTTCTTTTTTTCAATTAATTTATCCAGTTGATAAAATTCTGGAAGAAAAATTAATTTATATTGTTATTCCATCATACAACAATGCACAATGGTACAAAAAAAACTTACGTTCAGCACTGGAGCAAGAGTATACAAATTTTCATATCATATATACTGATGATGCCTCAACTGATAACGCTGGAGCATTAGTACAAGCATTTGTTAATAAACATAATTTGCATGACAAAGTTACTGTAATTTGCAACAACGTAAATGTTGGTGCGCTGCAAAATCTATACACAATGATTCATTCATGTCCCGATGAAGCAATTGTTATCACACTTGATGGTGATGATTGGTTACCTGATGAACAAGTACTCAATCGTTTAAATAAAGTATATTCTGAAAAAAATGTTTGGCTTACATACGGGCAATTTCAAATGGCTTCCGGTGGTCAAAAAGGTTGGGCATCACCAATTCCTGATACTATTATTTCAAAAAACAAATTCAGAACATTTCTACACATTCCAACACACTTACGTACGTTTTATGCATGGTTATTCAAACGAATAAAAATGCAAGATTTATTATATTACGGGCATTTTGCACCAATGAGTTGGGATATGTCGATGATGTTTCCAATGATAGAAATGGCAGGTGGCAGGCATCACTGTTTTGTTGATGACATTATGTATATTTACAACGATCGCAACGACATTAGTGATCACTTTAAAAGTCGACAATTACAAGCGCATATGTCACAAATTATTCGTAAACAAAAAAAATATCGTAGATTGAACAGTGATAAAACTCGTAGATTAAGACATACCGTTGATGTTATTGTTTTTTCTCAAGACACACCCGAAAATTTAACTCAATGCCTTACATCACTAAGAAACTATGTGCATGATATTACAAAAACAATTGTAATGTATCGAACAAACAATAGCGATAAACAAAAACAGCAATACGCAGAGTTGCAAAAAAAATACTCTCAATACACTTGGTTTGAAGTAAAATCTAATCGAAGTAATTTCAGAGAAATTGTAACACAAACAGTTAACACTGCAAAAAGTAACTATATACTTTTTTGTAAAGACTCACGAATCATTACTCATGAGATTAACTTACATATTGTCATTGATCAGATAGAAGACAATCATGCATATGCATTCTATTTTGCATTGGACAAATCAACCTATGATGATTATCAACGCATTATGCCAATTATTAATTTGCCAAACAATATTTGTGCATGGCATTTTGCAATGGGACAAGACATGTGGACACGTGCAAATAATTTTGACATAACATTATATAGAAAACACAATTCACTACAAAACTTTTTAACACATTATTTTGAACCACATGTGGATGGTTTGGAATTTATTTGGGGAAATGAGGGGAAACTAGACAAAATTGGTCTCTGTTATACACACCCGGTGACACAACATGCCACACAGACATAGAACAAAAAAACAATGGGTACATCACATCTTACTACTCCTAATATGCAGCATGTTTCAACAAATTTACGGGTGGTGTACCCAACAAAATCAACCTCCACGATTTGTTGTTATTATTCCATCGTACAATAACATAAAGTGGTACAAAAAAAATTTAGACTCAATTGTATCTCAAAACCACAATAATTTTCATGTTATTTATATTGATGATTGTTCAACTGATGGCACAGGCGATAAAGTAAAACAATATATTACAAAACATAATCTAAAAAACAGAATAACATTTATACAAAACAAACAACGCCACGGCGCACTTGCAAATTTATATCACGCAATACACAATTGCAATGATAATGACATAATTGTCACTGTTGACGGTGATGATTGGTTATTTGACAATCAGGTACTCAACAAACTAAACAAAGTTTATTCTGAAAATAATACCTGGCTTACGTTCGGACAATTTATTGAATGGCCTTCAAACAAAATTGGTCATTGTCGCCCGATTGCAAAACGAACTATCGCACATCATTCATACCGCACTGATCCATGTTACGCATCACATTTGCGCACATTTTATGCATGGCTTTTCAAACGCATCGCACATGAAGATCTTCTTTATAAAAATAATTTTTTCAAAATGAGCTGGGACTGGGCATTTTTATATCCAATGTTAGAAATGGCAGGAACTCATGCACATTTTATTCCAAAAATTTTATATGTCTACAATAAAAACAACCCATTGAGTGATTACACAAAAAATGCTGACTTACAACGTGAACTTGCGTGGGTTATTAGAAATAAAAAATCGTATGCACGATTATAAAAAATGCCCCGCACAAAAACTGACAAAAATAATATCCTTTTGTCGTCCCGTACTTGATACGGGATCTTTTCCCATAAAAAATGCCCCGCATGAATGCAGGGCATAAAACAATTAATTTGATAATTTATTTAGTCTTGATACGAATTTTGAATATTAGAACAATATCCAAATTCCAAGTATCTCAATAAAGCATAAACAATACCTGTTACAGCTACGCCGCCCACAACAATTGCCGCACCTTTTTTCGCTGTACTTTTTGTTATAAAAACATCATTATTATCATCACAATCAATATTAATATAGTCATTATTTAATTCAAGTTCAAGATTGCGGTAAGTTTTATAACTGATATAAAGATTTTCAGTGCTTTTTTTTAACAATTCTTTTAATTCATCTTTATCTACCGTGTCACCGATATTCTCTATACAATAAACATTATAATTTAATTCATTTTCATAATCATCACTACTACTACTAATTTCACTACCCATCACAACTTGCGATCCAGCCATTGAAACCAACAATAACAAAAACATTTTTTTGTTCATATAAAAACCTTTATATATAAAATATTACTATAAAACTCTACAATACTCACCATTAGTGTACAGAGAAATAACAAAAACGCTACTTTTTTCAAAAATTTTTTTTCTTACTTGCATTATCATCTGCTCATGTGGTACACACTTATATGATATAAGTAAAAAATAAAAGCAAATACGGAGTAATCATATGAAGCGTTTTGAACAATTTATTACCCACTTTTTTTTGGTCACAAATGTATTATTTTTTGCACAAAAAGTAATCTGTATTCCCCCTTCATTTTTTCAACCATATAAAGCAGACATCATTATTTTTTCTGAAGATAATCCTCAACAACTCTCTACTTTGCTAGATTCCATAGATAAAAATATTTCTAACATTAATCAAAAAATTGTTATCTATCAAGCGAGTACTAAAAAACATAAAAAAGAATACAAACAAATTTTTACTAAATTTCCTTACACACATACATTCAAACAAAACAAACAAAAAAAATACAAAGATCTGACACTCAAAGCACTTAACTATTCGTACGCACCATACGTAATGCTTGCAACTGACACAACAGTTATTACTGATTCTATTGATTTGTATAATTGTTGCCATTGGCTCGAGCAGACTGGGGCATACGGGTGTTATTTGGACATGAATAAACAAAAAAAAGAAAACCATACCATTGTCTACAATGACGTGTGCAAATGGAATTTTACTAATGAAGAGAATACAAAAAGTACCGTACACACATTTGACATGACTTTATACCGCAAAAGTGATATTACACCGCTATGCAAAAAACTTAATTTTACTAATACAAGTACATTTGCAAAAAAACTTGCAAAAAAAAAGCCACGCGTTAATTTTGGGATATTTTTTGCCGATGCAAAGGTAACAACATCTACTACTGAAATTGTGATTTGCAATGAAGAAACAGAGTTGCAAGAAAAAAGTGACATAAAAAATACCAATATTGCATCGGTGAGTAGAGTTCCTGAACTGACAACTGCCACACAACACGGGTGAAAGAGTATAAGCGTCATGAAAAAATTTTTGACATTATTGGTATTCATCACACTATCGACAATAGCACAAAAACTTAATATTGGTCTTTGCATGGTTGCAACTGGAAAGTACATTCAATTTGTCACACCCCTTATTCGTTCAGCTGAAAAATATTTTTGTCCACGCCATAACAGAACATATTTTGTTTTTACCGACAACAACATTGCACTAAAAGAACAAGACGAATCTTCAAACATACAGTTTATATATCAAAAACGTCTTGGATGGCCCTATGACACATTACTTCGTTTTGATGTATACCTAAAAAACCAGGTCTCATTTGCAGACATGGATTATATTTTTGCAACTGACGCTGATATGTTATTTGTAAATTACATGGGTGATGAAATTTTAGGCAAACACGTTGGCACACAACATCCAGGACACAATGGCAAAAATCCTCTTTGGTCAGCGCCTGGTAGCATATCGTACGAAACAAATCCAATATCAACTGCATACATTAGTCATGAGGAAGGTGAACATTATTTTGCCGGTGGATTTTATGGTGGAAGCTATGATGGATTTTTTTCAATGCTTACCATTTTAATGAAACGCATTAATGCTGATTTTGTAAAAGACTATATTGCAGTATGGCATGATGAAAGTCATTTAAATCGTTTCTTTATTGATTTTCCACCAGAAGTTATACTTGATCGCTCATATTGTTACCCGGAACATGGTGAAGTTAAAGGATATCCAAAGTGTGAGCCTAAATTGTTGGCACTTGACAAAGATCATGCATCAATTCGCGAATAACCCAAAATTACATCTGTAGGATCAAATGGTACATGCAAAATATTTTGTTGCAACGTTTTATATGAATCAAACACAACAGATTTTATTTTTTCAATAAGACTTTCACGTGCATACATTGTCGAATTCCACTGCCCAACAAGTCTATATCTTCCAAATGCATCTTGTAATTGCCATGCGATAATCGAATCCAAAAGTTCAGTTACAAGCAATTTTTTGCCTTTTATTTTTATCGGCAACACTTTATTATAACAAACCTTTTCTAAGCAAAACGCGATTGCTTTTGTTTTTTGCATCCAATCAACACATGTACGACAATTAACATCATCTGTAAATATATATTCATCATCAAGACACAATACATATGTTGCAACAGTACTTTGTAAACAATTTAAAAACAGGCTAAAAAAATGGGTGTCATACCTGTGAAAAATAACATTAGAATAAGTTTTTTTTATAAACGAATAATCTTGATCAAGTGAACATAAAACATGTATACGATTATAGCCTGAAACAAAGTTTTTTAAACTTGCAATACAATTGGTTAATTGCTCGGGGCAAGATGCGTGTATCATAATATCAACTTTTGATTGTCCACTATCTAGAATAATCCATCTTTTTGGCGCATACTTTTCTCGCGACCGAACAACTTTATCACAATGAATTTGTTGTAATACACGGACCTTGTGATCATTATTTGGTGTTGCATTATTATAAATATATATTTGATCGTCAATATAACTAATTTTACCATGCGCCATTTCAAGCATCGGAAACATATAAGCAAGATCACCAGCTGCAAAGAAAAAATCTCCTTTATATAAAAGATCTTTTAACGCAATAGACTTAAATAAGTCTGCACGAAACGTTCGGAGTGCCCCCGAAAGCCAATCATACTCTCGATAGGCGCTGTGCGTAATAATTCCCCGTGGAAATGCACGACAATATCCCTTTTGGCCTGTGGGATATCGTTTAAATTGCCCAAATGTTATCAAAGCACCTTTTTGATATTCTTGATCTACTATTTGCATAGCATCTTTGCATGCAAACCAATCGTCACCATCCAAAATCATCACTACTTCATGATCATCACATTGCAACGCCGCCTGCCAAGTATTGAATAACGCGCCTCGTCGTTGTTTGTTACAAATAAACATTACTCGTTCAGACAGATTGTGATCTACAATATACCGTTTTACTAATTGTGCATTTGCATCAGTTGAACAGTCATCAATATAAATAACACGATAATTATCATATTCTTGAGAAAAAATTGAATCCAAATTTTTCTTACACCACTGCTCGTTGTTATATGAAGGTACAACAACAACAAAATGAGTTTGTCCTTGCAAACAAAAACTTACAAAGCTGAAAAATAATTGTGCTAATCTAAAAAAATTATTCTTTTTCATTATCTTATCTCCTTAATAGAATCATATACTTTTTTATAGCTCCGCAACTCTCGTTCTGCAATTCTTTGATGAGAAGGAACTGCAGCCTTATGCATACGCGACCTGACACGATTATAGATATACAAAACATCAGAAATACATTTCATTCTTCCATTGGCCATCTCCAACATTGGAAACATTGCAGCCAAATCTGCACCTGCTTTGAAAAATTCACCATTCAACATAAAATCCTCTTTGCGTATGCGCTTAAACAATCCCGCATTAAATGTCCGTAAGTGCGAAGATATCCAATGATGCTTACGATATAATTTTTTAATAACAACATTATTAGGAAATTTTCTACAAAAACCCATTTTTCCTGATGGATATTCCTGAAATTGCCCATACGTCAACCAGACATTTGGATTTTGATATTCTTGATTTATACGCTGCATAACCATATCATGTGCAAGCCAATCATCACCATCGACAATCATAATTATCACGCGATCGTCACATGCATGCACCGCACACCAAGTATTGTAAAGTTGATACTTTCTATTTTTGTTTTGAATAAATGTTATTTTATTCTTAATATTATATTTTTTTATGTATGATTTTACCAATGCTCCGGTAGCGTCTGTTGAACAATCATCTGTATAAATAACATGATAATTAGAATATTTTTGCATAAAAATTGAATCTAAATTTTTCTCATACCATTGTGAATTATTATATGAACAAACAATAACAACAATTGGTAGTTGAATAACAATCTTTTTATCTTCTGCAAAAAAATAATTAACCACAATTGCAAACACCAATGCACATGTAATCTTACACTTCATTATTCATTCCAATTTTGTACAGTCTCTTCATTATCTATCGAACGAAAACGAGCTTTACGATATCGCTTTGGCATCCAACTTTTTGCCCACCAATGCACACCGTACGCTCCTTGTTTTTTCCATGAAATTATATCTTCATACCGTTCCAAACAACCAAGTGGATAAAAATAGAATGCAGGTAATGCAATATCAATAGTTGCGCATTTGTCTGCAGTAGTAAAAAAACAACGTGTTAAATGCACAGGTCCTGTTTTTTGAGGAACACCTTTTCTGTGAGAATTTTCTTTTATTTTCTTAATACATTCAATCAAAATAGGATGACCAGGACGCGCACCAACTAACGCATTATTTAATTGCAATAATGATGTATCTAACGGTTGCAATCCAACATAAAAATCATAACAATGATGAAATATGTCAAGCGGCTGCAAACATTCAAAATCAGCATCAATATATACGCCACCATACCTATACAAAATTTCCCAACGAGCAATATCTGATTTCATACCATAGTTATCAGTTAAATCATAAAATTCTTGATTATAAAGTTGTAATTGCAAAATTTCTGTATCCGTCCACAATATATACTGCCACTCGGGACCCAAATGATATTCAATCCATGAATCCATATATTCTTGCAATACCTGAGGAACATCAGATCCCAACCAAATTTGATGAATAATTTTTGGAATTTTAGGTGTATCAGAATATACTATATTTGTTGGTTTATTTTTTTCGTACAAATCATAAAAAAAATTATATAGCTTATATCCATCAATACCAATAACGCGCGTTGTATTTTCAAATAATGCTCTTACATCAACGACAGAAGAATAATTTCTTGTCATTCTCATTGCATCATCAAATGGTATGTATTTAAATTCGCTACGCAACTGACAAAATAATAAAAAAAATAACCCTAATAATTTTTTCATTAGACTCCTTTTTACTTTTTATATTCAATTAACTTCACACGATCATGCGATGTAACCCATGTTGCAGCCCAATGATGTACCGCAAGCGATCCCAACGCATTAAATTCAGAATAGCTTCCCTCTTTTTTGTATGGAATCACCGGATAAAAATACGATGATGGAAATGCAACATCAATATAACCATCCTGATTATTTGTATAATAAAATGAACGCGTTAAATGAAGAGGCCCCACTTTATTAACAACCAATGATTGTCTCCAATCGTTTGGAATAGTCTTAATTGCATGAGCAATAATCGGATGTCCCGGCCGTGCACCTATAAGTGCAGAGCCGAGCGAAATGTGATCAATATCAAGTGGTTGTGTTCCAACATAAAAATCACATGCATAATGTAAAAAATCTAATGCATGCAAACACTCAAAATCAACATCAATATAGACACCTCCATAACGATATAATAACTCAAGACGAAGTATATCTGCTTTGACAACATTACGCCTTGTCGCATCAAAAAATAATTGAGTAATTAAATTTAGTCCGGGAATATCTTCATCAGTCCACAATTTATATAACCATCCACGATCTTTATGAAATTTAATCCATGTGCGCATTAAAGGCTTGAAGATCGCAGGAAATGAAGGACCTATCCATATTTGATGAATAATTTTTGGAATTTTTAATTTTTCAGACGGTTGCTCAATATGTATAACATTATTTTCGAATGACTCTTTTAGTACATAATATAAATTTTTTCCATCAACACTAGCTTTTTTTGTAGTTGAATCAAAAATCTCTTGTTGATCAAATGCAGTTAACGACATTGCATCATCAAATGGTCTATATTGAAACTCTGCATGCAACTGAAAAAACAAAATAAAATAGAAAACTAATAATCTTTTCATTGCAATCTCCCTCTTTTTCTGTTTTACTATTCTATATTTAATTTTGCAAAAATCAAACGCACATGAAAAAAAACTTTCACAAAGCAATGTTTGCAATATTGCTCTTTTTTACAACCATAAATTCTTATTTTTTGTTTTCGCAAGAAGAGAATGATTTACTTAAAATAAACACAATAAGTATATTCGGATACACTTCTGGGACAATCATTTTTTTACTGGCAATATATATCTTAAAAAAAGGCTATCTTCACAGTAAGCTCAAAACTAATGCACCAAAAAAGAAAGCCAAACTACCAGTAAAGACAATACCAGAAAAGACAATACCAGAAAAGAAAGACCAACAACCAGTAAAGACAATACCAGAAAAGACAATACTAGAAAAGAAAGACCAACAACCAGTAAAGACAATACTAGAAAAGACAATACCAGAAAAGAAAGACCAACAACCAGTAAAGACAATACTAGAAAAGACAATACCAGAAAAGAAAGACCAACAACCAGTAAAGACAATACTAGAAAAAAGCAATACTAATAAATGCAAAATTAAAGAAGTAATAGAAAATTCTAAACATTTTCACCAAAAAACAAGAAATATAATTCTTGAATTCATCGAACGATATAATAACAATACAGTCAACAATGATATCATTGAACAGATGAATAAAATAGCAGTTAAATTAATGTACATATTTGAAAACCACCCAAAAGAAATATATAAAATTTATAAAATGTTTTTAGTCTCTGGAGGTAATAATAATGCAACTCATTTTATATATAATAAAGAAAACGAACTTGTTAAATGTTGTGAAAGAACACCATTATTACTTCTTTTAACTAAAATGATGTCAAGAAGTAATTATGGAGTTAATAAATATGGTACAGAAAAATTGAACCTCTTACATCCTCATTTAGTTAAAATTATTTCATTAATGACAAACTATGATTTAGATTTAAAATCAAATTGTTGTCTAAGTAGCAACTGTTATCTAAATAATGATCCTTATTGCCATGGACTAAGTTACTCCGAAGAATTATTTAGCTACTTATTGCAATATATCCATGAAATTAGACAAAAATACTCCAACACCCAATTATCCAATCAACCATGGTACAAATATTACAATCAAATCGAAAACTACGTACTAAAAATTTATATTGAAAAACTGTATAAGAAAAAAAATTATAAATCCCATAATTTGCATTATAAAGAATTAAAACATAATTATCTTTACAGGCAATTAAAAAACTTTTTGAATGATAAAGAATATGATATAAAGAATGAAAATGTAGTAAATATTATTAACAGATTTATTAAAAAATATGATCTAAATTATTATAGTGGAAAGGACAGAGAAACAAAAGAAAGATATTTAGAAAATCAAAAATCTTTCTTTCCTGTGTTAACAAGTAAAAGTAAACTATATAAAAAGTTCATGTCAAATCTTGCAAAGGACAACACCAAACAATACATACAATGTAAAGAAATAAAAAAATTACTCTATAAATTTATAATAAATAACTTTTATGGTTCACCTGAAACAGAATTAACCAATGAACAAATAAAAAAAATAATATCTTTATTATCAAAAAACGAAGATATACTCCATCCAGCACAACAGATATTTAAATCTGTAAAGTACGACAATTTTTTTTATAAACCAATAAAAAATATAATTAATAAAATTAAACAGGAATATATAGAAATCAAAAATGTAATCATAGAATCTAATCACCAGTATAGAATTATTTTTGAAATACAAAAACAACCACAAAGCTTAAGCAATTATATCACAAAAAAAACACTAAAAGAATACGAACTTAATAATACAGAAATTATTTCATACTTGTTTTATTTTGCCTTAACGTATGAAATGGAAAATGAATTTAAAAACATAACTAATATAATTGGTTTTCAAAAATTAGGTGAATATACTCAAAAGCTTAATAATTATGTTTATAAAGAAATTGAAGAAAAACTATTAAAAAAAAAAATAACTTCAAAAAATGTTACATATTTTGTTTTTAATCAAAACGGGCATCGTGAAAAAATGAACCGTTGTAATATCTGCTCACATAGAACATGTGAATGCTTTAGCGGATTAGATAAAAAAATTAAATATTTAATCAAAACATATAAACAGAGTAAAGAAGAATTAACAGCACACTTTCTATATTTATACTCGCTGGAATCTTGTAAAAATACTCAGAAAATACGCAACTTACTTGAAAACTATTCTATCAATGAAATCTATTATAGAAATGAGTACGAAGAACCCTTATTTTACCAAATATTAACTCAACAGAATTACAAACTTCTGAAAATATACATCAAAAATAATTTGCCAATAACGGACACATTTGAACCATTTAATTACAATATACTGCACGAACTTGCGCAAGACAAAAATGTTGAATCATTAAAAATAATTGCAAAAATTTATAACAAATGTGTTAACAACAAATACAAAAATTATACACTTAAAATATGGCAAAATCTTTTGAAACAAAAAACACAGTACCCAAATAATACAGACACACCTAAAATGCCATTTGAGTTTGTTGATAGTAATAATGAAAAAACAAAATTACTCATGCCAGCCGAATTTGTTATAAACCAACAAACTCAGCTCTACGACAACTCTTATCACACCAGCTATGAGCCCAATGATGGACTGCCCATGCTCCACGTGTAATCAAATCATTTTTATTCAAAGAAACTTGTGTTGATCCTAATGGATAAAAATAAAAAGCAGGAAATGCAATGTAGTATGTATCAGGATCTGTGCACGAATATTGATAGAATTGTTTTGTAAAATATAATGGACCAGTTTGGATTGAGATATTTTTTGTCTGTTTATTTTGTTTCATTTGAATAATACATTGCCACAAAAATGGATGATGTTTTCGCGAGCCAATTAAGCCATTTCCCAATTGCAATAATCCTGTATCAAGTGGTAAAATTCCTGTATAAAAATCATATCGTTCATGAAGTACATCAAATGGTTGCAAACATTCAAAATCAATATCAACATACAGTCCACCAAATTGATATAAAATTTCGTATCGTGCAATATCTGATTTTTGTCCAAAATTTTGCGCCTTATCATATAAATCTTGATTATGAAGTGTAAGCTGCGCAACTTCTTTATCCGTCCATAACATGTGCTTCCAATCAGGATGATGTATTTTCCATGAATTGACATATTCATGAAATTGTTTTGGAACATCAGATCCCAACCAAATATAATGAATAATTTTTGGAATATTTTTTTTAAAACCAATACAATTACCCGTAAAATTACGTTGTTCATATAATTGTTCAAAAAATAAATAAAGCGCCGACCCATCAATTCCAATGAGTCGACTTAATTCATCTCGTAAAATAATATTACTATATTGCGATGCTTTCATCGCATCTACAAAAGAATGATATACAAAAGAAAAAACTGTGCTAGAATAAAATGCGTAACTGACCAAAAGTATCAGTAATAATAGGTTGTATTTCACTATCATCGTTTTTTATTTCTTTTTTTGCACAATATAATTCATGTTCAACCATCTCTCGTATTAACTTCTCAAAGGTAACTTGCGGAGACCATCCCAATATTTTTTTTGCTTTTTCAGGATTGCCCAACAATACATCAACTTCTGTTGGTCTGAAAAAATAAGGATCAATTTGTATAACCACTTCTCCGGTGTTTATGTCATACCCAATTTCATCAAGCCCTTGCCCACGCCATGCAATTTCAATACCAACATACGCAAATGCTTTTTGTGCAAATTTACGCACTGAATGTGTTTGACCTGTTGCAATTACATAATCATCTGCAACATCTTGTTGTAACATTAACCACATTGCCTCAACATAATCTTTTGCATGTCCCCAGTCACGTTTTGCATCAAGATTACCAAGGTGAAGCACATCCTGCAATCCGCACGAAATACGCGCTGCTGCACGGGCAATTTTACAAGTTACAAAATCATGTCCACGACGCGGAGATTCATGATTAAATAAAATTCCACTGCAGGCAAATATATCATACGCCTCACGATAGTTTTTTATAATCCAATGCGCATATACCTTTGCAACACCATAGGGAGAGCGTGGATAGAATGGCGTACATTCTGTTTGAGGAACTTCTTGCACTTTTCCAAACATTTCACTTGTTGATGCTTGATAAATTTTTGTTTTGTTCTGCAAACCCAGAATTCTAACCGCTTCTAAAACGCGAAGCACACCAAGCGCATCAACTTCAGCAGTATATAATGGCACATCAAAAGAAATTCGCACGTGCGATTGTGCTGATAAATTATAAATTTCATCAGGTTCAACCTCTTTAACTAACCGAATAATATTTGTCGCATCAGTCACGTCACCATAATGAAGAAAAAACTGTTTATTTTTTTTTGTACGCAATATTAATTTTGTAAAAAATTCATTATTATACAACTGCGTAATACGACTCGTATTTATCGTTGAAGCTCTTCGCTGAACTCCGTGTACTTCATATCCTTTTTCAAGCAACAATTCCGCCAAATAACTTCCATCTTGACCAGTTACACCAATAATTAATGCTTTTTTTGCACACACAATCATACTTGATATTAATAGTATTATGCTACAAAATCTTGCACTTTTTTTCATTTTGTCCCCCTTATATCAGATATAATTATACAAAAACACCATTTTTTTCACACCAAAAAAGTGTATTCTCAATCCCTAATTTCAAATCAATTGATGGTCGCCATCCCAATGAAAATAGACGAGAAACATCAAGTTGTTTTTTTGGAGTTCCATCTGGTTTTGTTCTATCAAACACAATGTTACCTTCAAATCCAACAACATCTTTAATCAAATACGCCAAATCAGCAATAGTCAAATCAACCCCTGTTCCAATATTTACAATACTACTATCGTTATAATTATTCATTAAAAACAATAATGCTGATGCCAAATCATTCACGTGTAAAAATTCGCGATACGGTTTTCCTGAACCCCACACAACAACTTCTTTTTTATTATGTTGTTTTGCATAAACAAATTTACGTAACAACGCAGGAAGCACATGCGATGTTTGCAAATCAAAATTATCATTGGGACCATATAAATTGGTTGGCATGCAACAAATAAAATTTGTGCCATGCTGACGATTATACGATTGACACATAATAATACCTGCAATTTTTGCAATTGCGTATGGCTCATTTGTTTTTTCAAGTAAACCGGTTAATAAATATTCTTCTTTAATTGGTTGTGGACAATTACGAGGATAAATACAAGAAGAACCTAAAAATAATAATTTTTTCACGCCATATCTATGCGCTGAATCAATCACATGTGTTTGAATTAAAATATTATCACTAATAAAATCTACAGGATATATATTATTAGCATGAATACCACCAACTTTTGCTGCTGCCAAAAATACATACTCAGGTCGTTCTTGTGCAAAAAATTCATCAACTGCATGCTTATCACACAAATCAAGTTTCGCACGTGTACGTGTGATAATATTTGTATACCCTTCCTTTTGTAATCGACGAACAATTGCAGAACCAACAAGCCCCCGGTGACCCGCAACATATATTTTTGCATCGCGCGATACTTGCGCAACAACTGTTTGCATTATCAATAACACAAATAACAATGCGTTCTTTCTCATACTCTCCCCCTAAAAAATATACTCTTCAACTTATATTTCAATATAAAAAATATACAATTAAAAAATAAAGACATAAATAAAGTTATTGAAAAAACAAACTCTAATTAATTATAATTAAACATAATATACATATAATTATTCTTTTTAAGGGGAAGACAATGACAAAGCATAATTCTATACTACTTTTATTACTATCAATCCTTACACATACTATCTTATTTTCAAATATAGAAAAACAATTACAAAATTTTTACCATAATAAAAACATTCTGGTAACAGGCGGATGTGGGTTTATCGGTTCTGAAGTTACACATGAATTAGTAAGACTTGGTGCGCATGTCACTATTTTAGATGATCTTTCTACTGGCAATATGCAAAATATTTATGACATACAAGATGAAGTTGTATTTGTAAATAATACCATTACTAATTTTGACGTCTGCCTTTCTGTTACAAAAAATATTGACGTTATTTTTCATTTAGCTGCATTTATTTCTGTTCCAGGTTCAGTTGATGATCCAAAATTATGTTACGATATTAACGTAATGGGAACACTTAATCTACTTGAGGCTGCACGAATAAATAATGTAACATCATTTATTCTTTCATCATCGTCTGCAATTTACGGCCAACAAGAAGGTACCTATCATGAGCAAATGAAACCACAACCACAATCCCCCTACGGTGACTCAAAATTAATTAACGAATTATGCTGCAAACAATATGCCAAACATTACGGACTTCATTCCGTTATACTTCGTTATTTTAATGTATTTGGACCCAAACAAAATCCTCATTCACAATATGCCGCAGTAATTGCAAAATTCAGTTATAATATGAAACGCAATTTACCAATTACTATTTTTGGTGATGGAACACAAACGCGCGATTTTGTTTCTGTATATGACGTAGCTCATACAAATATTCTTATGCCATTAACTAATAAAAATAAAACTTCAGGACAAATATTTAATATTGCATCAGGAAAAAGTATTTCATTATTGCAACTAATTGAAAAACTCAAAAAACAATTTCCAAATTACACCGCACAAACACTATTTGCACCTGAGCGGCCCGGCGATGTAAAACATACGTGCGCAAATATTTCCAAATTTCAAAAACTTATGGCACACTTGTATACAAATTCAGAAATAAAAAAACAACGTTATGAAAAAATTATACTGTCCTTGGCGGAATACTTATGTACAATAAATTGATGAATCAAAACAAAAAATAACTACATCAAATGATTCTGTTTTTTGTCAGATAATCGCATGCAATAACAATGAACAAGAATTAATTGTTGCTCGTACAGATCATGCAATTATTATAATGAATCGCTATCCGTATAACGCAGGACATGTACTGATTATTCCGCATGCACATATCGCAACTTTGTCTAAACTTAATCAAAATGTGCGTGCGGAACTTATGGACAATTTTAAATATAAAGTTTATTATGAATTACAAAAAACTATTTTTATTATTATTTTTACTTTTTGGTACACATACACAAAAAGCTTCTTCTACAAAAGAAATTTGTGAACATTTTAAAATAAATTCAAATGTGAAAATCAAAGCTCTTTACATTTTTTTAGCATTTTTAAAAAATCCCGATTTATCAGAAAACGAAATTAGAGAATATTGTTTATATAGCCAGTCCAATTTAACAGAACACATTGCGTGTAAATATTATAACCTTCATTCAAAAACATCTTCACAAGAACTGCTAATAGCGATTTTACAAGATATAAAAAATAAAAACTTATCAATTGAGCCAAAAATTAAAACCTGGTTAATAAAAACTATCAATGAACACTTTCCAACTTCTGAAAAATTCCCAAATAAAGATAAACTTATTACTATATTATTTTCAGAGCTATTATGCCCTAAAATTGAGAGTCGGGAGTTATTTATCAAAATAGTCAAAAGAATTGCCCCAAAAAGAAAAGACATTGTCAAAAAGATAGAAAACGCAAAATATGGCAACAAAAGTGTTGGTTTTACAGCTGAACTATTTGGACTTCACCAAAAGGGTTTTACAGCAAAAATGCTCTATAAAAAAGCTTTAAAAAATATCAATAATACACAACTAAAAAAAAAACAATTACCTGATAAATATGAATACGATTCATCAAGTAGTTTTAGTGTCCCTTCTAATTTAAGTACATCAAGCAGTTCTAATGAATCTTCTGGTTCGAATCCATCAAATACAAAAACATGCCGAAATAAACTTTTAGCCTATCTAGATCTTTCTAAATCAACAAAAAACAAACAGTTATACATAGAAATTACAAAAATATTTGATCCAAATAATAAAGAAGGGATTTTAGAAAAAATTAATTCTAAAAATCCTCAATTTTATTATCTTAAATGTTTTTTTGAAGTTAAAGGGAAAAGATCATTAAATACAGAAGAGACATATAAAGAAATCTTAAAAAAACTAAAAAATAAAAATTCATCTAGTTCAAATAGCTCAAGTAGCTCAAGTTATAAGCTTGGAACAAAACGTAAACGAGAAGAAGAAGCGCCAAACCCAAACAATTTTAAAAAATTCAATACTCCTGAATTATCTCAACACTATGATGGTAATTCTTCAAGTAGCTTTTCACTAAATGATAGCTGCAATTACTACAATTCAAGCAACGAAGATAGTGAGGAGAGCAACGAAGACAATAAACCAATAATCGTTTTTTTATAATATTATCCACTATCAAAAAAATTTGTGTTATAAAATAGTTAGTTTAAAATTATAATATATTGTTTTATAACACAAATTATCAACTTAATAAGGACACATCATGAACAACAAGAAAAAGTCTCCAATTATTTCCAAGAATGTTTTTCTTACACCTATTTTGCTTATAGCTTTATTGCACTCGCAATCTATTATTTCATCCGAAAATAAAATAGTTTGTGCTGCAGATATAGATACATCTATAGCTGCAGATATAATTACAGAAATAAAAAAAACTAAAAAAAATGATTATATAACGACAAATAAAAAACCAAGAGTAGTAAAAAGGAAAAAATTTACAACAAACAATAACGATAATAAAAAGAAAAATCTCGATAAGCGCTTTTCTAATGGACGCATCGAATTAGTTAATTATTTAACAAAAATGGGTACAATAGAAACTGAACTAATACTAAATAAAGATCTTTTCTCTGTAATTGTAAATCAAATAGAAAAAGTGGATCCCACGTTTGAAAAAAAAGAATACTTCTCGAAGAACATATCTGAGTTTGTTAAGAATCTAGGTAGGGGTTATTTTAAATTGAAACCTAAGGTTGGCAAACGTAAAGTATCATTCGTTCAATTATACGAAAGATTATTAACATTTTTTAAATCTAATAAAGATCTATCAAGTTCAAACTCATCATCTTCTGATTCCACTGTATCTTCTGATTCCAACACTGTGCTTCATGAGCCAAAGAGAAAATCAAGCTCCAGTTCCGATGATATAGGTAAAAAACGTAGACGAAAAAACGATAAAAAAAATGAGCCAAAAATAAAAAGACCATATAGGGATAAACTAAAAAACTATGAAAATAATAATAATAATAAAAAAAACAGTGACGGCTCACTTGACTCATCAGAAAGTTTTGAACCACCAAACTATGACTCCAGTTCAAGTTCAGAAGAATAACCTATAAATCAAAATTTACCTTTTTGTCCTGAGTAAGTTACACTAAAAAAGAATATTCAATACGCGTAATTTACTCAAGATAAAGGTTATTATGAATTCAAAAGAAATACGTACAAAATTTTTTGATTATTTTACCAAACACAATCACGAAAAAGTTACAAGTTCATCTTTAATTCCGGCACAAGACCCAACACTTCTTTTTGCAAACGCCGGAATGAATCAATTTAAAGATCTCTTTTTAGGTAATGAAACTCGCTCATATAAACGCGCTGTTTCTATTCAAAAGTGTGTACGAGCAGGCGGCAAACACAACGATCTTGATAATGTTGGTTTTACCAAGCGTCATTTGACCTTTTTTGAAATGATGGGAAATTTTTCATTTGGTGATTATTTTAAAAAAGAAGCAATTGTCTTTGCCTGGGAATTTTTAACCAAAGAACTTAATTTAAATGAACAAAGTTTGTACGCATCAGTATTTGAAACCGATGACGAATCATTTGATTTGTGGCACAAGATTATTGGACTACCAAAAGAAAAAATATATCGACTTGGCGCTGAGGAAAATTTTTGGCAAATGGGCGATTTAGGACCTTGCGGTCCATGCAGTGAAATTTTTTATGATCGTGGACCAGAGCATGGATGTAAAGAAATTACAAATTGCGGCCCTGCATGTGAATGTGATCGTTTTTTAGAAGTTTGGAATTTAGTATTTATACAATATGACAGACAACAAAATGGCGAACTAAAACCGCTTTCTCAAACTGGTGTTGACACCGGAATGGGACTTGAACGATTATGTGCGATTATGCAAGATAAAGATTCGGTTTTTAGTATCGATCTTTTTGCACCAATTATTGCAAAGACTGAAGAGTTGTCCAAATTACGATACGAACAACAAGATACAAAAACAAAAGCTGCATTCCATGTGCTTGCCGATCATATTCGCTGCGCATCGTTTTTGATTGCAGATGGATGTGCACCATCAAATGATGGACGTGGATATGTACTGCGTAAAATTATTCGCCGTGCAGCACTGTTTGGACAAAAGCTAACTGAAAAACAAAATTTATTTCCCGAATTATTTTTGGTATTTTCTGAAAGTATCGGCAATATTTATCCTGCACTCACAAAAAATAAAGAATTAATTTATCAAATTCTAAGCAGTGAAATTGAAAAGTTTTCTGCAAACTTAATACGCGGCAAACAAGTACTTGAGAAATATTTAAATGACGCAGAAATCTCCAAAACGATTTCGGGAAATCAAGCATTTACTTTGTATGATCGTTATGGATTTCCACTTGAATTGGTTATTGCTGCAGCACGTGAAAAACAATACAATGTTGATCAAAATTCATTTGACGAATTAATGCAACAACAACAAGCTCAGTCTGGAAAAAAACTAAGTGATCCACTTGACCATCTTAATCTTACTCTTTCTACTGAATTTACCGGATATGATGAACTTGAGACAATATCACACGTTACTGCACTTGTTATTGACAATCAAGTGACAGAAAGTGCTTCAAAAGGAACACAAGCGTATATTATTGCACACAGGTCACCATTTTTTATTGTTGGTGGTGGACAAGTTCCTGATGCTGGTTTTTTAGTTTTTAATAATCATAAAGTACCATTACAAGAAGTTCGCTATATTAATAATGCAGTTGCTTCCAAAGTTACCTTGCCCTGCGATGTCTCTGTGGGTGACGCTGTAACGCAAATTGTAGATAAAAACTGGCGCATACGTGCGATGAAAAATCATACGGGTACGCATTTATTACAATCAGCGCTTATTAAATTATTCGGATCGCATATCAAACAAGCTGGATCACTTGTACATCCAGATTATTTACGGTTTGATTTTACGTACCACAAAAATTTAACCGATAAAGATATTGCATCAGTTGAAAAATTAGTAAATGAAAAAATTACCAATAATATTCCAGTAACTATTGAATATACAACGCTACAAGACGCACTCAAAAAAGGCGCACTTGCATTTTTTGGCGATAAATATAAACCAGAAAATGTTCGTATAGTACAAGTTGCAGATTTTTCTACAGAGCTTTGCGGCGGAACACATGTACATTCAACGGGTGATATTGGTGCATTTAAAATTACCGAAGTAGTCTCTCCTTCTGCAGGACAAAAACGTATCTTTGCCGTTACCGGTCCGCGTGCAATTGAATTATTTCAAGAAACATTTTCAACAGTAAAAACATTAGGTCAAACTTTTAAAGTAAAGCGCGACCAGGTCCTTGAAGTTGTTAATAAACAAAAAAATCAATTACAAACGGTATTGCGCGAATGCAAACAACTGCGCAAACAATTGTTACGTTCATACATACCAATCTGGCAAAATGAAATTGAAGAAATAAACGGCATTCCATTCTGTTATATTAAAGTTGATGATTTTAATGTACAAGATCTGCGCGATATCGCACAAGAACTTGAGACAAAAAAACCTGGATTTTACTTTTTAATAAGCTCACTGAATGGTAAAATTGCTTTTTACACAATATTAAGCAAACCATTTGCAACACAATTATCATTTGATGATTTACAAAAACTATTACAAGAACAATTTGCTATGCGTAGTGGAATTAGAAAAAATACCATGCAAGGTGGCGGACAAGTGTATGATTCGAGACTAAAAGATTCATTAAAAAATTTTATCAAAGGTGACAACAAATAAATTCTTGTTTTTTTGGGTATAATTGGATATAATTGGGTATAATTGGATATTTTTATGGGTATTTACCTATTCAATTACGCATAACGTGTTGTAAGGAATTTTATGACAAGAATATTCAAATAACCGAAATACAATCAAATCACATCTTGCAAAACTTATCAAACAGGGACACATTGTTAAACACGGTAAAGGTCGTGGTACCTGGTATACGTTAATGTAATTTTAAAAAAATCTAAAGATTAAAAAATTAATCAGATGCGAAAGTTATTATACTTTGCACCAATACCGTCAAGCAGTTAAAACGCTTCATCTTGTGGCTTTACCAAACCTAATTGGAGCATATTTATATCCTAGAAGACCAATAAAGCCAAGCAATGAAACCGCTTCGACAGTAAAAAAAGGATACTTCATGAAAAAAATTTTTTCGGATTTACCCTTCAACTTTGACATATCTATTGCTTTATTTTTCACTCTATATTCTTGAGTTTTTTGTGCAATTAATGAAACACAAAATACTCCTGCAAATCCATACAAAAAACGATTATATATTGTTGAAAGATCTGGTCTCCATATTGGTAATCTACATGTTGGTAATAATGAAGAAAAATTCGTAGGAATATAGTCTGCCAATTCACAATTTGCAAACAAATGCAGCGTAAACATACATATAAAAAACAACATTTTTTTCATGATTAACCCTCTGTAAATCACGCCTCTATCTACCCATACATTATAAGTATACCACAATTGACAAATATGTCAAATAGAAAACAAGGTGTAAAAGCTGCCCCAATCGAGCTTTCATAAATAGTAAACATTATTTTTTATACGGCAAACACAAAACATGAGATGAATTCCTTTGAACACAAACCGCTAAAAACTATTATCGTGATGATTAACGTTGCTTGATTCATATAAATATCCCTGTTAACATTATTACACTCATATTGTCACATATCAAATACTATACATAGGACAAAAGTATATGAAAAATTTATATCGCTGCACAGCTATTTGTTTATTTTTTATATATACACATACATCAGAAGAACTATTAACTGATTATCAAGTACTTTTAGAGCTCTGCAGAATTATTAATTACAATCCAGTAACAGAAGAAGAGTTTTATTTTTTCGAATATCATATAACCATACACCCAAAATTTCTTTCAAAAAAATTATGTGGCTATTCTCTTGCACAACGAATTAAAAACAGAGAGGATAATGGGGTTATTGATAAAAGAATTTTAAATATAATTTATGAACAAGAAATTACAATAACTTCCTCATTGCATCAAAGTTATCAAGGACATAATTAAGCCTACTAATCTGCACTTGCAAATCAAGAGTAACAACACCATTTAAATCAAAAGGCTCATTTTCTTGTTGTTGCAATAAAACATTATTTTTTTGATCTTTTTCTTCCTTGAGACTACCGATATACGTATCAACTACTCCAAGAAGAGTATCATCACCCCCCCGAAGCACCTTACTTTGAAACATTACACATTGTGTACAATAACCTCAATAACAAAAGAAAAAATTGTGTGATATGCGTATGAAAAAAGCCCCTTGCGGGGCTTTTATTAGTTTTGATAACTATATTTATTTTGATTATATCTATTATTTTCGTTTAAATAATTCTGTTTTTCCTTGCGATTATTCCACCAGGTAAACACTCCATTCATTGTTTGATTACAATAATCACTAGCACCAGTATAATAATCAGCAAATTCTATCATTTTCTCTGTCTTATCAACAACTTCATTCACAGTATCATATGAAAAATTATTAATTTGTTGACAAATATCATTACTGTCAATGTTTTCATCTTCTTCCTTCATTTTTTTCATCAAGTCAATTCTTTTGTGAAACGTATAATTATTAACATTTTCTGTTATAAATTGAGCCATACCAATATTTACCGACTTTTGCTGATCATAATCACGAATACCGATTTTTCGAGTAAAGATATTATTCTGTTTTTGTTCTATCATATAAAGATAATTAGTATATACGCCACACTCTCTGTTAATGAAGCTTGACTGATCAGCAAGCATATACAACCCATATTTAATAACCAATCTATCTTCAAGATTGTTATTTATCTTGCTATCTTTGAAAACAACTTTACAATCAATATATTTAACAACAGATTCAATTCCCTCACCTATTTTTCTATTTGTTCTACTAGTCCCCACTCCATACATATTCAAAATTTTTCCAATTAAATTCTTTTTACCTGATTTTTGATTTACAATGCTGTCTACTTGATTAAGCAAAAAACCTACATTGCTTGTATCTACACCATACATTATAAGCGCAGTATCACTTAAATCAATCATACTATTAGTATCAACATACGAATTATTCTTACTTATATAGCCATTACATTTTTTAATAAATTTACATGCATAATTCAAATTATTATCTCCAAGAGCAATAATTCTAAAAATGTTTTTTGTAGCAAATTTATCTTCATTGTAAATATTCAAAAACTTTTTAGCTTGAATAAAATCATCTTCATCACTATTTTCATTCAACAAATAGACAACCTTAATTATTCGTTGTGCATTGTTTTTCAATTCGCAATTCACAAACGCATCAATGCTATTTTGAATTTCTTTAAGACTAAAAAGACTTTGATCTGCAACTGGAATAACAATATAATCACATGCAACTTCAGACATATTGAGATTATTCAAATCAGCATGCGCATAAGTAATGATGTTAGCACCATCTATCCCATCAACATGTTTGTTAATTCCAAAATGAACGCTAGAGCAAATTACTTTATCTTCATAAAAAGATAGATCTCCTAATTCTATTTTATTAATTGTACCTACTCTCATAGAAGTGCCATAAAAAATATCAATATTGCTATCATCGTCATAACAATTAACATTATAAATTTGATTTTCCTCAACAAGTGATCTCATCTGCTCAAGTTCTTTAAGAGCTAATTGATAATCATGCACAAGTTGTTGAATATAATCAATTTCATTATCTACAAAAACAATATCGTCTTTATTTTCATCATCAATATTATTTGATTTTTTTTTATTAATAGATTGACTTAGCAGTTTAAGCCCTTCCTTTTTTTGCTCAATATCACTCTCTAATTCATCTTTTTGCTCTTTTAACTTAACAACTTGATTTTGCAAATAGTTTTTTTCATTTTCATAATACTCAATAATTTCATCATACAGAGGAACATCACTTTTAAAATCATCGAAAGACAAACCAACAGCAGCTACTATTTCACTTACTGCTTGTATCACATCTTTTTGGCGATCTTTAATGTTATTTATTTCATCGTATATAATTTCTTTTTCGTCATCATTATTATCGTCATTATCGTCAAAACTCTTAATTTTATTTACTTTTTGCAAAGCTAATTTAATATCAACTAAAGCTTCTTTATATTTTTTATTTATTTTAAGTTCCTCTTCAAAATCCTTAAATATTTTAGATAAATTACTTTCATACCCTTGAATAACGAATATAAAAGCTTCAACAAAACAATCTGACTTACTAGATTCAATATCTTCATTATTAATTTGGTCATTATAATTTTTAAGCACCGTATCTAAAAAACCTTTTATAATTTCCTCATCATTTTTTGGCTTCACCTTCACTGCTCTTGTATCATATGCCCCTAAATTATACACCTCAAGCTTCTTTTCATTTTTTTTCTTAATAACTAACAAGTACATCAAAATCGATGTAAACAGCGCACCAAGACCAGTTCCCGCAATCATTGCAGAAATTTGATGATTTGCAATAATTTGCTCAACCATTTGTTGAATACCTGCATCAGAAACACCATTTTTTACTGTCGTATTTGAAAACACAACACAATTGCTTAGCAATGAAAATGATAAAAACAACCCCATAATTTTGTTTCGAAAAATATTCATAAAAAATCCTCTCTAATTATTTGTGCACAGACAATGCACACCAAAAAACTGAATCTACATCATACATTGTAACAGAAATTTATTAAAAAGAAAGGAATAGGAGTTTGAATCATTAAAAACATACTAATATTTTTTTATCATTACGCTCTTTTTCTATTATACTGTTTTTAATTACATTTTGCATAACATAAAAAAATAATGCATATACACAAAAAAATTACATGTCAATCTTGTTTAACAATAGTCACATTAACGCATCACGCGAAAGGCAACACACATGCATACATATACCAACACATCTCTTTTAATATTTATTCTTCTGACTTCTTTTGGATCTTACCTACATACAATGGAAATCATACCTAATTCGCCTAAAAAAACTAAAGTTGAACCTAAAACTAAAAAAGGGGATAACACTTCCACCAAAAACACCAAAAATGAACACTATTTACCTGAAAATATTAAATTTGTATCCAAAAAACCTAAAAATGGAGAAGGAGATAACGGGAACAAGAACACTAACGTCCTACCTGATAATTACCAAAAAAATATTAAAACTCTATTGAAGTTAAAAAAATTTAAAACAAAACAAAAATCACAACAACCTAAAATACCTAACAACTCACGATATAATAATAATCAAAATAATAATTATAAACAACGCAATAGCAATCAAAATTTACAACAATTACAACAATATAGAATTACTTATAATACAAATAATCAAAGACAAAATAATAACAAAAAAAACAATAAACCTAAAAAACA
>SDBT01000076.1_pt1 | contig 119078 bp, 94 predicted proteins | sample 2277101 | NCBI WGS metagenome assembly SDBT01 (sample SAMN10404973, study PRJNA504765) | marine sediment metagenome | isolation source: marine sediment core GS10_PC15, 103 cmbsf | place: Arctic Ocean: Southern Knipovich Ridge | collected 2010
TCGAGTCGGTATGGCCGGTGCACGGGTCGGTGCTGGTCGACGACAAGCTTTCGGGCGGTGTAGCCCGGGTATATTTCGCGGCCGGCAGGAGTTCCCTCATCGACGGCGGGATCCGCCTTTATGCACTGGAGCTGAAGACCGGCAAGGTACTCCACAAGACAGATGTAGCCATGACCAGGGGCGCCGGCGTGATCAGAGAGATGGTGCTGCCGGATATCCTCTCCGCGCAGAAGGGCGCCGTTTGGATGCGCGGCCTGGGCGTCGACAAGAACCTGGCCCCGGTCAAAGCTCGGCCCCACCTCTTTGCCCCGCGCGGCTTCCTGGATGACACGTGGTGGCACCGGACGTACTGGGTGTACGGCACGGAGATAGGAGGCGGTTACACGAACTGGCCGCTGGTTGGCAACCGGTCGCCTGCCGGGCGGCTGCTGGCCTTTGACGGCGGTAAGCTCATCTACGGATACGGGCGGATGGCCTACCGCGCCGGTAACGGACACGTCCGCCCGGACATGGCCAAGGACTACAAGCTGTTCGCGGAGCTCCTGGCCCCCACGCCGGCGGTCGCAATACGGCGGGACGGGAAACGCCGGATCAAGTGGACCGCGCAGCTGCCCTTCGTGGCCAGGTCGATCGTGCTGACTCGCGACGGGCTGTTGGTCGCAGGCGGAAAGTCGCCCACCGAAAGCGCGGCGAGTCACGGGCCGGGGACTTTCTGGGTCGCTTCGCGCGAAGACGGCTCAAAAAAGGCCGCATGCGCGCTTCCCGCTGGGCCGGTGCTGGACGGCATGGCCCTGACCGATAAGGGCGTCTTCGTCTCCACAATAGACGGGACCGTCGTCTGCCTTCGAGCAAAGCAATGATGTATGATCAGGTTCTATATGGCGAAGTTCGACCAATAGGAAGATATCGAATTACTACAGAGATACTGTGGAGGTCGTCATGAATCTATTGAGAAAGTGGACAGCGGTAATTGCGGTCGTGTGCGTTCTGGCTTTGCCGGTATGGGCAAAGGAGATTCCACAGGCCAAGCCGGAAGCGGTGGGGATGTCCAGCCAAAAGCTGGCGAAGGTCAACGCCGCGGTTCAGAAGCTGGTCGATGACAAGAAAATTGCCGGGGCGATTACGATAGTGGCACGCAAGGGCAAGATCGTGCATTTCGAGACGTATGGACTGCGGGATATCGATGCGAAAAAACCGGTCACAAAAGACACGATCATGCGGTTTTACTCGATGAGCAAGCCCATCACGACCGTGGCGGCGATGACGCTGTATGATGAGGGCAAGTTCAAACTGGATGATCCGGTTGAGAAATACATTCCGGAGATGAAGGGGTTGAAGGTCTATCATGCCACCCAACCGGTGGAGACGAATCGCAAGGTCACCGTACGGGATCTGATGCGACATACATCGGGGTTGACGTACGGACTTTTCGGAAATTCACCGGTCGATCAGATGTATAGAAAGAAGCGGATTCTCGGCAGCCGGGATTTACAGTCGATGGTTGAAAAGCTGGGCAAGATACCGCTGATGCATCAGCCGGGAACCAAATGGCATTACAGCGTCTCTACGGATGTGCTGGGGTGCTTGGTGGAAAAAGTATCGGGCAAGAAACTGGACGTGTTCTTCCGGGAGCGGATCTTCAAGCCGCTGGATATGAAGGATACGGCGTTCTTTGTCCCCAAGACAAAAGTGGATCGTTTTTCATCCTGCTATTCGCGCAGCTCGGGAGGCTTGAAAGTAAAAGACAAATTCAATGCCAGCCGCTACCTGACGCCGCCGAGTCATCTGTCCGGTGGAGGCGGGCTGGTTTCGACGGCACGGGACTACATGCGATTCTGCCAGATGCTGATCAATAAAGGCGAGCTGTTCGGAGTGCGAGTATTGAAAACCGAAACGGTCGAAATGATGACGAAGAACCAGCTGCCGGAAAAGGTTTCTTGGGGCGGCCGCAACGGATTCGGACTGGGCTTTTCGGTACAGCTAAAGAATTGGGGCTCCAGAGGTCACGTGGGTGAATACGGCTGGGGCGGCGCGGCCAGCACGCATTTCTGGATCTCACCGAAAGACGACTTGGCTGTTGTGGCGTTGTCACAGTTTATGCCGTTTTCGGCGCAGTTGCAGAACGCTGTGAAGCCGTTGGTGTACGAGGCTATTGCGGACTGACAAGTGGGCCTGAGTTGCGATGAGGTCAGGAGAAATTCTAATGTCAGCGAAGCACATCGTAAGACACCGTTTTCTTGCGAAGAGAATTTGCGCACTGGTCATGGTTGCTGCATTGTTTGCGGGCGCTTGCGGACAGGCCGCCGGCGCAGATGAGGTGTACAAGGCCAATCCCAAACCACCGACCGATGGTCTTATCGGCTCCAACTACACCGCGGCCTATGCCGTTAACCAGGTGCAATTCTGGCACGATTTCCGGCCGAAAGTCGTGGACAAGGAGCTGGCGGCGGCGCGCAAGTATTTCGGAATATCGACGTTGCGCGTATACCTGCACAACATTAACTTCGACGAGGAAAAGAAGGTCTTCCTCGCCAATTTGGAGAAGTTCCTGACGATCTGCGACAAACACGGCATCAAGCCGGGCTTTGTATTCTTTGACGGATGCCACCGGCACGAGGGGATCTTCCTCGATAAGCCCACCAAGCCGGTGTCGGGTTTCCATAACGGCCGGTGGGCTCAGTCTCCCCAGGCGCGTGACATTGATAAGAACAACCTGGCCAAGTTCAAGCCATACGTCCAGGAGGTGATTCGTGCTCACCGCACCGACAAGCGCGTGCTGTTCTGGGAGATCCACAATGAACCACCGCCCGGAGACAAGTACCGTGACCAACTCAAGAGGGCCGGCTACAAGTGGGCGAAGGAAGTCAAGCCGACCCAGCCTGTCCTGAATTGCGAAAAGGGCAAGAGAGGTTGGGGGGATTGCGACGTCACGGATATCGTCGATGCTCACGTCTACAGCCATGCCCATGGCCCCTTGCGCGTTCTGTCCGATATGAACCCCAGGAAGGGCACCGTTTTCACCGAAGCCGGCGCACGCTGGAAGGCGTCCCGACGCAACTTCGGCGGGCCCATCGATATGGTCTACTGGCTCCAGCAACGGCGACGGGAGGGCAAATCGACGCCCGGCATGTATCTCTGCTGGGAACTGATGGTCGGCAACTCCAACTGCCGTTGGCACTGGATCGACAAGCCCGGCGCGCCCGAACCGGAAATCCCCTGGTGCGGCCTGTTGTGGCCGGACTGCACACCGGTCTCACTCGCCGAGGCCGAAGCCGTCCGCCGCTATGCAACGAGCAAGAGCGATGCCCTCTTCTTTGAAGACTTCGAGCGCCATAGTGCCCAGGCGTGGAAACCGTACCCCAAGAAGAACCTGCCGGTGAGAAACGCCGTCACCCTCGCCCCCGGTATGAAGGCGATCGCCGGCGATGAAAAGTGGACCGACTACGTCCTCGAAGGTCAGGTCGTCATCAAGCCCCCCAAGAAGGACGCCGAGGCCGGCCACGCGGGACTGCTCTTCCGCGTCAGCAAACCCGGCGAAGACCTCGACCAGATGCGAGGCTATGCCGTCACGTTTGACCGCAAGAGCCTTGTCTTGAGCAAGATCGACAACGGCAGCCGCAAATCGCTCGCCACCTACGACTTGGCCAGGCTCAAGAGCGATACACGGATCAACGAATGGAGCATGATCCGCATTTCAGCCGCCGGCCTAAGAATCCGCGTCTGGTTCAACCGCATGCATCCGTCGGTCGACCCGGATCGGGGCCTGCGGATCGATTTCACGGACAAGAAAGCCCCGATCCTCTCCGGAGCAATCGGCCTTCGAACGCACAACGTTACCGCCATGTTCGACAACATCGTGGTGCTGCCGGTGGACGTGCTGGGGCAGTCTCGTTTGGGAAAGGATACCGGAGGAAAGGTCCCCTAAGGGACCGCCCAAAGCCCCATGCGCCCCCTTGGGGCCTGAGCGGTCTATAATGTATAATCCGAGGCGTATTCGGAAGGAGAACGAGCTGCTTCGCAGGATTATCGTCGACCGGCCGAATCCGTCGCTCGAAGATTGGCGGGCGAACGGGCTGTTAAGTAGCCGGTCGGGTTCGTAAGAACCGGGAGGTGAACAGGGCCTGCTATGTCCCAAACGCGATTGATTCTCGTGGGCGGCTTCCTTGGTGCCGGCAAGACCACACTGCTGGCCCAGGCTACATACCGGCTGTCCAAGCGCGGGCTGAAGGTCGGGTTGGTCACAAACGACCAGGCCGAGGACCTCGTGGACACGGAGTTCCTCGAGGAAAAGGGAATGAGCGTCCAGGAGGTCAGCGGGGGATGTTTCTGCTGCCGCTTCGGATGTCTGCTGTCGGCGTCTGACCTTCTCGTGGAAGAGTCCGAGAGCGACATTCTGCTGGCTGAGCCTGTCGGAAGCTGCACTGACATCTCCGCCACGGTTCTGCAACCGCTCAAGCAGTTTTACGCGAGGCGATTCTCCGTGGCGCCCTTCTCCGTGCTGGCGGATCCGATTCGGCTGACCCAATCGCTCGGGCAGGGCGCCCGCGCCGACGATCCGCTGCCGAAAGAAGTTTCCTACATCCTCCGCAAGCAGCTCGAAGAGGCGGACCTGATTGTGCTGAACAAGGCGGACCTGCTGGGCCGGGACCAGATCGCGGATATCAGGCGCCTGCTGGAGGCGGAGTTTCCGCACGCGCCGATCTTCGAGATGTCGGCCCTGACGGGCGAAGGTGTGGACGACTGGCTGGACGCGGTTATGGGCGAAGCCCCCGGCGGCACGAGGATCGCCAGCGTCGACTACGACATCTACGCCAGCGGCGAGGCCAGGCTCGGCTGGCTGAACGGGTCGGTCCGTCTTCGCGGGGATGAGAAAGACTGGCCGGATTTTGCATGCCGCCTGCTGAGAAGCATGCAGGAGCGTCTGCGGCGGCCTTCGGCCGAGATTGCGCACGTCAAGCTGGTCATGGCCACGGCCGGCGGCAGTATCTTCGCCAACGTCACCAGCAGCGAGGCCGAGCCCTCGGTTCGCGGCAGCCTGACCGGCTCACCGGACGACGTCCTGCTGACCCTCAACGCCCGCGTGGCCACGGATCCGGTAAGACTGCGGGAGGTCGTGACCGAGTGCCTCGAATCCTGCTGTGGTGATGAGATTCGATCAGAGGTCATCGAGATGCAAAGCTTCAGCCCCGGGCGCCCGCAACCCGTCCATCGCTTTGCCGAGCTGGCCGGAAGCGGGGAAGTCATCCCGAAAGGGCGTCTGAAAACGGTCGTTACGGCGGTTCTGCTGGCGTTTGTGGCCCTGAGCCTTGGGGTTTTCGTCGTGGGCGAGATCAGGAGTGCAGGTGGGGGCAAGGCAACGCCCACCGGCCGGGCGGGGCTGCTGGCCAACGGGGTCACCGTCTGTCTGTTCCATCCGGTGGAGTCGTGTCCGAGCTGCAAGCGCATCAAGAAGTGGACCACAGAGACCATACAGTCCGCCTTTGGGGAGGATCTCAAGAGCGGACGGCTCGCCGTGCGTTCTTTCGCGTACAACGACCCGGCCAACAGGTCCTTCGCGGCCGAGTATGAAGTGTTCACCACCAGTGTCGTGGTCATCCAAAGTCGAGACGGCCGCACGCAGCGATGGAAGTACCTTGACGGGGTAATGATGCTTCAGAGCGCTGAGCGGGAGGAAGAGTTCCGCCAGTACATCCGTGACGAGGTGGCGCCATTCCTTGAGGGCCGATGACGTGGCTTCTTTTCTTGCCGCTTCAGCGTTGGCGTTCTGGCTGGGAGTTACAGCCTCGATTCATCCCTGCCCGTTGGCGAAGAACATAACCGCGATCAGCTTCATCGCGGCACGAGGTGGGGGCCTCCGTCGGTTGATGCTCGCCGGCGCGCTGTATACCGTCGGCAGGGCAGGGGCGTTTCTGGCCGTCGGGCTCATTGTGGTCTCGGGCCTGCTGACGACCTCGACCGTATCCCTATACCTCCAGACATACATCAGCAAGCTGCTGGGGCCCTTGCTGATAATCGCGGCCATGTTTATTCTGGGGTTGATCCACCTGCCGCACCGAGAGGGTCACAGCCGCATCCTGAAGCGCGTCCAAAGCGGCAGCGTTTGGAGTGCGGGGCTTCTGGGGGTGGTCTTTGCCGTGTCGTTCTGCCCGGTGTCGGCGGCCCTGTTCTTCGGGAGCCTCGTGCCGCTGTCGGTTGAGTACGACTCCGCGTGGCTGTTCCCCATACTTTACGGGATAGGTAGTGCGTTGCCGGTAGCCGTCTTGGCGGCCCTGCTGGGCGGGGGGACGACCATTGTCGGCAGGGCCATCGACAGGCTACAGAGAGCCCAGGGCGTGCTCCGTCTGGTCACAGGCGGCGTGCTGGTCGTTGTGGGCATCTACTTCACCCTGGAGCACATCTTCAGGGTGCTCTAGCCCTTCTGTGCCCGAGCCCCGTCTTCGTCGATTCGTTTTGGGCCAGATGTCCCTTGATGCTTCAAGTCCGTGAGTCCACGCCCCCTGGGGGCAAGAATGCTACGAATTACACGAAGGCAAACGGCATCAGACCCATCCATATTCGGCCAATTCGTGGACAGGCCCCGATGCTTTGCGTCCAGAAGCTACTTGCCTTGGGCGAACCATTGGATATGCTACAGGTATGGCTGGGTCGGCCAGAGGCGCCTTTTCGGGCGACTTTCCGATCCGCACTGAAAACATTCAACGAAAGGTGAGAGAAAGATGTCAAAGCGAATCCTGATTCTGTCTGTCGTGCTTCCGGTACTCGTGGCGAGTTTTGTGTCTTCTGCCGGCGCCGCCGAAAAGGTCAAGGTCCTGATCATCGACGGACAGAACAACCACAACTGGAAGAAAATGACGCCTCCCATGAAGGCCACCCTCCTGGCCACCGGGCGATTCACCGTAGATGTCTCCACGCTTCCGAGCAACAAGGATCCCAAGGAAAAGTGGAACGACTGGAAGCCCGAGTTCGCCAAGTACGACGTGGTAGTCAGCAACTACAACGATGGCGGCAAGTGCCGTTGGCCCGCCGAGAGACGCAAAGAGTTTGAAAAGTTCATATCTGAAGGCGGTGGTTTTGTGCCCGTCCACGCGGCTGACAACTCGTCGAGCGATTGGCCCGAGTATAACGAGATGATCGCCGTCGGTGGTTGGGGCGGACGCAATGCCAAAAAAAGTGGTTCCCTGCTCCGCAAGAAAGACGGCAAGTGGGCGCCCGATCCGGCACCCAAGGGTGGCAGCGGCAGCCACGGTGGTGGATGGGAGTACCCCATTAGCAACGAGGCGCCCGATCATCCGATCATGAAGGGCATTCCCGACGGCTGGAAACACGCAAAGGAAGAACTCTACAACTCGATGCGCGGGCCTTGCAAGAACGTTACCGTACTGGCTGCTGCCCCTTGCAAGAAGACGAAACTCGAAGAACCGATGGTGATGGCCATCAAATACGGCAAGGGCAATATCTGCCACATAACGCTTGGCCACGTCGGTTCTCTCGATGCGATCCATTGCGTGGGGTTCCAGACGATATTTGCCAGGGCTACGGAGTTCTGCGGTACGGGCAAGGTCACTATCCCGATCCCCGCGGAGTTTCCGACCAAGGACAAGGTAAGCATGCTGCCACCAGAAAAAGTCACCTGGGGCAAGCCCGCCAAGACCGCAGTGCTGCCTGCCGATCGCAACCACGGCGGACCTGACGGCGGGTGTGCCGTTGTGACCAGGGTCGGGGGCAGCAAGTTCTACGAGTCCACCACTGACTCCAAGGCCGGCTTCGGTGATGACATCTACACCGATAAAGGGGATGCCGCCAGTCCCGTCCCAGACAGCAAAACCGATACCGTCATCACGCCGCAGAATTCCCGGTAATAGAGTGTGGTCCTCGTTGTCGTCCAGGCCTTATGGGCCCCGAGGGGGGGCAGGCGGGCGGATTTCAAAACGTTGGAGCTGGCGAGAAAAGAAGCCTGTGCCTTTTTCTGCGTTGAGATAAGTAAGGTGTCCCCAAAACTCCCCAGAACTCCTCCCCAGAACTCCGGGATGGTGTATGTGATTGTCCCCCGGGGACCATTTTCGAACGGTCGACGAATGTGAATTTGGACCTCAGATTAGCAGTTGTCGCCTCGCCGGCCGCAGCGTCACTCTGTTTGTCCCCGGCTTGCAGAGGGGCGCATGAGACAAGAATCACAACAGGCAACAACATCAGCCCAATTCGCCGTTCCATCAATTCAGCCTTTCAGCGTTCTTTGATATTTCACACGTGATTGTGCCAGCGGCCGCTACAGCGACAAACTTGAAAAGAACCAGGTCTCAATCCCCTCTGTCCCTCCCCCAGGCCCATAGGCCCCGAGGGGGGACAAGTCTGCGTCCCTGTGTTGAATTGTGTATACTCCGGAACAATGAAGTACGGCATCTACCTGACTCTGTTGTGGTTCTTGCTGGCGGCAGGGGGCAGTAACCGCGGGGGATGGGTTTGCTTGATGTGTCTTACAGGGAGATCGCAACCATGACGAACAAGACGAAGATGATCGTGGCATCGATGCTGTGGCTTGTGGGATGGCAAGCGGCCGCGGCCCTGAGAGGCGCCGAAGCCGCCGGCCACGGCTATCGCTTCGCGGGTCTGGAAGGGCCCTGCCAGCGGACGTACGGCGGCTACTGGTGGACCCGGAAGGACGGCACGATGTGCGAGGAGGGAATCACCATCGAGGGCTCGCCCCTGATCTGCTCGCCGGGGACCATGATGGTGGCCAACGCCGCCACGGCCGAAGTCTCCGACCTGCACTTTGTCGACGGGGACATTCGCAGGACGTGGGTCTATTCGGGAGGGACGGGCCGAAACACCGGCCTGCACTTGTTCACCAAGCTCTGCGGCGACCCGCTGGTGAGCAGTTGGGGCTCGTACGTCCCGGTGCTGATGCGTTACAAGCCGGGCGTCCTGTTCGAGGACATCCGGCGGCCGGGGTATACGGAGACCTTCGGCGCGACCCACCACGTGGGCGTGCTGAAGTACAAGACGCTGCGGGCGAAGGCCTCGCCGGTAGAGGTCCGGCAGAAGTGGTACGTGCCGGGCAAGTGGTGCGTGGCCGCCGAGGTGCAGATCGTGAACCTCACAGAGAAAGCCGATGAAGGGGCGGCACTGGCGGTGGCGATGAACCTCCGCTCGACGCTGACGGCCAACCGCAAGCAACTCAACTGGTTTGCCGACTTCCACAGCGGCGGGAAGGCGGGCATCCCGCAGGTTCCCCGGCTGTCCGACCAGGAGTACAAGCGCCTGCTAAAGCTCCGCCAGTTCCAGGTGGAATACCGCCAGAAGGACCGGTGCCTCGTGGCGCGGCGCGGCTGGGACGTTCGCGCGGAAAAGCCCACCTACTACTTCTGTTGCCTGATGCTGGATGGGCCCGTGCAGAGCCACGTCCTGGCCGCCGGGGGCAACGCGCAGCAGTCGGGCCTGTTTGGCGAGGGCAAGAAGTACCCGCGGGAGCTGACGGCCGCCGCCGCTGTGGTGGGCCTGCGATCGAAAAGCTTCCGCCTGGGGCCGCGCAAGTCCCACACGCTGAGGTACGCCATCGCCTTCGGCAGGACGGCCGACGAGGCGGTGGCCAACGCTCGCAAAGGGCTGAAGGTTCGCCCCGCGGACGCGGTGCGCAAGCTCGACGAGCACTGGACCGCGCGCCTGCCCGCCATTGCCACCGGCGACGCCACACTCACCAGTATGTTGCGATACGCGGCCATCACGCAGGATGTGAATTGGGAGCCGGACGGGCGCGCGCCCGGCGATCTGGGTGGATGGGGACGATGCTCCCGCGCGGAGGTCTGCGGCTACAAGAACTACTACGACCAGGCCGACATGGTCGTACCAATCCTCGACATGCCCGTCTATGACCCCCAGTTGTTCAAGAAGGCCTTGCTGTACGACGTCGATCCGAAGACCGGGCGGCTGCGTAAGTTGATCGTCTGGAGGCAGCAGTACGATAGCATGCTCTACTGGCCGGCCGGCGTGTACAAGGTCTGGATGGCCACCGGCGACGGGAAGTTCCTCAAGCAGATCTACCCCGCGCTGGATAAGACGTTCCGGTGGCTGCGACAGACCCGCACCGGCCCGGACGGCCTGCTGCGGATGCTGACCATGCCGTACGACACGTTCACAGTGGGCCTAGGCGACGATCGCCCGGTAATGACGAAGGCCCAGGCCGTCGCCGCCGAGAGCCTGGTTGCGATGGCCCGCATGGCCCGGCATCTGAAGAGAACCAAGGATGCCGCCTTTTACGACGACTGGCTGGCGCGGATTAAGCAGGCCGCCAACAAGAAGCTGTGGCGCAAGAGCTTCTACAGCTTCAGCCTCGCGTTCCCGGACCACCTCTGCCTGTCCGGCAACGCCTGCGCGATTACGGCGGGCCTGGCCGACAAGAAGCAGGCGGCGGCCATCTGCCGGGAAATCGAGGCCCTCTACACCGGAAGCGGCTTCCCCAACCTGCACCCGCCCTTGCCCGCTTGGGTCGGCTCGAAGCCTTACGGGTATCAGAACGGAGACATGTACATCGACCAGTTGGGGCTGATCGCGCGGGCGGCCAACAAGGCGGGCAAGCCAGAGCTGCTCAGCCGCGTGCTGTTCGAGTTCAGGCGGATGGTCCAGCGGCACAAGTGCTTCCCGGTGACCGGGCATCCCTGGGACGCGAACCGGCGCGGCGGCGTCAATGAGATTCATTCGGCCTCGGCGCTGGTCGCGGCGGTGGTCTACGGGGCCGCCGGCCTCGAGGAAGGCGACCTCCTGCGATTCCGCCCGATGATGGTGCCCGAGGTGGGCGGCCGCGTCGAAATCCGCGGTCTGCGCTGGCGGGGCACGCTATTCGACATCCGCCTGGAGGGCCGGGGTACCAAGGTCCAAAGTGTGGAGCTGGACGGCCGGAAGCTCCCCCAGGCGGTGATCCCTTCGCCATCTTACGACGGAAAGCGGCATGCGATCGTGATCCGCGTGCAGCCCTCGTCGTAACGCCGTAACCGCTGACTTGTCCCTAGGGGAGGACGCAGTCCCGCCAACGGCGTCCCTTCGGGACAACGGGATGCCTTCGGCAAGAACGCGGAGAAAAGGCTCTAGTTCTTTGCCAGGCAGACGGTGGTCTTGACAACATCTTATAAGCTCTGCGCCCTCCGCGGCTCCCCTGGGGACAAGTCTGCGGCTATAATGCCGTTGCGGCGGGGCGGCCAAACTGATAAGCCTGGAGATTCATGAACTCGAGTCCATCCGGAATAGGTGAGAACAGCAATGAATAAACTCAATCGTAGAGGTTTCCTGAAGTCAGCGGCCGGCGGAGCACTTGCTCTTTCCCTGCCGCTGCGTGCGAATGCCAAGGATTCCGCCGCTCGCAAGCCCAATGTCGTCATCCTCTTCATTGACGACCTGGGGTACGGCGACCTGGGCAGTTTCGGTTGCCGCGACATCCCCACACCACACATGGACTCGCTGGCAACCAACGGGGTGAAGTGCACGAATTCCTACATCACCAATCCACCTTGCTCGCCCAGCCGGTGCTGTATCATGACGGGCATGTACATCCAGCGGTTCGGCAAGTCCGGCATGGCGCGCGGCCTGCCCATCCCCAAAGACCATCCAACCATGGCCGAGTTCATGAGGGATGCCGGCTATGTCACAGGCATGATCGGGAAGTGGGATATCGGTTCCAGGGAGCAGGGGCCGCTGGATCGCGGGTTCATGGAGGTCGCGAGGTCCGCGCCGAGCAAGAAGCCGTATATCTGTCTTAGACGCGACGGATCCGAAGTGTTTCGGACCGACCTCGACGGCGACTACATGGCTGAATTCGTGGCCCGCAACAAGGACAAGCCCTTCTTCCTCTACTTCTCGCCGAATGCCATCCATTCGCCCAGTGGCAATACGCCCGCACGCTATCAGAATCGCTCAAAGGCAAAGGGCAAACGCAAAGCGCTGGCCGGCGCATTGATCGCGGTGGATGACGCGGTCGGAAAACTGCTTGCCATGCTAAAGAAGCACAAACTGGAAAAGGACACCCTCATTTTTCTGACCGGGGACAACGGCCCGAATCTGGGAGAGCAGGGAAGCGCAGAGCCCTATCGTGGAGGCAAGGGGAAGGGCACGCAGCTCGAAGGCTGGGTGCATACGCCTGCGATCGTGTCGTGGCCCGGGTGCGTTCCGGCGGGAAAAACCTACGAGGGCCTGATGTGCACGATGGACTTCTACGCCACAGCCGCGGCGGCCGCGGGCAAACCCCTGCCGAAACGCTGTGAGGGAAAAAACCTGGTGCCGTATCTGATGGGCGAGAAGGCCGGCGACGTGCATGAGGAGTTGTACTGGCACAATGCCGATCCGAAGGACGCAAAACATCGAAACCTCCGGGCGATGCGCTGGAAGCAGTGGCGGCTGATCAAGTATCCCGACGGCTGGCGGCTCTTTGACCTGAAAGCCGACCCCAAGGAGACCAAGAACCTGGCCAAGGCCCATGCGGATGTTGTAGCCGGTATGCGGAAACGCTACGACGCCTGGGCCGCTGAGCTTCCTGCCCCGGACACCTCATGGCAGAAGGACGGGCGAGGCGGCCGTATGCCGCAAGGATGGGGTTGGGCGACCGATGCCAAGACGGAAGAGTGGAAGCCGCAGAAGGGCAATCGCACGCGAAAGCGAAAGTGAACGGTTTCAGCGTCCTCCCTTAGGGACAAGTCTGTGTCCTTGCCTCGCCGGACGGTTGGGAGGCGCTCCAGGTCTATCCCCACCGTTCTTTATCCAGTATATTCTCAGAATCCCGGTTCCATAGAGGGTCAAGAACCTCTTTCCGCACCGACACCTCGCCCGCCTCAGACACCACCACGATATGCGCCTCAGGAATATCCGCCCTCGGATCCGGATAATCTTCCCTGTAAAACCCGCCCCGGCTCTCCTGTCTGGCCAGGGTGGCTCCGGCTAACGCTTTTCCAAGAAGCAGGAGGTTCTTCATCTCTACCGGCAACGCCTCCGGATCTGCCGCTGCTGCCCGCGCTTGGTGGGCTATGTTTTCCATCAGATCACAAAAGCGGTTGACTGAGCCTTCGCTCCTAATTACCAGAAGATTGTCCCATGCCGATTGTCGAAGCTCCAAAATGAGGCGCCCATATTCTTTTGCCAGGCTGGGGCTGGCCGCTATCAATGTCTCCGGCTGGTAGGGGAGCTGTTCGGCACCCGCAGATTTCCGCGCGTACCCGGCTGCCTGCTCCCCGGCGACCCTTCCCGAGATCATGCAGCCCGCCAGCATGTTCCCCCCTAAACGGTCGGCCCCATGCAATCCACCGGCGTTCTCCCCGGCCGCGTAGAGGCCTGCCACCGTTGTTTCCATCTTCCTGTTGACCCTCAAGCCACCGTTACAACACTGAAATCCCATGGATATCTCAACAGGGCCGGCGGAGACATCTATCCCCCTGTATCGGAAGAAATGGTCCTGGCCGGTGCCCCTGAAGGAATCGCAGTCGCTCAAGTCTACATGGATGCCGCCGGAGGGAGTCCCGCGGCCGGCCTGGATCTCCTTCACGATACCAATGGCGAGATACCTTGATGCTTTATCCCGGACGCTGAAAGGAGCATGAAGGATGTTTTCCCGTATGCACTCTTGGTGGGTGATTCCTTCAGGAAGATAACGGGAGAGAAACTCCTTGCCCTCACCGTTGTATAGGTTGGACAGGTATTCCTCCTTCCAAAAATGAATAAGGTTCCTGGTCGGAGCAGTTGTCATGGTAAAGATCTGCATGAATTCCAGGTTGATCGCTTCGGCGCCTCCCTTTAACCCCAAAGCATAGCCGTCCCCGGCAACACATTCCGGATGAACGTTCACCGAGAACAGCCCCGCGTCACCACCTGCGGCTAGAATGACCGCCTTTCCATACAGCGGGAACGTCTGGCCGCTGGATTCATCAACGCAGATCACTCCGCTGCATACATTGTCCCTGGTAAGAATCCGGGCTGCAGTCGTGTGGCAATAGGTCTTCGCACCGTTGCGAACAGAATCCAGGCGGGCACGCACAAGCGGTGTGCCCAGGGAGAATGGGCCAGGCTGCTTATAATGACTCATAATCTGTTCTGCGGAGGATTTCATCTTTACGAACTCCTCCACGAAGAATGAGACCATGTCCCGCTCCACCACACCGAGACCGGCGTTGATAATCATGTCCCGGAAATTGTCGGCATCAAAAGATTCATCCAGGAGCCGAAAGAAAGACGGAGCGCCCTTTTCCGACATGCCGCATCCGGAAGCTCCCGAACCCCGGACACCGACCCCTCCTATCCATCCCCTGCTAACCAGGGCGGTTTTCGCACCCCTGCGCAGCGCCTGATCAGCGGCACATACTCCGGCCAGTCCACCGCCAACAACAATCACATCGAACTGATCCATAAGAGAATATCCTGTTCCAATATTTCAGGCAGGGCTATCATACAAGAGAACATCATGCTACAGGGAGTAGAACATATCGCTCTATGCGCTGAAGACTTACCCGCCCTTATCGCCTGGTATCAGAAGATCTTCCGGGTCGATCTGGTCAAAGAAGGCCAAGCAGGCCCATCCTTCCTGAAATTCCCCGACGGGTTTCTCCTCGAATTCATTGAAACCACTGGTGACGTCCCGGCCGCTGCCGGGCAGAAGGAAAAAGGCTTCAGACATATCGCGCTGGCCGTATCTTCCCTGGAGACAATGGCTATGGAACTGAAGAACCAGGGGGTGGAGGTCGTTGAAGATATCAAGACCGTCCCGAACGGCACAAAGCTGTTTCTCTTTCGCGATATTGAAGGGAATCTTATTCAGCTGGTTGAAAGAAACAATCCACCATACTCTTAAGAGCGGATTACCTATCAGTGAGCAAACGTTCACCAACAAGGATAGATCATATGCCATCAAGAAAGAGAGCCCAGAAGATGTCGCGGCGCAGCGTCCTGACCGCTGGAGTCGCCTTGCCGATCATCATTCCGCGAGCTGTACTGGGCGGCGGCGGTCGTCCGGCCCCGAGCGACAGGCTCCAGGTCGCCGCGGTAGGGATCGGGGGTATGGGCAAGAACTACCTCCAAGGCTGCGGGAATAGTATCGACGTCGTCAGCCTGTGTGACGTGGACCACCGCTTCGCCGGCGGAGTATTCAAGCGATATCCAAAGGCCGTCCGCTACCACGACTTCCGCCGCATGTTCGACAAGGAGGCCAAGAACTTCGACGGGCTTATAATCGCCACGCCGGACCACACTCACGCGATCGTCATGTCGGCCGCCCTGAAGCTCAAGAAGCATATCTACTGTGCCAAGCCGCTGACGCATTCGATCGGCGAGGCGCGCAAGATCCGCAAGGCCCTCCTGGCCGCAAAGGACATCATCACCAAGTCGAGCGTCCAGTCTTCCGGGACGGACAAGGCCCGCAGCACGACCGAACTGTTGGGCTGCGGGGTAATCGGTCCGGTTCGCCAATTGCACATCTGGTGCGATCATCCGAAGTATCCGTGTCTGGAGGTGCGTCCGAAGAGCAAACCGACCCCGCCGCCCGGGATGAAGTGGGACCTCTGGATCGGCCCGGCGCCGCATCGGCCGTATCATCCGGCGTACCATCCGGGCAAGTGGCGGTCGTGGTGGGATTTCGGCACGGGGACGGTCGGCGACATGATCTGCCACTCGCTTCACGTGTACTTCCGCGAACTGAAGCTCGGCGCCCCGACTGCGATCTCCAGCAGCAGCACTCACAAGTACACCGGGTATTTCAACGGGCGAGTCTCGACCCCCGAATGCCAGGGCAACGCCAATACGGTTACCTGGAAATTCCTCGCTCGCGGCAAGCTGCCGCCCCTGATGGTCCACTGGTACGACGGGGGAATCAAACCCAACCGGCCCGAAGAACTCGACGACAAGCTCGCGTTGCCGGATTCAGGCCTCCTTTTCGAAGGCGAGAAGGGCAAGCTGCTTTCCGGCTACGGCGGGGGGAATCCGTTTGGAAGCCGGCGCGGCATCGCCGGAGGGCTGCTCTTTCCGGAGAAAACGTTCAAAGACTTCGAACAGCCGCCCAAGACCATGCCCCGCTGCGATCGCGGTGTTCATTACACTGAATGGGTCGATGCATGCAAGACGGGCAAGAAGACTACGTGCCCCATCGAATTCGGCTGCGAGATGACTGAGATGGGCCTGCTCGGCGGGCTCTCGCTGCGCGCCAGACGGCTGATCCAATGGGACGCCAAGGCAATGAAGGTTACCAACTCCAGGCAGGCCGACGGCCTGGTCGACCCGCCGTATCGCGACGGCTGGTCGATGTAGCGGTTATTCGAGTTAAAAGGGCGCTAAGTCGGAGAATCCAGTTTCAAATCAAGCCAGGCAGCTTCTTTCTCCGTCAAACGTGTCTTCAGAGCCTCAACGTTTTCCCTGAATTGAGTTATGTTCAACGCACCGGTGATGGCAAAACAATTAATTGGTTGTCGAAAAACGTAGGCCATCGCGATCTGCGGGACCGTTGCTCCTTTGGCCTCCGCCAGTTGCCGCGCCCTGTCCAACCGAATAAAATTATCCTCCCTGGCGTAACAGCGGATGCTTATGAGAGATTGCGGATCGGCGAAAGCGTCCAGGTTGTCCCTCGTAAACTTTCCGCTGAAGAATCCCCTGGCCAGGCTGGACCAGGCCAGGAGCGGATACTGCGTCTCCTTATACCAGTCCAGCTCAGGATCATCAGTCGAGCTGTTCAGGCTCACTGTGCCGGGATAGGGATAATCATGCTGAACTGCCAGGCTGTACTGGCAGCTGGCCACTGAAAAGGGCACCAGTCCGTTCTTGTCCGCGTACTGGCTTGCCTCTTCCAACCTCTTGGTGGTCCAGTTGGAGGCGCCGAAGAGAACTACCTTCCCTTCATTCTTCAGGTCGTTGAGAACTTCTATGATGGGGCCCACAGGTACGGCCGGATCATCCCTGTGCAGAAGATACAAATCGATATAGTCGGTCTTCAGCCGACTCAGTGACTGGTCGATATCCTGCCTGATACACCCAGGATCCACCCTGCTTCTTTCTCCCGCGGGATGAGCGCCCTTGTCAATGACGATAACGTCGCTTCGATTGTTCCGTGCCTCCATCCAGTCCCCGATAACCTGCTGCGAAGCTCCATCGCCGTAGGCAGCTGCGGTATCAAGGGCATAGCCGCCCATTCCGTTTACTGAGTCCAGAAAGGAAAACGTTTCCTCATCAGAATTCGCCAATAACAGCGTTCCCAGGATGATCCGGGGCAACGGCTTGGACAATCCTTGGATCTCACCGTAGATCATATGAAAGGCCTCCGGTTCAGCACCTGGCGTAAAGGGCGTTCGGTAATAATCTGGCCGGGCAGGGCCAGCTGAAACTCGGCCAGCGCGCAGATCATGCCAAAGAGTTTGTGGAGATCGTTGAAAGCCGGATCGCTGCTGTAATCAAGCTGATGAAGATAAGCGATATACTTCTCGGCAACCTCCTCCATTGCTTTCTGGCTTTCTTCGGCCCGGTATCCACACTGACGGAGGCTCCTGTTCAGATAAAACACCCAGTCTATCTCCGCATAGCTTACTCCCCCGCAGAAAGGTTCCCCGTAGCCGCACTTGGGCTGGTGATTGCTCTTCCAGATCTCCAGGCACGTATCGACGGCGCGTTCGGGATATCGCTGCTTTCTCCCTGCATACACAATATTGAAGAGATAATGAAAAGACCCGCCGAGGTAATGGAAGAGCGGAACCGGTGCCCCTGGATCGTTCAACGGTATGGTTTTGCCTTTCGGCCAGAGGCCGCTCTCGGGGTCCTCCTGTTCCCACAGCCAGTCAAAATACCAGTGCTGCCATTGGCGGGAAACTTCACGGTTAAGCACGAGGGCGGCATAGATACCCGCTCCCTTGTGTGATTCAAGCCACGGTTCTTCATGCCACAGCAAACTGTCGAGAAACCCTTCCATCCGCTCCCTCTCTATGAAAGGATGGAGCGCCTTGAGGGGATGATCGGCTCGGGCGTCAAAGAAATCCAGCGCGGCCAGGGCAAAGGCCGTGGTATGAATCTGATGATGTGACCCATCCTTAAAGAGGCCTGTGTCCGGGTCCTGGAAGCGGGCAATGGCTCGAATCCAGGATTCTTTGGCCTCCGTGTCTGACGGCAATTCATCCAGGGTATAGAGAATACAGGCTGCATCAGCACAACCGTAGGCAGTGACACCGGTCTTGATGCTCTTGTCATCCGAAGAGCTCAGAACCCTGTGATACTCTCCGGGAATTGTCCCCGCGTGGGAGGAGACCACTTTTCGCGCCTCGCTCACAATTTCCCTGACGTCAAACGACTTGATAGGGCACCTCCATCACGCCGTAGCCTTGGCGTAGGCGGATCTCGCCTAAGGAAGAAAATCGTTGGTATAGAAATCCTTCGCGTCGATCTCGCCTTCCAGGTTGCGGTATTTCTTCATGATCTCAACTGTCATTTCCCAATCGCGGGGGACGTTGTAAAGCATGTCGGCACCTGGGCTGTTCGGAGATTTCATGCGGCTGTAATAGCTGTCAGCCTGTTTCTTCAACAGGTCCGGCTTAATCTCTTTCTTGATATTGATAAGAAGCTGCAGCGCTTTTGTATAATTGGCTTCAAGCGCTTCATGGCTCTTTTTAGTGGCCCGCAGAAATCTTCGAATCAGATCGGGATTCTCGTTTATCAGATCTTCATGGACAAAGATGCCCAGGTTAAGAATATTCACCCCGTAGTCGGCAAATATCAGATCAACGACAGGGACTCCTTTATCTCTCAGGATAAAACTCTGATCGCCCGCGGCCCCCATTAAGGCGTCGGTTCTGCCCTCGAGTGTTGTGGGGATTTTCGCGGCGGCGTCCACGTAGACCAGTTGAATCCTGGATTTGTCCAGGTTGTTGGCGGCAACAACAGCGGGCCAGATCTGTGTAATGGAATCCCCGGCGGTCACAGCGATTTTCTTACCCTCCAGGTCTTTCAGTGTCCGCACTCCGCTGTCCTGGCGGGCGATTACCGCCAGGGACGACGTAGGAGTGACCATGGCCACTGCTTTGATGGGCAGCCCTTTGGCCATAATGGGAATTAACGCTGCGGCGTCTGCCAGGCCAAAGGTATCCGACTTGTTGCTTATCAGTTGTCCCGTGGTAACCGAACCGTTTCCTTCAAGGATCTCCAGGTCTATGCCTTCTTCCTCGTAAAACCCGAGGTCCTTGCCCAGCAGATACACCGCGTGAGGCGCGGTCAGCTTCCAGTTCATACGAAAGGTCACCCTGGTGAGCTTCTTTTCAGGGTCGTTGTCCTGGCCTTTATTCAGCGGCAGTAACGCCAGGATAAGAAGCGTAAGTGCGATCGCGATAACTGTTACTTTCTTTATCAAGCGGTTTTTCCCCTCTGCGAAATATGCCAGGGAAGAAGTATCTGTTCCATCGCCTCTACCAGGTAATAGAGAGTAAGCCCCAAAACAGTCAAAACTGTAATGGCGGCAAAAGCATAATCGGTCTGCAGATCGCCGTTGGCCGTGAGAATGAGATACCCCAGGCCGGCATCAGAGCCGATAAATTCCCCGATGACCGCGCCTATCGTGGCCGAAATAGCTGCCAGTTTAAAGCCCGCGAAAAAGGTAGGCAGGGCGCTGGGAAGCCGGACTTTGAAGAAGACATCAATTCCCCTCGCTCCGGTAGAACGGGCCAGGTTGATAACATCCTGGTCCATGGAACGCAGACCCGTGATGCCGTTGATCAGCACGGGGAAGAAAGACAGGAGGAAAACGATCATTATCTTGGGGAGAACGCCGAACCCGAACCAGATGACGAATATAGGGGCCAAGGCGATCTTGGGGATTACCTGGAAAACGAGAATCAACGGGTAAACCGCTCTTCTTATGAACTTCGAAAAGGCCACCGGAAGCGAAAGCAGGATGCCGAAGACGACGGCAATGATATAGCCGAAAACAAGGCTCTTGGTCGTGAACAGCAGCGCGTAAAACAGTTCGCCGTGATACTTGATCAGGGCCCGGAATATTTCTGTAGGTGCGGGGAGGATGTAGGCCCTGACACCAAAAACAACGACAGCAATCTCCCACAGGACGAAGAACACGACAAAGGACAGTCCTGTCCAGAGAATCCGCCTTATCAAAGAATGCTTCTTGTTCGTGCCGCCAGTCACAATGTTACTTCCCGGGCTTGGCTCATTTGCTCAGTACTCCCTGCTCGATGAAAGAACGTTTGATCTGGCTAACCAGGGAGGAAAACCTTTCAGTGTTAATCCCGTCTTCATATCGCGGGCGGGGCAGATCAACCACGATCTCTTTGCAGATACGCCCCGGCCGGGGGGTCATCACAATGATTCGATCAGCCAGCTGTACGGCTTCTGATATGCTGTGCGTAATAAAGAGCACTGTTTTCCTTGTCTGCAGCCATATCTTCTCCATGTCTATACAGAGCTGGTCCCGGGTCAATGCGTCAAGAGAGCCGAAAGGTTCATCCATCAGCAACAGGGGCGGGTCATGAAGCAGTGCCCGACAGAGGGAGCATCGCTGTTTCATGCCCCCGGACAATTCATAGGGATAAGCCTCCTCGAAACCCTCGAGGGATACCATCTTGATCAGCTCCAGTGCCCGTCCTTCGTATTCTTTCCGGGGCAGGCGTCGCATGTCCGTCTGAAACAGAATGTTGCCCATGGTGGTCAACCAATCGAGCAGGACATGGTTCTGAAATACAATCCCCAGGTCGGTGAACGGGCCCTCAACCTTTTGGCCCTTGATCTTGACCTGGCCACTCGTAGCTTGAAGCAAGCCCGCTACGATCATCAGCAACGTGGTTTTCCCGCACCCGCTCGGCCCCACAACGGCAAGGAATTCCCCGTCCGCCATGGACAGTGATACGTCATCTACGGCGCAGACGTCGCCCTTATCTGTTTTGAAGGTCTTGGTGAGGTGTTCAATAGAAAGGAATTTACCGGTTTTCATATTATGAGGTTCTCATCCCGAAAAATTGGTGGTACTTTTCGGCAAAAGGCCCGTTCACGGGCCTTTGCCCCGACGTAGTCGGGGTTTAGACCCGGCCTTCTAGGCCGGGGCAGCAGTCGCCTCACCCCTCCACTCTAGCCCGCTTCAGCGGGCTTATCCTCTCGCTGTATGCTCGCAATGACACGGTGGTAATCTGCCCGGCTGAAGCCGCCGCTGATGGTAAGCCCGCTGAAGCGGGCTGCAGGAGTATAGGGTAGTCGCTCCACGTATACCAGGGCTAAAAGCCCTGGCCTACACCCCAAACGGGCAAAGGCCCGTGAACGGGCCTGAAGTTGGGCGCACCAACTTTTCGGGATGAGAACCTATTATGAAGCCTGTTACTTGTTGAGCAGGGAGGCAACTTCTATCGGTTTTTCCAGTTTGGCCGATTCCACAGCCGCCAGTACAACGGCAAGGTTGTGCAGTGCGGCTTGGCCACCAATTTCCGGACTCTGGCCCGTCCTGATACACCGGGCAAACTCCCCGATCTCTTCGATAATCGCCGGCATCGGCGCGGTGACGTTGGCAGGAGGTGCAACAGTTTCCCGGACCTGGCCTTCTTCCCAGGAATCCTCTGATAAAACGAGACCACCCAGTTCGCTGAAAAAGGCGTTCTTCTGTGTACCGTAAACCTTTATCCAATGTGAAAAACTGGAGACATAGGAAGAACCAAGATAGCCCCGCAGACCCGACTCGAACTCCAGCAGCGTGGCCGTGACGGCCGGCATATCCGCCTTCAGTCCCCCTCTATCCTGCCAGCTGAAGACCCGGCTGACCGGGCCCAGTAAATACTGAAGCGTATCAATCACGTGGATCCCGATCTGAATCAATGCCCCGCCCGGACACTCATCCTCGACACATCGCCAGTCTCCGGCTTCTATCTTCAATCCGTTGGGAGTCGAGTAATTGGCTTCCACCAGTCGCACGGTTCCCAGCCGGCCGGAATCCAGGACCTCTTTCAGTTTCCTCGAAGCAGCCTCACGGCGGGTTTGATGTCCCACAGCCAGGACCACTTCATTCTGCGAGCAGACGTCGATCATCTTCTTTCCCGCGGCAATGGTCGTGGCAATCGGCTTGGTGACGAATATGTGTTTCCCTCCTGAGGCGGCGAGCGTCACGTCTTTCTCATGAGCCGCATTGGAGCTCATTACGACGACCCCATCAATCTGAGAATCTTCCACCATGTCTTCGTATTGCTCACAGGCTACGCAGTCATACTCCGAGGCGAATGCCTTGCTCGTGTCCGGATAGCGAGAGTAGCAATGCGTGATCTTCACTTCAGGCAACTGATCGACTGCCTGGAAGATCTGCCTGCCCCAGTTTCCCAGGCCAACAATGCCGAGACGTACCGGCCCGGTAGTTTTCGGCAAAATCTGCTTCATTACGATCCTTCGTATAACAGCCGGGTCCTGTACTAGTCCAGCGATTTCCCTGCCTGCCCAGGTGACGCTTGCCAGATAGGCAGGGATTTCCGAATGTCGATTTTCGATTGGCAATTGAACGGTGGGGCGGGCAAACTGGTAAGCTTGGAAATTCATGAACTCGAGTCCATCTGGAATAAATGAGGACAGCAATGAATAAACTCAATCGTAGAGGTTTCCTGAAGTCAGCGGCCGGCGGAGCATTTGCTCTTTCCCTGCCGTCGCGTGCGAATGCCAAGGATTCCGCCGCTCGCAAGCCCAATATCATCTTCATCATGGTTGATGACCTGGGCTATCGCGACCTGGGCTGCTACGGCAGCAAGACGATCCTCACGCCGAACATCGACAAGATGTGCGCCGAGGGCGTCAAGTTCACGGACTGCTATTCGGGATGCACCGTCTGCGCGCCGTCGCGCAGCGTTCTGATGTCGGGCTACCACAAGGGGCATACCCCTGTCAGGGACAACAGGGGCGGCATACCGCTGTTCCCGGAGGATGTCACCGTCGCGGATGTACTCAAGAAGGCGGGTTATGCGACGGGCGGTTTCGGCAAATGGGGATTGGGCAACCAGGGAAAGGGCGGGGCGGCTGAAAAACACGGATTCGACGTCTTCTTCGGATACTACAATCAGTGGCACGCCCACTCGTACTACACGCACCTTTTCAGGAACAGCGTGAAGGTTGAGCTCAACGGACGCTACACACATTACGCGATCTACGACGAGACAATCAAATTCATAAAGGCCAACAAGGATCGCCCGTTTTTCTGCTACGCCCCCTGGACACTCCCGCATGGCCCCTACGTAATTCCCGAGGACGACCCCGCCTGGGCGCTCTACAAGGACAAACCATGGAAGAAGGATGCAAAGGTTGTGGCGGCTATGAACTCCATGATCGACAGGCAAGTGGGCGAGATAATAGACCTGCTGAAGAAGTTCAAAATTGACGACAACACGATCGTCTTCTTCTGCTCTGACAACGGTGGGGCCCAGCGGTTCGAGGGCGTTCACGACTCAATGGGGAAGATGAAGGGGCACAAGCGCTCAATGTACGAGGGCGGTATTCGCGTGCCAATGATTGTGCGCTGGCCCGGGAAGATCAAGGCCGGCACAGTGAGCGATCTACCGTGGTATTTCCCTGATGTCATGCCGACCCTGGCGGAACTGGCGGGTGTCTCGAAGGAAACGCCCAAGGATATCGACGGTATTTCGATTGTTCCGACGCTGCTCGGCAAGGGCGAGCAGAAGAAGCATGAATACATGTACTGGGACGACACGTGGTACCACAATGAAGGTCTTCGCATGGGCAAGTGGAAAGGCATAAGGCGCAACGGGAAGTTCGAGGAGAAGCCAAATACTGCCGCGAACAGAGGGAAGTGGAAGGGCATGAAGCATGAGTCCGGAAAGCTTGAGCTGTATGATCTAAGTAAGGATATGGGCGAGAAGAATAATCTTGCCGAAAAGTATCCCGATATCGCTAAAAAACTGGGCGAACTCATGGACAAAGCCTGGAAAGAACCGCGCAGCCAGAAGGACGACGGTGTGTACAAAGGATGACGGTGTATAATCCGGAACGATGAAGTACCGCATCTACCTGATTCTGTTGTGCTTGTTGCTCACCGTCGCGGGGTCGGCGCGGGCGGGACAACCCCTTCGACTAGCTCAGGACAAGCCGGCGGGCAGTAAGGGCAAACCACCTTCGCGCGGGGTCCGGCCCGGGCGCAGCAGCGTCCAGTTGGACTTGGCCGCCGAGGCTGGGCGACAATTCCGCGTGCTCAAGGCTCAGATGGCCGACAAGGCCTGGGCGGCGCGGGTCAAGTCGCAGGTCTACCGCCGCGATGCCCTGATCCTGCCGGGGGACAAGAGCCCTGTGACCGTAATCCTCCGTCGCACCGAGGCGCTGCTGTCGGACATCCAGCGGGCGGCGCCCGAGAGGGACTTCACCCGGGAGCGCCGGGAACTGCGGCGCCTTGGGCAGGCGGCTGGGGGCACCGAATCGCCGCAGGCCCTGTTCGCCCGCATCAGCACGCTCCGCCGGCAGATCGCCCTGGCCAATCCCCTGCTGAACTTCGACTCGATTCTGCTGGTCAAGCGCAACCGCTGGTGGGGCCACTCGACCGGCGACCAGTATTCCAAGCCCGGGGGCGGGCTGTTCCTTCTGTCGGGGGCGTTCGGTCCCAAGGCGACCATTCGGGACGTGCTGGCCGGCTCGGTCGTCGTCAACGGCCGGCTCAAGGGGCAGAAGCTGCGCCTGGGCCCTGCCGGCGGGCCCAAGAGTGGGCTTGGGGCGATCAATTCGCTGGACCTTAGTTACGACGCCCGCCGCCTGGTCTTCGCGTACTCGCAGATGCAGGGATCGGGCGGGATCCCGCGGAATAACCCGGCAGGGGTGCATCACCTGTTCTCAGTGAACATGGATGGCTCGGATTTGCGACAGTTGACCGATGGGGTCTACAGCGACGTCTGGCCGCGATGGCTGCCCGACGGGCGGATCGTGTTCATCTCCGAGCGCCGTCGCGGCGTGTCGCGGTGCGGCGGGGCCACGCCCAACCACGTGCTGCACACCATGAACGCCAACGGTTCAGGCATCGCCGCTATCAGCTTCCACGAGTCGTTCGAGTGGCACCCGTCGATTGCCCACGACGGGCGCATCGTCTACACCCGCTGGGACTACATCGACCGCGGCGACTGCATCGCCCACCATCCGTGGGTGGTATCGCCTGACGGGCGCGACCCGAGGGCGATCCACGGCAACTACCCGGTCCATCGCAAGGCCCGCCCGGACCAGGAACAGAACGTCATGGCCATCCCCGGCTCGCACAAGTACGTGGCCACGGCGGCCCCGCACCACGATGTCGCCTGCGGGTCGCTGGTCATCCTGGATCCCCGCGTGCCGGACGACGGTGCAATGTCGCAACTCAAACGCCTCACGCCGTATGAGCGGTTTCCGGAGGTGGAGCGCGGGAAGATGAACTACTCCACCGCCTGGCCGCTGAGCGAGGACTACTTCTTGTGCGCCATGAGATGCGGGCCAGGGCGCGACTCGTTCGGAATCTATCTCATCGACAGCTTCGGCAACCACGAGTTGCTCTACCTGGATCGCACGATCGGCTCTTTCAGTCCCACACCGCTTCGCACGCGTGTGAAGCCCACGGTCATGTCGACGACCGTACCCAAAGCGGCGGCGGGACCGCCCAAACTCTCGGCCCTGCCCGCGCCGAGCGATAGTCCGGCGGCAGGGGAGGGGACCGTGCTTTGCCTGAACGTTTACGACGGGCTGAAGCCCTGGCCGAAGGGGACCCGAATCACCGCCCTGCGCGTCATCCAGTTGTTCCCCAAGCGGGACGCCACGACGATGAATCGCCCGGACATCAGCGTGGCCAGCGAATCTCTCTGCCGCGGCGTGCTGGGCGTGGTGCCGGTGGAGGCTGACGGCAGTGCGTATTTCAAACTGCCCTCCGGCAAGCTGGTGTACTTCCAGGCCCTGGACGAGCGCGGGCTGGCCGTCCAGTCGATGCGGTCGGGGACACACGTGCGGGCCGGGCAGACCGTGGCGTGTGTGGGCTGTCACAACAGTCCGCATAAAGCGCCGCCGGTTCGCAGTGCGGCGCCGCTGGCGTTTCGCCGGGCGCCGTCCAAGCTTCGCCCGGATGTGGCCGGATCGTACCCGGTGCTTTACTCGCGGCTGGTTCAGCCGGTGCTAGATCGCAACTGCGTTGCGTGCCACAAGAAAAACGCCCCCAAAGCGCCGGATCTGACGGGTACGGCGGCTTCAATCCGCCGCATTGGATACGGCGGAGGCACGCCTGTCTGGAGCCGCTCCTACATCGCCCTGGCCTGCGGCGGCGCCACCGTGCCGGAAGACACCGCGCGTGTGGGCTTCGCGTTCGGTTTCCCCGGGCGATCGCCCAGCCGATTACCCACGCGGACCACGCCGGGGAAGTTTGGGGCCCGGGCGTCGCGACTGCTCCCGCTGATCCAGGGCCTGCCCTACATGTCCCCCACCACGAAGAAACTCAAGAAGCATGCGGCGGTGAAGCTCTCGCAGAGCGACTTCCACCGCATCACGCTGTGGCTGGACTGCAATTCCAACTTCTACGGCGCGTACGAGAAGATGCAGGAGCAGATCCGGGGCGAAATGGTGATGCCGGATCTTGAGTGAGGCCGCGGGCGGGGAGGTAGGCAGGCGCAATCTGAGTGACTAAGACCGCCAGTCCCGTCGACGGATGAGGTCTCTGCCCTATCCCCACATGGGCCCCAAGCTCTACTTCCTTTTCGGCGGGTCGAGCCAGACGGGGCTGGACCAGGCGATTTCGGTGTCTTTCTGGATGGCTCGCAGGTACCACCATTCGGTCTTCGTCAGGGGCTCGGCGAAGGTGAACTGGCCGGACAGGTCGTCCTTGCCCCCGCCGGGCCAGGACTTGACCACCGTGTTGCTTCGCAGCAGGTCGACCCGTTTCAGCGGCCCCGTGCCCACCACGCGCCACGTGACATGGCGTTTGGCGGCCGTGTCCTTGACGGATATCTCTCTGCCCATCGCCCGCCCGTTTACCGCGAACATCACGAGGATGTGCTTGCCGCTGGTGGCGTAGCATCGTCGGGCGTGCAGGGCGTCCCAGAGGGCCGTGCGGGTAAGCTCTGCGGCCAGGATCGCACAGCGTGCCGGGCCGGTTCCGGGTCGCCCGGAGTGGGTGTCGGTCGATCCGATAAGACCCAGCCTGTGCCCCATGCCCAGGGCCGTCTGCACGCTTGAGCCGACATCCTTGCGGACGATCCGCAACTCGGTGACAGGCCCGCCGGGGGCCTCGAACGCCCCGCGGATCTGGCAGACCTCGACCAGCCGCTGATACGTGTGATTGATGACGGACCAGTCCATCGGCCCCCATACGCTCTTGCCGCTGGGCGACTTGGCCTTCGACTCGGTGTTGGGATGGTGCGGCACGGTGATCACGCGGACGCCCGCCTTGTCGAAGAAGTTCCACCACGGGGTCATGTTGCCGCTCAGTCGCGGCTGCTCGGGGCCGGCGTCGGCGCGGTAGTAGGCGTTGCGGTGTCCGTTGCGCGGATGGCTGTACTCGAAGCCGAGGATTGTCGCGAATCGCCCCGGCGTGTTGTGCCGGTTGCCGATCTGCATGGTGCGCTTCCACTGCGAGCTGCGTGGAGAGTGGTCGGTCAGGGCGGCAAAATCCAGGCCCCAGAATCGGCGGGCGTAGTCATATGCTGCGTCGGGATCGCCCACGGCATCGGCGGAAATCTCGCAGTGCGTGTGAATGTCGCCGAAGTAGACGCCCGGCTCGCCGGCCTCTCGCGGCAGGACGGGGTTGCTGACGGCCTGCATCGAACCGTTCCGGACGGTAACGCGGCTGACCTTGCCCGGTGGGAAAATCACGTCGAAGGTGTGGCTGCCGGCGTCTTTGGCGGTGAAGGCGTATTCAGCGGGCAGGGTGACGGGCGACGTGCTGCAGGCCAGGCTGACCGTTGCGCGGAAGTCTGCCGACGGGTTGCCGTAAGCATCGGTCACGGCTACGGTCAGACGTCCCCTCTTGCCGGCAACGGGGCGAGATTCTGCGACGCATCTCAGCGTTTCGGCCGGGCCGCCCCTGGCCCGGATCATTAACCGGCCCTCGGCTTCGCCGGCCGCGGTGTTGGCCGCCGGGGTCACCACCACGCGAAGGGCGCACTGGACGTTCGTGTTCTTCGTGTAGGTCATTTCCGTGTCGATAGTGACGACGGTGCCCGCCTTCAGCGGTCCGCCCTCAACAAGCGTCAGAACGGAGGCCACGGGCCGGCGAGTGGGGGGCCAGATCTTCTTGCGCGGGGGCACGGACGTCTGGAACTTCGCCTCGTTGCCGGCAACGGCGGCCCGGGCCTTGCGCAGGCGAAACTCCCGCGCCGGGCGCCAGTTCTCCCAGCGAAGCTGCAGACTGCCTCCGACGCCCAGGCCGCGCCGGCCCAGATCGACCTCGATGCGGACGGAAACGGTCTTCCCGGCCGGCTGGGGGGCCGACGGGGTCAGCCGGGCCCGGCCGTACTCCTGGCCCGCCTTGCCTTGCGCCACGATAACCACGTCGTCAAACCACACCGTGCCGGTCGACTTCCGCAGGCCCATCACCAGTTGAAGCGACCGCGTGCCGCGGGGGGGCTCAATAGCCGCGGCGAACTCCTTCCAGTCGAACGTCCCGGTGATATTCGCGAGGCTCTGGTTCAGCAGGACCTTGCCGGTGGCGTCCTTGTGCAGCACGCTGATCCGCCCATCCGAGAGTTTTTCGGCGCGGACCCAGACGGACAGTCGCAGGGGCCGGCCGTCGAGCGGCCCGACGTTCTGCCGCCAGGCGTGGACGAAGCGGGTCTGCTTGGCCGCGTCCAGCCCGACCACGCGGGCACTGCGTTTGCCGGCGCGTCGGACCTGGTCGTCCCAGGCCCATGCCGTCCCGCCCTTGCGGGGGGGCGACCATACGGCGGGGGCCTTGCCACGGTCGGCTGCGTCCTCGAAGCCGGCGTTCCGAACGAGATTCTCCGCAGCCGGAGACACCGTGGCCACGAGGGACAGCACACATATGGCGCCGATGTGTTTCATCCGACCTTTCCCTTCAGCCCTTTCGCTCGACCTGGATGTGCAGCACCGAGGCGAGGTTGCCCGTCTGCGGGTGCGGATTGCCGTGCCAGCCCAGGTCGCCCCAGTACAGATCATTCATGGAATCCGGGGGGCATGATACCAACGGCAGGCCCCTGAGTCCACGCCCCCTGGGGGCAAGAATTGCACTAATGGCCCGAATTTGGTGTTCGTGACCGGCTACCGCCGCGCGGGTTGTTGTCAGAAGATCGGGGCTGGGCGGACATGTCTCGGCGACTTCTCTGGGCGACTCGTCTCGGCGAAGGCGCGAGCCGAAGCCGGAAGACGGAAAAGTAGCCTGTCCCTTTCTTCGCTCGAGATAAATATGGCATGGCGGGAACTCCCGGAACTCAGAAGGGCTTGTTCGGGAACCAGAGCAGCCCCGCCCGGCCGAAGGCCCGGAAAGGGGCGGATCTTCCCGCCGTCGAGCAGAAGAAGCGCTTGCTGACCTCGCGATCGGTGGTAGAATCGTCAGAGAGGTCCGTGGGCCGGAGGCTATCCAGGAAATGCCGCTTGAAGGCAAGGGTGATGCCATGAAACGCCAGGATAGATCACTTTGGGTCGGGATGGTGGCTGCGATTGTGGTGTGTGTGGTGATGTCGGCTGCAGCGCAGGAGCAGGGCGACCCCACGCAGAAGCTCATCCAACGCATCGTCAAATCCGCCAAGGGCGACGCCGATGCGGCCGCAAAGCTGCTCGCGGCGGCCAAGACGCTCCAGGACGATCCCAAAGTCCAAGTGGCGATTTGTGAAGGGGCGTACCAATACGGCATCAAGGCCGCGGGCGGGTTTGCCTCCGCGATCGAGGCCCTGGACATACTGGACAAGGCGGACGCCGAGCGCAGGGGGCTTTGGGCCCAGAAGCGGGCAGTGGTCTATCGCCTGCGCTATACGCGGGCTAAGGGCGACGCCAAGCAGCAGCAGGGGCAATTGCTGGTGACAGTGCTGCTCAAGGCCGGTGACGAGGAGACCAAGCATCGCAACGGGAGGGATGCGGTCGCCCTTTACCGGGAGGCCCTCACGGTTGCGAAGTATGTCAATCTTCCCCAGCGGGCGGATATCTCACAGAAGCTGGTCGCTGCGGTTCATCTCCTGCAGATTCAAAGCGACATAGATCGCCTGAAGGCGAAGCTCGCGGCCAGTCCCGACGACAAGGTGACGCGCAACGCTCTGATCCAGCTGCTCGTGATCGCCCTGGACTCACCTGCCGACGCGGCCAAATACCTCAGCGACGACTGTGATGAGTCTTTGCGGAAGTACGTGCCGCTTGCTGCAAAGCCCCTGGAGGATCTGAAAGAGACCCAGTGCCTGGCCCTGGCGCGGTGGTACGATCAGCTCGTCGAAGAGGGGCCCACGCCTGCAAGCAAGGCCAACGCGGCGGGGCGAGGGCTTGGCTACTACCTCCGGTTCCTGTCGCTCCACAAGGCCAAAGATGCGATGGGCGTGGGGGCCCGGCTAGCCCTGAAGAGTCTCGAAGAGCGGATAAAGAAGCTGGGCCTGAAGCTGCCGGGCGGAACGTTCGGCCCGTTGCAGGGCTCGCCACCCGAGCACCTCCTGACAACGAAGCTGGGCCCGACTGCCGAACATCCGACCATCAGCGGCTGGGGGACTGCCACCACGCCGTGGGTCTACTCCAACTCCGCGGCAACACCCGCCGTCATCGTGAAGAACACTATTACAATCCCCGCGCGCAGCGTCGCGTTGCACCCGTCGCCGACGCACGACATTGCGGTGGGCTGGCGGAACCCGTCGGCCGGACGGGTCAGCGTCAGGGCCAAGGTCACCGATGCCCACCCCTCCGGCGGCAACGGTGTGGAGTGGTCGATAGTCCTGCGTGACGCCAAGAGCGGCCGGAAGGTCCTGGCCGGCGGCACGGTTGGCATGGGCGGTTCGCAGACGATCCCGCCGCCCGCGGACGCCGCCAAGCTTGCCGCGGTCACCGTCGTGCCCGGAGAGACGATCTCGCTGGTCGTGGGTTCCCGCGGCAGTCACGCGTGTGACAGCACGTCCATCGAACTGACCATCACGGACGTCGGTGGCAGCGGCCGCACGTGGAACCTGGCCAAGGACGTCGTCTCGAACATGCAGGCCGGCAACCCGCACGCCGATTCGTTCGGCAATAGGAAGGTGTGGTACTTCTACGCGCCTCCACATGCGGCGGCTGTGGCCAATCGGGATGAGGACCTCAAGAAACGCCGTGAAGAAGCGGTGCGCATGGCCGCCCAACGGCGGAAGATGTACGAGGAGCTCCGCAAGAAGCACGACAAGGACGGCGACGGCAAGCTCGACGAGACCGAACGCAAGGCCTACTACGAGGAATACCGCGAGCGTGCCAAGATCATCCAATGGGACAAGGACGGCGACGGCAAGCTCAGCAACGCCGAACGGAAGCAGATGGAGGCAAAGCAGGCCGAAGCGACAAAGCGGATGGAGGAGTTTCGCCGCAAGCGGATGCTCCAGCAGTGGGACAAGGACAAGGACGGCCGGATGAGCAAGAAAGAGACGGCCGCCATGGAGGCCTACCAGGCTGAAATGAAGGAGCGGGCCGAGCGATTCCGATCAGTGAGCGAGCAACTCAGGAAGAAACACGACAAGGACGGGGACGGAAAGCTCAGCCCGGCCGAACGCAAGGCCTACAACGAGGAATATCGCCAGCGCGCCAAGATCATGCAATGGGACAAGGACGGCGACGGCAAGCTCAGCCCCGCCGAACTCAAGGAGAAGGAGGCAAAGCAGGCCGAAGCTAAAAAGCGGGCCGAGGAGAATCGGCGCAAGTAGATGCATAACGATTTCCGAATGCCGATTTCAGATTTCCGATTGAACGCCCCGGCCGCTTGGTGATTGATCTGATTTGGGGCTTCCAATGCCGTCAGGGCCCTAAGAGTTGAAAAATGGGCGGAATTCAAGACCTCAAGGGAAAATCGAAGACGACCGCTGTCCTTCTGGCGGTTTTCCTTGGTCCATGCACGTGGCTGTACACCGCGGCGCTCGATTGGGGGAAGTTTCTCGTGGGCATCGTGTCATGCATAGTGGCATCGATCTTCCTCGTGCTGGGAGAGCAAATCATATGGCTGCTGCAAGGACAACTGTCGAATGCCCAAACCGTTTGGGAAGTCGGCCTCGTGGTGTCAGGCATTCTCTCGGCAGCCATGTACGCCTGGGCGATCGTCGACACTGCAAGAAAGCCGGCTTCGTGGTACGATGAGTACGGAAGTAAGTAGGGCCGCAGAACAATACGGGGGATTTGAGATTTCTGATTTCGGATTTGTTTCGGATTTAGAGTTTAGTGCTTAGAACTTGACCCTATGGCCTACGGGCCCCAGGGGCGGTGGAAAAATGGGTGGCGCCTGCATGTTATCATGCAAGACGCGCAATAGACATTGTTCGGTCATAGTAATGAAGAGATACGCAACGCTTGTCGTGCTTCTGGTCACAGCTACGGGCTGCAGGGACGCAAGACCACCCCAAGACGCTGGGGCCGTTCTAACTCGGGTCCGTCAGATCACGGCAAAGCATCTGGGGATACACGTAGACGAGGTCAAGCCTACCAGCACCTTCCGTTCTCTTGGTGCGGACGCCCTTGACATCGTGGAAATCACGATGGAAACGGAAGACCAACTTGGGATTGCGATTCGCGATGAGGATCTCGATGCTGTGGCGGGTACCGCCAATCTGGACACGCTGCCAGACCGTCTCACCGTGAAAGCCTTCGCCGAAGTCGCTGCGAGGTCAGAGAAAGCGAAGCCTGTCCCTGCAGGTGAGCCAAGAGACCCGAAAGTGCTGAACAAGCATGACGTGGGTAGCTACTCGGAGCTTTCCAAGAAACCCAATCCTCACGGTTTCGTCTTGGTCCCCTTTCTCCCGCCGCCTGTCCTATTGAAAATGGCCGAGCATGACGCCGGACGGGAACTCACGGCCGAGGAAGCCGAAGTAGTCAAACAGAATGCCGTAGTGACGGCCTTCCCTCCTGACCAGGCAGAGGCCATCATGCGGAAGCGGCGAGAAAGACTGAAGACCGAACAATCGCTTCCAGTTGAGCGTGCACAGCCGCCCGCTTCGCGTCCGTCCTGATGAAATAACCCCCGCGGTCCTCCCGCTCACGGAAAACGCATTTGCTCCCGGCCGGTGGCCGGGATACAATCGGGCAGCACAGATGGGGATTCCTATGGCACAGGTGGGTGGACGTAAAAAAGTCGGCGTTGGGCGGAAGAACGCCCCGTTTGTTCGCAAAGTATGTGGCGGCGCAATCATGTTTGTGGCAGTAGCTCTTTCTGGGTGTCAGAACTCGCCATCTGCACAGAAGCCCAGCGACGCAGAGCTGAAGGCCGCTGTCCGCAAACATCTCAAGCGAATTGAAACACCCGTTACCCTTTCCACATCTGCTCTGCTCGGCTTGACAGAAGGCGAGGTCTTGAAGAAACAAGGTCTCAAGAAACTGAATCCTGAACATGGCACCGCAGACAAGAAGTGGTTTTCCGGCGCTCGTCGCTTCCCCAGGAGTGCGTACGGTGATGGATACATCTGGGAGCGATGCCACATTCTGACGTTTGAAAACGGGAAAGTGGTAAAACATGAGATGGTCGATCGGCGCACGGCTCACGTGTCCATCCGACCACGTCAAGAATGAGTTTAGCCCACCAGGCTCCTGGCTACCGGCTACGGGCTACTTTGATCGCGGCCGCAGGCCGCGGGGTGGATTTCAATCCGTCTTCCGGCTTCGGCTCGCGCCTTCGCCGAGACGAGTCGCCGAGGCTTGCCGTCAGGGCCCCAGGGGTGTACACTGTCCATTAGTTGTTAGATGGCGGTAAGAGAGAGGAGGCCACGAAATGGCTTCTGCCGACATAGCTCTCCGTGATGAGGCGTACAAGCCGTGGGGCTTCAAGCTGAACTTGATGTACGCATCAATCCCACCCAAGTACTACCGCAATCTTCACAACTTCAACGAATTCAATGCTCCTCGTGTGGATATTGGTATGCTAACCGGCGCTCTCAGTGAGCAGGCAATATATGGGGTCAATCCCGGGTACCTTCCTCGAGTCGCCGATTGTTTCTACAGAGACCGTCGGACAGAAATCGGTGCGCTTATTGGCGATACACTGACTCGAGCGAGAGTGCTCTCCCGTCAAGAGGAAATGGCATGCAGAGATGGCATGGTATTCGTGCCTCCGTCCCACTCGGTTGAGGCAACTGGGTACTCTGCCGAAAAGCAATACCTGTTGTTCGCCATTTACGCCCAAGGAGATTCCGTGGGGTCTAGCGATAAGGTGGGTGTGCCGTTCCTTCGCGCGATGCTCGCCAGGCTTGTCGAGTCGGACGAAGGGACTGATCTGTACAACTGGGACTACACGGAAGTGAGGATTGGCCGGGGGGCTGAAGAGTACCAGTACAAGCCCTTCATCGCGCCGCCAATGTTCATTGCCTATTTGCGCGAGGCCTACACCGATATTGATTTCGGCTACATGGCGGAAGACAGTCTCGAAGCCTATCGGGCGCATTCCCTGTATGTGCGACTCCCGGAGGAGACCAAGAGACCGTATACGAACCTGATTCGCAGGGAGAGTATCAGCCAGCCCAATGAATACGGTGAATTTGTTGTCTCATGGGACGGCGTTCCGGCGCATAGAAGTATCGTGGCATCACAGACCTATTACGACTGGGACGACGATTTCCAGTCAGCGCAGGTGGAGGCGCTTCTGCATAGGAGGATTGTGGCTCTCGAACACGCCTGTGGAACTACTCCTCCTGACAAAACGACCTAGAGAATTGGAGTTCCGGGGAAGTCCACGAGCAAGGCCGTGTCAAGCCCGGAGTGGACGATTTCTTGGGAGTTCGGCGGACATGATACATGACTTTTAGCCCGGGGCTGGCGAAGTAGGAAGTCCGAAGGAGGAAGGACGAAGGGGACTCAGGACAAGTAGCCCGAAGGCCCATTTCCAAATTCCAATTTTCAATTGCCAATTGAACGGATGGACTCAAAGCAATAATCAGGAACACCTCGGCGATCTCTGTGTGCTCTGCGGTGAGCGGTGTATAATCCCGGGGTGGGAGACACGCCATGGTAGACAACGAGGGGCACAAAGCCCGTTCGTTCGTGCCCAAGCGCCCTATCCGGGCCGCCATAATCGTCTTTGTGGTCCTCAGCGTACTTGTGACGATCTTCGCGATTGCCACGGGCAAGACCCGATGCCACCACATCGCCCTGGGGATCGCCTATAGTGCGTTCCTGTCTTTTGTGAGCATCGGCGCCACTTTGGCGGCCAGACGCCTGGGAAAGGTGGTTCTCTCGTGCGTTGTCGTGGTCTGTCTTGTCTCTGCGGTCTTTTGTGGCGTTTTGACATTCTTTCCCCAAGTCCTCATGAAAGATTTGAGACACTTCGTGGCCTTTGCTTATTTCGCCCTGCTTGTGGCGGTTAGTTCCCTTATCTTTATCACGGCCGCAGCTGTCAGCGGATGGGTCAGGTTCGCTTGGCGAGAAAGTGGCCAGTAGCCGGTCACGAACAGCGAATCACGAATATCGAACATTCAACATTCAACGTCGAACTTTGAACGGCCTCACCTCTAACCACTAACCACCGATCCCTAACCCCTGGTGGATAGTGTATAATCCCAGACGATGACGCGTAGGTTTTACCTGGTTGCGTTGTTCTTGGTTGTCGCTTGGCCGTCGGGGGCGGAGGCCGAGGTGCATGTCTGGACGTCCAGTCAGACCGTCCGCTTCCTGCGGGATGCGCAGCCGGGGGCGGCGACCGGCGTGAAGATAGCGGCTGCACGCAACGAGTGGGAAAGCTTCCAGATACTCCTGCGTTCGGATAAGCCGCTGGCCGGTGTGAAGGTGGCTGCGGGCGATCTGCGAGGGCCGGGCAAGACCGTGATCCGCGGTAGTGACGCCCGCATTTACCGCCAGCACCAGATGCACCTAAAGATCGGCACTTATCGCAACAAGACCTTTCGCGCGGGATGGTACCCTGACGGCCTGATCCCGGCGAGGCACCCCGTAACTCGCAAGCCGCTGACGGCAGGTCGCCTGCGCGCGATGCCCTTCGACCTGCCGGCTGGACAGACGCACGGATTCTGGATCGACATCCACGTGCCCAAAACGGCCCGCGCGGGGACGTACCACGGGAAGTTTACCGTTTCGGCCGGCAAGTGGACCGTGGACGTGCCGGTGGAGCTGGAGGTGTGGGACTTCGCACTGGGCCGCACGGCGTCGCTTCAGACGGCATTGGGATCGCCCGCATTGCGGATGCGCGGGTATTACGCGCAGCGAGCCAAGGCCGGCAAGGAGAAGCCGCCCGCCGACTGGGCGGCCGTCGAGGCACAGTGTGCCGAAATGCTCACGCGGCACCGCATCAACTGCCTGCCCCCGGCTGACATGATCACGCCGCGAAAGCAGGACGACGGGTCGTGGCGGATACCGGCCGAAAAGATTCGCGCCCTGAAGGCGTTCGTGGAGCGGTACCAGTGCAACGCGATCCGCATCCCGCACCCGCGGTCGGCCGTGAAGGATCCCGAGGCGGAGGGGAAGCGGCTGGCGGCGTGGCTGAAGAGCTTCGACGCGGCGGCCGGGGAGCTGGGGGATGCGAAGGTGGTGTTCTACACGTACCTGAGGGATGAGCCGAACGACGAGGCGGCGTATCGGTACGTGCAGAAATGGGGCCGGGCGATAAAGCGGACGGGCACGGGGGTGAAGGTGCTGGTGGTGGAGCAGACGTGGACGCAGAACGCCAAGTGGGGCGACCTTTACGGGGCGGTGGACATATGGTGCCCTCTGTTCTCTCTGATGAAGCCGGCGTCGGCGCGGCGGCGGTTGGCGGCGGGCGAGACGGTGTGGACGTACACAGCCCTGTGCCAGCGCGAGCGGACGCCGTGGTGGCACATTGACTATCCGCTGAGGAACTACCGCGTGCCGGCGTGGATCGCGTGGCGATACGGGATCAGCGGGCTGCTGTACTGGGGCGGGATGTCGTACTGGCGGCAGGTGGACGACCCGTGGACCGACCCGAAGACGCTGGACCGGCGGGGGAAGGACGGGCGCGGGCCGCTGTATAACGGCGAGGGCAGCATCGTGTATCCCGGGCGGGCGGCTGGGTATGAGGGGATTGCGCCGAGCCTGCGGCTGAAGGCGCTGCGGGATTCGATCGAGGATTTTGAGTATTTGAAGATTCTCGAGCGCGGGGGGCGGGGGGCCGACGCGCGGAAGATCGTGCTGCCGGTGGCGGAGAGCTGGTTTAAGTGGTCGGCCGATCCGGCTGCGTGGCAGAAGGCCCGGCGTGAGCTTGCGGCGCTGATCGTGGCGGCTCGACTGGGTTCGCCGAAATCCCCCGCGGCGCGGGCAAAACCGGCAACAAAGCGGTGAAACGAAACGGGGCCGTTTCATTGGTGTCGGCGGAGTGTTGCGAAGGGTTGCGTCAGTGTTGCCACGTGATTCGGGGCCGCTGTTACCGTTCGGCCACGTCGAGGCAGATCATTTGCGTTGAGTCGCGGACGATGAGCCTGCCGTCGGCCATCGCCATTGGGCCCTCCGCAACGCTCCCGTGAAGGACCTGAGCCTGGGCGAGCTGTTCGTAGCCGCTGGGCGCTGCCCGTGCGAGCGACATTAGCCCATCGTGGTTCATTACATAGATCAATCCCTGCGAGATGAGAAACGGCCCGCGGCCGAAGCGGTTGTTTGGGCCGCTCGTCCAGATAACCTTGCCATGCAGATCCAGGCAGACCAGCTCACCGTTGGGCCGAACGCCGTAGATATAGCCCTCGTAGAAGATTGGCGTATGTTCTGTTGAGCCGAAGACGCTGGCCTTGAGGCGGAAGAGGGGCTTGGCGGTGATCTCGTCGCCTTCGGCCTTGAGTTGGAGCATCATGCTGCCGACGTTGTAGCCGCCGGAGAGGAAGATTCTCCCCTTGCCGACCGGCACGGGCGAGGCGATGTTTGCGATTCTTATTCGCCAGTCGCGTGAGTGCCAGAGGATGCGGCCGTCGTCGGCCGAGACGCCCACGATGCCCTTGCTTGCAGAGTAGAGGTACATGCGCTTGCCTGCAAACTCCATTGGCATGATGGATGAGTGCGTCATATCCCAGCCGAGATCGTTGGGGGTCTTCCACTTGATCTTGCCGGTGGCGCAGTCGACGGCCATCATCAGCACATCGGTGCCGGCGGGAGCGATGATAGCCAGGTTCTCGTCGACATCGTTGTCGGTATCTTTGTCGGTCACCTTGTCGGTATCCTTGTGGGTGACCTTGTCGATGAGCGGGCACTGGCCGGCGTACCAGGGCGGGATCTTAGTGCCGAACTCCTTGGGCAGGTGGAGCTGCCATCGGAGGAGGCCGGTCTTGGCGTCGAGGCACTTGACGTGGCCTTTCGGGCCCAGAGTAACCACGTGATCCTTGGTGACAGCCGGGACGGTTCGGCTCATGCCGTGGTTGCGTTTGACTCGGACGGGGTAAGAGTATCGCCATATCTCCTTGCCGTCGGCCAGCGAGAGACATCGAATGGCGTCGGCCTGATTCTTGCGGTCGTAGTCGAGCAGATACACTCGTCCGGCCAGAACGGCGGCCCCGGCATATCCCTCGCCAACCTCAATGGCCCAGAGCGGCTTTGGTCCCGCGGCCGGCCAGCGGGCCAGCAGGAACGGTTCGTTATCGTCGCTGTTAACGTTATCACGCGCGGGCCCGCGGAAGCTCGACCAGTTACCTTCAATGTCCGCCGGCACGCCGTCTGATGTCGTGAGGATGGCTTCGCGTAGGCCCGTCGTGGGCTGCGAGGTGAGATGATCGGCCGCCCGGTCCGTGCCCGGCACGCGCTCGGTCAATGTCAGCGACGGGTCGGTCGCGATCCACGCCGCCACGCTGACGGCCCCGGCTGCCGCCACCACAAGCGGGATCAGCCAGTTAGAGATAGTAGGTTTGTCTGCTGTCATTCCAGTGAGCCATTGTAGCAGCAGCTATTCGTTCCTCAAAGCCTCTATGGGCCGGCCGCGAAGGCTCAGCAGCGCCGCCAGCAAGGCTGAGCCTACGCCGGTGATAACGACCGCCGCAAGTGTCATCGCCAGCGAAGCCACCGGGATGGCGGTGCCTGGCTGAAGCATGGCCGGCAGGACCGCCACAGTGGCTGCGATCGCACCGCACGCCAGCCCGCCGGCCAGCAGCGCCCAGTGCTCGTACAGGATGAGCAGGGCGATTGCCGGTTTCCCAAAGCCGACGGCCCTCAGCAGGGCCAGTTCGCCGCGCCGCTCCAGGACGTTGCGGGCCAGGACCAGTGCCACTCCAACGCTGCCCAGGACAAGCCCGAAGCCGCCGAGCATCTGAAAGATCGAAAGATACGTGTTCTGCACGGCGTTGAAGTCCGCCAGCCGGCTGGTGGTTGCGGTCAATTCGAGGCCGTAGTCTTGAAGCGCGTATGTGAGGCGCTCGGATATGTTCTTGGCACTGCCCGGCGAGGCGTCGATGAGAAATGCCCTCGTGCCGCCCTCGGAGGGGTAGTGCTGGACGAACCGCTCTTGCGAAATCAGAACGGCGCCCTGAAGGATGGAGCCCTTGACGGCGGCTACGAGCAGCAGCTTCAGCGGGCGGCCGCCCTCATCCTTCATGAGCAGGGTCTGCCCGACCTTCGTGTGGAGCGCCCATTTGATGGTGGCCTCATCGGCGATTGCGGGCACGGCGTCGCCGTATTGCCTTTCCAGGGCTGCCCAAGGATCTTCACTCGCCGCGGAATCTACCGTGTTGCCGGCAAAGGTGAACGCGCGGCGCTTGCTCAGCTCGGCGGTCGGCACGCCGAGCAGTTGCGGCGACTGCGGGCGATTCAGGTTCAGGCAACTCGCATCATCGCCCTCACGCATCCTGATTTGCACGATGTCCAGCCCGTCCATATCCTCGTTTGACAGGCCATATAACTTCAAGCGACGGCGGCTGTTCAGGTCCCCGAAGATGGGGATCGTCGATTCGCCGTAGAGGGCAAATCCTCCGGTTCCGCTCCGGCGTGTGTCGGCCCCGACAAGCGGTCCCTGGCGGAACACGCCGATGGAGACTATCAGAAAGGTTGCGCAGGCAAGCAGGGCCACGACCGCCAGCGACCGCACACGCCGGCGCGTGGTGTTTCGCAGGCCGAGCTTCGCAAGCGATATCGTCACGCCCGCCGACCGTTCCAGCCATCTCAGCAGACTGGCGACCAGGCCGATGCCGGCAAGCAGCAGCAGGCCCCCGCTGGTGAAGAACATCATGGGGCTCAAGTCCCCTCGCCGCCAACCGCCAAAGGCCAGGACGCAGACGGCGCCAATCCCGCAGGTCGCTGCACAGGCCACGCCGAAAACGGGCCGGCGGACCTGCCCGACGGACGCCAAGAGTCCCAGATCCATCCCGCTCAGCAGTTCGGCCGGCCTGCGCCGCAGCTGCCTTCGCAGGGCAAGGTACATTGCCGCGACGGCGGCGGCCGTGCCGGCTGCGGCCCCGCCGACCATGCTGGCCCATGTGGCGTGGAAGGTTATTCTTGCCGAGGCGACCGCGTCAGACCAGACGCCGGCAAGGCTCAAGAGCATTGCTTTGGTATAGGCCGTGCCTGCGATCGTACCAAGGACAGCCCCGATCACAGCCAGCACCGCGCCCTCAGCCAGCATGATCCGCCGCGTCTGCCTGCCCGTGAAGCCCACTGCCAGCATCAGGCCGACCTGGCTGGTTCGCTGCTCGATGCCGAGCAGGAACAGCAGCCCCGTGAGTAGAAGGGCCGAAACAATGATAAAGCAGCTGAGCCCCAGGAAGAGGCCGGCAAAGTTGGTCGCGCCCTGCCCGGCGGCCAGTGCGGTATCCCGCACGGGTTGGAAGAAGAGTCCCATGGATGCGGGGTCCATATCAGCGAGGATGGCGGCTTCGACGGCAGGGCGGGAGTTGTTGCGGAGATCGAACCGGACGGCCGTGAGATTACCGAACCTGCTGCCCCACATTTGCTGCCCCGCGTTCAGCGTGAGGAAGGCTTTGGGCGTTCCTCGGTATCGGTTCCAGTACTCTTCGTCGACCTTGCGGATTCTCTTGAGCTTGATGTCTATGCCGGGCTTCCAGTCGCGGCAGTTCTCGATTTCGGCGAGGCCGGGGAAGTTGGGCATGAGGTTGCGGTCGGCGCCCAGTCGCTCTATCGGCACCTCGCCGCGGATAGTGAAATCGCGGGAGCGTTCGGTCAGTTGCCGGCCTGGGCCCAACACGAAGTACTTGAGGGTGAGCGTGTCGCCGGCCTTGGCATTCAGGTCGTTGGCCAGCCACGAATTGATGAGGATCTCGTCGTTGCCCATATCCGCCGGGAGGGGGCCGCCTGCTTCCAGGGACGGCGACGCGGGCAACGGTCCGAGGGCGGTTACCATGGAATAGGGCGTTGCGCGGTCGCCAACCCGCAGTTCGTTGACGAAGTAGGTGAAGGCTGCGAGTGCGTCGGGGTCGACAGAAGCCGCGGCCTGTGCCGCAGGTGCTTCGATGAAGATTCGGTCGGATCGCATTTCGATTGCGCGGCCGCCCGGCAGGGGTCGCATCTGGAGGCCCGCATCGGGAAGCTGCCAGTGTTTCTTGAGGGCGTCCTGGGCGGCGGGAAGGGTGATTGCAGTCTTGCCTCCGAGCAGCAGCATGTTGGCACGCCCGGCCATACCCGCCTTCTTGCTCAACAATTCGAGCGGCACAAAAGCATTGAGCGGCGGCACCTGGTTGGCGCGGAGGCTGAATCGCCCGAAGTGGTCCTCGTCGGCGATCGCGACAACTCGTGCGCTCAGTGCCGCACGAGGATCGCCACCTGCCCCAAGCGGGGCGTCCCGAGAAAGATAGCCGCCGCGCTCGATACGCAGAACCACGTTATCGCCCACCGACAAGGCAAGTTTGGCGGCGAGCGGGCGGTTGACCACTATCGTCTCGCTGTGGCCGGCCAGGAGATCCTCGGTATCCCCGAGCCGCCAGAATCGCTCGTCCACGCCCAATATATTCACCCGATTCGCCCTGGCCGTGCCGCCCTCGGTCGAGACCACGCCGCGAAGCTGCATCACCGGCGCGGCGACAGCCGATAGCTCCTGTCCTATCTCGCCCGCGAGGGCTGCGCGGAAGAAGCGGTCCTCCGACGCGAGCGCAGCCTGGGTGCTGCCCAGTCGCGACAGGGCCGTCTCACGCAGGCTGCCGCGAACGGAATCACCGATCATCAGCGCGCCTGTGAGAATGGCGGCGCCGACGGCTGCCCCGAGGGCAATGCCGAGGTTTGTTCGCCAGTAGTACAGCAGGCTGCGTTTGATCAGTTGCAGTGGGGTCATTTGTGTTTCTTGGAGGCTGCAAGCACCCCATCCCGAAGGTGCAGGGCCCGCCCCATGCGATTGGCCAGGTCCATGGAGTGTGAGACGAGTATTAGTGTAAGCCCCTCATCCTGGTTCAATTCGATCAGCAGGTCGGCGATGGCGTCGGAGGCGGAGCGATCCAGGGAGCCGGTCGGTTCATCCGCCAGGAGGACCAGCGGATCGTTTATCAGGGCCCTCGCGACAGCCGCCCGCTGTCGCTGTCCGCCGGAAAGCTGGCCCGGGCGATGGGAAAGTTGCTTGGCAAGACCGACCCGCTCCAGCAGGTAGCGTGCCCGCTCCTGTGCGTCCTGGCCGCTCGTGCCTCCGCGGACCAGCGTCGGTACAAGCACGTTCTCCAGCACCGTGCACTGGGCCAGCAAGTGGTGAAGCTGAAACACAAAGCCGATCTTGTCGTTGCGAATCTGGGCCAGCTGCCGGTCGCTGAGGGTCCCAAGGTCCTGCGAGGCCAGACGCACGATGCCCTCGGTGGGGCGGTCGAGCGCCGAGATGATGTTCAGCAGCGTGCTCTTGCCGCAGCCGGACGGGCCCGCGATTGCCACCGACTCGCCCGCGCGAACATCAAGGTTCACGCCCATCAGCACGTCTACGCCGTCACCCCCTTCGGGCTGGTCGTAGCGCTTCCAGACATCCTTCAGACTCACCAACGCGGAGTCATCACTCATGCCTTGGTCTCCCTGATAACGCTGTCACATATCTGCACGATCTTACCGGCGACGCTGTCGACGTCGAAGTCCCTGACCACCGACTCGCGACCGCACCGTCCCAGGCTGCGCCGATGTTCGGTGTCCACCAGCAGTTCCGCAAGGGCCCGCGCCAGATCGCCGGCATCGTTCGGCCTGAACAGCAGACCTCCGCCGGTCGCCTCGATCAGCTCGGGAAAGGCTCCGTGGTCCGGTACAACAACGGGCACGCCGCACGCCAGAGACTCCAGAATAGACAAGCCGAACGCTTCCGGCTTGCGGGTCGGGACCGACAAGACCGACAGGGACTGCAGGAATCCGAGACGGCCTTGACCGTTCGCATCGTCGTCATATTGCACGTCGTCTGCAAGGCCGGCCGCGGCGAGCCGGGCGTTGATCTCTTGCAGGAATCTCTTGTGGGCCCTGGGAACGTCCCCGCCGGCGCGGAGCCGCAGGGAGCGGAAAGCCTCCTTCTGCTTGAGGTCAACGAATGCTTCGACGAGGGTGTCGAAGCCCTTTGTGGGGCAGATAGTCGAGAGGAATCCTATGGCCGGCGGGTCGGGCGGGCGAGCGGCTGGCTGATACGATTCCGTTTCGATGCCGCTGTGGACAATGTGCTGCGGTGGCAGGTTCAGGCGCCGACTTATCACCCCGGCATAGTACCGGCTGACAGCGATGAACCTGTCCACGTCGGGAGTGCGATTGGCCAGTTCGGCCCAGGCTTGGCCTCTCAGCGGCTCATCCAGGGCGTCGAGGAAGCCATCCTCATCCTGAAGGAGGCAGAGGATGGGCACGTGCAGTTCGGCCTTGATCCTTCGTGCGAGGCCGATCAGCAGGGCGTTGGACAGACACACGACGTCCGGTCGCCGGTCGGCCAGAAAACCGACGAGCCTTTCCAGCTCCTTCGCCTGGCGCCCGTTTTCACCGCGAAGCATGGAGAGTATCGTCTGGGCCTGGTCTGACGCGCTGGTCATGGAGGCCTTGCGAGCGGCCCATCGCAGCAGCGGCTTTGTGTCAAAGATCCGGTCCAGCCACCGCGGCGTGCGGCGGAAGATTGCCAGCTTCTGCTGCAGATAGACGTTGATCCCGCCAAAGAAGACGGGGCTTTGGGGGCCGTCCTGCTGTTGGCCGGTCGACAGGGGCAGGTAGAGCGGCACGGTCAGCACGTCCTGGCCGGCGCGGCGCAGCGCCCGTACGAGCGCAGCGTCCCGCAGGCAGTTGTCGCAATAGTAACCACCTCCGGTGCCGGGCGTGATCTGAACAATCTTCATCGCTTCGCCCCAAAGCCGTAAATCGTCCCATCCTCGCAACCGATGACGATTATCCCGCTGGCAACGGCTGGGCTGGACGTTATCCCCTGCCCCACTTCGTACGACCAGATACGCTTGCCGTCGGCCAGACTCACAATGTAAAGGCGCCCGTCTGCGCTGCCGAAAACCACCTTGTCGCCGCAGATCACGGGGGAGCTGTCCACCTCGCCGCCCGTCCGGAAGGTCCACAAGGCGCGACCGGTCTTGCGGTCCACGCAGTGCAGTTGGTTGTCGCCGCCGCCGAAGACAACTCGCCCCTCACCTACCGCCGCCGACGAGATGAACGGCAGCTCGCCCTTGCCATATCGCCAGACAACCTTGCCCGCCGCGATATCGGCGCAGATGAACTGGCCGTCATAGTTGCCGACATATACTCGTCCGTCCACGAAGGCGGCTGAGCCGGCGATATATGAGCCGGCCTTTATGCCCGCGACCCTCTTGCCCGTGTGGAGATTTACCCTGTGAATCACTGCGTCGCACCCGCCGAAGACGGCGGTGCCGCCCGCGACCGCCGGCGAGCCGTTGATGTAGGAGTCCGTTTCGTACTTCCAGATGCCCTTGCCCGTGGCCGCGTCCACGCAGTGGAGCAGGTTATCATAGCTGCCGACCAGCACGCGGGCCGACCCGTCGGGGTATCGCACACAGTTGGCCGCGCCCAGGATCTCATATCCCGTCCGGTAGCGCCAGATGAGCTTACCCGTGGTGGCGGCGAGGCAATACAGGAAGCTGTCGGTGGACCCCGTAATGACCTTATCCTCAAGTATGGACGGCGGGGCCTCGACCGCGTCACCGGTCTTGTACGACCAGATCTTCGCACCGCTGGCCAGGTCCAGCGCGTAAATCCGCCCGTCGCCTGAGCCGATGAACACCCTGCCGCCCGCGATGACGGCGGATGACTTGACCGCCTCGCCCGTCTTGAACTTCCACAGCAGCACGGGCTTATCAGGCAGCTTGCCCGGCGCGACGCCCCGCTGGGCCGACCCGCTGCGATAGTGCGGCCAGGCGTCCAGCGTTGCCGCTATCGCCCCAGTGCTGGCTTGGTGGCATCCGGGCACAATCCAGGCAGCGGCGACGAGCAGCCACGTAATTGTCACGAGTCGCAGTTTCATCCTAATCAATTGTACTCGCGTGCACCCAAAGGACAAAAGGAACCTGGGGCAGTTAAAGGCCGAGGCTGTTGGCCGAACGGGCCAGATCGAGTTGCGATGCTCGCTGCAGGGCTGAGACGGTGAAGATGATCGGATAGAGCTTTTCGTAGTACCATAGTCGGGCGAAGTACAGGCCGATGGGAGCGGACGGAGCGATGTGGCCGCGATTGGTCTTTTTAATGAGGTACCGCGTTCCGGCTGCGATGGCATCCGGGATGGCCTCGCCGTGCGACTTCTGGTCGGCATCGGCGGCCAGGCGGCTAAGTGCATCCACGGCCAAGGCGGTTTCCTCGATTGAGGAGGGTATGCCGGGTGCGCCTCCCCATCCGCCGTCGGCGTTCTGTGCTTCGAGCAGCCATTTTGTGGCCCTGCGGTCCGCCGGCCCGCGAAGCGCCAGTACGCGCGACGTGCCGTAGGTTGGGTTCTCGTGTCGTGGGGCGTTTTCGTTGCCGAACCAGAGCGGAATCCACGAGCCGTCGGCCTGCTGGGCGCGGGCCAGATACTTCTGAGCCCGGGCGATCGCGCGGGCCAGGTGCCGCGCGACCCTTGCCGGCATGTCCGCCTGCCACGCCCGCCAGGCCGCAATCGCGTGGGCGGTTATATCCGGGCTGCTGCGGTCGAAGGCGAACCTTCCCCAGCCGCGGCAAAACGTGGGCAGGCCACCGTCGCGATTCTGCAGACCCATAAGCCATCGCACACCGGCGGCGGCTGCACGCGACGTCACACTGTCGACATCGTCCAGCTTACGCAGCGCTAGCAATGCCCCAGCCGTGTCGTCCGCATCAGGGACCCCTCCGTCCAGGTCCGTCCACGCCCATCCTCCCGGCCTGGCGCCGGTGTAGCGGTGAACGGAGGTGTGCTGTTGGCCCAGCAGCCAATTGCGTATTTGCTGTCGCTGGGCGTTGCTGAGCAGGGAGGCGATGTTGCCGCCGGCGGCAAGGGCGTTTACTGACAGCGTGGTTACCCACGTGGCCAGGTTCGTATCGATCGGCCAGGAACCGTCGGGGCGTGCAGAAGCGGTCAGGAAATCGAGACCTTTGGCGACAACGGCGTGGTCTGCATAACCGGCCGCGATCACGCTCATGACGACGAAGCTTGTGAGTGGCACGGCCTCCAGAAATCCGCCCGTTTCCGGCTGGATTGCGGCGAGTTTCCTGAGGGCCGTGGCGGCTGCAAGATTGCGGACGGCGCGGGTACAGGGGTTCCTCGTCGGGCGTTTACGGTGGACCACGAGGCCCACGGCCAACAGAGCAGGCAGGGCGTAGCTGACCACGGGTACGTGCAGGAACCTCAGCAGCGAATGTGGCGCAAGGCCAAGCTCGAACGGCAAAGCGGGCACGAGTCGCCAAGCCTGCTTCTGGGGTCCGAGCCTGCCGGCCAGGGCGCACATGACGAGTATCGGCGCGGCGAAAGTGCGGTCCCGGCCGTAACAGTCCGTCACTGCTGCGGCCATTCGCTGTGGTTCCAGGCTGCCGACCTCGCGGGTTACCCACTGCTCGGCTGCTTCGAGGGGCTTGCGCGATGCATCCGCATCTGCCCGGGCGGCAGCCAGCGCCGACCAGACCAGCAGGGTGGTCGGTAAGTTGGATTTACTGATCGGCGTGTCTCCCCATCCGCCGTCGCCGTTTTGGTGTGTTGTGATCCATTCGACGCCGCTGTGGATAAGCGGCTGATACTTATCGTGGTCCGCAGTCGCAAGCGCAGTAACGGCTGTGGCCGTCGCCAGCGCACTGCCGGACAGCTCACCCGTCCAGTGCCCATCTCCTGAGAGCTCTGCCAGCAGCTTTTGCCGCAGTGTCTCAAGTGTGGCGTCGAGTTCGCATGTATGCGCGGTCATGGGTCTATTGTCCGCTGAGGTGGCCGAGGGCCAGCAGGGCGTAGTAGGTGTACTCGCAGTCGGCGATTTCGTCATCTGCGCAGCCGCGGAAGCCGCCGGTGCCCTGCCGCAGCGACATGATGAAGTCGATGCAGCGGTTGCGGATGTCACCGGCCGGTACACCCATGGCGGCAAGGGTGTGCAAGGCCGTGGCTGTGGAAAGCAGGTCCGGGCTGGGCGCGCCGGGTACGGCCACAAAACCGCCCTTGTCTGAGCACTGCGCGAGTAGCCAGCCTGCCGTGGTGGGTTGCACGGGCTGGTCAAGCTGCTTCAGCGTAACAACGGCCGCTGCCGTTGCGGCCGTCGCCGCGACTGGAAGACACTGCTGGTTGGCGTATCCCCCGTCCGGTGCAGCAAGGTTCTGGACGCACTGTGCGATCTCCGCGACCTGTGGGCAGGGGATTTCCAGGTCCTGGTAGGCTTGGAGTACAAGAAAACAGGCATATGCGGTGGCGAAATCGGCCCCGCGGGCCGGGCCGTACGCGCCGTCGGCCGTGCGGAACTGCTCCAGATGCGCCGCTATTTGCGAGCGAACCGCCGCTGGAAATTGCTCGCCCGGCAGCGACGCCCTGCACCGCACCAGGCACGCAAGATGCACGAGGTCCAGCGACTGGCCGCTAGCGAAACCGGACAGGTACCGCCCGACAGGCCCGGCAGGGACCTCATCGCCTACGGCGAGCAGGCTCTCGATGCCGAATAGCGTGTAGTAGAGGTCGGTCGCGCTGGTGCGCCCCTGAAATCCGCCGTCCGCCGAAAGCCGGCTGCGAAGAAAGGCTCCGAGCCCATCGACTGATTCACCCAGTAGGTTTGGTGCCCGCGCGGCCGCGGCGAGCATCTCCTGCCTTATAGTCATTGCAGCAGCCCATTGGTTCGATGTCGTCGAAGATTTTTCCGACGATGCGGCGGAGGAGGCCCTTGAGATTGGCGTTTTCGAGGCCCCGCAGCGAACGGATGGCTCGCTGCTTGTAGCATTCCAGCAGTTGTCGCCCGCGATCGAACACCTGGGCGTCGGCAGAAGACTTCTCGTGGCCCGCGGCGGCCAGCTTGTCTGCATGCTGGTTCGCAATGGCAAGCAGGATCGAGGGGCCGCCAGTTTGCCCTTCGCTGACCTGCTCGTCGCGGTCATTCAGGTCGTCGCGAATCTGGTATGCAATACCGAGCGACTCGCTGTAGGCGGTGAAAGCCTGCTGCATACCGTCGCCTGCACCGGCGGCCAGCGAGCCAAGACCCAACGCTACGTTGAATGCCGGCGCCGTCTTCAGACGGAATATGTCCAGCACCTGCTGCACCGACAGGGGCCTGCGGTGTTTCAGCCACGCGAGCTCCTCTCCCTGGCCGATGCAGAGGTCTCGATGGCCTCCGGCCGCGGCGGACAGCATCTTGGCTATTTGGCGCGGTGGCGCGTCGCACTCGGCTATCATGCGGTAGCCCTCGCCGAGGAGGAAATCCCCCACGTTCAAGGCAATTTCCACGCCGTGCTCTTCGTGCAAGGTCTTCTGCCCATATCGGACGCGGTCGTGGTCCTCGATGTCGTCGTGGATGAGCGACGCTTTGTGGAAGCATTCAACGGCCAGAGCCAGCTTCCTGACACCGGCCGGAACGGTTCCCTCAGGGCAGTCCAAGAGGGCGGTGTATGCGCAAACCGCCAGGAAGGGGCGCCATCTCTTGCCGGCCCGGGCGAGCCAGTCGTGGGCGATTTCGGCGGTGTTGCCGGTCGAGTCGCCGAGCGGTTCCGTGAGGTGTTCGCGGGTGAACCAGGAATTGATTTCGCGACGAAGCGACTCGATATCCAGCCGGCGGGTCTTATCGCTGCTGGTCAGGTATATCGCCTCCCAGACCCAGTCCGCGTCCACGGATGTGTTGGCACAGCCGTCCTGGAGCAGTGGGATTGCGATGCTTGGTACGGCCGCCGCCTCCACGTATGGGAAGACCCGCTCCAGCATGTCCAGGCAGCTCACGCCGATTACAGCGTCGATTTTGCCCGTCTGTATCAGCGACATGACGACGGGTGAACCCTCAGCAACCAGCACGACGTACCCGAGCCTTTCGGCCTCTGTCTTGAGATCGCCGATAAAGCATGAGCCGCACTGCCGGCAGACGAGGCCGAGATCATCAACATTGGCCTTGCAGGTCTGTTCGTGGCGAAGGCACTTTGGCAGCAGCAGGAGCCGGCGGTCATACGGGACGCCGGCGACGGTTTCCAGCCAGAGCTCGTTATTCAGCAGCACGGATACGTAGGGGCGATACCGACGGTCGAGGCCCGCCGCGGGGATGAGCTGGTCGCAGTGCTCGTCGAGCTCCTCGAGGGACAGCGGCGGCACGGCCTGCTGGGCAGATGCATAGCTGCGAATGGTTGAAAGCAGAGCTTCACGCATGCGCTTTGTGGGCGGGATACTGTCCTGGACCAGCCTGGGCGGGCGGATGGCAGGTAAGATTGGGTTTGTCACAAACTCGAACATATTCATTCCTTACGCTGCGCCACTGGTGACAACCGGCCCCGACGCTTTATCGGGGCGGCGATTCCGCGGCCTGGTGGCGATCTCAGCGGCCAGGGTGGCAAAACGCTTTCGCCACAGGCGAACTTCGGCTCGCCCGAGGACCTGAAAAAGCATCCTCTTGAACCATGATACCCCACCGGCACGCTGGTTGTCCCACAAGAGCTTGGGCACGCGGCGAAAATTCATTTCGTAACAGGCGGAGAACAGCTCAAGGTGGTCTTCGCGCATGCTGCTGATGTCGAACGCCTGGTCCCCGCTGCCTGGAAGAGGCTCGTAGAAGATCGGGAATACGACCGCTCCCTGGGCGTCCAGGTATTTCACGAGCTTCAGCGTGGCTGCCACGTCCGCGCCGCTCTCGCCCGGCAGGCCGAGGATAACGCTGAATACCGGGAAAAAGCCCGTTCGCATCATCCGCACGCATGCCTCGCGGGCCATCTGCTCCCAGTCTTGGGGGTCAAACGGAGCCATCTTGCCGGAGCTGCTTGCCGCGAGCAGGGCTCCGCTGGCACTCTCTATGCCCATGTTCACCCAGAGGTACTCGCTCCTTGCGCCCCACGTGAGCAGGCGGCGAATCTCGTGGAGCTGCTCGTCGCTGAGCTGAAGGATGGATGAAATATTCCCATGGTCGATCTGCATGAACGACAGGCCGGAAACTTGCTTCATCTCCACCAGCAGGCTACGCAGGGCATCGAAGTTCACCTTTGGCCCATCGGCCCCGTACCGGAAGAAGTCCTCGCTGCCGCTGACGACGGAGTTTATCCCCGCGGCGACGTTGGTCTCGAGGTCGGCCAGGATCGTATCAGTGGGCAGGTGGGCCATCGCCTTGTCCGCACTTGTGCAGAACCGGCAGCCGTTTCCGCAGCCGCGAGAAAGCTCAACAATGCCCAACAGGGACCCACCGCGGATGGGCTGAATATCATCAACGCACGTGTGCGGCTCGCAAAAGTGTTGGGGAGCGGAGCGGCCTTCGATGATATCCATGAAGAGGCGCGGGCCGGCCGCCTCGAAGTTGCCCTCGAAGATGACGTCAAATCCCTGGTTTCGGGCTTCGTCGCCGTCTTGAGCCCACTGCCACGCTCCCGCGCCGCCGCCGACAACGGTGAAGTGGTAGTCCCGCTTCGCCCGGGCGATTTGGGCCATCATGCGAGCGGTCCAGACCCGAGTGTACAGCTCGCCGTGGCAAAAGTTCACGGTTGTGGTATTCGACATGCCGCGTCCAAGCGGGTCGCCCGAGCTTACCCCCACGATCTTCGTCCACGGGCCGAGGAGACTCGCCAGACGCTCCGGCGTCGTGCAGACCACGTCGTCCGGTCCGAGCGAGGTACGTGCGAGCAGGGCTGCCTCCACGCGTCGCAGGCCGACCGGCACGGCCCAGGCGCGACCGGAGCGATCGGTCGGCATCGCCGGAGCAAGCAACCGCCGCATGGCCAATCCAGGCGTCTGGGTGGTCTGCATGGTCGCGAACATACCCTCAAAGAGCACCTTGTAACGGGCGCTGAGAGTCCTGTCTGCGACGAGGACCACGGCGGGTCCGGGTTTTTCAGTTGCGGCCGTCATCGTCCGTCTGGTTGCACTCACAATCGGATTCGCATGGCTGCAGGCTATCGGCCTGGCTTTCGACTTGGTGGCACTCGCAGTCAGAATCGCACACTGGCGGCGAGGCGGCCATCATCGCATGCAGCTTCTCAACCGACTTTGAGGCGCAGGAGCACTTGGTGCGTTCGGCCAGTGCACGCTGGATTTTCTTGGCGACCTGGCCGCCGCCTCGCTGCCGCAGGAGTTCGTAGACGTCACCCTTGAGCAGTTCCGGCAGGTTTACACGGGTTGTCTCAGCGTGGGCTTGGTCGTCATCTACCGTCCCACCGTTTATGGGCGGCGAGGCGTGTTTCGGGAAGATGATGGCCGTTTCAGGACAGATGCGTGCGCAGGCGGGGCAGTTCAGTTTGCAGTTGGTCGGATTGGCTACCCGCACGTTGTCGTCCGATGAGAGCTCGAAAACGCCGAACAGGCAGAAGTTGAGGCATTGCTTGCAGCCGGTGCAGCGGTCGTAGTCGATGACGGGGAACCAGGGCTTCCATTGGCCCTCGGCGGCCGCTTGCGGTTCGGGCCGCTCCGATTGCCCGCAGCACGAGCCGCACGGCACGCCTCCCAGCAGATCGGTCAGAATCTCATCGGCGCTGCCGGAGGTCATGTTGACAATTTTCACCCCATCATCGGGCAGGGGCGCACCGGCCGTTGTGAAAAGCCATCTCACCGCACGCTCGTGGCAGGCGGCGATTCTGATGTTCCGGCCTGAGGCGATCCGCTTCAGCAGCGGATCTCGATCCGCGGCCAGCCCGCACAGGTCGCTCGTGGGCTCAATGGCGGCCGGCGAGGCCCGCAGGCCCGCAAAGACCGCCTGCCTGACATCCTGGCCGATGATGTCGGCGTTGGCACAGTGGCAGTAGAGTATTATTGGCGGAGAACTTGACGCCATCGGTCGCCTTACTTTGCTCCTACGTCGAGGCACTTCATCTGGGACTGGTCACGAATGACCAGCAGATTGCCGGAAATGGCCATTGGTGCCCAGGCCAGCGGACCGTTGAGCACCTTGACCTTTGAGATCTCCTTGTAGCCGGTCGGGTCGGGCTTGACCAGGTGCAGGAAACCGGTTTTGCCGTCGATGATGTAAATCAGACCGTCGACCAGGATCGCATTGCCTTTGGAGAAGTTGGGGTTCCGTCCCGTCTTCCACTTGAGATTGCCGTCCAGATCCATGCACAACAGTCCGTCGCTCCCTTCGTTGGTGTTGCCCCTGGCGTAGATATAGCCGTCGATCAGGAGCGGCCGGTGAACGTGGTTGTTGACCTTATTCGTCTTGAACAGCGTCTTGGTTTCGAAGATCCCGTCGGCTTTGCGAGTAACCTTGAACATGGCCGAGCCGGCTCTGTATCCGCCGGAGATGAACATCCGCCCATCTCCAATCGGCATGGCGTTGGGTATGGGGATCCGGCACTGCCAATCCCGATACGTCCACAAGAGCTTGCCGTTGGTGACGTCCAGACCGTCGACGCGCGTGTCGCTCCCGGAGCCGTTCTGGATTACGACCTGCTCGACCCCGCCGAGCGTTGTGATGATCGGAGAGGCGTACCGCATCTCGCCGAGGGCTTCGGACTGCCAGACGATCTTGCCGGTGGCCTTCTCGCAGGCGATGACGCCGGCCTTCTTGCCCAGCGGTGCTACAATGACCCAGTTCTTGTAGAGCCGGGGCGCCTGCGCGACCACCCACTTGGGCTTCTTGCTGTCGAAGTCCTTCAGAAGGTTCTTGGACCAGATCTTCTTGCCGGTCTTCCGGTCGAGACAGTGAAAATGTCCCATCGCGCCCACGCTGTACACGTACTTCTCGTCCACCGTCGGGACCTGCCGCGAGCCGGGCTTTGAGAAGCTGCCCGGTGCGGAGTACTTAAAGGTCCAGAGCTCCTTGCCGTCGGCCAGGTTGAAGCACCGCAGCACGTCGCTGGTCCGGGGGATGCGGTCCAAAACATAGACCTTGCCGTCCCTTATGGCCGGTCCGGCGTAGCCGGGGCTGAGCTTGACCGACCAGAGCTCCTTCAGACCGCTCGCGGGCCAACTCGTCAGGCGATTGCCCGCCGGGGCAACGGCGTCGTACGTTGGCCCGTTGTACCACGGCCAGTCGGCCATGGCCGCACAGGATGCAAAGACTACCGCTGTAACTGCAACGATTCGCAAAGTACGCATGGGTTCTCCTTCTTATCCGGCTGATTTCCACCGGCGCGGGCAGGGCGATGATTGTCCTATTGCCGGGTTATTTCACCCCGTAGCAGACTATGTCTCCAGGGGTGTTGCGGGCATAGATTCTTCCTCCGGACAGCACTGGGGTCGTCCAGCACTTGCCCTTCAGTATCTGCTTGCCGGCCAGTTGCTCGAAGCCTGTAGATTGGGCCTTTGCGATAACCAGCTTGCCGCGGTCGCTGAGGATGATAAGCTTCCCGTCGGCCAGCATCAGCGATCCCTTGCCCAGGCCGGTTTGGTTCCACTTCTCGGAGCCGTCAGCAATGCTCAGGCACCTCAATGTTGTCTCGTCGAAGCCGTAAATGTGCTGCTTCCATAGTACGCAACTGTTGAAGTGGTTCCGCATTTTCTTGTTGGTCCAGACTTGGCTGGCTTTGTCGGACTCAACCTTTACCAAGGCACAGCCTCTGTTGTAGCCGGATGAGATGAAGATCTTGTTGCCGTCAACGATGGGGTCGGCGATGTTCGCGTCGTACTTGGTCACCCACGGGAACTGCCAGAGCTCTTTGCCGTCCTTGACGTTGACCGCGATCAGGGCCTTCTTACTGAACATGAGCATGGCGGAACCCGCGCCGGACCCGAAGATTACCGGAGTGGAATAACCGGGCTTGTCCGTACCGGTCGTCCAGATGTTCTCGCCGGTGGCCTTGTCGAGAGCGACGCCGCGGGTGCCGACGTTCAGGATAATCATGTTGTCCAGGACCCTCGCCGAACTGGCGAAGCCCCAGGTTGGCGGGGGAGTTCGCAGTTCCTTGGCGAGATCTCTTTTCCACTTTACGGTTCCCTTTGCGGCGTCGAGGCAGAACACAACCCCCCATTTGCTGGCGGTGTAGACGTTTGTGCCGTCAACAGTCGGCGTAGAGTGCGTGCCGCCTTCGTAATACTTGGCGCCCTTGCTGCTGGGGTACGAGTGTTTCCATACCTCGCGGCCGGTGATGGCGTCGAAGCAATATACGGTGTCCTTGCCGGCGGCGTTGCCCATCGTGTAGGTGCGCCCACCGGCAACCGCTATCGAGGAAAAGCCCAACCCGACCGACCCCTGCCAGAGGCGCGTGACCTTTCCATCGGTCCATGCCTTGACCCAGCCGGTCTCGGCGGAGATACCGTTATGGTTGGGACCGCGCCAGTTGGGCCAGTCTGTGGAGCTGTCGGTTGCTGCTGCCGCGCCAAGAACCGCCACGGCAACCAACGTCGCCAGTGATGCCACACACGCTATCCTGGATTTCATGCCTGTTCTCCTAGTAGAAACTCTGACGGCATACAGAATGCCGCGGGACACTCTAACGTCTTTAACACGGTTTGTCCACTTGTGGACCGCCTGCGGCCACCTCCAATTGCTACGGAAAGACCTGCGGGATCAGACCGAGGTCTTTGCATTCCTCGATGTATGCCCGGACCGCGATGCGAATGCTCGGGCTTACGACGGGCTGGTCTTTCAACAGGGCCAGGGCGATGCGGGCCATCTCTGGCGGTTCGATGTCCTTCAGGTCCTGCTCCCGCCGCCCGCCCGGACCCTCGTATACGAGGTCTCCGTCGCCGTCTGACGTCCATATCCGCCTCGCTGGGCCCGGCCTGCCCGGCATGCGGATGACCAACGGCTTGTCGCGGGAAATGTTCCGCAGGTGCGCCGCCAGCCAGACGCCCAAAGGTTTCATTTGCGTGTAACGCGTGTACAGAGGCGTGTCCTTCAGGTCCTTCTCTTCCAGCCATCGCAGCATTCTGGGGAAATTGCGCGTTGTGACTGCCGCGTGTCTGGCGGCGTCCACTACGGTCTTGGCTATTTCCGGCGCTGTGGGCCCGGTCGGCTGCGAAGACGCCGGCCCCGACGACACCGGCGGCGGTGTGACGCCGGGCTGGCGGCGCGGCGTGTCCGGCCCGACAGGGGGAGTTTCTTTGGGCGCCCAGGGCTTGAGCCAAAGTAAAGCGATGATCGCGACAGCGACGATGCCGGCCCCGGCCGCACCCCAGATGATCCACGTCCGCCGCAGCGCTGCGGCCCGCCCGATCCGCGTGGCCTCGGCGGTCGAATGGGCGTCGAGAATAATCCGGTAGACCGGCACGGCCTCCTTGATGTTCTTGAGTTCACGCGGGCCGAGATACGTCGCCTTGACGCCGAGGCGGTTTTTGACCACGTCGTACACGGTCTGAGAGATGCAGATTCCTCCCGGCGGGGCCTCGGTCTGGATGCGGGCGGCGACGTTCACGCCGTCGCCCATCACGTCGTTCTCGCTGATAAAGACGTCTCCGAGATGAATGCCGATGCGATGCATCAGGACTTCTTCGTCGGGCAGGTCGCGTGCCAGTTCGGCCAGTTTCTGCTGCGTCTGGAGCGCGCAGGCAGCAGCCTGGACGGCGCTGTCGAAGGACATCAGCAGCCCGTCGCCGGTGCTCTTGAGGGCCTTGCCGCCGAGCTCTTCGCAGGTGTTTCGGATCAGGTCCAGATCCCTCGCGACAAGGCGGAGTGTGCGGTCCTCATCGGTCTCCATCAGCGCGCTGAAGCCGGCGACGTCCGTAAAGACAATCGCCGCAAGAGTGCGCCTTGTACCGGAGTCCTGCGTGTTCTCTGCTTCGCCCATCTTGCCAAATCCGGCATTGCAATGATGCAACCCCGCAGTTTACGCCCAGGGCCTCTTTCCGTAAACTGCAATCTTGGACCAAAGCACGCCCGGCACGTGCGATTTCAACCTTGCATTGCTCCTGCGGGGGGCGTTTTCCCCTTGATTTACGCGCGGTTTTCGCGACGATTCACAGCACATGAGCCAGACTTATTACGTCACCACGCCCATTTACTATGTTAACGACGTGCCGCATATCGGGCATTCGTATACCACGATTGCCGCCGACGTGCTGGCCCGCTACTTTCGGGCCGAAGGCCGCGACGTGCACTTCCTCACCGGCACGGATGAGCACGGAATCAAGATCGCCAAGGCTGCGGCAGCGAAAGACAAGACGCCGCAGGCCCTTGCTGATGAGGTGGTGGTCGGGTTCAAAGACCTGTGGCGCGACCTGAACATCAGCAACGATGATTTTATCCGCACGACCGAGCCGCGGCACGAAAAGCGCGTTCAGCATCTGATCCAGCGCCTCGTGGACCAGGGCGACATCTACGAGGGCAAATACGAGGGCTATTACGACGAGACCCAGGAAGAGTTCGTCACGGAGTCGGTCGCGCGGGAAAACGATTACAAGAGCGTGATAAGCGGCAAGCCGCTGGCACGATACAGCGAGCCGACATATCTGTTCCGCCTGACCAAGTGGGTGCCCAAGCTCACCAAGCATATTGAGGCGAACCCCAACTTCGTCCTGCCGGCTGCACGCCGCAATGAAGTGCTCAGCAAGCTGGCCCAGGGCGTGGATGACCTGAGCATCTCCCGCTCGAAACAGAAGCTGCCCTGGGGCATTGCCATGCCCAACGACCCGACGCACGTGGTGTACGTGTGGATCGACGCCTTGAGCAACTATTACACGGCGTTGGGGCTGCCGGAAATAGGCGACGACCACGACGGCGAGCACGCCAAGTACTGGCCTTGTGACGTGCACCTGATCGGCAAGGACATCCTGTGGTTCCATACGGTGTACTGGCCGTGCATGCTGCTGGCTCTCGATATCCCGCTGCCCAAGTGCGTTTTCGGCCACGGGTGGTGGATGTCCGAAGGCAGGCGGATGCAGAAGACGCTGGGCAACTTCATCTCCCGTGAGACTATCGCGGAGATATGCCGGGAATACTCCCGCGACTTCTACCGATACTTCCTGCTGCGCGCGGTGGCGTTCGGCTCGGACGGTGATTTCTCGCGGGCCGCGCTGCTGATACGATACAACGCCGATCTGGCCAATGGTGTCGGCAACCTGCTGAGCCGCACGCTCGCCATGATAGGGAAGTATTTTGACGGGACCGTACCGCCCGTCGGCCAGACCACCGACGTCGAAAAGCCGGTCATCGACGCAGCTTCGGACCTGCAGGCCGCGGCCACGCCCGCGATGGAAATCTGTGCCTTCCACACGTATCTTGACAAGGTGGTGGCCTTGGTGGCGGCCACGGATAAATATATAGACACGACCGAGCCGTTCAAGCTGGCGAAGGACCAACAGCAGCGGGATCGCCTGGGCGCGATCCTCTATACCTGTGTCGAGGCGGTCCGCATTGTCCTGCTGTATCTCACGCCGGTGATGCCGGATGCGTGCGAGGCGGGGCTCAAGCAGATTGGCTGGCAGCCGGACGGACGCGCCTTGAGCGACCTGGGCCGCTGGGGCGCGATCACCCCCGGAGCCAAAATCGGCCAGGTCCAGCCCCTGTTTCCGAGGAAGCAATGAAGGAAGGAAAGCCGGAAAAGTCCATGGATGAGGTGATCCGCGCCGACGGGAGGTATCCTCCTGAGGCGTACTCTTTTCTTCACGAAGGCCTGTCAAAGGCCGTGCGCGAGGCCTACGTGGATGATGCATCCAAACCCGGCCGCCACCACGTTACCGGGCAACAGATGTGCGAGGCGATTCGCGACCTTGCGGCACAGCGATGGGGCATGCTTGCCCCGACGGTTCTTGCGGGCTGGAACATCCACGCGACAGTTGATTTCGGGCACATGGTTTACCTGTTGATCGAACGTGGCTTCATGCACAAGACAGAGGAAGATAGCGTCGATGACTTCGCGGACGTATTCGACCTGTCGGAGGCCTTCAATGACGTCGATGAATTCGAGCTTGGCCGGTGACTAGGCGAAAGAAGAGTAGATCCCGGCATCGCCGCAAACCGGCCGCCCACGCGCCCGTGGTCGATAAAATGGCCGACCTCAGCAAAAACCCCGCGAAGTGGAAGTATTTGTTGATCGGCGCAGTGTTTGTGGCATGGGTGGCGTTTCTGGTATATTGCTGGCTGGCCGGTGGAGTCGATCCGTGATGGTGTGTGTGCCCGTGAGGTAGCCCCAGCCGGCGTCCTGAGGGACTTACAATGTATGGTCGAGTGCAAAACTACTGTCTCATCCTGGCCGTGGCGGCTTGCGTCGTCGTCGGCTGTGAGGGCCAAGAGAAGTGGGACGCTTTCTGGGGCATCAAGAAGAAGCCGCCCGCGGACGTTAATGGCCGTGGTAGCGCAAGTATCAGCGTGGATGAGCTGTCACGACGTCTCGGCCTGGAAGTTTCGGAGAGTTCCTCGAGCAGCGCAACGCTGATCGGTCGCGCCAATACGGTGGTGATAGTGGCGGATCCCGGAGGCGGCGTGTATGTGAACGGCAAGACAGCCGCCCGCTCCGGGCCGATCCATACGATTGGCGGGGTCCTGTGCGTGCAGGCATCGGTGGTACCGCGCCTGCGGCAAATACTGAAGTCAGGGCGCTCATCCCCGGACGTGCCGAAAACGGTCGGCATTGCGAAGACAGTGCAGCCGGATCAACGGAAACTTCCGGTGGTGGTTGTCGACGCGGGACATGGTGGAAGCCAGCCCGGCGCCGAGCGGACGTATGACAGTGGGCGCGTTCGAGTTGTGATCCAGGAAAAGGCTCTGAACCTCGACGTAGCGCTGGAAGTGACCAGGCTGCTCAAAGATCGCGGCGTGCGGGTCGTCGCGACACGCATCGACGATTCAACGGTGTCGCTGGACAAACGTGTGCAGATCGCCAACGAGACCGGCGTTAAGCTGATGGTAAGCGTACACTCCAACGCGGAGAAGAAGCAAATCGGCAGTGTACGCGGATCCATAGTCTTTGTGGGCAACAATGCGTCTGCTCGCTCGCTTGCTGCAGCCAAGCGAATCGAGAAGCGGCTGGCCGCTGCGGGCGTGCAGAGCCTTGGTGTGAGGCGCCACCCGAAGCCTATACGCGTCCTGGTCAAGCCGAAGTGCCCGTCGGTCCTGGTCGAGATGGGTTTTATGTCGAACCCGGGCGATCTGTCCAAGTTGATGAGGCCCGACCACCGGCTGCTCTTGGCCAGGGCGATCGCCGAGGGTATCTTGGATTTCTTGAAAGAGGGCGAAAAGTGAACGCCGCTGCACATCGGGCGGAATCTTGAGTCTTGACGCATTGGGCTGTGACGGGTAGAAGGTTGGATTATGAAGAGCACGGCGCTTCTGACAACGTCAATCGGCAGCTATCCAGTCAGGTCGGGCAAGGTCCGCGACATCTACGAGCTGCCGGACCATCTGCTGCTGGTGGCCACCGACCGCATCAGTGCCTACGACGTGGTCATGCCGAACGGCATCCCCGACAAGGGCCGCGTGCTTACCCAGATGAGCGTGTTCTGGTTCGATCTGCTCAAGGATATCACGCCGCATCACCTGGTTTCGGCCGCGATGAAGGACCTGCCGGAGGACTGCCGAACCGAGGAGATCGATGGGCGGTTCATGCTGTGCCGCAAGGCCACCGTCGTGCCGATCGAGTGCGTGGTCCGTGGGTATCTTGCCGGCAGCGCCTGGCGCGAGTACGAGGAAACGGGCACGATCTGCGGGGTCGCGTTGGGTGCGAAGCTCAAAAGGTGCGCCAAGCTGCCCGAACCCATCTTCACGCCGGCTACCAAGGCCGCGGAGGGACACGACGAGAATATCTCGTTCGAGACCGGCTGCGAGCTTGTGGGCGAAGATGTCATGACGCAGGTGTGCGACAGGTCGGTCGCACTCTACAAGCGGGCCGCGGAACATGCCACCGAGCACGGCATAATCGTGGCCGACACCAAGTTCGAGTGGGGCACGGATGAAAGCGGAGAACTCATGCTCATCGACGAGTGCCTCACACCCGATTCGTCCCGGTTTTGGCCGGCCGATTCATACAAGGAGGGCAAGGCGCAGCCGAGCTTCGACAAGCAATTCGTGCGAGACTATCTCGACAAGATCAAGTTCGACCGCCAGCCGCCGGCGCCGCCCCTTCCGGTTGAGGTCGTCCAGAAGACCCGGGCCAAGTATATCGAGGCCTACAGTCGCCTGACCGGGCATGAATTCCCGTGGGAATAGGCATCCCCGCACGCATCTGACGTCCTACTGACCTGCAGCCTTTCCTATCGCCGCCAGTATCTCTTGAGGCGAGGTGACCAGTATCTGCGGCTGGCCGTCGGGCAGGGCGGGTTTGTGCGCGTGGATCTGCCCGTCAAAGCGGTACTGGATTGTCCGCCAGCCGAGGGCGTTGGGAGCGGCGAAATCCTTGGCCGGGTTATCGCCCACGTAAGCACAGGCGGCGTGCGGCGCGTCCAGCCTGGCTGCAATCGCCTCGAATCCGGCAAGGGAGGGCTTCTGAGATTCCGGCCCGAGCGATTCTGTGAAGACCACCGCCTCAAAGAACCGGGCGATCTGCAGCGCGTCCAGCTTCAACTGCTGCGCGGGCAAAACACCATCGCTGAGCATTCCCAGGCGGAACCGGTCCCGCAGCTGCCGCAGCAGGTCCTCAATTCCCGCACCGGGCCGTATCTCGGGCGAGTGCTCGCGGTAGACCGACGTCAGATCGCCGATTTGCTTGTCGGACAGGCCCAGGCCGAAATGGTCGCTCAGGTCATTGAAGGCACGCTTGTACTCGCCCGCCAGAAAACGGTTCCAGAGCCAGCCCTGGAAGTCTTCCCTGCGGCCGAACGAATCCTGCAAATGCCGCGAGACCGCACCGTAGCCGCTACAGACGTAGTCCCGCTCCGGGTAGAGTGTGTCGTCCAGGTCGAACACCACCGCGCGAATTGTCACGTCCTCAGTCATTCGCAAGACCAGCCGCCGAAGGGACCGCCCTTGTGCTTCCCGGTTGCGCCCTGCCGGCCGGGCGGTTCACCCGTTGTGTCCCTCACGCTCGTATACCTCGTCGCGCCCGCGAAAGGCTTGCAGGAACGTGCGAAGAATAACCTTCATGTCCATACGGAAGGTCGCGTTCTCCACGTAGAATACGTCGATCTCCAGCTTCTGATCGTGCGTCATGTTGCCGCGGCCATACGCCTGTGCGTAGCCTGTGAGTCCGGGCCTTACCTCGAGGCGACGGCGCTGGCGCTCGTTCCATCGCTCGGCCTGCTTCTCGTACAGTGGCCGCGGGCCGACAATGCTCATGTCCCCGGACAGTACGTTCAGCAGTTGGGGCAGTTCGTCGAGGCTGGTCTCCCGCAGGAATCTCCCGATCCTGGTGAGCCTTGGGTCCTGGCCCGACTGAGGCGACTTGGCGTACGCCTCGGCCCCGGTCCGCATAGTGCGAAACTTGAGCATGACAAAGGGATTGCCGTCCAGGCCGATGCGCCGCTGCCGGAATATTGCTTCGCCGGACGATCCCCGCCGGATGAGTATCGCGATGATGCCCATGGGGATCGCAAAGACGATCACGCCGGCAAGCGACACCAGTATGTCAAAGCCGCGTTTCAGCATCATTGTGTGCGACGCCGGCCACCGACGTTCTCCCTGTACCAGTCGATGGCCCTTGCCAGGCCCTGCTCGAAGTATACCTTCGGCTCGTACCCGATGATCTCTTTTGCGAGACTGATGTCGGCGAGCGAGTGCTTCACGTCGCCCGGCCGCGGATCGGCGTAGACAGCCTTTACCTCCACGCCCAGAAGGCTGCCCAACTGCTCGAGCATCTCGTTCAGGCTCGTCCGCCTGTTACATGCGATGTTGACAGGCTGGCCGGTGCAGACCTCGCCCGGCGCATGGGCCGCCAGCCAGTTCGCCTCGCAGACGTTGTCTATGTGGCAGAAGTCGCGGCTCTGCTCGCCGTCGCCGAAGACTGTCGGCTGGCCGCCGCTCAGCAGGGCGGATACGAAGGCCGGCAGCACCGCGGCGTACGCGCTGGCCGGATCCTGGTGCGGGCCGAATACGTTGAAGTACCGCAGCGACAGCGTCTCCATGCCGTATACGCCCGCGTAGCCCTGCATGTACGCCTCGCCCGCGACCTTGCTCGCGGCGTACGGGCTCATCGGCAGAGGGGCCATGCGCTCGTGCTTGGGCGACTCAGCCCGCTCGCCGTACGCACTGGACGATGCCGCGAACACCACGCGCTTGATGCCCGCAGAACGGGCCGAGCCGAGCAGCGTTAGCGTGCCGTTCACGTTCACGTCGTGCGTGGCTGCCGGGTTGTCCACGCTTCGCGGCACCGAGGCCAGGGCGGCCTGGTGAAATATGGCCTTGCAGCCGTCAATTGCCCGGTCGACCGTTTCGCGGTCGCGGATGTCACCCTCGATGAGTTCGATCGAGTCGGCAATTTCGGCCAGGTTCTCACGATTGCCCGTGGAGAAATCGTCGAGCACCACAACGTGCTGGCCCTTGTCGAGCAGGAACCGCACAAGGTTGCAGCCGATGAACCCCGCGCCGCCTGTTACCAAGTACTTATCCATAACTTCCTCTCAGCCGGCTTCTTCTACCACAAAGGACGCAAGGATTCTAAAGCATTAGTGGGCTGAATGTCACCATGCGCCTCGATGACCATCAGATCGCGGCGGCGCAGCCGCTACAATCGAGCGAAAATTCCCAGAACGCCCGCCAGGAACCTTGCACATCCTTGCACTTTTTTCCCAAATAAAGTGCAAGGTTTTGCGGCGCAAAACCACCCCTTAACCCCCGCATTTCCAAGGCATTACGTCCGTTTCACAACCTTGCACTTGTTGGCGACCATGTGCAAGGTTTTGGGCCTGGTTCAAAGAACTTTCAGACGCGGGCCCGTGCCGCGCTGGACTCTGTGTATTTGAGAAAAGGTCTCGAGTATTCCGCACCACCAAAAGCCGGCCGTCAGCCGCCCCGCGGCTGAAGCGCCTCCCCACGGCGGATCGGGCGAGGAACTCACAAGGCTTTGTTTCACAATGGCTTGCCGCAATACCCCGGGCTTTGGTCCTGCCAACTCGCATTGCCGCAGCGAGAAATGGCCGAGGGGCCTAACTTGTTTTCTCAAACGATCTTGCGGTCGGCATCCCTCGGGGGAGGTCCGGTTTCAGCCTCCGGGGCAAGCGCATGAAAAAGGCGGCCGCTTTCAGACCACCTCGCTGTCCTCACGGATATTATACGCAGCCGATCCCCGCCGCCCACCGGGTTCGTAGCCCGTGGCCCTGCAAGGGGCCCGAGGGGCCTGTAGCCGGTAGCCGCTTGCGGCTTAGCACGAATACCCACCACGCCTTCCCCGCATCATTTCACCCTCTCCCTGCCCGCCATAGTCCCCGGAGGACGAAGGCGGGTTCAAAGTCTACGAACCACTACAGAACAGCCAGTAGAGCAGCAGAAGTAAGAGAACACTCACAACAACGGCTACTTTCCCGGTTACCGACCTTCGTGACAACAGACCGAGAACAAATGCGCCCACCCCCAGCAGCACAAGCACGGGGGCCAGAACGACAAGATCCCCCAGTTCTGGAGGAAAGATGAAAACCCAGCCAAGTAACCCAAAAGCCACCAACAACAGCACGACCGAGGCAATAGGGATTATTCTAATGCTTGCCATCTCTTCTATTGTACGCGGCCACAACGGCACGCCGCGAGAAACCTGTTGCAATCGGGCCGGCGGGGAGGTAGTACTACCCGGCTGAATGTCCCCATGGGGATACGCGTTTACTGCAGAAGGAGTGTCAAATATGGCAAAAATCAACTTTGGCGGAGTCCGCGAGGAAGTCGTCATGCGCAAGGAATTCCCCATGGCCAAGGCGCGCAAGGCCCTCAAGAACGAGACCATCGCCGTCATCGGATACGGCGTCCAGGGCCCCGCACAGTCCCTCAATATGAAGGACAACGGCTTCAACGTCATCGTCGGCCAGTCCCAAAAGTTCAGGAAGGACTGGAACCGCGCAAAGAAGGACGGCTGGAAGCCCGGCAAGACCCTGTTCGACATCGAGGAGGCCGCCCGCCGCGCAACCATAATCGAATTCCTGATCTCCGACGGGGCCCAGCCCATCGTCTGGCCGGTCATCAAGAGGAACCTGAATCCGGGCGACGCGATTTTCTTCTCGCACGGATTCTCGATCGTCTACAAGGATCAGACCAAGATCATCCCGCCGCGCGACGTCGACGTGATCATGGTCGCGCCCAAGGGGTCCGGTACGTCGCTTCGCCGCAATTTCCTTTCCGGTGCGGGCATCAACTCCAGCTTCGCCGTCCATCAGGACGCGACCGGGCGCGCCAGGCAGCGATGCATCGCCCTCGGCATCGCTATCGGGTCCGGCTACCTCTTCCCCACCACGTTCAAGAAGGAAGTCTACAGCGATCTGACCGGCGAGCGCGGGGTGCTGATGGGCGCCCTGGCCGGCATCATGGAGGCCCAGTACGATATTCTTCGAAAGCACGGGCACAGCCCCAGCGAGGCGTTCAATGAAACGGTGGAGGAGGCCACGCAAAGCCTGATTCCCCTCATCGCCGAGAACGGCATGGACTGGATGTATTCGAACTGTTCAGCCACGGCCCAACGCGGCGCGCTGGACTGGAAGCCCAGGTTCAAGAAGGCCGTCATGCCCGTGTTCAAGGAGTTGTACAAGCGGGTTGCCGCCGGCGTGGAGACGCGGCGGGTGATCAAGGCGTGCGGCCGGAGCGACTACCAGGAGCAGTTGGGCAAGGAGCTGGCCGAGATGGGCAACTCCGAGATGTGGCTGGCGGGCAAGGCCACCCGCTCCCTTCGCCCGAAGGAAAAGGCCAAGAAGACGACCAAGGCCACAAAGGGCATCGCCGGAAGAAAATCAAGCTGAGGGGTTGTCGAAAAAGTCGACTCGTGCTGCGTAGCGATACTTCGCAGAGCAGTATAGCCGCGAACTTCGCGAACTTCGCGAACAGGAAAGCAGAGAAGAACCGAATAGCAGAGTCAAGAACGAGTGCGAGAAAAGGGGGCAGGGGGGCTGTTGAAAAAGCTTGGGGCGTGAATCAGTCGAGCCCGAAGGGCTCAGCAAAGGGGGCTTTACCCTTTTTCAACGGCCGCTCAGGAACCTTTTTCGGGTTTTTCCTTCGAGTGGTCTCCTGATTTGGAGAAGAGCCCGACGATTCCCAGTACCGCAACAAGAACCACCAGCGGAAGTTCAATCACAAAGATCTCGTGAAGCGTCCTTCCCAGCACCAGCGAAAGCGTAAGCAACATCAGTGTCGGCGGAAGGACCACGCGCATCCGGAGATTGGAACGAACCGAGAACACGCCCGCCGCTGCGAAGCACATGAACCACAAGAGATCATTGGCATAGTGGTAGGTGACGTATGGTGGGTGGGCCATGTGGCCGTGTTTGCAGAAGTGTCTGAGCCCGCAAAGCACGTAACACGCGATCCCCAGGATGGCGCACACAGATACGACGAGTCGCCGCTTGTCCTTCGTGTTGGTCATTGACGGAGTGGGTCCTTGGCATCTCAGGGCTTGCGCGTCCTGGCCAGGCCCGTCTGCCATTCCTTGCCCTTCTTGCCCGCGTAGATCATGTAGTAGGTCTCGCCGATCTTGATAACGTGGGGCGTGAGCACGCCGTCGCAGTCCCACGCGTTGCGGTCGGTCGACGGCGTGAACACGGGATTGTGCGGGTTCGGCTCAAATGTGCGGAAGTCGCGGGTGCGGACATGCCCGATCCGCCAGACCTTGCCGTCGAAGCCGCCGTACAGGATATGGAAGTACTGCGGCCCCTTGAACAGTTCCGTCTCGCGAATGGCCCGGCTGTCCCACGCCTTGCCGCTGCCCTTGAAGACGGGATTGGCCGGATTCTTCGTAACCGACGACGGGTCGCTCGTCGGCGCGGTTGCGTGACACATGGTCAGGCCGTCGTGATACGACCGCGTGGCCTTGCCCGTGTAGACGATATGAATCGTATCGCCGGCTACCACGACCGAGGGATGGGTCGAGCCGTCCCGCTCGTGGTCGGTATCGGCGGGAATCACGGGGGTATTCCGAACGCGCGACCACTTGCCCATGTCGCCGGTGCTGACAAGCAGGCCGGTCTGCTCGGGCGTGCCCTTGCCCTTGCCTCGATAGTACATGTAGAACTTGCCGTCGGCGGGGTTCAGGAAGGGGAAGGGGTATTCGACGGCCTCGCTGTCGAAACCCTCGGCCGAAGGGACGAGGATGGGGTTGCGATCGTCCTGCGTGATGTCGGTCAGGTCGCCCACCGGAGCCGTGGCGTGCATCATCAGCCAGCGTTCGTTGCGTTTGAGTCCGCGCTTGCACCAGTAATAGTGTACCGTCTCGTCGACGACGATGGCGTGGGTCGCGGCCGCCCACAGCGGCGGACGGAGGGCGAGAATCGGGTTGCCCTTCTCGATTCTCTTGAAACTTGCGAACACCTCAAACGGGATGGCCTCGTTGCCTCTTGGTTGATTGCCGGGGACCGGCTGCGGTTGGCCTGTCGGGTTGGGCGTGCAAGATAAAGCAAGCGACAGAACCACGCAGAGCAGGACAATTCTCATTGATCCTTCTCCTTCACCTTACGCCCAACAGCGGCTGCCACGCTGAACGAATAGAGTTTAGCATCTCTCAGTTCGAATCTCAGCCGGATCTGCTTGCCTTTTAGCTTCTTGAATGAGAATCCACCCTTCCACTGTATCGGGACGTCTGTGACGGTCTTTGCTATCGGCTCACCGACAGCGAGTTTCTTGTTCTCCTTGTCGAGAACCGTGACCTTGATGGATCCGCTCCCTGAAACGTCCGCCGAAAGCCTGAGTTTGTCTCCCGCACAGTTGACGGGCTTGGTTGTGATGGTCGCCGGCTTGTCTTTGGACTCTTGCTCATAGCCTGCGAAACCATCGGGCCGCAGTGTCGCCATGCAGAGAAAGGCATTGCGCCAGTTGCCGTGATGCCAGTCGCTGCCTCCGTAGTAGATGCGGATCTCGTTCTCCAGGAAGACCGGATATGCGCCGGCGTACACACAGCCCCAGTCGTAGGCCATCTCCTTCTTGCTGTTGGCGATCAGCGGTGTGTCGGGGCAGACGCGGTTCCATGTCACCGTATCGGGACTCCACGTCAGTTCGGCCCAGACGCGGTCCTCTTTCGGATAGATGATTGCCAGGAGCCCGAGATAGACCCCGCCGTGAAAGAAGACCGGCATGGCGTAGGTCTGGTGGCCCTTGTCCACTCCTTCGAGAACGAGTTTGGCCTTGGTCCATTTCAGAAAGTCGTCGCTCTCTGTCCTGGCGACCTGGCGTCCTTTCTCCTTGCCCCAGGTGCGTGTGATTCCCACGTACTTGCCAAGGGTCGGCGCCCAGAGTGCGTTGTTGTGTGTGTCGCCTGCCACACGGATTTCCGGGCAGCGAATGGCTTTTCCCCAGTGAATCCCGTCGGCCGAAAAGGCGACGGATATTCCCTGGAAGAAGGCCTTATAACGCCGTGTGGGGTCGCCGTCGCGAAGGTCCTTGAACACGCCGGCGCCGTGCGGTCCCCGCCAAAGGATGTTGTTCTTCTTGGAGCCCTCGAACTCGACGAGCCCCAGTTCCGGCTTCTCCCACTTGATACCGTCTTTGGAGGTGGCGTAACAGATTGCCATCTCCCGGCCGCGCGGTGGTCTGTAACGCTTCTTACGTCGCTGCTCCAGAGTCATTCCCTTCGCGGAGTTGTCGACAATGAAGGGGCTGTACCAGCACTTGTAGAGCTTGTCTTCTTTGTCGTAGATCACGTTGGCGTACAGGTTATCGAAACGTTTCTCCCAGGGCTTGTCTTCGGCCATCAGCGGGTTGTGCTTGCTCTTGGTCGTCTTGCCGAGCGTGAGCTTCGCGTTTTGGGCACTCTCGATGATGCGGGAATCGAGGAGCAGGAACCGGGTCCGCTTCACGGGCGTTTGTAAAGGGGAATCAGCCGCAGTCGCGCCGCTGCCCGCGATCATCAGAGCCAGGACCGCGCTTGCCGCGATCTTGCCTGTTCGCGCATGGGTCTTGGTTTGCTTTGTCATTTGGTCGGTCTCCCAATCTGGAACGCGTAGAGTCTGGCGTTGCGAAGGCGGAACCGAATCTGCACCACTTTGCCCTTCAGGGCCGATAGGTCTTTGTTGTTCTTCCAGGCGGGTTTGAAGCGCAAGTCGTCCACGCCTTTGTGTTGTTTCGCGGTCTTGCCGGAGAAGCCGGGGATCGCTTTGCCCGTCTCATCGAGAAGTTCAACCTGCACCCAGCCGGCTTTCGCGTCGACGTTGACCTCTAGCTTATCGCCTTCAAGCTTAAACGGCTTGGTCACAACCGTGCCGGGCTTGTCCTTTGCCTCCAGACAGATGAAACCGTCCAGCCGCAGCTTGGCCAGGCCGATCTTCAGATCCCGGCCGATGCTGTAGTGTCGTTCGCTCATGCCGGCGTAGTAAATCCAATGCTCGTCGCCGACGGTGAGGATCTGCGACGGCGGCTTGATGCCGTCCTTGTCGAAGGCCCCGGCTGGACCGCGCGGCACCAGCGGCTTGCGGGCGTGGATCCAGCTCTTGTCGAAGTTCTTACCGTCCCGGCTCGCGCCGATGTAGAAGTCCATGATGTCTTTCTCATGGCGCGTCTGGTAATCGAACCCACTGAACATCTCGTGCTGGTCCATCGTGTACACGTCCATCAGGGCGAAGTAAACGCCCTCGTGAATCCAACAGGTCATGCCGTTGAACTGGAGGCGCGGCTTGCCCCAGCGATTCTTCTCCTTCCTGGGGTCGCCCACGCGGATCTTATCGATAACAGTCTTCCACGCTGTCGGATGTTTCTTCACGTCGTTTTTCATCGTATGGACCATGATGCGTGTCGAGCGGCTTTCACTGGTGCCGCCGGTACCGCCCAGGTCCGTGCGGGTCAGCAGCCGGTATTGGCGAGTGATCGGATCCCACAGGATCTGGTTATGGGTGTCCGCCGCCCGATGCGAAACGGGCTTGCCGTTGTTGTAATGAGTCCAGCGAACACCATCCGCCGAGTAGGCCAGGCCGACCTGGCAGGGCCTGTCCAGATTGCTGTCGAAGGCCGCCTTGTACTTGGCCGGATGCCCCCACGGCACCGTCGGATCGATCGAACAACTGAAGCCCTGGCTGAGGTGGACGATGTTGTCCTTGCCGCCTTTTCCCACCAGCGGCTTGGTCCATTTGATCCCGTCTTTGGACTCGGCATACCCCACGCCCGCCAGCCGCCAGGCCATGTACCACATTTGGAACTTGCCCGCCTTTTCATTGCGCAGCACCGTCAGGTAGTAGCCGAAATCCAACGCCACGCGCGAGCCGTCCGGCTTCTTGCCGGACTTGAGGGCCCTTTCGTAGTGGCCACTGCCGCGCTTGCCGACTGGGGGGATGAAGTCAGTGTCGAGAGACGGCTTGAGCACCACGCCGATTTTCTTCACCTTGCCCAGCTCGCGGGTGACGTTGTGTTTCTCGGCGATGACGTAATCATCCACCAGCAGTTGCTTCCCCAAGCCAACCGGTACCGGTCCTCCAGCTCCAGCTATTGACGTTCCCAAAGCGATTATCCAGATGAAGGGCGAAGTCATGTTTCTGATCATATCCAATCTGCTCACCTGCTGCTGTTGTCTCTTGGGCCAACATGTAGGCAACACTGCTGGGGTACTGCTACTTCCGCGCCTTGAGTTTCTTGTCGATTTCGTCCAGCTTGAAGCGCACGCTCACCACCGAGTGCTTTTCCGGACCGGGCTTGTGCTTGATGTACGTCGTGGCCACGAAAGTGCCGTCCCCAAGCAGCTCCAGGCCCGGATATCCACAGTCACCGGCCCGTCCGTAATGGTGCATGAGCTTGATCCGGTACTGTCCTTCCCGGCCTTTGACAATGTCTTGGTACCTGCCGACCCACGCCACGAAGTGTCCCCGGGGCGGACAGGGCTGCGCGACGTCGCGAAACACCACCACCAGTCGGCCGTCCGGCGCATATTTCGGACAGTGCCGGTCGCCGGTCAGGCCCCAGGATGTCTCCACGGGTTTCGACCAGGTTTTGCCTTCGTTGTCGGAAAGCATCATAAGACTGTTGCCCTTGTGCTTATTGTCGCGCATCAGCATCAAGAGTTGTTTACCGTCGGGTGAACGGACCACCGCCGGCTCGCAGGGATCCTTACCGGGCACCTCACACACTTTGTGGTAGTTCTTCCACGTCAGGCCGGCATCAGTCGACTCCCCCTGCCAGACCGTAAGCGGGCTCCTGTCTCTGTCATCCGCCCCGCGGTGCGTCCACATAAGGTGTTTCTTGCCGCCATCGACGCTAACGATGCTGATTGGGGCGACAATTCCCTTCAGTCCGTTGGGCTTCATTGGCGTCCAGGTCTTGCCGTTGTCCTTGGAGGTCGCTTGGGCGAAATTGATAGTGCGGCCTGTGCGATCCATCAACAGCAAACGTTCTTCCTTGTCCGGCCCGACTATGCGGTGGAGTGTCGGGCAGTGACCGTATGGCGCCCAACCTTCAGGTAGAGTAAGCAGCTTGCTCCAGGTCTTACCACCGTCATCGCTCCGCTTCATGCGCGGTGCGCCGTGGCCATGGATCAGCGTCCATACACAATAGATGGTCTTTCCGTCAGGTAAGAGCAGCGTATGGGGATGGCCCTGGTAGACGCTCTTTGTGCCGGCGGCTACAACGACGTGGCGGTTCGTTTCGTCGGATATGTCTATTGTGGGCAACGGCGGTTGGGTGGAAGTCAGCAGCTTCAGGCGAATGTCTTTGAACTCGACGCGCATGCCCTTGTCGTGGATCTGCAGAGCGATGGCGCCCTGGTCCAGTCGTCCCTGCTTCGCGTTGTCGGTGAACTCGGCAGAGAGCTTGCCGTTGATGAAGAACTTGAAGTGGTTTCCACGGGCAATGATGTGGACGTCGTTCCACTGCTGCCGGCGGATGTCCTTCAAAGTGACCGCTCCGCTGATCTTGCTGGAGTGCGCCTTGCCCTCGGCGTCGATGATCAGCCGCGTTCCGCGGTTACACGGGTGTTCCTTTCGCTTGGTGAAGTGGAAATCCCATGCACCGAGAATGTGAGGACCAATGCCCACATGGCCGAGGTCGGCGTGATAACTCTGGAAAGACCGCCTACCCGTCAGGGCGGGTTGTTTGCGGATATCGACTCCGGTGTTGCCTTTGCCCGGCAGGCGATAACTAAGCCTGAGCTCGAAGTCGGTAAGGTGCTCATCCTTCCAGGCGAGATAAGACGGGCGGTTGGTGGTTCCATGCCCGGCAATCACTCCGTCGCGAACCGTCCAGTCTGACGCACCGGCTTTCGGCACGGCGTGCCAGCCGGCGAGCGTCTTGCCGTCGAAAATGGGCACGAAGCCGTCGCTTGCGCGTTTTGACTCCTGCTGGCCGCGGATCGCCGCAGGACAGCAGACAGCGATCAACCAGACAACAAACAGAACTCTACGCCATGGATGAAATTGCATTGCGGACTCCTATTGCCTTCAAGTATCGCCACGCACGTGTGCGGTCGCCATTCTAGACCGCAGGAGTCACGCAGTCCACGTACCGGCAAGGCGGAATTGCGACCGTGACGGAAAAAGGTTCCTGAGGCCTTTTTCGTTCGGTAGACTCTTGCCATGGGCGATGTCGACAAGCTCAAGCAGGATATCGTGTTCAACGTGAAGCTGCGCGGGCACGATCTGGTGTTCCACACAACGTGGGGGCTGTTCAGCCCGAGGGCAATCGACGAGGGATCGTATCTGCTGATCCGACATATCGAGGCCGGGCCGGATGATGTCACCATCGACGTCGGCTGCGGGTATGGGGCCGTCGGCGTTGCGCTGGCCAGGCTTTGCCCGGGCGGCCGGGTGCACATGGTCGACAAGGACTACGTCGCCGTGCGCTACGCCCGCAAGAACGCCGAGCTGAACGGCCTGGGCAACTGCGAGGTGTATTTGTCGAATGCCTTCAGCGACGTTCCGGACATCCGCTTTGACAACGTGGTTTCGAACCTGCCGGCCAACGTCGGCGGCGAGATGCTGAGCATCATCCTGAACGACGCCAAGGCCCACCTCAAGAAGGGGGGGCGCATTTACGTGGTGACCGTCAGCGGGCTGCGGAAGTTCATCCGCCGCAACTTCGAGGAGATGTTCGGGAACTATAAGAAGGCCAAGCAGGGCAGACATTGCACGGTGGCCATGGCCGTGAACGAGTAGGTATTGATATTCCTGGCGGATCATTTATCATTTGGCCAGCGACAGATCGCCAGTGAAGGAAGAGACAATGGCCAAGAAGAGATCAACCAAGCCCCGCCGAATACCCCCTCCTCGACGAAAGACCAAGGAAGACAGCGGCGGGCCGGACCGGCGGTGCAGCACGGAGCGGCGGAAGGTCAGAGATCGGCGCGGCAAGAAGTGACGCCTTTTTCGTAATCGTCGCCGCGCGGCTTGCCATCCCGGTCGATGTAGCTCCCCCTGCCCGCAAATGCCTCGCGCCCGCCGCCGGCCGCGCCCACGCGGTCCAACTGGCCGCTGCCGTAAACGGCCTGGCCCCTGCCATCCACGTCCGGGTCAACGTGCCGCAGAAAGAACTCATCCAGACCGGCCCGCATCTTGTCGATCGTGGCGGCCATGGACTTTTCGTCTATCAGGTTGTTGGCCTCGTCCGGGTCGGCCGCAAGGTCGTATAACTCGTGCGGGCCGTATGGGTAGCGGTGAACGTATTTCCACCGGCGGTTGCGGATCATCCGGACGGGCCCGTACTCGTCGAAAACAACCACGTTGTTGCGGCCTTCCGTGCTTTGCCCGCGCAGAAGCGGCGCGAAGCTCCTGCCCGGCAGTGGGGGGGCTGCGTCGGGGTCGGGATTCTCAAGACCGAGATAGTCCAGGAGTGTCGGCATCCAGTCGTAATGGCTGAGCAGGCCGGTTTCCACGTTGCCCTCGGGGATGCTGCCCGGTCGTGAGATGATGCCCGGCACCTTCACGGACGTGTCGTACATATTCAGCGGGAACGTGCCGTTGCCCTTGCCGTAGATCCCGTGATGACCCATGTTCATACCGTTGTCGCTTGTGAACAGCACGAGCGTGTTGCCGCGGATGTCGAGGTCTTCGAGCTTGTCGAGCATCCGCCCGACGTTGGCGTCCATGGCCGTGACGGCGGCAAAGTAGCCGGCGAGGATTTCGCGCCGTTTGCCGCCCGTGCCGCGCGGGGCCGTACCTACCTGCCACGGGTGGCAGGGCACGTCCGGGCAGGATTCGAACGGGCAGTCATCATAGGATGCGACGATTTCGCGCGGATGCTGGTCGCGGTCCCACGGGCTGTGCGGCGCGGTGTAGTGCACGCCGAGATAGAACGGGCCGGCGGCGTCTTTCTGTGCGTCGATGAACGCCAGGGCGTCGTCGGTGATCGCATCCGTGACGTAGGCCGGCTCGTCGTAGGGCGTGCCGTCGCGGATCATCGGTGCGTTGTAGTACGGCCCGCCGCCCTTCTGGTGGACGAACCAGTGGCTGAAGCCCTTCTGCGGCCTGATGCTGTCGCCGAGGTGCCACTTGCCGCTGAGCCCGAGGGTGTAGCCGTTTTCGGCGAGAATCTCGGTGTAGCCGGTGATGCCGGCGAGGTACTCGATGGCGGCGTCGTCCTGGCCGGCCATGTTTCCACCGCGGAGCCAGTCGTGTACGCCGTGGCGCGAGGGGATTCGACCGGTCAGCAGGCTTGCCCGCGCCGGGCTGCACACGGGCGAGACGCAGAAGAGGTTCTCGAAGCGGATGCCGGAGGCGGCAAGGCGGTCCAGGTTGGGCGTGCGGATCTCGGCGCTACCGGCGCAGCCCATGGCCCAGTATCCCTGGTCGTCGGTGAGGATCACGAGAACGTTGGGCCGGTCGTCGCTCATCGGCTCACCATTTGCGCCAAAAAGGGGTCAGGAACCTTTTTTGCGCCGCCGGGGGGCGGTTGTTCTTTTCTTAGGGGTTTTCCCGGGTTTTCCGGGCTTGGTGGCCGTTTTGCGCCGAAAAAGGTTCCTGACCCCTTTTTTGCGCTGATTGGCTTACCACTTGCTGAGCGGCTCGATCTTTATTGTGCGGGCTGCGGCGTCGGCATCCGCGGCCGGCACGAGGACGATCGCCACGCGGACGTTCCCCTGTCGATTATCCAGACGCAGCATGAGGCGGCGGACGCCCCTGTTGGTGCGCTGCGGCGGTTTCTGCTCGGCCGACTCCACGGTGAACTGTGCCCCTTCCGGCGCGAGAATCCGAGCGACCAGACGTTTACCGCGAATCGTCAGCGTTGCCCGGCCGCCTTTGTGCACGTCGATCGTGGCATCGGTGGTCATGCCCCATGCGACCTGACAGGGCTTGGGGATGTCGAACTCATCCTGGACCAGCACCGCCCGCCGACCGGCTGTTAGGGCCACGCCGCGAAGAGTCTTCTTCGAGAAAGCCTTGTAAGCGGTGGTCAGGTCAACGATTGCGAAGGCGGCCTCCTTGCTGGAGTGATACTTCAGGATCTTGGTTTTGGCGTTAACATCCTGGTTGCTGCCGCCAAGGAGCGGTACGTTGTGGCTGCCGGTTGCCAGGCGGTAGTAGGTCCAGCGTTTGCTGCGCGTGCTGCTTCCCCAATATCCGGGCAGGTTGTAGTTGTCGGATCCCAGGTCGCGAGCCCATCGTACGCCCAGAGCGTCCATCTCGAAGTTGCCCACATCCAGGTGCCCGTGGTTGACCTGGTTGTATCCGGCCTTGACGCCCACGAACACTGCCTCGGGATCGTGCCAGGCGCTGCGGAAGAGGGCCAGCTCCACAGGTCCGCGGAAAAGCTTGTCCAGATCGGGCCTCAGCTTCTTTCCAGAGGCCGGGACGTACCAGATCACGTGCCGCGCGTCGCCCCCGTGCCGGGCCAGAACCATGTGCTCTGCGTCGATAAGAAACTGTTGCTTGTACCGCCGGCCCAGCCAGAACAGCGACGGCAGCGGCCGTCGCCGGGCATGCTCGCCGCTGTCGGCGTAGTTAAGGTAGTAGCCGGTCGGTGCAGTTGCGTAGATGGGAAAATCTCCCGCCTTGGACAGGCCGGGGATTTCTGACAGGCCAAAGTCATTGCCGAGGGCCGTCGTCATGACCGCCAGACCGTAAACAGTGTATCGCGTCGCGTAGCCCCAGTAGCCCGGACCTTCAGGCCACGCGCCGTGCGGGGCGTAGCTTTTCAGCGCCAGCGGCAGGCTCTTGACCGCGCTGGGGATGATCTTCTCGGCATACTGGGGGTGCGTCTGGGCGATGGCCAGAGCGCCCACCACCAGCCCGCTGTTGCAGACCTGGTTCCAGTTGTGATGGCTGTCTCGCCACCAGCCGTACCGGGCCCTGCCTGCGTAGCAATCCAGACCGGGCTTCAGGCCGAGCTCTATCAGCGAGTCGCGGATCTTCTTGCGGGTCGCGTCGTCCAGCCCTTCGTAGAGCCAGTCGTAACCGATGCCCACGCCGTGCGACATTTCGGCCGTGTCCAGAAAGTGGCTCGGGTTCCAGTCCTTGAACGCACATACGGCCAGCAGGTTCTCAACCGCCTTGTCCAGATACTTCTTCTTGCCCGTCCATCGCCACGCCAGGGAGAGTGCGTATGCCCGCGAGACCATCTTCCTGCTGACGCTAAGCAGCCGCGGGCCGCGCTTCTGGTACGTCAGGACCCGCTGCGTGAGCTGCTCGTCAGCGGTCGCCAGGACATCCGCAACGAGTTTCTGCAGACGCTTGTCTCGCGCGTGTATCTTCTTGAGCTCTGTCAGCCGGTCGCCGTTCAGCAGCAGACGCGGATGGCCCTTGACCAGGGTGGCAAGGACGTTCTTGCCTGGCGGCGCGGCGGCGTTCTCCTTAGCGCCCGCTCGCGGGCAGGAAAGGCCAATCACCACAGCCGTAGCGAAGGTAACTCGCAAGATGGTTCTTTTATGTCTCATGAGAAAAGGGGTCAGGAGCCTTTTTCTATTTTCCCTTTCTGTGGGAGAGCTGGGTCTTGGTGAGCTTCAAGGTGTGGATCACCTCGTTGTCGATGTTGATGACCCTGTAGGTGACCTCCGGGTCGGTCTTGGTTGTGTCAAAATCCAACAGGCCGAAAGAGCACTTCGCGTTATAGCTGAACAGCGCCCCCTTCATCGGGCCGTGCGTGTGGACGTTGGTCAGCTTCGAGCTCTCGAACTCGTACAGGGCGTAGCCGCGGGGCCGCTCGATCTTCCACGCGTCCGAGCGGTGGCGGTCCGCGGAAAGCAGCAGCACGCCGTCGATCTTGTTGTCCTCCAGGAATGAGAATATCTCCTCGCGCTCCTTGGGGAAACCGTCCCACGTATCCTTGCTCTTGCCCTTGGTACCCTTGGCCCATGGCACGCTGCTGGCGATCACCTTGAACGTGCCCGTGGCGGCTTTGAGCCTTTCCTTCAGCCACTTCTTCTGGGCCGGGCCGAGCATGGTCGGTGTCCCGTCCGCCGGCCTGACGCGGTAGTAGCGGCAGTCGAGCATGATGAAGTCGACGTCGCCGATGGCGAAATGGAACCAGCATCCGGGCTGCTTGGCCCCGCCGCCGTAATACGGGTTGACGAAGTTCTCCGTGAACACCTTCATCACGTCGAGCTTCCATGCGGGCTTGTCGATTTGGGGCGAGCCGAGGCAGTCATTTGTGCCGAAGTCGTGGTCGTCCCAGATGGCGTAGATGGGCGTGGAGGCGGCCATCGCGCGATACTCCGGCCGCGACTGGCGGCGATAGTAGCAGTATCGCTGCGTCTCGGGCACCTTGGGCGTGTCGATGTAGACGTTGTCGCCCAACAGGAGAAACGCCCTCGGCTTGCGGCCGAGGATCACGTTCCACATCTTCTCGTACCACGGGGTGAAGCCGGCCCCGCCGCCGAAGCCCACGGAGAAGCGGCACTTGCTGCCGGGTGCCGGCGAGGTGCGGAAGCTCGGCAGGGGATCAAGCGCCACCACCTTGCCGTCGATCTGGACGCTGTAGTGATATTTCATATCCGGCTCCAGGCCGGTCACCTCGACGACGGCGGTGTAGTCGTCGGCCTTGGTTGTCTTTCCCTTGCCCGCCAGAATGGGGGCCTTCGCGTCGCTCGGATACACCAGGAGTTCCACCGACACCTCGGAGGCCGTGCGGACCCAGATCCGCGCGCTTGTGTCAGTTACGCTCCCGACCACCGGGCCGTGGATAAGCCGCACCTTGTGCTGCTTGACGAGTTCCTGGAAGGCGGGAGTCTTGTAGAGCGGCTCCATAAGATTTCGCGGCCCGGCCAGGAACCGTCCCAGCGGCAGGCCGCCCTTCAGGGCTGCTTTCACGGATACCATCGCTTTGTCGGCCTGGCCGATTCTGGCCTGCGCGATCGCCAGGACGTAGAGATGCTCGAGGTCGTTCGGGAATTTGGCCAGGAACTTCTCGCAGTTCGCGACGGCCGTCTTCTCATTGCCCTCAGCGATGGCCGTTATCTGAGCGCGGGCCCTCTGCTTGTACTGCCCCTTCGGGCGCAGGGCCGCGGCGACAACGCACGTCAGGATCATGCAAAGGGCCAGAATTAGAAAAGGCTTTCTCATGATGGTCTTCCTCGATAATGCGGGGACAAGTAAACGCGTGGCGTATTGTCTAACGCAGACTTAAGCGTGATGCAAGCACCCGTCGGCAGGGTTTTTTGAATCTGCCGTGGCTGGATGGTATATTCGCGGGCGGGAGGACGATCCTGATGGCGTCGAAAGCTTCCGACGAGTGCCAGGCCGCGGTGTCGCTGCTGCCGGCGGCGTACCGCGAGGCGGCCGCGGCCACTCTGGCCGCGGCTGGAAAGAACCGCGCCCAGCTGATCGAGGCGATCGGCGGCGGCGGCAGGGAGTATCGCCGCGCCCTGGCGTTCCTGCTTGCCCACATGCCCGATCGCGACGCCAGGCGGCTGACCGGTGAGTATCTGACCGAGAACGTAGGGTATGCTCTGCGTGCGCGGCGCAAGAGCCCGTGGAGGCGCAAGATCTCCATGGAGCTGTTCCTGGACTACGTCCTGCCGTACGCCATCTTCAACGAGCGCCGCGACCGCTGGCGCAAGGACTTCTACGATCGCTTCGCGGCCGAAGCCTTCCGGTGCCGAACGCCGGGCAGGGCCGCCGTGATGCTCAACCACGCGGTCTTCAAGGCCCTCGGCGTGAAGTACCACGCGACCAAGTGCCGCAAGCCCAATCAGAGCCCGTACGAATCAGCCCAGCTCGGCTGGGCGTCGTGCACGGGCCTGTCGATCCTGCTGGTGAATGCGTGCCGGGCGGCCGGCATCCCCGCCCGCGCCGTGGGAACACCACTATGGACAGACAAAACCGGCAACCACACATGGGCGGAGGTCTGGGACGGGAGGTGGCAGTACCTGGGGTCCGCCGAGCCCACGGCGCTGAACAAGGCGTGGTTCACAAGGCAGGCGGCGGCGGCCGATCCCGACAAACCCATCCACCGGATCTACGCGGTCTGCTTTCAGCCGACCGGCATGCATTTTCCGATGATCTGGAACGGTCGCGACCGGAGCGTTCCGGCGTTGGACGTGACGGCCTCCTACACGCGGAAGCGGAAGTGACAAGAAAGCGGTCAGGGGTTCTTGCCGAGGGCCTTCCAGAGGGCGTCTTCTGCTTCGGTGAATCGTTTGAATACATCGTCCAGGTGTTTGCGGACTCTCTGCATTTGAGGATCGTCGTCGGGCAGGCGCTTGGGGTACATCTTTACGAGGGTAACCATCTTGGCGACGGCCTGGTCGAGTTCGGCGGCCCCCTCCGAGAACGCCCTTGCCGCGTCGTAAATGTTCTGAGAGCGCAGTTCGTCCTTCTGGTGCTTGCAGAGGAGGCGCCAGGGATTGCGGCGGATCTCCTTGATGCCGGATTTCAAGTCGGCGGACGCCTGCGTGAAGTTGTCCAAGATCTCGTTCACGTTGTCCTGGTTTGCATTGACCATGTTGCGAATCTGCTGGGACATCGCCTCGATGTTGCTCATGGTCTTGGAGAGCAGGCCGGCGATCTCGATGGGGTGGTCCTCGTCGGCCGGAGGCTTGCTGGGCGTGCCGCGGCTGGTGATTACCAGAGGCATGTCCCCGACGAGGCCCCCGGGCACCATGGCCTTTCCGTCGGAGTGTATCTTGATGTCCGGCCTGTTGATCTCGGCGAAGTAGAGCGTCTTGCCCTTTGCCGGACTGAAGCGAATATCAACGATCTTGCCGCAGGCCGTGTCGTTGACCTGCACCACGCTGCCGACCTTGAGCCCCACGCTCCCGGCCGACTCGCTGACGAAGAATACGGCCTCGTGAGGAACGGGTTTGAAAATGTCCGCCGCGCCCAGCCAGAGAACCACCGCCATTAGAACAACGAAGCTGACGATGACAAATAATCCGGCCTTGAGTTCACTATGTGGTTTTGCTGGCATGTTCTGTGTCTCCGGTGTCAGGTTTCTTTCCGGTCGCGTGGGCCGGCGGCAAGTTCGAGAATCTCTTCTTCATAGCCGGTGCTGAGGCGCCTGTGAGTGAGTGGCCCCTGGTCGTCGCCCCTGAGGAACTGCCTTATGAGGTCGTTGTCGTGGTCACCGGTTTCGTCGGAATCGCGGATGCTCTCGAACTCACTTGTGGGGCCGATCTTGAGTATTCGTCCCGCATCGAGCATTGCCATGCGGTCCGCGATTCGAAAGGCGCTGTCCATTTCGTGGGTGACGACCATGCTGGTGACGCCGAGCTTTCGTGACAGGTCCATCATGAGCCGGTCGATCTCGGCGGACGTCACGGGGTCGAGTCCCGCGGAGGGTTCGTCGTAGAAGAGGATTTCGGGGTCCATCGCGATGGCCCTTGCCAGGCCGGCGCGCTTCTTCATCCCGCCGGATATCTGTGAGGGCATCAGGTCAACGGCGTGGCGCAGGCCCACCAGCTCCAGCTTGATGCTCACCATGATGTCGATGGTATTGCTGTCAAGCTCGGTGTGCTCCCTCAGAGGAAGTGCGACATTCTCGCCCACGGTCATCGAGTTCATCAGCGCGGAGGACTGGAACAGCATCCCGAACCGCAGGCGCAGGGCGTCCATCTGCCACTCGTCCATCGACGCCAGGTCCTGCCCCAGAAGCTCCACACGGCCGTGGTCGGGTGTTATCGATCCGATTATGTTCCGCAGCAGCGTGCTCTTGCCGCAGCCGCTGGGGCCCATAACCACCATGGTCTCGCCGGGACGTACATCCAGAGACACCCCGTCCAGGATGGTCCGCCCGCTAAAGCTCTTGGCCAGGCCGATCACCCTGATCGGCAGCTCCCGATCCGCCTTGTCCTTAGCATCTTCGGGCATGTCGTTGCCTCACTCCGCCGCCTGCGGCTCACACACCCTGAGGGGCATGTTCTTTTCCCACGTGACCGTCACGAGAATTCCAGACACCACAAAGAGGGCCATGGCCACCCAGTAGCCGTGAGTCACGCCGCTGATGAGCCACGTAGCCGTGCCCCAGGAATGGCCCAGGATGATGATGATCGCGGCCGTCATCGCAAAACGCCTTGGGGTCAGCATAAGGATTGCCACGTAAAGGCCGAGCCCCACGGCCGCGCCGGCTACGTAGGCCATCGGATGCACCTGTAGCAGCCACTTGAAGGGAGGGCTTGCCTCCTTGGCGAGGGCGTAGTCTCCCTGCAGGTAACCCGGGGGCTGGCGCCAGAGCGTGATAACCTGGTCGAGGACGCATACCGCGACGGGGCAGATGCAAAGCCACAGCCTCTTAGTCAGCCGGTTCATAACATAACGCCTTCTTGCCGGTGGACGGTCATGTCGCCTGCTACAGTTTGTAGATGTAAAAGATGACGGTGAATATGCAGGCCGCGACGACGACGGCGACAATCGAGTAAACCACCGTCATGGTAGTGGCCCGCCCGACGCCCTCGGCCCCTCCGCGGACGTTCAGGCCTTCATAGCAGGCAATCAGGCTTATGAGCAGCCCGAAGACAGCGGCCTGCGCCAGTCCCGTGAAGAAGTCGCGATAGCGAAGCGCGTTCTGTAGTCGGTCCCAGTATGGCGCGTGGACCGCAGGCCCCAGGGCCAGAACGGAGGCTATGTATCCGCCGAGGCTTATCATCAGATCGGCCAGGACGGTCAACAGGATCATCGCGACGAAGGTTGCGAGGATTCTGGGCACGACGAGATATCGAACGGGATTGAGGGCCATGGCCTGTAGGGCCTCGATTTCCTCGGCGACGACCATGGTTCCCAGCTCCGCGGCGATGGACGCCCCGGCGAAGCCGCTGAGGACGACGGCGGTGATGATGGGCCCGAGCATTCGGAAGCCCGCGATTCCGATGATGTCGGCGATCTTGTCGACCTGGCCCCAGGGCTTGAGCGGGGGGGCCATCTGAAGCGCCAGGATCACGCCGATGAAGGTCTGCACCAGAATGACGATAGGAATGCTCTTGACGCCGACTCGCACAAGCTGCTTGCAAAAGTCGCTCAGGCCGAAGGTCGTTTTGGATGTGAACAGGCCGCGAAAGCCCCACCTCGCCGCGCGCCCGAGCAGGATCGTCGCGCCGCCGGCGTAACTGACCATTGCCAGCAACCGTGCGCCGAGCCCCTCGATGAGATTGGCAGCAGTGGTGCGCGCCATGGCTACCCCAGTGCCTCGGCGATGGTTGAGTGCGTCTCGAAAACCTTCTCAAGCCGCGTTATCTCGAACAGGCTCCGCACCCTTTCGGTCAGGCCGGCAAGGCTTACCGGTATGCCCTTCTTCCGGCTCCGCGACAGCAGCTTCACCAGCGAGGCCAGGCCGGACGAGTCCATGTATGGCACGCCGCTGAGGTCCACTATGATGCGGCCGGGCTCCTTATCGATCAGAACCATCAGCTCCTCTTGGAACGCGCTGCTGCGCGGCAGGTCTATGTCGCCGACAACTTCGACAATTGCGTTGCTGTCCGCCCAGCGCACCGCGGCCACTGGGGAGTTATCAGATTTGCTCTTCATGGATTGTCCTCTTTGTCCGGGAGTTCCTTGGTCATAGTCAAAATTGTTCCACACTCATCCGCCGCCGCGTAATTAATTTCGTCCATGCACTGGGTCATTATGTGCACGCCCAGACCGCCGGGGCGGACCTCGTGGAGGCTACGCGACTTAATCTTGGAGGGGTCGACCGACCGGCCGTAATCCCGCAGGAGCATTTGCAGCCCTTGTGGTCCGTCGGAGCCGGTTGGCGTCAGTTCGACCTCGATGGGCTGGTCCTCCGCTCCCATGTACGCGTGCTTGATGATGTTGGTCAGGGCCTCGTCGAGGCTCAGGACTATCTTGCCCGTCGTATCCTCGCTGAAGCCCACGGCTTTGCACAGCGCCTCCACCGCCGCGCGCACCACCGGCAGATGGTCGGGCGCCGAGAGTATGCTCAGCTTTATCGGCTTGTTCAGAGGGAGGTTCATGATTGTGCCGGCCGCGATGTCTGTTCCGGCTGGGTGGAGGCCTTCTGTCGCTGCTCGAGCCACTGGCGCCACTTGAGGATAGCTTCGGCCCGGCTGCGGCGCGATCCGTAATGCCGATAGCCGAACGTCTCGGATGTGGTGTTTCTGCCTGTGGTCTTTCTGAGTGCGACGATCGCGAACAGCCGGATGTCGGACTCGCTGTTGGCGAGCTGATCCACAAGATACGGAATCGCTTTCTTGTCGCGCGCGTTGCCGGCGCGTGTGATGGCAGCGAGGCGGACGGTGGGGTTGTCATCCTCGAATTCGCGATAAGGGCCGGTCTGCATATGCTCGCAGCCGCTCAGGCCAGCAGCGGCGCACAAGCACAAGAAAAGAGCCAGCCTCAAACAAGTTATTACCCTATTGCCCATAGGAACTCCTGCGGGCCTATAGAACATCGCATTATAGCCTTTCCGCGCGCGTGTGCAAAGCGTAAAAGTGCCCTATTGCTTCATTTGCCTTACGTATTGATGCGCGCGGCGCGTGGGCTGAGGCAGGCGGACGCCGCGGCAGCAGGCCAAGGCCCACCGGACCGCCTCAGCCGGAGTTATGCGGTGGCCGACGGAAATGTAGAGCGGCTTAACGTTCGTCCGCGTGCGGACCACCCAGCCGATTACCTTGCCCTTATCGCGTAGCTGCGTTCGGCAGCCGCGCTTGGGCCCCGGCTCGCGATGCCGGCCGCACAGGCGGCTCTTGGCCACGCCGATCGTCGGCACGTCCAGCAGGAGGCCCACGTGGCTTGCCAGGCCGAGGCCCCTGGGATGGGCAAGGCCCTGGCCGTCGCACATCAGCAGGTCCACCGGGAGGGGCAGCTTCTTGACCGCCGCGATGACGGCCGGCGCCTCGCGAAAGCTCAGCAGGCCCGGCACGTACGGGAACTTGCAGGGGCGGACTTCGTGCGCCGAGGCAACTACCTCCATAGTCTTTACATCGCAGAGGACCGCCGCGGCGACGATGCGTTTTCCGCCATGGAGAAACGCACAGTCGGTCCCGGCAACGGTCCGCACCTCGGCGGCCAGCGGCTCGACGCGCACCTTGTGGGCGAGCTTTCGCTGAAGCCGTATCGCTTCACGAGGTGAGATGTCCCATGGATGTGTGATCATGAGCGATCGGCAATTACTTGAGGCCGAGCACGTCCAGCATGTCGTACAGGCCCGGGGCCTTGCCGACGACCCACTGTGCAGCCCGCAGCGCGCCGCGAGCAAAAGTGTCGCGTGTGTGGGCGCTGTGCGCGAGGGATATCGTCTCGCCGAGATTGCCGAACAGCACCGTATGCTCGCCGACTGTGTCGCCCACGCGCAGGGCCTGGATGCCTATGTCGCCCTTGGCTCGCGGGCACTGCCCGCTGCGCGCCAGAACCACGGCCTCCTCATAGGGTCGGCCGATGGCGTCGCAGATCGATTTGGCCAGCGCAATCGCCGTGCCCGACGGCGCGTCCTTCTTGAACCGGTGGTGTGTCTCGCAGATGTCGATGTCGTAATCGTCGCCGAGGGCCTGGGCCACCTCCGCCACAAGCTTCAGCAGCACGTTGACGCCCACCGACATGTTCGCCGAGTGCACCAGCGGGATGGCGGAGGCTGCATCCGCCACCTCCGCAAGCTGAGATTCCGTCATGCCCGTCGTGCCTATCACCATCGGCAGCTTGCGGTCGCGGCACAGCGCCAGCCACGCCATCGTGCCCTCAGGCTCGGAGAAGTCGATTACCACCTCCGGCGCGCCGGTGAGATCCTCGCTGACGGCAAGGCCGAATGCTCCCACGCCCGCCTGCTCGCCCACGTCGCGGCCGAGGGCCCCGTGGCAGCGGGCCTCTATGGCCGAGACAATGTCGAACTTCTCCGACTCGATGGCGAGCGCCGCAATCCGCCTGCCCATGCGGCCGCCCGCGCCGGTTATCGCGATCTTGATCATGGGGGTATTGTTACCCGAACGGTTGGGAGAAATCAACGGTGAGAAAGATGCTCGCCGGCAGTGTCGGGCCCGGGCCGGTGCGGATAGAATAGTGCTCTTGTGAAGCAGACCCGGGAGCAAAAGAGGTGACAGAACTAATCGCGTTTCTGGCCCAGGCGGTGCTAATCTCGCTGTCGGGTGTGCTGGCGCCCGGCCCACTGACGGCCGCCACCCTCGCTGCCGGCTCCACGCGCAAACACGCCGGACTTCTGATCTCCGTGGGGCACGGGATTGTCGAGTTTCCGGTGATACTACTGATCATGGGGGGGCTGGCGGCGGTGGTGCAGCGTGAGGGCTTCCGGGTGGGAGTGGCCATAGCGGGCGGTCTGATGCTGCTGGCGATGGGAGTTGACATGCTGAGAAAGCCGTCCGGGGGCGACGGGGCGCCCCGGCGGCAGGGCAAGAGGGGGCTGGTCCTGACGGGCATATTGCTGTCGCTGGGCAACCCGTACTTCGTTCTGTGGTGGGCCACGGTCGGCCTGGCGTTGGCGACTCAGGCGGTGCGGCTGGGCGTGCTGGCCTTTGGGCTGTTCGCGCTCGTTCACTGGCTGTGCGACCTGATCTGGCTGGAGGTGCTGTCGCTGGGCGCCTTCAAGGGAGTGCAGCTGCTGGGGGGGCGAACCGGTCGCGTCATCACGTTGGCTTGCGTCGCGGTGCTGCTGGCCTTCGGCGCGGCGTTCATCATCGCCGGGGGGATGATTCTGTTTCGCGGCGGATGAGCCCGGGCGCGCAGCGCCGCGTCTAACCTATCAGCTGCACGATATATTTTCGCACGGCGTGTTTGTCGTTCGGCAGGATTTGGCAGCGTGTGGGCAGGCCCGGCAGGTCGTCGATAGCCGCGTGGCGGGCAAGGTCGCTGCCCGTTGCCTTACGGATAGCCTCTGGGAACTTGGCTGGGTGCGCGGTGGCCAGGCAGATCACCGGATCCCCGCCCAGGCCGCGAGCGGTCGCCACCGACACGCCCACCGCCGTGTGCGGGTCCAGAAGATAGTCGTATCGCTCGTGGTACTCTTTGATGGCGGCGAGGCACCGTTCGTCGCTGCCCACACCGGCTACAAACGCGGGGTCCACCACGCCGTCTTCGCCCACGTCCACTTGCAGCGAGCCGTCCGCGGCAAAATGATCCATCAGCTCGCTCAGGCGCCGGGCATCGCAGCCGACCTTGTGGTACAGGTATCGCTCGAAGTTGCTAGCCACCTGAATGTCCATCGCCGGGCTGAGCGTCTGGTGCACCGAGCCCAGGCTGTACCGCCCGGTCTTGAAGAAACGCGACAGGATGTCGTTCTCGTTGGTGGCCAGGATCAGTTGCGAGACGGGCAGGCCCATCTGCATGGCGTACCAACCGGCGAGGATGTCGCCGAAGTTTCCGGTCGGCACGCAGAATCGCACGCGGTCGGCGCCGGTGACCTTCTGCACTGCAAAGGCGCCGTGGAAGTAGTACACGATCTGGGCCGCCACGCGCGCCCAGTTCACCGAATTGACCGCACCAAGGGAATATTGCCGCTTGAACGCCGGGTCCCCCGCGAGGGCCTTCATGATCTGCTGGCAGTCGTCGAAGCTGCCCTCGACGGCGATGTTGTGGACGTTGTCATCGAGGACGGCCGTCATCTGCCGTTCCTGGATGGGCGAGACACGGCCGCGCGGGTGCATGATGAAGATGTTTATGTCGTGGCGGCCTCGCACACCTCGGATCGCGGCGCTGCCGGTATCTCCGCTCGTTGCGCCGAGGATGTTCAGCCTTCCCCCGCGCTGCTCCAGTATGTACTCGAACAGGTTGCCGAGGAATTGCAATGCGATGTCCTTGAAGGACAGTGTCGGCCCGTGCCAGAGCTCGAGGATGTGCAGGTCACCCAGGTGGACCGTCGGTGCCACCTCGGGCTGGAACGCCCGACCGTAGCTCCTGGCGACCAGTTCCCTGAGATCCGCCTTGGGAATATCGCCCGCGAACGGCTGGAGTACCTCGGCCGCCAGCTCGGCGTAGTCAAGCTCTCGCCAGGCGTCGAGCTTTTCCCTGGCGTCGGGGATCGACTGCGGGACCAGAAGTCCGCCGTCGTCGGCCAGGCCCATCAGGACGGCGTCCTGGAATGCGACCGGCTCAACGGCGCCTCGCGTCGAGATGTAGTTCATGATCCTTCCATTTGCTTTTGCGGGCGCACAGCAGACCCTGGACCCTGGCTGTTGCTATATAGCATTTCGGTTCGTGGCGTGTAAACCTTTACGACGACGTTCAGTGAATTGGCGATTCTCCGTCGGCAGAGCCAGCGTAGTGGGCCTCAGCCGGTCAGGGCCTTGAGCTTGAGCAGCAGGACGGCGGTGTTGAGCTGCATGTCGGCGTCGAGCTGCTTGCCGAGGGCCTGTTTCAGCAAGCGGTCATCGACCTCCCTGAGCAGATCCGTCTTGCGGCGGATTTCAAGCCAGTGCTTCATCTGCCTGGGCGTGATAGTGAGCTGCACGTCGGGCATAACGCCCCACTTGGTGCTGCCGTTTTGCTTGTGGATGAGTCGCCCGGACGGCAGGTAGTAATAGGCCGTCGTGAGCTTCAAATAGGCCCGCTGCTCCCTGATGGGGATGACGTTCTGGACGCTGCCCTTTCCGAAGGTTCGCTGCCCGACGATAACGCCTCGCTGCCAGTCCTTGAGTGCTCCGGCCACAATCTCGGCGGCCGATGCGCTATATTGGTTGACCAGAACGGCAAGGTTGCCTTTGAGGAACTTGCCTGACGGAAGGGCGTTAACCATACTGCGCCGGACGCGCCTGCCGCGTGTTGAGACGATTCGCCCCTGGGGGAGGAACTGATCGGCCACTTGCGTCGCGGACTTGAGCAGCCCGCCGGGGTTGAATCGCAGGTCGAGGACAAGGGACTTCATTCCGGCTTCCCCCAACCCTTTCAGGACGTTGGCGAGGTCCGTGGCCGTGGTGTCGGTGAACTGGGTGATCCGTATGTATCCGAGCTTGGCCCTGGGATCGATCCAGTAGTCCCACTTGCCGTTGCGGATTCTGCGCCAGCCCCTCACCGTGCGAATGTGAATCTCCTTGCGGATGATGGCTTTGTCGATCGGCTTGATGAGCCCGGGCCTGCTTATCGTCAGTATGACCTTCGTATCTCTCTTGCCGGTAATCATCCGCACGAGTCTGTCGACACTGATGTGTTGGGTGGCCCGCCCGTCGACGGCCAGGATCGTATCGCCCGCCTTAATGCCCGCCAGGAACGCCGGCGTCCCAACAAGCGGCGTCACCACCTTCAGATGTTCTCCGGGTTTCTTGGTTATCTGAATGCCCACGCCGAAGAACTGGCCCATTGTGTGCTTGCGGAACTCCGCGACGTCATCGGGCCAGATCATCGAGCTGAACCTGTCCATCTCGTCAAGCAGCCCGTCGGCAAACTCCATCGCCAGCACTCGCGTCGGGATCTTGACCGTACCCTCCGAAGCGGTCAGCACGCTATCGAGCGACAGCGTCAGGTCAATTTGATCCACGCTGTCCTTGCTCTCGATTGCCTCCAACTGTCTCTTGATGGCTTTGGCGAATTTCTGCTGGCGGTCCTTGTCGCCCAGCAAGGGAAAGCTCTTGGCCGCCTGCGGGGTCTGCGCCAGTACGTAAATGCTCAGCAGTGCACCACGAGTAATCTTTCTATGATCAACCGGCTTTACGTAGAAGTCGGTGACTTTCTCGATGGCCTTCTTGACCATCTTGGCGTCAATACCCGCCGTCATGTCCTGCCAGCTCGGCTCGGCATCAAAAGGGGCCGTGGTGGGGTTACCGTCCGGGCGGGGCGGGGCCACCCTCCCGTAAAGCCTGAGCATCCGAACGTGTCTTCGAGCGGCCTTGACCTTGTCTTTGTAAAGTTGCTCCTTCTTGCCGTCGACACCAGTGACGATCTCCTGCAGCCCGGAATACGCCACCAGCGCATCGGTCCAAACCGCATCGGCCAGCGACTTGCTCGCCCGGGCCTCGACGTCCGTCAGGAGAGACTTGTACCAGTCCTGCTCGTTGTATTTTTCGTCCTTGGCCGCCAGTTCCTTGGCCAGACGCGCGTGAAGCAGGGCCAGATGCCAGGGCTTCTTGGACGTCATTGATTGCAGGTCGGCGACGGCCAGGGCCAGATCCTCTTGGGGGATCCTGAGCTTATCGGCCGCCTCGGTCCGCCGGCGCTCGGTATCGATCTTGGCATCGCGCCAAGCCTGGCGGGAGGCATTCAGGCGCTTCTTGAGGGTGGCAACCAGGGCCGCCAGAACCTTGGCGTATTCGCTGGTATCGCCCTTGAGGATATCCAGCGTGCCTTTAAGGGCGACCTCAGTCTTCTTGAAGGCCCCAATTGCGTCTGCCCGAAGCTTGTTGGCTGCCTTCGTGTCGACGTCCAGCAGGCCCTCACCAGACCCTGCGCCTCCGGATGCCGAAACAATGGCCGATATCTTCTTGCGCAGCTTCTGGTCAACCTTGGTCTTGGCCAGCTTAGGCAGATACTCCGAGGCGAGCATAGCCTGTCGGACTCGCTGGACGGCCGCGGCATATTCGCTGCGCTGCTGGGCCTGCCAGAAGTCGTTCCGGTCGAGGTGTCCCTCCAACAGCTTGAGCGCGGCGGCTACCTTGGCGTCATCGGGCGCGGCCTTGGCGGTGACGCGGAGGGCCTTGGTCGCCTGAAGAAACCTGCCGATACGGGCGTTTCTGATGGCCTCGGCGAGGGCCTCATCAGGGCTTGGCTGCTTGGCCTGGGTGGCTGGCTGCGTGACGGGCGTGACTACCTTCACAGCGACGGTTTGGGGTGCTGCTACTGTTGCGTCCTTGGCGGGCGCAGCCGCTAAGCATGTGACGGCAATAAGAAGGCCGATTGTCGATGCTGCCAGAAGACTGAATGCATACCTGGTGAGCTTCAATTGATTACTCCTACTGGGCGGAGGGAATGACTAGAACGAAGGCGGATCAGACGGCCACTTGTTCGTCGGCTCTTCTTCGTTTTCATCTTCATCCTCGTCGTCAACCTTCCATTTTTCAGCCTCGTTCATATCGTCAAGCTCTCGCTCCACTACCTTGAACATTTTCTCCTGCATGGGTGCGAGCTTGTGGTAGTACTCAAGGGTGGCCTGGTAGGCGGCGACCATCTGATTGGTCTTAATGAGCTGCCACTTGATCAGGCATTCGGCCTCCTTGATGTTGCTGAACGGGTCGCAGGCGAATGCTATCTGGCGATCCTCGCCAGGTTGGAAGAACTCGCAGTCCTTACATTGTATCATGGCACTCGCTCCCTGTGTTGGCTAATCCGGCCGTGTATGTATGATACCCTCAAGAGGCCAAATTGACCAGTACTTCCAGCCCCTTGGCCAACTGGTCGTCGCTGGTGGCGTAGGAGATGCGGAAGTGGGTGTCCCTGGAGGAAAACACGTTGCCGGGGATTATCAGGACGTTGTTATCGATGGCCCTGGTGACGAATGCCGTGGCGTCTCCGCCGGGGGCCGGCACAAAGGCGTAGAACGCTCCGCCAGGCTTCACCAGGCCCAGCGCGGGTCCGAGGGCCTCGTACACCATGTCACGCTTGCGCTTGTACGCTGCGGCTTCGGCGGACATATCGGTTTTCAGGGCGGTCAGAGCCGCAACCTGGGCCATGCTCGGCGCGCAGACAAAGCTGTACTGCTGGAGCATGGTCATCTTCTCAATGATGGCGCTGGGCCCGGTGCACCAGCCGATTCGCCAGCCGGTCATGGCGTAGCTCTTGGAGAAGCCACGCATCAAGAGCGTGTTCTCGTAGATGGACGCCATCGATACGAACGGCTGGTCGTAGCAAAAGAGGTTGTATATCTCGTCGGAGATGACCAGCAGGTCGTGCTTGGCGGCTACCTCCGCGATTGCGCGGAGCTCGGCCTCGGTGTAGACGCAGCCGGTTGGGTTGGCCGGTGAGTTGATAAGAAGCATGCGCGTCCTGTCGGTTATGGCATCCGCTATTTTGCCTGCATCCGGGCGGAAGCCATCGTAGGTGTCAACCGGTACGCATATGCCGCCGGCGAGGTTTGCAAGGTGCGAGTACATGACGAAATACGGGTCCGCAAAGAGCACCTCGTCGCCGGGGTTAACCAGCGTCAGCATCGCCAGCACCAACGCTCCGCTGACGCCCGAGGTAATCAGGTACAGCCTGTCGTCGTCCCAGCCAAACTCGTCCCTGCATTCCCGGGCGATCGCCGCCCTGAGCTCCGCCGTGCCCTGGGTCTGCGTGTATTTGTTCTTGCCCGCCTCGATAGCCTCGATCGCGCGGGCCTTGACTTGGTCAGGAACGTCGAAATGAGGCTGGCCGATCGACAGGTTGATCGGATCGGTCATCTTCGCCGCGAGGTCGAAAACCTTCCGTATGCCGGAAGCGTCCAGCAGGCGCATGCGGTCCGCAATTGTGTGGCTTTTTCGGCTCACGCGGGGTTCCCGAATCGGCAGCGGCCGGTATCCCGGTGCCGGCCGGCTCCTCCGGCTGAAGTTCCGGCGGCGTCACAAAGGCCGCTGGCTTACTTCTTACGCTTCTCGCCTTTGTCCTTGGGGGCGCCTTTGTCCTCGGCGGCGCCTTTACCCTCGGTTGTGGCTTTGGCCTCTGAAGCCGCCTCATCGCCCTCGACGCCTTCAAGTTCGGCGCCTTCGAGCGGCACTTCCTCGGCCACCTTCTTCGTCTTCATGCCGACTCTGCTCTGTCGCACGCGTACCTTCGGCAGGTAGAGGGGGCAGTCTTGTTCCGGATCGAACTTGCCCTCTTCGGTCAACTTTGCGATGCGTTCGGCCCGGGTCAGCACGCTACGGATCCTCAGCAACCTGCCGTGGGCCTTCAATGTTCTGTCCATCGTCACGGTAACTACTCCACTACATGTTATGCCGTCCGGTGTGCCGGATCAGCCGCGAGGTCTGTATTGGTGAAACCACGGCCACTTGCCCACCGGGTCAGGCTGTTTGAATTCGTACGTGCCGTGGTCGGCCTTGTACTTCTTGCCTAACGCCTTAATCTGCTCAAAGTATTTCTTCGCCTCCGGACTGTCCGGGGAATCGAACCCGGTCAGGGACCAGACGACGTACTGCGTGGGGTCTCGCATCTGCCCGATATCCGCGGGCAGGTTCGCTTTGGCGCAGTAGTCCACTATCTTCTTTGCCTCGGCGAGGTGCTGCTCCCCAACGCTGCCCACCCCCTGGATCAGCATGTAGTACTTCCCATCCACCCGCTCAGGTAGCGGCGCCGGGGGCGTTGTGGTGGTAAGGTCCTCCTCGCCAAGCACTTCTCGCTTTTCCGGAACCGGTTCCCTTGGGCGGACATCGCTTGGCCCCCCCATCTTCCAGCCGAGCAGAAACGCCGAAAGTACCAGCGTGACCATCGCCAGCCCAAGGACCCCGCACCAGAGATAGTTAAGCGATATTGCGACGCGCTTATCGCCAATGGCCAGCAGCGGGCGGAGTATCTCGAACGACCTGGGCTTTGCCGGCGCTGCGTCAAGCGGCTGCATTGGCTGGGCTTGTTCGGCCTGGGCCTGCTGTTTGGGTTCATCGCCATCGGCGGCGTCCTGCTCGGGCGGCTTCTTTGACATCCATGCCGGCACGTGGATCATGGAGGGATCCTGCGAGTCCCTGGTCCTCGAGATTACCTCAAAGAGCGCTTCTGAGTTTCTCTTCTTTGCCATTGTCGCAATCCTTCGCGCTGGGCGGCGGCAGTCCACCGAGCTTACGCATCTTAACCCCGGTGGTAATCCTTTGTCAAGGGCGCTGTCGCCCGCCGCGGCGCTGTTGCACTACCAATCGCATCGGCAAAGAGGCTGGTTCTTTGCCACCACGAGCATGGAATTCTGCTGCCTTGCGGAGCGGCGATGTATGCCTTGTCAGGACGGGGCCTGTTGCTGTATTATTCCACGTGTGATCGGGGGAGGTTGGGGCACCGATGTATGTGACAACATAATTGGAGAGCGGAACGATGGCTGAAGCATTCTCTGGCATACCCAAGATTGAGTACGAAGGTCCGAAGAGCAAGAACCCCCTTGCCTTCAAGCACTACAACGCCGAAGAGGCGGTCGAGGGCAAGAAGATGGCGGACCACCTGCGGTTCTCGGTGGCGTATTGGCATGCTTTCCGCAACGCCTGCGCCGACCCGTTCGGCCCGGGCACGCGTCTGATGCCCTGGGACGACGGTTCGGAATCGGTGGAAAACGCCATAAACCGCGTGAAGGCGGCGTTCGAGTTCTTCGAGAAGCTCGGCGTGCGGTTCTACTGCTTCCACGATCGCGACGTGGCGCCCGAGGGGGCGACCCTCGCCGAAAGCAACAAGAACCTCGACGAGGTCGTGAAGGTCATGAAGGACCAGCAGGACCGCACCGGCATCAAGGCGCTGTGGGGCACGGCCTGCCTGTTCGCCAATAGGCGCTTCATGCACGGGGCCGCCACAAGCTGCAATGCCGACGCGTTCGCATTCGCCGCCGGGCAGGTCGCCAAGGCCATTGAGATCACAAAAACGCTCGGCGGGGCGGGCTTCGTCTTCTGGGGCGGACGTGAAGGTTACAAGAGCCTGCTGAACACGGACATGGGGCGTGAGCTGGACCACCTGGGGGCGTTTCTGCACATGGCCGTGGACTACAAGAAGCAAATCGGCTTCGACGGGCAGTTCTACATCGAGCCCAAGCCCAAAGAGCCCACCAAGCACCAGTACGACTCGGACGCGGCGGCCTGCTTTGCTTTTCTCCAGAAGTACGACTTGGTGGATCATCTGAAGCTGAACATCGAGGCCAACCACGCGACGCTGGCCGGGCACACCCTGCACCACGAGCTGGAGTTCGCGGTCGCCAACGGTATCCTGGGCTCGATCGACGCCAACCGCGGCGACCTGCTGCTGGGTTGGGATACCGACCAGTTCCCGACGGACCTCTATGATACGACCCTCACGATGCTGACGGTTATGAAGATGGGCGGGTTTACGACCGGCGGGCTTAACTTCGACGCCCACGTGCACCGCGAGAGCTTCGAGCCGGTCGACCTGTTCCACGCGCACATCGGAGGCATGGACGCGTTCGCACGCGGGCTCAAGACAGCCGCCGCCATCCGCGCCGACGGCGCAATCGCCGACTTCGTCAAGAATCGCTATGCGAGTTGGGACTCCGGCATCGGGGCCGACATCGAGGCCGGCAAGGTCGGATTCGCGGACCTCAGCAAGTACATGCTCGAAAAGGGCGACATTACCCCCAACGAGTCCGGGCGTGTCGAAATGCTCGAGAATATCCTGAACGAGTTCCTGGGCTAGTGCACCGTCAAGATTGATTCTGTGGGTGGCACGGCTGGCTTGTCCAGCCGTGTTCCTGCCATGCGGAAGGGCGGGTGGCCGATGAGAATCGCAATCGCTGTCTTGGTCTGTCTTGTTATCGGTGTGTCCGTTGCTTCTCTTGTCGCGGAGGACCGCGCCGCCGCGGCGCCCGCCGCAAAGACCGCTTATGCCCGGTGGAAGTCCGGGCCACCTTCGGATGCGGGCTATTTTCCGATCGCCGTGTGGCTCCAACATCCCAAGAACGCGGCTAAGTACAAGGCCGCCGGCATCAACCTCTACGTCGGGCTTTGGAAGGGGCCGACCGAAGACCAACTGGCCGCTCTGAAAAAGGCCGGTATGCCCGTCATCTGCCACCAGAACGCCGTGGGCCTCAAGCACGGCGGTGACGTTATCATCGGGTGGATGCACGGCGATGAGCCGGATAACGCCCAGTCTCGCGGCAAGGGCAAGGGATACGGCCCGCCGATCAAGCCGGACAAGATCATCGCCGACTACAAGAGAATTCGCGCCGCCGACCCCACCCGGCCCGTGCTGCTGAACCTGGGCCAGGGCGTTGCCTGGTCCGGATGGGTCGGGCGCGGCGTGCGAACCGGCCACCCCGAGGATTACCCCGAGTACGTCAGGGGTTGCGACATCGCCTCGTTCGACATCTACCCGGTCGTCAGCACGCGCCCCCAGGTGGCGGGCAAGCTCTGGTACGTTGCCCGCGGCGTCAAGCGGCTGAAGATGTGCGCCGGGCCGCAGCGTATTGTCTGGAACTGCATCGAGTGCACGCGGATCAGCAATACCAAGGTCAAGCCCACGCCGCACCAGGTTCGGGCTGAAGTCTGGATGTCGATCATCCACGGCTCGCGCGGGCTGATTTACTTCGTGCACCAGTTCAAGCCGCGGTTCATCGAAGCTGGCCTGCTGGCCGACCCCGAGATGACGGCCGCAGTGACCAAGATCAACGCGCAGGTGCGCGCCCTGGCGCCGGTGATCAACAGCCCGCTGGACGCTGGGGGGACGGTGAAATCCTCAAACCCGAAGGTGCCGATTGCGATAATGGTCAGGCGCCACGGCGGGGCGATGTACGTGTTTGCGGTGGCGATGCGCGACGGCGAGACGACCGGATCGTTCCGCGTCCCCGGCGTGGGCGAGGCCGCAACGGCTGAGATCCTCGGCGAAGGGCGGACCATCCCGGTGAAGGGGGGCAAGTTCACCGACGCGTTCAAAGGTTACGGCGTGCACCTGTACAAGGTACGCTGACGGCAAGAGGAAGCAACAAGTGACGAAGATACTGACATCGCGAACCGGCTGTATCGTGGCAGCGTGTCTGGCCCTGCTCGGATGCGGCCCGGGCAGCCTGGCCGCCGCGACGCCGAACGGGAATCCCCAGATGAAGCACGCCAAGCTTCAACCGGTCGCATTCAACCACGTGAAGATCGACGATGCTTTCTGGACGCCGAGGATGGAGACCGTTCGCACGAAGACCATACCCGACCTGCTGAAGGTCGCCGCCGGGCGGATCAGGAACTTTGACGTCATCACGGGCAAGGACAAGGGCAAGCTGTGGCTGGGCAACAGCCCGGACTCCGACCTGTACAAGATACTCGAGGGTGCGGCCTACACGCTGGCGCGCGTGGACGATCCTAAGCTGGAAAAGCAAGTCGACGAGATCATCGCGAAGATCGCCGCCGCCCAGGCGCCCGACGGGTACCTCAATACGATGTACATGCTGCCGCGGTCGCACCCAGCCACGCCGGGACCGGAGTCCAGGCACGTCAAGCGCTACGGCTATGGGGCCGAGGGCAAGTGGAAGGGCGCGGTGGCCAAGTGGCCTCAGGGCATCGGTCAACTGTACTGCGCGGGGCACCTGCTGGAGGCGGCCGTGGCGCACTGGCGGGCGACGGGCAAGCGGACGTTCTTGAACGTGGCGATCAAGCTCGCCGACAACATCCACAAGGCCTTCCCGCCGGGGCAGGAGATGGACTTTGCCGATCATCCGCAGGTCGAGATTGGGCTGATCAAGCTCTACCAGGCCACGGGCGAGAAACGCTACCTCGACCTGGCCGGGCACATCACGCACAAGGGCCATCACAGCCGGCCGGTCGACATCGGCAAGGGCGAGTCGCACAAGCCGCTGCGGCAGCAGCGCAAGGCGTACGGCCACGGCGTGCGGACGGCGTACGTTTACAGCGGCATGACGGACCTGGCCGGCTACCTGGGCGACAAGCCCGCCCGCGAGGCGCTGGACAGCCTGTGGCACAGCATCGTCGACAAGCGGATGTACGTGACCGGCGGGACGTGCAACGGCACGGGGTACGAGCAGCACGGTGAGGACTACGACCTGCCCAACAAGAGGTGCTACAACGAGTGCTGCATGAATATCGCCCAGGGCCAGTGGAACCACCGCCTGAACGCCCTCTACGGCGATGCGAAGTATGCCGACATCGTCGAGATCGAGGCGTACAACGCGGCGTTGTCGGGCATCAGCCTGGCCGGGACGGAGTACTTCTACACGAACAAGCTGGCGGTCGGGGCGAAAGGCCGAGGCAACCCGCACGCCGGGCTGCGGAAGCGCTACCTGTTCTGCTGCCCGTCGAAGCTGCCCGGGTTCGTGACAGGCGTCGGGCGGTGGTTCTACGCCACGGACGCTCGCGGCATCACCGTGAACATGTACGCGGCCTCGACGGCGAAGATCGCCCTGGCCGGCGGCGAGGTGACCGTGCAACAGAAGACGCGCTATCCGTGGGACGGGCGGATCGCCATCACCGTTTCACCCGGTAAGCCGCGCACGTTCGACGTGTCACTTCGCATTCCCGGGTGGACGCGCATCGCCCCGTTGCCGGGTCCGTTGTACCGCTTCGGCGGCCCGGCGGGAGCCAATCCCACGCTCAAGATCAACGGCCAGGCCCTCCCGATGCCCGCCCTGGCCAAGGGCTATGCGACCATCCGCAGGCGATGGCAGGACGGCGATGTGGTGGAGCTGAACCTGCCCATGCCGATCCGCCGCGTCTACGCCGACCGGAAGATCGAGGCCGACCGCGGGCGTGTCACGCTGATGCGAGGCCCCGTCGTCTACTGTCTCGAAGGCATCGACAACGGGGGCAAGGCACTGGACATCGTCCTGCCGAAAGACGCCAAGCTCACCGCCAAGCACCGGGCCGATCTGCTCGGCGGCGTGACGGTAATCCGCGGGCGAGGCCTGCTCGGCGGAACCAAACCCGTCGACATCACCGCCGTGCCGTACTATGCGTGGCAGAACCGCGGCATCGGCGAGATGACCGTGTGGATCATCGAGGACAAGTCGGTGGTCAAGTCGCCATGAGCGTATGATGCATGTTTCTCGCGAAACCGCCAGCGGCCTTACGCGATACGGACCCCTTGCGATTTCGCCCGGCCGCCGCGCCAATCCGAGTAGGCCCGCAGTTGGACCGCTTGCGGTTTCGCGTCAGAAGGGCTCACCTCGCCGGCGCGTCGCGTAGGGCGAGTTTGGGCTGTGGCCTTTGTGCAGCGGCCACCGGTCGTAGCCCTTGACGAACGCCCACCGCTGCCCAGGCAGTTTCAGTTTGGCCGGATTGTCGTTGATGTATCGAATGGTCCTGCGAATGTCGTCGGGATGGTCCTGGAAGACTTTCCATCCGGGCCCGCCCCAGACCGGATGGTCCGGGCCTCTTGTCCCCCGTTGGCGCAGTCGGAGGCGAGATGCCTCCTGCAGGTTCGCGATCATTTCCTCCGCCCTGTCGCGGTGTTTGCGGATCAGAATGTGTACGTGGTCGGGCAAGATCGCGCAGGCGTAGCAGGTATACTTGCGTTGACTCACGACCTCGGTGAAGCTTTCCGCGATTGCACCCAGTTCCTCCGCGGAGAAGGTCAACAGCTGATGCTGAAGCAGCTTTTCCGCCTGCCGGTAGAACTGGCCGACTTCCCAACCGGCGGGCTGTGCGTCCCTGCGTCCGTGGTGGAGTTGGCCCAACTGGGTGATTACGTCGTTGCGAATCTCGTGCGATGTGCTGCCGCGCGGGTCGTTGGGGAGCCACCAGCCGTACGCGGTCCAGATAAGATGGTGTCCAATGATCATGTCCCCGGTCTCTATGTAGTTGCCATGAGCGTATGGTGCACTTTTTTCGCGAAACCGCAAGCGGTCCGTATCGTGCAAGACCGCTTGCGGTTTCGCGTCCCCGGCGTCCGCATCAGGGGGAATACTTACGGAACTGCTCGGCGAACTTCTCCAGGTCGGAGTAGTTGCGGCGCCAGGTGGTGTACATCACGCCGATTACGCCGTCGACGGCGGCGGCGTCCTTCAGCCAGGCGGCGATTCGTTCCGGCGGGGCATCATAATAGCCGGCGAGAATCTGCTTGTGCCCGCGGGAGGCGAAATGCCTCAGCGATTCAACGCGCCCCTTTGGCTGCCCGTGCCAGTTGACGACTATCACGTTCTTGTCGAGGCCCTTCCATGACCCGTCCCACGGCCCGTCGCCCTTGACCAGATAATACCGCCCCGTCTTCTTTGCGTTGTGGTAGGCGTCGAACATGTCCGACCAGACGTAGATATCCTTGCCTGAATCGCCCTTGCGGATGATCGCCGTGCAGCGCTTGGCGTTGTCGGCCAGAATCTCACCCGGCGTCAGCTTTCGCCGCAGGCACGCCTCGTCCCAGCCCGCAACGCGAATCTCGTCGTGCTGCATGAAGTAGCCATCCGGTGACAGGTACTTCTTCATCTGGGCGATCTGCCAGTTCAGGATGTCGTACACCTTCGGCTCGCTCATGCAGCACGCGACCTGCCCGTGGTAGATGACGGCCGTGTGGTAATAGCTCAGGAGCACGCGAGCGCCTTCCCGCAGGCGGCCGGCTGCCGGCACACGGACTGCCGGCGGAGCATGCCAGACGTTGTACTCGCCGGGCCAGGGCTTTGCGCCGAGCAGGGGGTCTTTTGCGGGCCCAAAGTCGCGCCCCTCGACGTAGAGGGTTTTGCGGTCTTCGCTTGTGGCCTTGAGCGGCGCGCCGTCGCGCCTGACGAGGTTAACCAGGCCGCCCGGCTCGATGCGCGCATCGTCCCACCAGATCTTTCCGCCCTTGCCCTGCCACACGCCCAGGTACAGGTTCACCTCGTCGCATTCGAGCGTGTTGAACGCGATGTGGATGCGCTTCCAGTCCTGGGTGCGGGCGATCCGCGGGGTGTAGTAGTTCAGTGTGACGCCCTTGGCGAGCACGGCGATCTTGACGTTGTCCGCGGCCTCGAAGTCCTCCGTCTTCACGGCTACCGAAACGTGATAGTACCTGAACGGCGAGACCTTCAGCTTCTGCATCACCCGGGCGTTGCCGTGCTGGGGCGAGTGCCGCCGGATATCCTGCATCCGCAGCGACGCCTTGCCGGCGGTGACGACCTTCGTGTCGACGAAGCTTATCTTTCCCGGCATGTCGGCCCAAGACCATCCCTGGAGCTTGTGGCCGCGATACTGCTCGAAGGAGCCGTTGGCGAGCTTCACCGGGTCGTCGGCGGGCACGAGCTTGCCCTCGCGCACGACGAACGGGGCGTCCCTCACGGGCAGGCCGGCCGCCAGGTTCACATCTCGCGAGAGAAGCGAATTGGAATAGCCTATCGGCATCACGCACGTGACGAGCTTGAGCTCGAGCTTTCGGCAGGCGTCGCGCACGCGGCGGGCGTTGCGGTGGTACCTGTCCGGCAGGCGGTCCCATCGCATGAACTTGCTGTCGGCCAGCGCGATGCCGTTGTATCCGGCCTTCTTGGCCCGCTCCAGGAGCTTCAGCACCGATTCGACGTTCTTGTCGACCAGGAGATTCGTCGAGACATAAACCCAGCGATGCGTCAGACGGAGCTTGGGCGCATCCCCCTGCGCGCGTGCCTTCGTCAGGCCCCACGGGCTGCACGAGAGTAAGACGAGCCAGACAACCGGCCGGCGGAACGCTCGAACCAGATTCGTTTTTTGTCGCATGACGATCTCTCCTGAAGGTAGCTTACCGGGACGACCTCTTGCCCGTCAGCAGCATTCCCGCGGTGATCAGTACGCCCATCGCCGCGATGGGGAGGAACTTGTACTGGCTGGGCATGACGTCCACGGCCAGGCCCAGCAGTGGGGCGGCTACTGCGGTGAACAGCGTCTTGCACTGGCTCTCCATGCTCAACACGGTGGCCATCCGCGATGGCTCGGCGCACTGGGCGACGCGGCTGATTAGGATCGGGCGCCAGAAGTTCTGCACGACCCCCAGCGCGACAAAGGCTGCAATCGCAAGGCCCGGCAGTCCCGCGACGATTGCGGCGGCCAGCGCCGCAAAGACGGCCAGGTCGACAGCCCACAGGTACCGGGCACCGCGCGCCTCGCCGCCCGCGCGCTTTGCGAGGGTGTCGGCGTGGCGGGATGCGAAGCTGCCGAGTAGATGCATGACGACATAGACGGCCCCGACGAGGACGGCGGCCCGTTCCACCTTGGTCCAATCGGTCCAGTACAGCAGGGGCAGGGACACGGCCGCGGCCATGAGGATCGGCTGGACGTAATCCTTTGAGGTCCTGAAGAGTCCCTCGAATCCCATGGATTCGGCCAGCAGTCGCCTCAGTCGCCGGTTCTTGATGGCGTCTCGCAGTGCGCCGACCATGGCGTGGGCTACATTGGCTGCCTTGCGGTCTGCGCCGTGCGGCCCGTCCAGATACTGCGGATACGTCAGGAAGTTCACCACGTTGATCGCGTAGGGCACGATGCAGTACAGGAAAATAGTCGAGTATGCACCGCTGCTGAACACGAGCACGGCGGCGATCGCGGCGCTGAGGGCCGACCCCAGCTTGCTCCAGCTCCGCGTGAAGCCGTAAACCCGTGTCTTCTCGTCGCCGCGCCCCTCGTGTTCCAGCCAGTCGAAGATGATCGCCTTGTGCGTGCCGGTCCGAAACACCTCGCCGATGCTGAAGAGGAACATCGCCGCGAACAGGAGGGGCAGGGAGCTACGAAGCCCGAAAATGGCGAACGCACCTATGTAGGCCAGGTGGCTGAGTATCATCGCCTTGCGCCGGCCGAGAACGTCCGCAACCGCGCCGGTCGGAACCTCCAGGAGGTTGATGCAAATCTCCCGAAACCCGATCAGCAGTCCGATCTGCGTGAAGGAGAGATTCTTTTCTTTCAGAAACGCCAGGAACAGGAAAGGCTCAAAATACTTCTGGTTCTTTAGAAAGCCGTAGAGGCAAAACCGTGCGAGCATGGGGGTTTATTTCTCTACCGGCGGCGCGTAGGTGATGACGATTACCCTTCCGCTGCGAAAGAGCTTCCTGGACCCGGCGGACATTATCAGCGTTCTTGTGGCCACGGTGGTCAGCACCAGCGTGCCGGGGCTGTTCTGGGGCGACTTGTCCGCCTGGAGCATCAGCGGGTTCTTGTAGGCCTTCTTTGCCGCGGCGGCGATGGCGGGGTCTGTCCGACCGGCCTGGACGAGTATGTTCTTCGCTATACCCCCGCGGCCCTTTGGCTTGCGGGTGGAGCGGACGTAAACGACCGACCCGCGCTTGCGAAACTGGCCAAGACCCAACTGGGCCGCCGATAGGACCACGTCGCCGGACGACGTGGTAATCTGTGGTGCCAGGCACGGCAGAAATCCCGTACCCCGCCCATCGATGATTACCACGTCGGCCTGACCGCCGGCGACGTTTACAGCCGCCCACACGAAGGCGGGGGCTGGTTTGGCGAATGTGATCTCGGTCATCCGGACGATTCCGTCATCTCCGTAGATGGGCACGCCTACGGTCACCGTGACGGTCATGGCCTTGCGGTCGAACTTCCATGACAGCTCACGTAGCCCCTCGACGACCGCGTCCACGCTGATCGTGCCCTGTTTGATCTGGGGGAATTTTCCGCCTGGCCCCACCCGGATGCCTTTGGTAAGCAGGACGGCATTGCGAGCGGCCAGCAGGCGCGCGCCGCGCCTGGCCATGGCTACGGCCTGATTGCCGGAGCCGGTGGCCTTGGCCGTGCCCGATGCTAGAACCAGGTTCCGCGTCCAGTCGATCTCGCCACCGGGGACCTTTTCAACCACGGCCCTGAAATGCTTGCCCATTGCCTTGAGGACTCCCTGCCCGGCGGATTCTGCCTTCTGCTTGTCTGGGGGTTTTGCCGTCGCCGTTGCAGGCTTGGTTGCAGCAGGCTTGGTTGTTGCGGCCTTGGTTGTTGGGGCTTTGTCCTTATCGCAGGCGGACAAAGTACCCGTTGCGACAACCAGTATTGCGAACACCAGAGCTGAACCACGCATGTTCCACCTCGCTCTCAATCCGGCGCATCGGCAAGGATGATGGTACATGCTAATTATCGCACATGTCCTATATAATGGCGACGATGTTTGCGCATGATAAAGACTTCATGTCGGTTGCCCTTCAATGCGCCGCTCGGGGGCGGGGATCGGTTGAGCCCAATCCGATGGTGGGGGCGGTGCTGGTGCGGGACGGCCGGGAGCTCGCTCGAGGGTGGCACGGGACATTCGGCGGCCCGCACGCGGAGATTGTCGCGTTGGAGGCCGCACGATCGGCGGGGGCCGACACCGCGGGGGCAACCATGTACGTTACGCTCGAACCGTGCTGTCACGAGGGCAAGACCCCGCCGTGCACGGAAGCGATAATCGCAGCAGGCATATCCCGCGTGGTGGTCGCCATGGACGATCCAGCCCCTCAGGTAAGTGGGGGAGGCCTGGCCGCGCTGCGGGAAGCGGGCATAGAGGTCTGCACGGACGTTTGCCAGACCGAGGCCCGCGGGCTGCTGGCGGCGTACATCAAGCTTTGCACCACGGGGCGGCCATGGGTTATCTGCAAATGGGCCCAGACGGCCGACGGTTACCTGGCGATGCCCGGGGGGAAGGGCAGGTGGGTCTCCGGCGAGAAATCCAGGGCGGAGGCCCACCGGGTTCGCGGCCTGTGCGACGGGGTATGCGTGGGGATCGGTACGGTTTTGGCGGACGATCCTCTGCTGACGAACCGTGGTGGCGGCGGGCGGCGCCCGGTGCGGGTCGTCCTGGACTCAAAGCTGCGGATACCGATGGATTGTTGGTTGGTGCGGACTTCGAAGGAGGCGCCGGTGCTGGTCGCGACGACCAGTACCGCCCTCGCAAAGGCGGAAGCCGGCGAGTCGCTGCGCGATCAGGGCGTGGAGGTATTGGAGCTGCCGGCTGTCGAAGGGCGCATCGACCTCGAAGCCCTGCTGGACGAGATGGGGCGGCGGCGGTGGACTCACCTGCTGGTCGAGGGCGGCGCGAAGGTACTCGAGAGCTTCGTGAGTTCGCATCTTGCAGATGAACTGCTGGTGTTCATCTCACCGCGGGAGCTCGGCCCCGAGGCCCAGCTGCCGCGCTTTGACATCGAAGAAGCAGTGAGGCGTCTCGACCTCGGCCGGGCGCGAGAAACCCACTTTGGCGAAGACCGCATGCTGCGCTACGTGATACGCCGGTAGGAGTGGACAGAGCTCGGGCCTTCCTTCACCCCTTCAAGGTTCCATTCTTGGGGTGCGGCGGATGCGGGGGCTGCCGCCCCCGGCTACGATCTGACGGCCCTTCGGGCCTATCTCATCTACTTGGTCGGCGGCGTGGTCGGCTCGGCCGCCTTGGTTGTTGGCGCGGTCGTGGCCGCATCATCCTTGAGCTTGCCCTCGCGGATGAGTTGGGCCTTTCGCTCGAGCAGCTTGGCGGCTCGCCGATCGGGCGGCAGGGTCATCAGTTGGCGGCGCTGGTCAGAGGTGAAGCTGGCGGCCACCACCTTGAGCCACTTGGCCCTGTGGCGATAGGCCTCGCGTTTGTCGGCCGGAAGCTTGAGTAGCTTGTCGTAATGTTTGAGCAGCTTTTGCTGATCTTCGACGCTCTTGTTCTCGAAGGCGAGGGCGTCGCGCCGGTAGTGTTCTCTCTGGTCGGGAGAGAGGCTCTCCCATCGCCGGCGGTTGTGGTCCAGCGACGAGGCCAGCGTGCCGGTTGCGATTTTCTGGAGGCGGCGCTTCAGCATCAACTGCCTTGCAACGCTGCCCCACCGGGGATCCTTGTCACGCACGGGCGGGGCAAAGGCGGTGCTGGCCGTCAGTGCTACGATCAAGGCTGTGCGGATGAATAGTCGCATAATCGCCTACGTGCCTTTCGGCTCGGATTCCAGCCGGTCTATCGCTTCCAGTGATTCATAGTTTTCGAGCACGTCGTAGTTCTCGAAGAAGTCCAGGTTCTCGACGACGAAGCGATCCTGCGCCGGCACGCTGTGGAGGGCCTTGGCCACGATCCGCTCGCCCGGCAGGGGCTGGGGCTGGCCCGTCACACGCGGCTTGCTCAACAGGATCGCAACGAGGATCGCCGCCGCGATGGCGACAGCAGCGCCCGTCGCGACAGCCAGGCGTATCACGAGTCGCCTGGGCCTGACGGTGCGGCGCACATTACGAATGATCCTCTCTGCCAAGTCCGCCTCGGTTGCGATCATCGGGGCTGTCTGGTCGGGCGGTATGATGCAGGAGGCAAGAAGCTCATCCAGCCGGATCAGCCGCTCGTACTCCTGCTTCCAGGCGGGGTCCGTGGCGGCCAGGCGCTCGACCTCGTCTTTGCGATCCCCGGCGAGCTCACCATCGAACCAGACGCAGAGGTCATCCAGTTCGGATTGCTTCAACTGTTGCGTCATTACTTATGTAACCCGTGTCGGAGGCGAGAGTTTCGCAACTCTCGGGCGAATGCCGGCATTTCCCGGCTCTTGTCCGTTCCATATCTTGAACACTGCAACTAACGGAATGATTCGGCAAGAATCCGATTTTTGGAGATTTATTTGTTCTCCAGATAGCGGCTGAGCATGCCCTGGAGGCTCCGGCGAGCCCGGCTCAGAAGGCTTTTGACCGCTATCGGAGAGCAGTTCAGGACCTTGGCTATCTCCCGGTACGAGCTGCCTTCGTACTTATTGAGGATTATGGCGATTTTTTGGTTGCGCGGGAGTGTGTTGACGGCCTGGGCTATCTCTGCTCGCAGTTCGTGATCTCTAAGCGATGCATCGACCGATTCGGTGCGCAGATCGGGGATCTCTCTGCTGAAGGTTTCATCCTGGCCGGCGCTTCGCCCGTCGAGCGGCACGGTTGGCGCGGTGTGCCGGGCTCGAATGGCGTTGAAGGACAGGTTGGCGGCTATCCGGTACAGCCATGTGCTGAACTTGGCCTGGGGTTGGTACCGTTTGGCGGTTCTGAAGATTCGGAGGAATACTTCCTGGGTGAGGTCCTCGACCTGGTGTGGATCATGGATGAAGCGTGAGATGATGGCGTAGGTCCTGGTGGTGTTTTTGCGTACGAGCTCGTCGAAGGCGTCGGCATCGCCCCCCTGGAAGCGCAGCATGAGCCTCACGTCGGGGTCTTCTCGCTCCCATCGGCTTTGGGGCGAGGACGGCGAGGGCTGGTCGGCCGGCTTTTGCTTGCGTTTGGCTGGAATGGCGTGCCTCTGTGTGCGTTAGTGTCGCCGCGGCGCCCTGCCCGCGGCGGAGCGTTCATGTTCGCTGCGACCTTGGCCGTACCTGGATGGGTATTCTACCGCCGGCGTTTGCTTTTTTGCACCATGCTCCGGGCGTGCGGCGACACCAGGCAGTGAATGAGCAGTGCAGCCACGCCGATCACCAACAGGACGTCGGCTACGTTGAAGATCCATTCGTACCGAAAGCCGAAAGGCAGGGGGACATCGGAGCAGTCGATAAAGTCACGGACGTGGTAACGGATCGGCGCAATATCCAGTCCCGGCAGCGATATCTTCGCCAGCAGCCTGTCGTAGAAGTTGCCGAGCGCACCGCCCAGAATCATCGCCATGGCGGTTTGCATCCAATAGGCCCGTCTGTCGGTAGCCGCAAAGAAGTACAGGATCAGGGCGATCGTCAGCACCGTTGCGACCGCGATTATGGAGCGGCGCATCGGCAGGCCGAAGACCACACCGGGATTCGTCGAAAGCGTGAACTTTACCCCCGCTGATATCTCTCGCTGAATCCGCAGCAGATCCAGGATATCCTTGCTGCTAAGGTCTCTTTGGGTGAGGGCACGAATCTCTTTAATGCGTTCGGGCAGGGTATCGTCGGCCAGCATCGACTTGAACACGTAGTGCTTCGACAGCAGATCGCCGGTGAGTCCCGCGACGGTGACGCATACAAACAGGACTATCGCTCGAGGGCAATGGATGGCGCGGGGTCCCCGTTTCTGGTCCCCCGGCGGGGAAGCCGGCGATGGGCCCTTCTTTGAAGCGGGTGAAGTGGGCAAGGTTGCCTCCGGGTCAGTTATCCTGGTTGGCCTCGCCGGGTTTAACTAGGCCCTTCTCAATCATCCGGGCATACTCGATGCAGTACTTGGCCCACGGCTTCGCTTCCAGGCGGGCTTTGTTGATCGGCTCGCCCGTGCCAAGGCAGATGCCGTACACGCCTTCCTGGACCCGCTCCAGGGCTTCGTCTATTTCCGTCAGCAGAAGCCGCTCGCTTTCAAGCAACCCCAGCGTGAACTCCTGCTCGTAGTTGTCCGTTCCGATGTCGGCCGGGTGGGTCGGTACGTTCGACAGGTCGCCCGCCGCCGAATGACGAGCGATGCCAAGGGCCTCGGCCTCCATGGCGGTCATGTCCCCCAGAAGGGCGTGGCGCTTGGCCAGAAGCGCTTCCCGCATCTTCTGCAGTTGGGCGCGGGTTAGTGGACACTTGACCTTCTTGGGCTTTGTTACGGGCTCGGCGGCCGTGGCGGGCGCCTTCGACTTGGCGGGCTTGGCGGGCGCCTTCGACTTGGCGGACTTTGCGGGCGCCTTCGACTTGGCGGGCTTTGCCTTCTTGGGCCGGGCCTTCTTGGGTTTGGCTTTCTTGGCGCGTGCCTTCTTGGCCACTAGCGGGGCCCTCTTCATTGCTTCATTATTCCTTGTTGGATCGCCGGTGCTTACCGAACCGGCCGAATCTCAGGCGGCGAAGTATAGGACCGGCCCTGGGGACTGTCAAGCGCCGGTGAAGTATTTATAGAGCGCGGCGGGGCAACCAGGGACAGCCGCGGCCCACGCTGGGGCAAATAATTGCCCTTGCCAGGAGCGGTTGAGTGGCTAGACTATGCGGGCTTCTTCAGAGACATCCCACGGATAAAGCGGCGGTAGAAAGGATGCAGCAATAGATGGTCAGTAAACGCGGCAATAAGCACCTGTTCACAAGCGAATCGGTAACCAAGGGCCACCCCGACAAGCTGGCCGACCAGATATCGGACGCGGTTCTTGACAGTCTGATAGCCCACGACATCAAGGCCCGCGTGGCCTGCGAGACAATGGTCACCACGGGGCTGGTGGTGATTGCCGGTGAGGTCACCGTCCACAATCGCAGGGCTGAAAAGGCGCTGCTGAAGGTGGATGACACCGCCCGGGAGGTTATCCGCTCGATCGGTTACGACGATTCGGCCACCGGTTTCGACTACCGCAGTTGCTCGGTGGTGCGGGTTTTGCACAGCCAGAGCCCGGACATCTCCCAGGGCGTGACGGCCGGCACCGGAACAGACAAGGCACAGGGCGCCGGCGACCAGGGGTTGATGTTCGGCTTCGCCTGCAACGAGACCAAGGCGCTTATGCCCATGCCGATCCACCTGGCGCATCGCCTCACTGAGAGGCTGAGCACCGCACGCGAAGAAGGCATCATCAAATGGCTCCGCCCCGACGGCAAGAGCCAGGTGACCGTGGAGTATGTTGACAATGTGCCCACTCGCATTCATACGGTGGTTGTCTCGACGCAGCATACCGAGGCGGCCCTCGATCCGCGGACGGGCAACATGTCAAAGAAGGCCCGCGAGACGATCGTCAGGAAGATCATCAAGCCGGTGATGATGGCCCAGTGCCCGAAGCTGTGGGACAACCGAATCAAGTTTCACATCAATCCAACCGGTCGGTTTTTGGTAGGGGGCCCGCACGGCGACACGGGGCTGACGGGCAGGAAGATTATCGTCGACACCTACGGTGGGCGCGGGGCGCATGGGGGAGGGGCCTTCTCCGGCAAGGACCCGTCGAAGGTCGACCGCTCCGCCAGCTACATGGCGAGGTACGTCGCGAAGAACATCGTTGCGGCAAAGCTCGCCAAGGTGTGTGAGGTGCAGCTTTCATATGCTATCGGCGTGTCCAAGCCGATCAGCGTGCTGCTGGACTGCGAGGGCACGGCCATTGTGCCGGAGGAGCGTATTGCCCGGGCGGTTATGGACCTGTTCCCACTTACCCCTCGCGAGATGATCACCAAGCTGAATCTGCTCCGTCCGATTTACCAGGAGACAGCCCACGATGGTCACTTCGGTCGCCGCGGCAGGGGCTTTACGTGGGAGAAGACGGACATGGCCGGGGCGCTTCGAAAGGCGTGCAAAGTGTGATCGCGTCTAGACTGCCTGGACCTGGCGGCCCTTGCGGCGCTTGCGGTTGATGATCTTTCGCCCGCCGGGGGTTCGCATCCGGGCCAGAAAGCCCAGCTTCCGGCCCCGCTTACGCTTGGATATTCTGTGGGGGTATTGCATCCATCACCTCGCCCTGACGGTCGCAATGACCCATCAGGAACCCCGGAGTATAGCTTCGATCAGGCGCCGCTACAATACAAAAACCGGCTGGAAAAAGATTTGTGACCCATGCATCTGAGCCTTACCCGTTGAACTTCCGGTGAGTATACTGGCCCGCCACAAGAGATGTCCTGGCGTAAGAAATCCTACGACGAACTCCCCGCCCTCAGCGTGCGGGGCCGGCAGCTGCGGCAATCGCTGCGGACCGTGACGCTAGCCTGGATGTTCGGCACTGTGTGGATGTCGTGTGTGGCCGGCAGCCGGCTGACGATCTTCGCCAGGATGCTGGGGTTCAACGACTTTCACTTTGGCCTGTTGGGCGCCGTGCCGTTCGTTGCGACTCTGGGCCAACTCGTCGCTACTGTCCTCATCGAGAGGACGGGGCTCACAAAACACCAGTTCCTGGAATTAGCCACAATTCACCGGCTGCTCTGGTTGGCCGTGGCGGCTATCCCGCTTGTCGCTATGCTCCCGGGCATGCCCGACCTGCCGTCCCGCTGGGCCGTGTGGGGAATGCTGGGCATACTGGCCGTTAGCATGCTTCTCGGCGAGATGGGTTTGTCGGCATGGTGGACATGGATGGGGCATATGATACCCCGGCGGATTCGCGGCCGTTACTTGGCCGATAGGTCGCGCATCGCCACCTGCGTGAAGGTGCCGGTCGTCATCGCCCTGGCCATTGTCATGGATGCAATGACCCGGTACCACCCGGAAACGGGCGAGATGCTTCCCATGACGCCGGCCGACCAGCCCGCCCTCCTGTGGGCCATCTGTGCAGTGTTTGCCATGGCGGCCGTTGTGGGCGCCATAGACATACTCCTGTTCCGGGGAATTCGCGAGGTCCTTCCTTCGACGGGCAGGCAGTGGCGCGAGCCGGCCGTCAAGATCAACGTTCTGCCTCGCACGAGCCGCTCTGCTGGGGCCGGGATTGCGTTTCTGGGCAGGTATCTGCAGGCGGCGGTGTTCCAATTGATCATCGATCCCCTCAGAGACAGAGTCTTTCGGCGATACGCGATCTACGGTGCGACGGTAACGTTTGCCATGACGGTGGCCGGGTCCTACTTCTGGCTGAACATGCTCGAGAACCTGGGTTTCAGCCAGGTTGCCGCCGACGCTCAGTTCATGGTCATCGCGCCGTTGGCGGGGATTCTTGCAGCCAAGGGATGGGGCAGGCTGGTTGACCGTTGGGGCAGGCGTCCCACGCTAATATTGGGCACGGCGTGCATTATCTTCTCGGTGACGCCGTATTTCTTCGCGACTGCCGATATGCCCGGTCCGCAGTTTGTGGCCGATTTGATCAACGGCCTGGCCCGCGTGGTGGGGCGGTTGAGCGGGCAGGGCGACGTGCAGTGGATAACGCCGGGCATGCCCGTGGCGGCATGGCTGGTGGTTTCGGTGGCTGCGATTGTCGGCGGCATCGGCTGGACCGGGATATTCCTGGCCCAGCAGGGGATCATTCTGGGCTTTGCCGACGGGAGGGGGCGGAGCAAGTACGTGGCTGCGCACGCTGTTATGATTGGCCTGGGCGGGGTTGCCGGCGGGCTTATCGGCGGGGCCGTTGCCTATGCGCTGCGGGGTTTGCAGTTCGAGCCGATCCTCGCCGGGCCGTTCGTTTGGAACAACTGGCACGCCACCTTCGTACTGTCGCTGCTGGCCAGAATTCTAGCCCTTGTGTGGGCGCTGCGCATGCCCGACCCCGGTTCGAGGGGGATGCGGGTAATGATGCGGTACTGGACCAGCAACGTCTATAACATTATGGCCACCCGCCTGTTCTATCCCCTGCGGATCTTCGGCTGGGGGCGCCGGCAGAATAAGAGATGAACCGCAGGCATGAGGGCGTGTAATCTTCCGACCATGAGGCTACAATTGTCGCGATGGGCTGCGAGATTGAGGCAAAATTCAAAGTCGAGAGCTTCGCCGGCGTGCGAAGGGCGTTGCGTCAGGCGGGGGCAGGCTATCTGGGAACGGTGGGCCAGAGGGATACGTACTTCGACACGCCGGATAAGAAACTGCTTAAGGATGACACCGGCGTGCGGATTCGGCGCGTGCGATGCCTCAAGAGCGGCGTGGCGAAGAAGGACACCCGCCCCGAAATAACCTTTAAAGGGCCCGCACGCCGGCGAGCCACCGCCAAGATCCGCGGGGAGATCCAGACCCGCGTCGACGACGCCGACGCCCTGGAGGAGATTCTACGGAGGATCGGCCTGACGGCGACGATTATAGTCGAGAAGCGCCGCACCAGCTACCGGCTCGGCCGCTGCCGGGTGGAACTGGACGAGCTTCCCGTAATAGGCCGGTTCGTTGAGATCGAGGCAGCCAGCGAGAAACAGGTTCTCGCCGCCGCCCAGAGGCTGGGCCTTTCGGGCCAGCCGATCAAGGATCACTACGTTAACCTCCTGATCGCCGGTCGCAAACGGCGATGAAATATCGATTTGCAAGAACTTGTTGGCAACATCCCTCGTAGAATTCTCCGACGGGATTCGTTTATCCTCTGCTGTCTGTTTGCGCAGACGGCATCGCGAGGAGCGACAAATGGTTGATGACATCATTACGGACTCAGTGGACAAGCAGACCGGGCGGGCTGGGCTGCTTATCGTCGGCATACTGATGGGTGGCGTCCTGGTCGCCGCGTCCTGCGTGGCGGATTGGGTCTTCGCCGACGAGACGGGCCCCGGAGGCGAGAACTTCTACAGCTCCACACTCGCCCTGGCAGGGGCGCTGCTGCTGGGAATACCCATCATCATTCATGCGGCCAAGCACCTGTTCCGGGGGAAGACGCACGTGGATGAGCTGGTGGCGCTGTCGGTTATCGCGGCGATAGCCGGCCTGGACTACAAGGCCGCCGGCGCGGTGGCATTCTTCCTGTTGCTCGCAAACCTGATCGAGACTCGCACCGCGCTGGGCGCGCGGGCGACCATTGAGGGCCTGGTACGCCTCTCGCCAAAGAAGGCACACCGCCTGACGGACGGCACGGAGGAGATGGTGGACCCGCGCGAGCTTAGCCCCGGCGACATTGTGCGGGTGCGGCCGGGCGACAACATACCGGCCGACGGCGAGGTGGTGACCGGCGAGTCGTCGGTGAACCAGGCGACCATTACCGGTGAGTCGCTGCCCGTTGACAAGGTTGTCGGGGACGAGGTGTTCTCGGGCACGACGAACATGAGCGGCTCGATGGACGTGAAGGTAACGCGTGCCGGGGAGGACACAACGCTCGGGCGCGTTCGCAAGCTGATACTCCAGGCCGAGAAGACCCGCATCCCGATAATGCGGGTGATCGACAAGTACGCCGGCTGGTACACCCCGACCATCCTGATGCTGGCGGGGATAGTGTTCTACCTTGTTCGCAACACGGCCAATCCCATGGACCGTGTGGTGACGATGCTCGTTATCGCCTGCCCGTGCGCGCTTGTGCTGGCCGCCCCCACGGCGATGGTGGCGGCGCTGTCGTGCGCTGCCAGACTGGGGATCTACATCAAGGACGTCTCGACACTGGAGACGGCGCGCGGGCTTTCGGCTTTCGTCTTCGACAAGACCGGCACGCTTACCACCGGCCAGCTTAGCGTCACGCGGATGATGCCCGCACCCAACGTCGACGGGGCCGACCTGCTGGCGACGGCCGCTTCCGTTGAGCACCTTTCCAAGCACCCCGTGGCTCAGGCAGTGGTCGCCGTTGCCAGGAAAGCCAGGGTGACGCTTGCGGATGCCACGGATTTCGAGGAGATATCCGGGCAGGGCGTGAAGGCGGTTGTTGACGGGCAGCCGGTGATGGTCGGCAGGAGCAGTTGGCTGGCGCAGCAGGGGATCGATATGGACCTGCTGAAGGATGCGAAATACGCCGAGCCGGAAGGGCTTTCAACGCTGCAGGTAGTGCGTGGGGGCAAGCTGCTGGGGTGGATAGGCATGGAGGACCGCACGAGAGATGAGGCCCGCGTGGCCATGAAGGAACTGCGCGAGCTCGGTATGAAGGAGCTTGTGATGGTCACCGGAGACCGCTGGTCGGTCGCCAGGCGCGTGGCCAAGGAAATGGGCTGCACCGAGGTGCAGGCGGAAGTCTTGCCGGCCGACAAGCTGGACCTTGTGGCCGCTCTTAAGCACCGAGGCCATTGCGTGGCGGTGGTGGGCGACGGTGTCAACGACGCTCCCGCGCTGGCCGCGGGCGACCTGTCAATCGCGATGGGAGCGGCCGGCAGCGACGTCGCGATAAACTCCGCCAACGTTGTGCTGATGAACAACGACCTTGGACGCCTTCAGTTTCTTGTCCGCCTGAGCCGGCGGACGATGAGCGTGATCTATCAGAATCTGCTGTTCGGACTGGCCTTCATCATCGTATTCGAGATTCTCGCGGGAATGGATCTGATCAGCCCCATCTGGGGCGCAGCGCTGCACATGGTCGCGGCTACCTTCGTGATCTTCAACAGCGCGCGGCTGGTCCGCTTCGGCGAGGAGTTGCACACGGAACCCGGCCAGGAAGAGCCGCCCGCCCCCCAGCCTCGCGTGGAGGCGGTGCCGGCCTAGATAGTAGCCGGTAGCCGGTAGCCGGTGCCCGGTAGGAGCTGCCCTCTGGGCGACGAGATTGGCGCGCAAAAAGGTGTCTGAAGACGGACAGTGCGTTTGGACTTGAAGACCTGGAAGTCTACAAGGCGGCCAGGGCCTTCGGATTGCTGCAGAAGCAGAAATGTCTATCGAAATGACAACTGAGCTTTATCACCGGCTGAGGGCTACTGACTACGGGCTACCGGCTACGAAAATGGCGACGTGTTGCGGGCAAGAACAGGATAGCGACCACGGCGGCCGAGACTATCGCCGTCACCATGACGCTCAGGTTGTCCTGCCCATGGTCCAGCAGGGCCATGGCCTTCGGCACAACCAGAAGTACCACGTTGCCCAGGAGCACAACGCCTGCGGCGGCCAGGACGAGGTAGTAGGTCCACTTTACCCCCCCACCGAAGCGGGTCCAGATGGTCCAACCAACCACGGCCGTAAGTGCCATAACGCCCGCCCGGGCAAATCCACGGACACTGTAGAGGCTGGGCGTGGTGACGATGATGAGCGCAACGATTCCTGCGGCCAGAGCGGTCGTTCGCCCCGTCCACGACAGCAGGCCCACCAGCCCGGGCATGGCCGACGAGGCTTCCTGCGATTCGAGCTGCCGCGTCTGGAAGAGCGCTGCGCCTATGGCCAGTATCCCGGCAATGCAGAGCATGCCGTAAAGGGCCACCAAGCCCAGGAATTCCAGGGGAATGGGTATGTCGCGCGTCAGCGCGTCGATCTGATAGAAGATGGTCAGGTCGGGCGTCTCCCAGCCAATAACACGCCCCACGAAGACCTGGTTCGCCCACCGGCCGAACACGTACGGGTGCATCGAGCCGATGAAGAACGCCGCGATGCAGACCAGGAGCGTCATTACCTGTCCCAATCGCGTGCTGGCGGCCACCGCAACGGCCGTCAGGATCAGGACCGCGATGACTATCAGCGCCATTGCTATCAGCAGTTGCCCACCGATGCCCTGGCCGAACGGGACGATCGTCCATCCCTTGCCAATGAATGCAATCAGGCCCATGGCTATGGACAGGGATACCGCCGCGGACCGGACTTGTGCGGAGATGAAAGGCCAGCCAAACCACAGGTTGCCCAGCGCGCCGACCAGGATCGAGATTCCCAGTGCCGTGCACCCCAGGACGATGACCGGCCAGTCTATCGGGCTGGAGGCGGCCGATACCACGTGGTGGCGAACGGTCATCAGGAACACCAGCGCCGAGATGTACAGCGCCACGCCCAGCGCGCCGGCCAGACCCGCGAACTTGCCGAATACGAACGTCGCACGCGAAAGCGGCTTGGAGATCACCGTCAGGGCCGTGCCGTCTTCGATCTCCCTGCTCAGGGCATCGGACGCGCTGAAGGCCGCTATCAGCAGGCCGGAAATCAACATCGTGCTGAGCCCGAGATTCTGCAGCATCTTCTGATCCGCTGCCTCGTAGTCGGTCTCCATGGACCAGTGCGACATCACCAGGGACAGCACCAGCACGAGGATGGTCACGAGGATCAGCACGCCGTAGATGGGCTGGCGTATCGTCTCCATGAAGGTGTTTCGGCATATAGCCCAGAGCTTAGTCATCTCTTGGTCTCTTGGGGGCATGCCGCCCGGTCGGATACAACTATTACGGGCAGGACGCAGCTAAGTTTGTTGTTTCGTGACCGAATTGTCCATGAACTTATTCCCCAGCGATTCGACGGAGTCGGATAGATGACAGCTTCCAGACGCGGAAAGAACGTTGCGATCATCGGCGCGGTTTGCCAATTGGTCTTCATCGGCGCCATGCTGGCCGTGTGGCTGGTGACAAATTCGCTTTCGGCGATTGCCGTCGTGCTCCTGCTTGCCGGAGGCATGGGCGTGTGGCTGGTTGCGACCCTGCTGCTGTACTGCCGCCAGTTGGCCAGGCGCGAGGCGATGGAGCTTGAGGAGCTTGCGGCCGGAGGCCCGGAAAGCAAAACGATCTTTGAAGGCGCGCCCGAGGGCGAGCTTCGCCCCGCGGCGATGCGACTGGCCCGGATGGAGCGATGGGCGCCGCCCATATTCACGCTGCTGTGGTGCGCCTACAACGCCACCATCGGCGTGCTGATGCTGCGTTATCTGGCACGCGTCGATGCGCCCGGCCTGGAACAGACCGGCATTGGCTTGCTCTTTACCTTCCTTGTGGCCTTTGCGTGCTTTCTGTTCAGCCGGTACTGCACGGGCATGGGCAGCCAGGCCGAGTGGCGCCTGCTGCGAGCCCCGGGAAGCTTCCTGCTGGTCAACGTACTTTTCGCCGGCGGCGTTCTTGTTGCCCTGGTCGCGGGGCGGTCCTGGCCCAAGGTGGACGTGATCGTCGCGTTCGCTGCCGTGACTGCTCAGCTCCTGCTGGCTATGGAGCTGCTGGCCGCCCTGATCATGGGGTTCTACCGCCCGCGCATGGCGGGGCGGGAGGAGCGGTTCAGCTATGACTCGCGACTCTGCAGCCTGCTGGCAGAACCGCAGAAGATGGGCCACTCCATTGCAGAAACCCTCAACTACCAGTTCGGGTTCGAGGTCTCAAAGACCTGGTTCTACAGGCTCGTCGCAAGGGCCTTCCTGCCCCTGGTCGCCCTTGGCGCGCTGATCCTCTGGGCGATGAGCTCGATCGTAATCGTTCGTAACGGCGAACGCGCCGTTGTCCTTCACTGGGGAAGCCCGGACCCAGCGCGGAGCATGCTTGGCCCCGGTATGCATTTTAAGTGGCCCTGGCCCGTGGACGCCGCCCGGCGATTCAACATGACCGAGGTGCACGAAGTGTGGCTGGGGGTGAAAGAGCAGCCGCAGGACGAAAAGGATAAACACGAGGAGGAGATTGTGAACGGCCGCCGGCTGGAACTGTGGGCGGGCGAGCACGCTCATGGGGAGATGGAGGAAGAGGACTTTATAGTGGCCAGCCCACGGGGGAAAGGCAGCGCCAAGGGGGCCGCCCCCCAGGTAAGCGCCATCAGACTTGTCACGGTGGTGCGGTACGTTATCACCGTGCCGTATAAATACGGGTATCGTTTTGTGGACCCGCACAAGATGATCGAGCAGCTGGCGAGCCGGGAGGTTTTGCGGTATTGCACCAGCGCGACCCTTGACAGGCCTGTGGGCGAGGGCGGCGGCGACCGGCCTGAGGCGATTATGACGTACGGCCGGCAGAAGGCCGCTGAGGAGTTGAAAGGCCGCATCCAAAAGGCGGTGAGCGATCCGGCCGTCGATCTGGGCGTGAGGATTGTCTACGTGGGGTTCCGGGGGGTCCATCCGCCTCCGGATGTGGCGGAGGCTTTTGAGAAGGTGGTTTCGGCAACGCACGAGGCGAACCAGAAACGGCATGAGGCGGAGGGGCAGGCGAACAGCACTTTGGCCGCCGCTGTGGGCTCGCCGGAAATGGCGCTTGGCCTGGCCCTGACCATCACAAGACTCGAGCAGCTTAAGGAACTCAAGGATCTCCAGGAGGCCCCTGCGAGGATGCGAGAGAAACTGGACAACTTCATCCACACGGCCCAGGAGAATATCAAGGACCTCGACAAGGAGATTAAGGCAGAACAGTTGCTGGGGAAGACCTGGAGCTACCGGCATGACCTGCGGGACGAACATCGCAAGCACCTGAAGCTGCTGGTGGACGTGAAGGCCGGGATGGACAAGGGCCCGCCCGGTGTCGCAGCGGACTTGGCGGCGGGGGTTAAGGCGGCGCGCAGGGAGACAGATGAGGAGTTTGAGAAAGCCACAGGCCGGGCTGCGGCCATGGTTGCCGCCGCTGAGGGCAAGCGATGGCAGACGGAAATGAGCGAGCGAAGCAGGCTGGACGCCTTCCAAAAGGAGTTGCCCGCCTACGAAGCAAGCCCGAATCTCTACATGCTGGATCGGTGGCTTGACGTCTGGGACAAGGCCTTGCCGAGCATGCGGAAGTATGTGATTGGTGTGGATCGCGAGAAGCTTGAGATCTGGCTGAACCTGGAGGAGGGCGTTAAGGATGTTACCAGCGGAATGTACGAACAGAAATCCTCGGGGGGCGAGTAATAGGCGGACCGGGGACGAATTGTAAGGCCGTGACATAAAGGAATGCGAAAATGACAAAGCGAGTGACATTGATCGTAATCGGCTTGGTGATTGTTCTTGGTCTGCTGTCGTACACCGTGACCTACACGGTGGACTACACAGAGCATGCCGTTGTTACCAACATCGTTACCAAGACTTCCAAGTGGGTCAGTGGCCCCGATGATGCAGGCCTGAAGTTCAAGTGGTTCTATCCTGTCGAGCAGGTCACCATTTACAAGGCCACTCTGCACACCCTCGAAGATGCTATCACCGGGCTTCAGACCAGAGACGGCAAGAAGATCATCATCACGACCTACTGCTTGTGGAGGCTTGAGAACCCGAAGAAATTCGATGAGGCCAGCAAGGAGAAGTCCATGGATGCCGCCGAGAAGGCGCTGCGTGAACTGCTGGCCGCGACCAAGGGCGGGGTGGTCGGCAAGCATGCCCTGGCGGATTTTGTAAACACCGATCCCAAGGCCATGCTGATTCCTCAGATCGAGCAGGAGATACTCGTTCCCGTGCGGAAGCATGCTCGCAGCGAATGGGGCATAGAGGTTGTCTCGGTAGGTATCAAGACGTTCGGCCTGCCTGAGGGTGTCACCAAAGAGGTGATCGAAGCGATGAAGAAGGAGCGCGAAAAGGAGGCCAAGGTTGTTCTCGGACAAGGAAATGCCGCTGCTCAGGCCATCCGCGCTCGGGCGAACGGGGCTTCACGCAAGATCCTCGCCTTCGCGGAACTCAAAGCGCAGAGCATCGAATCCGAAGGCTCGCTGGCGGCGGCAAGACTGTATCCCCAGTTTTCCAAAAACGTGGCCTTTAGTATGTTCCTGAGGTGGCTGAAGTCTCTGGAGGAAGAGCTTAGCGGCTCGACCGTCATTGTGCTGGATCCATCCACGTTGCAGGGGCTGAAGTATTTCTCCGAGGGCGCGTCTCTGCCTACGGGCGTGCCGGACGGCGGCAAGGACCAGAAGCGCAAGTGACCGATTGTATCGAAACCAGCTGACTGAGGATTGACAATGGCTGATGAACCGAGAAGCGGCGAGCGGGCAACGGCCCAGGGGCCTTATCTGCGGGGCGACGGGGCCCTTGACGCGATTGGGCAGGAGCATCTTGCCAGGGCGCTGCGGGTGAGCTTTATCCTTCTGGCGGTTGTTATGATATTGGTGCTGGTCTTCTTTGTCTTTAGCGGGACGAAGATAATCAAACCCCACGAAAAGGGAATCAAGACCATCTTCGGGAGGGTGGTGGCCACGGTCGATCAGGGGTTGTCGATGACATGGCCTTTTCCCATCGGCGACATCAACGTGATCGAGATCCAGGAACAGTCGCTGCCGGTTACCGAATTCTGGATGTACGAAAGCAAGGAGAACGTCGGCAAGCCCATGGAAAAGTGGCGCGTCGAGTCCGACGGCTTGCGCCCCGGATGGGATGGAGCGCTGATGACCGGCGACCACAACCTGATTCACGTCAGGTTGAACTGCACCTTGATGATCGCTGATCCCGTGGCGGTCATGGCCAATCTCAACGACGCGAGTACTATACAGACGGCGGTGTGGAACGTGCTGTCCAGTGCCGCGATACGCTCCGCCGCAACCAAAACCGCCGAAGGGCTGCGCAAGCAGCAGGATGTGTTCGTCGAAGAGGTCAAGGCCGACGCGCAGCGAAGGCTCAACGTCCTGACCCTGGACCGCCGCAAGGTGACAGACCTGGAGTCGCGGCTGGGACAGATGCTGGCGTCCCTCGAGCAGGAAAAGCGAGATGACGCTCAGGATAAGCTGGCCAAGCTCATGGCGATGCTCAGGATGGGCCTTCGGGATAACAAGACACGCAATGAGCTGCTGGCGGCGGCGGCGCCGACCATGCGCGAAGAGGTCGAGGGCCTGCTGGCCGCGATCTTTGCTGAGTTCGACCACGACGGTGTCCGCATCAACCAGGTGAAAGTGTCCGGCATAACCTGGCCGATCAGGGCTTTGCCCGCGTACAAAGCCGCCCAGGACGCCAATACCAAGAAGGGGGAAGCCGAAAACAAGGCCAGGGGCGATGCGGTGGAGATACTGTCCAAAGC